>Ga0302046_10003086_pt1 | contig 15208 bp, 12 predicted proteins | sample RVTome_11_FD_200261 | JGI IMG/M metagenome (GOLD analysis project Ga0302046, IMG submission 200261) | Soil microbial communities from uranium-contaminated site in the Upper Colorado River Basin, Wyoming, United States - RVT147D111 (version 2) ...
GCTCTCGAGGTCGCCGTGGAAGTCGAGGTGGTCGCGGGTCAGGTTGGTGAAGACGGCGAGGTCGAACTCGAGGGCGTCCACCCGCCCGAGGGCGAGGCCGTGCGAGGACGCCTCGAGGCAGGCGGCGGCGGCGCCGTCGCGCGCCATCTCGGCGAGGGCGCGCACGAGGTCGCAGGCCTCGAGCGTCGTCCGCGGCCGGCCGCCGCCCCCCGGCGAGGCGTAGTCGCGGCCGGCGAAGCGGTAGCCGAGGGTGCCGCCGAAGCCCGCCGGCCGTCCCGCCGCTTCGAGGACGCGGGCGATCAGACGCGTGACCGTGGACTTGCCGTTGGTGCCGGTGACCGCCACCAGCAGCAGGCGCGCGTGCGGCCGGCCGTAGACGCGCACCGCCAGCGGCCCGAGCAGGGCGCGCGGATCCTCGACCGCGACCCAGGGGACGCGCAGCCCCGGCGGGGCCGGCTCGGCGCCCATCACCGCCACGGCGCCGCCCGCCGCCGCCTGGCCGGCGAAGCGGCGGCCGTCGGCGTGCTCGCCGGCGATGGCCACGAAGAGGTCGCCCGGGCCGACGCGGCGCGAGTCGTGGGCGACGCCGGTCACCTCCGGATCCTCCGGCGGCAGCCGTCCGGGCAGCTCGCGCATCAGCTCGTGGAGACGCACCGTCACGTCCCCTCCGTCGTCTTCAGGTAGAGCTCCACCCGTCCGCCGGCGGCCTCGAGCGGCGTGCCCGGCGGCGGCTCCTGGCGGACGACCGCGCCGTGGCCGTGGACCGCCGAACGGATGCCGAGCCGGCTCGAGGCGAGGAGCGCCTGCCGCGCCGACAGCCCGGCGAAGTCGGGCATCGTGCCCGGCGGCGTCTCGGCGCGCGGCGTCTCGGCACGCTGTGGCGCCGCCGCCGGCTCGGCTTCGAGCTGCGCCGCGAGCCGGACGGACGGGACGTCGCTCGGCCTCTCGCCGGGCCATACCTCGGGGACGTCCCGCTCGGGGGGGACGCCGAGATAGAGCAGCGTCCTGGCGGCGATGGCCTGGAACGCCGGCGCCGCCACCTCGCCGCCATGGTAGCGCGGGCGCGGCTCGTCGAGGATGACGGTGACCACCACCGCCGGGTCGTCGACCGGGGCGAAGCCGACGAAGCTCGCCACGTGACGGTTGGCGGCGTAACCGCCGCCGGCGACGGCCTTCTGGGCGGTGCCGGTCTTGCCCGCCACCGAATAACCCGGAACCGCCGCCGCCTTCGCCGTGCCGGCGGCCACCACCTCGGCGAGCATCTCGCGGATCTGCCGCACCGACGACGGCGAGATCGGCAATCCGACCACCTCGGGCACTTCGGGCCGCCTCGCCTGGACGGCGGGCTCGCCGCCCTCGCCGATACGTTCGACCACGTAGGGCTTCACCAGCCGGCCGCCGTTGGCGATGGCGGCGAAGGCCACCGTGAGCTGCACGGCCGTCACCGAAAGGCCCTGGCCGAAAGCGTGGTAGGCCGGCGACAGCGGCGACCACCGCTCGAGGGGCCGCACGATGCCGGCGCTCTCGCTCGGCAGGTCGATGCCGGTGGGCCGGCCGAAGCCGAAGGCGCGGATGGCGGCGTAGAAGCGCTCGCGTCCGGCGGCCTGGCCGATCTTGATGGCGCCCACGTTCGACGACCTGGCGAGGATCTCCCGCACCGACAGCCGGCCGAACGCCTTGTGGTCCTTGATCAGCGTCCGCCCGAAGCGGATGCCTCCCATCTCGCAGTCGAAGACGTCCCAGGGCTGGAGCGTCCCCGACTCGAGCGCCGCGGCCAGGGTCACCATCTTGAACGTGGAGCCGGGCTCGTAGGCGTCGGTCACCGGCAGATTGCGCCAGCGCTCCTCGGGGTAGTCGGCGAAGCGGTTGGGATCGAATCCGGGGTAGGACGCCATCGCCAGCACGGCGCCGGTCGCCGGCTCCATGACCACCACCATGCCGCGGACCGCGCCAGCCTCGCGCACCGCCCGTGCGAGCTCCTGCTCGACCACGTGCTGCACCGCGGCGTCGAGCGTCAGGTGGAGGTCCTGCCCGGGCCGCGCCGCGGCGATCTGGTGGTGGGGATAGAGCACGGTGCCGAAGCGCGCGTCGCGCACTACGATGCGCCGGCCAGGCTCCGGGGCCACCACCGGGTCGTAGAGGAACTCGAGGCCCGCGAGGCCGGAGTTGTCCGTGCCCACGAAACCCAACACCGGAGCGGCCAGGCTCGCCAGCGGGTAATAGCGCTTGTTCTCCGGCAGCAGGAACACGCCGTCGAGCCCGAGGCCGTCGACCGCCGCCGCCCGCTCCGGAGCGATCTTGCGCCGCACCCAGACGAAGCCGCGGTCGGCGCCGAGCTCGGCGGCGAGACGGCCGGCGTCGAGCCCGAGGACCTTCGCCAGCGCCGCCGCCGTCGCCGCCGGATCGGCGATCAGGGTGGGATCGGCGGCGACCGACCGGACCTCCACCGACACCGCGAGCTCGTGGCCGCGGCGGTCGAAGATCGTGCCCCGCGGCGGGGTGAGCTCCACCACCCGGTTCTGCTGCCGCTCGGCGCGCTCGCGGAAGTGGTCGTGGCGCACCACCTGGAGCTGATAGAGGCGCGCCCCGAGCGCCAGGAACCACGACGCCAGGAGGGCCAGCAGGAAGACGAGCCGGCGGTTCATCGCGGCCCCCCGGGGGGATCGAGGGAGGGGACCTGTGCCAGGATCTCCTCGTAGAAGATCGTCTGATCGAGGCTCGGCTCGGTCATGGCGAGGTCCTGGCGCGCCCGCTGCTCGACGCGCTCCGGATGGGCGGCGTACGCCGCTTCGAGGCGCCATTTGCGCTCCGCCTCGAGCACCTCGTGGAGCCGGGTCTCGAGCTCGTCGATGCGGTAGCCGGTGCGCAGCAGCTCCACGTGGACCCAGGTGTAGGCGAAGAGAGCGCCGCCGAGCACCAGGACCGCCGCCGCGACGGCCAGGAGCTCGCGCAGCCGGCGGCGATCCCGCTGCCGCACGAGATAGCTGTTGTCGACCGGCCGGTGGAGGGCGTAGGGGCTGTCCATCCCTCACAGTCTCCGGGCCGCGCGCAGCCGCGCCGAGCGGCCGCGCGGATTCCTCGACACCTCTTCGGCGCCGGGACGCACGACCTTCCTGGTCAGGACCTCGATCACCCGCGTCTCGGCCCGCGGCCGCCCGGTCACCGGCTCGATCTCGCCGGTGGCGAGGTGGCGCAGGGTGTGCTTGACCATGCGGTCCTCGAGGCTGTGGTACGAGATCAGCACCAGGCGTCCGTCGCTCTCCAGGCGCCGCACCGACTGGTCGAGCAGCTCGCGCAGCTCGTCGAGCTCGCGGTTGACCTCGATGCGCAGCGCCTGGAAGGTCTGGGTCGCCGGGTGGACGGACTTGCGCCCGCGCCGCGGCGCCGGCTTGGCCTGCTCGATGAGCCGCCGGAGCTCCCCGGTGGTCTCAAGCGGCCGCTCGGCGCGGCATTCCACGATCGCGCGCGCGATCTGCCGGGCGTTGAGCTCCTCGCCGTAGAGCCGCAGCAGCCGTCGAAGCTCTTTCTCGGAGTAGCTCCGGAGCACCTCGTGAGCCGTCATGACCTCTCCTTCCTCATCCCCCCCCATGCGCATGTCGAGGGGGCCGTCATGCTGGAACGAGAACCCTCGCCCGGCCGTGTCGAGCTGCATCGACGAGACGCCGAGATCGGCCAGGATCCCCTGCACGCGGCCGACGCCGAGCGCGTCCAGCGTGCGCTCGAGCTCGGAAAAGCGGCCGCGCGCCAGCCGTACCCGCTCGCCGAAGGGCGCCAGCCGCTGCGCCGCCAGCTCCAGGGCCCGCCGGTCGCGGTCGATCCCCACCAGGGCCGCGGCCGGAAACCGCTCGAGGAGCGCCGCGGCGTGCCCGCCCAGGCCGAGCGTGCAGTCGACCAGGATCGCCCCGCGGCGGCCCGCCACCGGGGCGAAGAGGTCGAGGACCTCGGCCAGCAGGACGCTCTCGTGTCGCGCTCGCACTCGCTCTCCACCAGGTCCGCCGTTCCGCTCTTCGTCATCCTCAAAACGCCGTCGGGCCTCACACGCCGAGATCGGCAAGGGCCCGGTAGTCGTCTTCCGTGAAAGGCTCCTCGCCGAGCTTGCGGTCGAAGCGCTCGCGGTTCCAGATCTCGAGGTGCTCGATGCGGCCGCTCACCACCACGTCACCCACCATCTCCGCCTGCTCCCGCAGGATCTGAGGGACCACGACGCGGCCCTGACCGTCGAGCCGAAGCTGCTGCCCGAAGTAGTTCACCCGCTCGAGGAACCGCTGCCTGGCCCGGTTCGTCGACGCCACCAGGGACAGACGCTGCTCGATCTCCTCCCACACCGGGAGCGGGTAGAGCGTCGCGGAGTCCCCGGTGATCGAGGTGATGAAGACCTCCGTTCCGTAACGCTCCTCGAGGATGCGGCGGAACTCCGAGGGCACCTTCAGGCGTCCTTTCTCGTCGATCTTGGTCGCAGCGCTACCGCGAAACATCGCCTGTCACCTATCCCCGCGGGCGGATTGGGCTGAATGTACCACAATCCTCCACAATATTCCACAAAGTTCCACCTCGTGTCTACATCCGTCCACTGCACGCCACCACCCGGCGGCTCGAAGCGCCCGTGCTCGCGCACAGCTTCTTGTGCAGAACCGATGCCTGCCGCTTTGCTGAACGGCAGGCCGGTTCTACTTCATCTGGACCGGTTGGATGGAGGAGCTACAAGATATAGGGGGAGGGATTCTCAGTCGGAGCCGCCGGTCTCGCCTTCCCCCGGCGGCTCCGGGCGGGCCGGCAGGTCCTGGCGGCGGAAGAGCTCGATTTCTTCCTCGGGCGAGTAGTCGGAGGCGAGGCTGCGGTAGCCGACGGCCTCGGGGGGGAGATCCTCCTGGACATAGGCGCCGCGTTCGAGCTCGGCGAGGTAGTTGCGCAGCTCGCGGTCGAAGCGGCGGTTGCGCTCGCGGCCGAGGATCTCGTTCTGGACCTCGTCGAACGGCCGCAGCTTCGCCTCCTCGAGCCCCGCCAGGTGGAGCACGTGCAGGCCGCCGCGCGATTTCACCGGCTCGGAAAAGGCTCCGGGCTCGAGGGCGAAGGCGGCTTCGGCCAGGGTCGCCTCGAGCTCGTCGCGGCGCAGCCAGTCGAGGTCGATCACGCCGGTGGTGAGGCCGGCTTCGCGGTAGGGCTCGATCACCGCCTCCAGCTCGCCCCCGGCCGCCAGCTCGTTGCGGATCTCGGCGGCGAGCCGTTGCAGCTCGTCGGGGCTCTTGCCGCTCGATTCGAGCACGATGACCTCCTTGAGCCACCGCTTCTCGGGGATCGAGTAATCGTCCTTGTGGGTGCGGTAGTGGGCCCGCAGCTCCTCCTCGCCGACCTCGATCTTGGAGGTGACCTCGCGGCTCACCACCTGGCTCCAGGTCATCTCGCGGCGCATCTTCTCGCGCAGTGACTCGAGGGTCAGGCCGGCGGCCTCGAGCGCCTGCTGAAAGGTCGCCGTGTCCTCGAGGCCGCGGCTCTTGGCGAGCTCCCGGACCGCCTCGTCGACCTCGCGGTCGGAAATGAAGACGCGGAGCTGCTTGGCGCGCGAGAGCAGCAGGAGCTCACGGAACATGTCGTGCATGATGCGGGGGCCGAGCTCACCGATCAGCTCCTGGCGCTCCTGCATCGAGAGCTGCGAATCGGCGAGGATCGCGGTGACGTCGGCGCTCTTGCGGTTCTCGAAGTCGTGGAGGGTGAGGATCTGGTCGTTGACCCGCAGGACGACGCGGTTCAGCTCTTCGGCGGCCGGCGCCGGCGTCGACAGCGCGGCCAGCCAGCACAAGGCAAGCAGGGCCGCGGCGCTATTCGTGCTCTTTCTGGACATAGGAACCTCGATAGTCGAAGGGGAAGTTGGAGCGGTGGATCTTCACATTGTAACGCCCTCGCGCCTCGGCGACGAAGCTGGCCACCATCTCGTCGAGCCCCTGCTGCTCGAGGACCCGGCGGATCTCCGCCGCGACCTCGGAGAGCGGCGCCTCGTCGGCGGGAAAGCGCTCGACGACCTGGAAGATGTGGAAGCCGTACTCGGCGGGCAGGATCTCGCTGATCTCGCCCGGCTCGAGCTCGAAGATCGAATCGGCGAACGCCGCCGGCAGGTCGTCGCGGGTCAGACGCCCGCCCTCGTCGCCGAGCTGCGCCATCGGCACTTGCGAAAAGCGTGCCGCGACCTGGTCGAAGCCCTGGCCGCGGCGCAGCGCCTGGACGGCGGCCTCGGCGTCCTCGGGCCCGTGGACGAGGATCTGGCGCAGGCGCACGCTCTCCTGGCGCCGGAAGTCGTCCAGGTGGCGGCGGTAATAGGCCGCGACCTCGCCCTCGGTCGGCGGCTCGGGACGGCTGCGGCGCAGCAGGTAGGCGACCGCGGCGCGGTGATCGACCCGGGCGTCGCCGTCCTGGGCCTGACCGCGCTCGCGGGCGAGGCGCACCAGCAGACGCTCGTCGAGGAACTGGTCGAAGAGCTGGCCGAGCACCGCGGCGGCGAGCGGCAGGTCGCCGGCGTCGACGTTGTCGCGCAGGTAGGCCTCGAACTCGGGATAGGCGATCCCTTCGCCGTCGATCGTCGCCGCGACGTCGGCGCCGACCGCCTGCCGGCCGCAGCCGCAGACGAGCAGGACCGCCGCGGCGGCGAGGACCGAGCGTCGGAAAATGCGCACAGGCGTCATGCCGCCGCCGCCAGGTAGGCCAACGTCTCGCGCGCCCTGGCGAGCGCTTCCGAGGCGCGGACGCCTTCGAGCGTCAGGGCGCCGGAGGGGCTGAAGCGCGAGCTCGGGTGCCGCTCGACGAGCGCGATCAGCCGCCCGGGGTCGACGCGCGCGTCCTGCCGCAGACGGAACACCAGGCGCCCGCCCTTGGCCGTGATCGACTGCAGGCGCAGCGCTTCCGCCATGCGCTTGACGGCCGCCGCCTCGAGCAGCGTGCGCACGCCCTCGGGCGGCGGTCCGAAGCGATCGCGCAGCTCGCCGAGGAGCGCCTCCTCGGTCTCCTCGCCGGCGGCCAGCCGGCGGTAGATCTCCATGCGCAGGTTGGCGTCGCCCACGTACTCGGGCGGGATCGACGTCGCGATGGGCAGGTCGAGCAGCACCGACGGCGCCTCCTCCCGCCGCTCGCCCTTGAGCTCCGCCACCGTCTCCTCGAGCAGGTTCAGGTAGGTCTCGATGCCCACCGCCGAGATGTGCCCGCTCTGCTCGGCCCCCAGGAGGTTGCCGGCGCCGCGGATCTCCAGGTCGCGCCCGGCGACCCGGAAGCCGGCCCCGAGCTCGCTGAACTCGCGGATCGCGTCGAGCCGCTTGCGCGCCTCGGGCGTGAGCACCTGGTCGCCCGGCACCAGCAGGTAGCAGTAGGCGAGCTGGTCGCTGCGGCCCACGCGTCCGCGGAGCTGATAGAGCTGCGCCAGCCCGAAGCGGTCGGCGCGGTGGACGATCATGGTGTTGACGTTGGGGATGTCGATGCCGTTCTCGATGATGGTGGTGGCGAGCAGGAGCTGGTAGTCGCCGGCCGTGAAGGCGTGCATGCGGCGCGACAGCTCGGCCTCCTCGAGCTGGCCGTGGCCGACGGTGAGGGTCAGCCCGGGCACGGCCTCGCGCAGGTAGCTCGCCATGCGCTCGATCGTCTCGACCCGGTTGTAGACGTAGTAGACCTGGCCGCCGCGGCCGATCTCGAACTCCAGCGCCTCGCGCACGAGCTCGGCGTCGAAGGGCAGGATCGCCGTCTCCACCGCCATGCGGTCGCGCGGCGGCGTCTCGATCAGGGAGAGGTCGCGCACCCCGGCGAGCGAGAGCTGCAGCGTGCGCGGCACCGGCGTGGCCGACATGGCGAGCACGTGGACGTCCTTGCGGAGCTGCTTGAGCCGCTCCTTGTGCGCGACGCCGAAGCGCTGCTCCTCGTCGATGATCACCAGGCCGAGCCGCGGGAAGTCGATCGCCCGGGTCAGCAGCCGGTGGGTGCCGATGAGCACGTCGACCTCGCCCGCCTCGGTGCGCCGCTGGATCTCGCGCACCTCGGCGGCGGAGCGAAAGCGCGAGATCATGTCGACGCGGACCGGCAGGTTGCCGAAGCGCCGGCGGAAGGTCTCGAGGTGCTGGTCGGCGAGGATGGTGGTGGGCGCCAGCACCGCCACCTGGTAGCCGCCCTCGACCACCGTCATGGCGGCGCGCATGGCGATCTCGGTCTTGCCGAAGCCGACGTCGCCGCAGAGCAGCCGGTCCATCGGCTGCGCCCGCGCCAGGTCGCCCTCGATCGCCGCGATCGCCGCGAGCTGGTCCGGCGTCTCCTCGTATTCGAACGCGGCGTCGAACTGCCGCCGCAGCTCGCTGCCCTCGTCGGTGGGGATCTCCGGGGCGCGCGCGAGCCGGCGCTCGGCGTAGAGCTTCAGGAGCTCCTCGGCCATGTCGCGCAGGCCGCGCTTGATGCGGCTCTTGGTGCGGTTCCACGAGGCGCCGCCGAGACGGTCGAGGCGCGGCGCCAGGCCCTCGATGCCGCTGTATTTCTGCACCTGGTCGAGACGGGCGAGCGGCAGCAGCAGACGCTTGCCGCCGGCGTAGACGATCTCCATCACCTCGGTGCCGCCGTCGTCTCCTTTGGGCGCCGCGGACGCCAGCGCCGGCGGCAGCCCCTCGAGGTCGGCGGCCGAGGCTCCGAGCGTGCGCAACCCCACGAACTGGCCGATGCCGTGGTCGCCGTGCACCACGTAGTCGCCCACCTTGAGGTCGCGCAGCGACGCCAGGAAGGGACCGAACCGCCCGCCGCGGCGCCCGCGGCGCACCAGCGGCGCGCGGCGAAGGATCTGGCGCTCGCCGAAGACGGTGAGCCCCGCCGCCGGCAGCCGGAAGCCGCGCTCGAGCTCGCCGGCCACCAGCTCCACGCCGCCCCGCCCCACCTCGACGCCGAGCGACGCGAGCATCTCGGCCAGCCGCGGCCGATGGTCGTCGGGGGCCACCACCAGCACCCGGTCGCCGCGCCCGCGCGCCGTCTCGATCTCGCGCGGAAGCCGCGGGAGCTGGTCGTGGAAGACGTCGGTGAGCCCGGCCGCGAAGTCGACCGCCCCCTGCCGCGGCACGAGGAGGTCGCCAAGCCGCACCTCGGCCCGCTCGAGGATGGCGCGCACCGCCGCCGGTCCCACCTCGAGCTCGGCGGGCGGCAGCGCCAGACGCTCGCGGATCACCCGCGCCTCGTACTCGGCGGCGAGCACCTCGGCGTGGTGCTCGACGTCGGCGGCGAGGGCGTCGCGGTCGAGGGTCACCACCAGCGCCTCGGGCAGCAGCTCGGTGAGAGTCACGGTCTCGGCCGCCAACAAGGGCAGATAGTGCTCCCAGCCGTCGAAGCGCCCTTCGCCGCGCAGCGCCTCGACGCGCCCGGCGGCGTCGTCGCCGAGCTTGTGGGCGCCGATGCGGGCGACCAGCAGGTCGGCGAGACGGCGGGCGGCTTCCTCGCCCTGCGGGAAGAGCGAGAGCGGCAGCGCCTCCACCGCCTCCAGGCTCTCCTCGGAGCGCTGGCTCTCGGGCTCGAAGGCACGGATGCTCTCGACCGTGTCGCCGAAGAGGTCGAGGCGCACCGGCGAGGGCTCGCCCGGCGGAAAGAAATCGAAGACGCCGCCGCGCACCGCGAACTGGCCGACCTCGAACACCAAGTCGGCGCGCCGGTAGCCCCACTTCACTAGGTGACGCGCCAGGTCGTCGACCGCCTGCTCCTCGCCGGCCGCGATGTGGCGGACGGCGGGGGCGAAGTCCGCGGCCCGCGGCAGGCGGCGGAAAAGGGCCCGCGGCGTGGTGATCACCGTCGACGCCTCGCCGTCGACGAGGCGGCGCAACGCCACCGCCTCGGCCGCCCGCACCGCCAGGGAGACCTCGGCCTCCTGGTAGACGCTCAGGGACGGGGCCGGGAAGTAGACGCACCGCTCCTCCGCCGCCGCGCCGGCGACCAGGCGGGCGGCCTCGAGCCAGGCGTAGGCGTCGCTCTCGTGGGCCGCCACCACCAGCAGCGGACGGCCGAGCTCGGCGGCGAGCAGCTCCAGCACCCAGGCGGCGGCCGCCGCCGGCAGCCGCACCACCTCGCCCAACCGCTCGGCGAGCGCCTGGTAGGGAGCGCTGGCGAGGATCTCGCGGGAAGCGGCTCGCCAGTCTTCAGCGATCACGTCGAGCGGATGCGTCAGCAGCTTCATCGGTCAGGGATCCCTCCTCCGGCAACACGATAACAACGTCGCCCGGCATGACCATTCCTAGGTTCTCGCGCGCCAGGCGCTCGAGGGTCAACGGATCCTCCCCCATCCTGCGGACGTCCTCGCGCAGGACCCGGATGCGCGCCTCCGCCGCCGCGATGCGGCCGGTGAGATCGGCCTCGTGGGCGCGCGCCCGCGCCAGATCGCTGTAGCTCTTGACGCCGGCAGTGGCCAGCAGCGCCAGCAGCGAGAAGACGGCCACCACGGCGACGGACCGGTAACGGCGAGGACCGGGGCTCGGTGGCGCTGCGCGCTGGTTCATTGCGGATCCTCGGTGGCCATCTCACGGGCTACGGTATGTCGGGATGTTATCACGGAGGCGTACCCTCGGCCCGACTCTGGGCTCGTTCCTCCGCGACGACCCGGTTCTTCCTCGCGACGAGAGCCCGTCAAATCTCGGGACGGCCGCAATCGATGTGCGCATGAGCCCTACCACACCAACCCGCCGATCCCGGCATTCTCGCGATTCCGCCCGCAAGCGCCGGCGAGCCGCCGATTCCGAGGAAGCTCCGCGCTTCCGTCGCCGTCTCGCGGGCCGGAAAAATGGAGGGATCAGCGGCCGGCGAGGCGTGAAAGATGGACGTCGAGGAGGAAGTCAGCCGTCACCTGCAGGCGTTGCGCTATGTGCTCAAGGCGAGCGGCTGGACGCAGGTGCGGGTGCAGCAGCGCCTGGGATGGCGGCAGCGGCACGTCAGCGACCTGCTCAACCGGAAGAAGATCCTCACCTTCGAAGAGCTCTTCGCCATCCTCGACCTCATCGGCTACACGCCCGCCGAGTACTTTCGGCTCGCCACCACGCTGCCGGTCCGGACGACGGCGTCGCGCGCCGAGGAGGGACAGTCATGATTCCTTCAGCGGACACCTGAGCCCCGAAGAGATCCGGTCGGCCTCGTTGCGGTCGAGGCCGGAGCGGGCTTACGTCGCGCGGCGGATGCGGCGTCTCGCCTTGCACCTCGCCCTCGACTGCCCTCAGTGCTGGCGAGCGGCCGAACAGGCCAGGCCCGCTCCCCGCGACCCGGTCGCCGGCGCCCTGCTGCGGCTCGCCCGGCCCGGAACGTGGCCCGGCTTGCGGCACGACTACCTCCACGCCCTGCGCACGGCCCGCCGGCGTCCGTTCGGGTTCGCCCGTCTCGTGATCGAGGAGGCCTGGGTGCCAACCGGGCTGCGCCGATTCACGGAGACGCTCGCGCGCGCCGCCCCCGGCCGTCGCGAGATCGCCGACGTCGCCGTGCTCGCGAGCTGCAGGCAGGGCGATCTGCAACTGCGTCGCCGTGCTCGCAAGCAGGCCGTCGTCCAACTCCGCGAAGCCCGCGCGCTGCTTCCCGAGACGACCGGCGACCCCCTCCCCCACGCTCGTACCCTGGAGCTCGCGGCCAAGCTTTGCCTGTGCGCTCGTCAATTCGAGGCGGCCGAGAGGCTCCTCCTGGAAGCCGCGGACCTCCTCGGCCCCGAGCACGCCGGTTTGCGCTTCGAGCTCCGCTCGGTGGCCGGCCTGCCCCCCGCTCTGCCCGAGGAGCGTCGCCTGGCTCACTTCGCCCTGGCCCTCGCCGACCTCGATCGCCTGCGCCAGGCCGCCGATCCCGTCGACCGGCTCTACGCCCTCTGCTCGCGCGCCAGGACCATGGTCACGCTCCTCGCCGTGGCGCCGGACGTACCCTGGCCCGGATATGACGACACGCTCTCCCAGCTCGCCGACGCCGAATCCCTTTTCTCGGAGCACGCCGATCCCCACGTCCTCTGCGAGGCACTCATGAATCGTGCCCGACTGCTGAGGCTCACCGATCCCGTCGCCGCCCTCAACGTCTACCTGCGGGCTCTCGAGGGATGGACCGAAATCGGCGACGTAGAGCCATTCATGGCCGCGGTCAACGAGACCACAGCCCTCCAGCGGATTCTGGGCCGCAATGAGAACTTCGCCCTCCTGACCGTGCTCGAAACCGTTTGCCGCCGGGTCGAACCCGAGATCGTGCTCGGCTGGCTGAGACGGTTCATGGACCAGGTGGAGAACATCGACGAAAGGGAGTCGTGACCGTTGCCACCCGTGGCCGATCCGCGTAGGATGCCGGTGCTCAGCAGGGAAGACGGATGGAAGCGACCCCGGAAGAGCTCGCGCTCCGAGACGAAGCCGCGGCCGAGGCTCACAGTCGCATCCGCGCGGATCGCGCGCGGACCTCGGAGCGGTTGCAAGGGCTTCTCGCCCACCTCGAGGAGCACCTCTTCGACGAGTCCCTCGACGTCACGCGCTGGTTTCGCGCCTGCGGCGTGCGCGCGCACTCGATTCGGGAGAGCTTCCAGAGCGAGCTGGAGCTCGCGCCGCTCGCCTACCTGCGCCGTCATCGGATCCTCGCGGCGCGGCGGCTGTTGACGGATTCGGATCTGGGCGTGTGGCAAATCGCCAAGTTGGTGGGCTACCGGCGGGCGGACGCGTTTCGCGACGCGTTCCGCCAGGAGACGGCGACGACGCCGCTGCGGTTTCGCCGGCAAAGCGGAAGGCGATCAGGAAAGGGACCGTCGCACCGCCTGGGGCAGGAGCTGGCGCGGATGCGCGATTGGCGCCAGGCCACCCTGGGCGCAGCCCCGCCCGAGCTTCACGCGAAGCTCGCGGAGAAGCTCCTCGCCGACTATCCGTTCCTGCACCGCGATCGGGGAAGTCGTTTCGAGCGGAAGCTGGAGGAGGAGCTGGCGGAGACGGTCTACCGCAACCTCGCCGACTACGACTTCGCCGACCAGAAGACGCTGGCGCGTCTCCAGGTGGGATTTCGCACCACGGCGCTCTTCGACCTGCTGCGCAAGAAAAGCCTCGAGGAGGGACGACTCGACCGTCGCCGCGGCGTCGAGCTCGCCCACGTCGCCCTCGCCAGCCTCGACGCCATCGCCGACGACCTGGGAGCGGACCTGCCGAACCGCAAGGCGGAGGGGCTCGTCTGCTTGGCGAATGCCCATTGGCTGGCGGAGGACTACGACGAAGCTGAAAACGGTTTCGATAGTGCGAAAATTGAGTTGCGACGAGCAAGTGGTCATCTCGATCCACTGGTAGAGGCGGAGCTCTGGATGCACGAGGCAGGCTTGAATTGGTACCGACGCCGATTCGAAACAGCTCTGACGCTAGTGGACCGGGCGATACCCGTTTTCTACAAATACCGCCAGCAAGTTCTGATGGCCAATGCAGTCATTTTGAAAGGCGGAATCTACCTTTACGCAGACCAACCGGAAGCGGCCGTCATCGAGATTCGAAGAGGCCTCGAGCATATCGAGGAGAAAGAGAAGCCCTATCTGGCGCTATCGGCGCATTCTGGTCTGACGGTAGCTCACAGGTTGATCGGAGAACGTGGAGAAGCCGAGAAGGCCCTCGCCCAAGGGTTCGCGCTTGCTGAAACGGTAGGGAGTGAGCTCGCGAAGCACCAACTCGAGTGGTCAAGTGGGCTTCTGAGACATGAGCAGGGCGATTGCGCACGGGCTGAAGAGCTCCTATGCACGTCGGCAGACGGTTTCAGTGAGGCAAACGAACTAGGCTATACCGCGATCGTCCTGCTGGATCTGGCTCTTCTCCATGCAGAGCAAGGGCGATCGGCGACCGTCGTCCAGGTTGCGGCCAGAGCCTTGCCCTTGCTCGAGGCCCTGAAGCTGAACGACGAAGCGCGTACTGCATCTCATTTGCTGCGGGAGGCGGTCACAGTAGAAAAGCTATCCATCTCGGTATTGCAGGGTGTGAGGGATGCGATTTCGAAAAGCCGTGGCGATCTCCAGCCTCGAGCTCGATCAGAACAAGAACGCAGGGCTGGGCTGGGCCGCCCCAGCCCTGCGAGCTGATAGTCGGACCAGCCGTTAGCCCAGAGGATTGACCATGGGCCCGTAGGTCACGGCCGTCACAAGATCTTGTCCCGCCCCGGTCTGCTCAAACGCAAACCCCAGGGGATCGATGCCTGGTCCATGACCGACATCGCCCACTGGATCGATGGAGGACGCGCCAGCCAGAGGTTTGCGCCTGGTCTCAGTTCCAGTCGACATGCCGACTCCTTCCGGCGGGCCTTCGACCCCGGCCTCCATGGCCGGAACGTACCCGCCCTCCGAAGAAGCTAGCGCCGGCAGGGCGAAATCCCCAGAAATCGCCCCCCTGACGGCCGGTCGATCAGGTGAACCGGCCATGATCCGGGTGAAATCCGGGCTTTCGCGGGCCGTCCTTGGTCGGTGGAGGACTCGGATGGTACGATTCGTCTGTCCCCGCCGCCGGCACCGAGGGAGGAGAGACGTCATGCTGCCGTCCGACGCCGAAGCTCTGCTGTCCCGCGCCGCCGCTCCCACGCTGGCGCGGATCCGCGCCGAGCGCGCCGCGGGGCGCGGCGTCAGCGCCCGGCTGCTCGCCTACCTGGAGCTTCACCTGCTCGACCCGGGCCTCGACAGCCGCGCCTGGCTCGCCGCCTGCGGCGTGCGCTCAGGCACCATGGAAATGGAGTTCCACGACAAGGTCGGCGTGCCCGTGGGCCTCTACCTGTCACGCTTACCGGCTGAAGAGGGGTAATTGCACCAGGGATTCTTGGTGAACATCGCTCTCCCGTGGACGGCGCTGGACAGGTGGAGGCTCCGAAGTTCTTCTTCCCGTGCGCGGCAGACTGTCCTGCAGGCGTTCGAGGACTTGGGCGAGGTCGCGCAACTCCTCCGCTGAGCGGAAAGTGGTGAGGAGCTGACCGAACAGCGCGATCTTGCGATCGTTGCGCGACAGCGTAAATCCCGCACGCTCCAACCTGGAGAGTTTCTCTCCCGCGGCGGCGATCGCCGTCTCTCGAGAGGGTTTCTCACGGGAGGCGGCCCGAGCCTTGCGGCAAACGATCGCGATGTCGAGCTGGATCGGCTCCTTTGCCTGCGCCTTCGGTGTCGCTACAGACATCTCGGCCTTGAGGGGATGAGCGTTCACGATGGTGAACCCTGCTTCAATAACGGCATCAGCGACCGCAGTCCAGCCTCTGTCGCGCGAATGGTGGTACG
>Ga0302046_10003087_pt1 | contig 15205 bp, 15 predicted proteins | sample RVTome_11_FD_200261 | JGI IMG/M metagenome (GOLD analysis project Ga0302046, IMG submission 200261) | Soil microbial communities from uranium-contaminated site in the Upper Colorado River Basin, Wyoming, United States - RVT147D111 (version 2) ...
CGCACATGCCGAGCAGCACGCCCAGGGTGGTGGTCTCCAGGTGCGGCGTGGGGAGCCAGGCGGCCAGCGCGGCGCCCACCGCCAGCACGCCCGCCAGCACGAAGGCCCAGCGCTCGGCGGGCGAACGCGCGTCGAGCCGCCGGCCCCTGCGGCGCAGGACGAGCGCCGCGCCGACCGCGAGCAGCGCCGCCAGCAGCGCCGCGTCCACGCGCCCGAGCCCGCCCACCACCAGGGCGAAGGCCAGCGCGAGCGCCACGCAGGTGGCGCCCGAGAGCACCTCCGGCCGCGCGCGGTGGAGCAGCAGTGCCACCACTCCCATGGCCAGCCAGGTGGCCAGGGCGCCCGACAGCGCGGCCACGTTGCGCACCGTGGTCACGTCGGCCTCGATGCCGAGCGCTTCGGGCGTGAGCGTGCGCGCGGCCACCGCGGCGGCGAAGGCGGACCAGACCACGCCGGCCACCAGCACCCCCGTGCCCAGACGCGCGACGCGCGCGAAGCGGTCGAGCACCACCACGGCCGAGGTCAGGAACAGCACCGAGAGGCCCATCAGACCCAGCGACAGGGCCACGATGAAGGACAGCGCGAGCGTGCCGGCGGCGGCCGTCAGGCCCTCCCATAGCGCACCGGCCAGGACGCCCATCTACTCCTCCCCGATCCCGGGCTCGGGCCGCATGTGCGGAAACAGCTTCACCTCGCGCAGCGAGGGCGCGTCGGCCAGCACCATGGCCAGGCGACCCACGCCCACGCCGAGCCCGCCCGTGGGCGGCATGCCGTGCTCGAGCGCGCGCAGGTAGTCCTCGTCCATGGGATGGGCATCTTCGTCGCCCGCGCGCGCGGCTTGCTGCTGGGCCTCCAAGCGCGCGCGCTGGGCCTCGGGATCGTTGAGCTCGCTGAAGGCGTTGGCGATCTCCATGCCGGCGACGAACAGCTCGAAGCGCTCGGCCAGGCGCGGATCCTCGGGCGAAGCCTTGGCCAGCGGCGAGAGGTCCACGGGCTGGTGCGTGATGAACACCGGCTGCACGAGGCCCGGCTCCACGTGCCGGCTGAACAGGTCGTCCACCAGCACGGCCCAGGTGGGCGCGTCGCCGGGGTCGAGGCCCTGCTCGCGCGCTGTCGCACGCAGGGCGGGCAGATCGCGCGCGACGGCGATGTCCACGCCGGTCGCCTCGTGCAGGGCGTCGCGCATGGTGCGGCGCGAGAACGCCACTCCGAGGTCGAGCTCCTGGTCCTGGAAGCGCACGCGGGTGCCGCCGGCCACCTCGCGGGCCAGGTGCTTCAGCAGCGCCTCCACCAGCTCCATCATGTCCTGGTAGTCGGCGTAGGCCTGGTAGCACTCCATCATCGTGAACTCGGGGTTGTGCTTGCGCGAGATCCCCTCGTTGCGGAAGTTGCGCCCGATCTCGTAGACGCGGTCGAGGCCGCCGATCACCAGGCGCTTCAGGTAGAGCTCGTCGGAGATGCGCAGGTAGAGGTCCTGGCCGAGCTGGTTGTGGTGGGTGACGAAGGGCCGGGCATTGGCTCCGCCGTAGATGGGCTGGAGCACCGGCGTCTCCACCTCCAGGAAGCCGCGTCCGTCGAGGAACGAGCGCATGGCGGTGACCAGCCGGCTGCGCGCGAGGGCGATCTCGCGGGCCCGCGGGTTCACCAGCAGGTCCAGGTAGCGCTGGCGGTAGCGCGCCTCCACGTCCTGGAGACCGTGCCACTTTTCGGGGAGCGGGCGCAGGCTCTTGGCCAGCAGGGTCACTTGGCGCGCGTCCACCGACAGCTCGCCGGTGCGCGTGCGCCAGACCGGGCCTTCCACGCGCACGAAGTCGCCCACGTCGAGCTCCTGGGCCAGCGCGAACTCCTCGGGCTCCATCTCCTGCCGGCGCGCGCTGGCCTGGAGCTCGGCGCCGTCCTCCACGAGGCGCAGGAAGCGCAGCTTGCCGAAGGAGCGGACGGCCAGGATCCGGCCCGCCACGGCCACGCGCGGCCCTTCGGCCTCCAGCGCGGCGGCGTCCTTGGCGTCGTGGGCGGCGCGCACGGCGGCGATCCGCTCCACGGGCGCGGTGCGCGCCGGGTAGGGATCGACCCCCCGCTCGCGCAGCGCGGCCAGGCGCTCGGCGCGGACCTTGCGTTCCTGCTCGCTCACACGCGCCTCTCGGCCGCCGCCGCTTCGTGCAGCAGGGTGGCGCGGATGAAGCCGTCGAGGTCCCCGTCGAGCACGCCCGCGGTATCGCTCACCTCGAGCTTGGTGCGGTGGTCCTTGATGCGCTGGGCCGGGTGCAGCGTGTAGGAGCGGATCTGGCTGCCGAAGCCGATCTCGCGTTTCTCGCCGCGCAGCGCCTCCATCTGCTCCTCCTTCTGGCGCTGGTGCAGCTCGAACAGCCGGGCGCGCAGCACCTTCATGGCGGCGGCCTTGTTCTTGTGCTGGGAGCGCTCGTTCTGGCACTGCACCACGATTCCGCTCGGGAAGTGCGTGAGGCGCACGGCCGAGTCGGTCTTGTTCACGTGCTGGCCGCCCGCCCCGCCCGCGCGGTAGGTGTCGATGCGGATGTCCTTGTCGTCGATCTCCACCTCCACGTCGTCCGGGATCTCGGGGAACACCGAGACGCTGGCGAAGGCCGTGTGGCGGCGGTGCTGCGAGTCGAAGGGCGAGATGCGCACCAGCCGGTGCACGCCCTGCTCCGTGCGCGCGTAGCCGTAGGCGTGGTCGCCCAGCAGGTTGACCGTGGCGCTGCGGATCCCGGCCTCGTCGCCGGCCTGCACGTCGAGGATCTCGGTCTGGAAGCCGCGTCGCTCGGCCCAGCGCAGGTACATGCGCAGCAGCATCTCGGCCCAGTCGCAGGCGTCGGTGCCGCCGGCTCCTGCGTTGATGGAGAGGATGGCGTTGCTCGCGTCGTGCTCGCCGGCGAACAGGCGGCGCAGCTCGGCATCCTCCAGGGCGCCCTCGGCCTCGGCGAGCTTCGCAGCCGCCTCGCCGAGCGTACCGGCGTCGCCGGCCTCGGCCGCCAGCTCGAGCAGCACCCCGGCCTCCTCGATCGCCTCCGAGAGGGCGTCGTAGCCCGCGAGCTCGCGCTCGAGCGCGCGCTTCTCGCGCAGCACACGCTCGGCCTGCTCGCGGTCCTCCCACAGGTCGGGCCGGCCTGCCTGGGACTCGAGCTCGCGGCCACGCGCGCGCAGGCCGTCGAAGTCAAAGACGCCCCCGGAGCTCGCCGAAACGCTTCTCCAGGCGCGCCTGGCGCTCGGAGAGCTCGGCGGGATCCAGCTCGTGGTGGGTGGTGCTCATCGTCCTCTCTTCTCCCGGAAGCGCGCGGCGGCGGAGACCGCCAGCGCCGTCAGACCCGCCAGCCAGCAGGCGCGCGCGAAGCGGTCGCCATGCCGGGCGTAGTACGTCGCGGCCGACGGGCCCGACCCGGGATCGCCATGCAGCGGGACGTCGGCCACCAGGAACCCCTCCTCGAAGATCGCGGTCTGCTCCCGGACGCGCCCTCGCGCGTCGATGATGGCCGAGACCCCCGTGTTCGCCGCTCGGACCGTCCACACGCGATTCTCGGCGGAGCGGACGGCCGTCATGGCGAGAAACTGGTAGGGGGCCCCGGTCCGCCCGTACCACGCGTCGTTGGTCAGCGCGAGCAGCACGCCGGCCCCGTCACGAACGAAGCGCCGTACCAGGTCCGGGAAGATCAGTTCATAGCAGATGGGCACGCCGACGGTCACGCGCTCCCGGCGGTCGGGGATGCCGATCACCAGCGGCCGGGGACCGGGGCCGCGCGTCACGTTGTCGTCGGCGATGCCCCGCGCCACCCCCTGGAGGAAGCGCCCGAGCAGCCCACGCAGGGGGACGTACTCGCCGAACGGCACCAGGTGGGCCTTGTCGTAGCGGCCGCGGACGGTCGGGCCCTCGAGCACGAAGGCGCTGTCGTAGAAGAGCCAGCCGCGCGGGCCCTCCTCCACGGCCACGGCGCCCACCACGAGGGTCGCGCCGGTCTCGCCGGAGAGGCCGCCGAGCCGCTCGCGGAGCGCGTCGTTGCGGTTGACCGAGCCGGGTACCGCGGTTTCGGGCCAGACCACGAGCCGGGCGCCCTCGGCCGCCGCGGCGCGCGTCAGGCGCTCGTAGATCTGGATCGTGCGCTCGGCCCACTCGGTGCTCCACTTCACGCCCTGGTCGATGTTGCCCTGGAGCACGGCCATGCGGACCGTGTCGGGATCGCGCGCCTCGGGCGCCGCCGCGAGCGGCCCGACCGCGTGCATCAGCAGCACGAACGCCGACGCCAGCCAGGTGCCGGAGCGGCCGCGAGCGCGCAACGCCGCGAGCGCTCCGAGGCCGCCCAGCGCCGTCAGGAACGAGAGCCCGTACACGCCGGTGAAGGCCGTGAGCGGCAGCAACGCGGCGTTCTCGTGCTGGGCGTAGCCGAGCGTCGCCCACGGGAAGCCGGTCAGCGCGAAGGAGCGCAGGTGGTCGAGCGCCGTCCACAGCGCGGCGCCGGCGAAGGGCGTGACGGCCGGCGGCAGGCGCAGCGTGGCGGCGCAAGCGGCGAAGGCGGCGGGGAACGCGGCGATGTAGAGCGCGAGCGCCGCCGGCGCGGCGACGCCCGCCAGCCACGGCGCGTGCCCGTAGGTGACCGTCACGTGGAAGATCCAGTGCAGGATCGCGGTGTGGGCCAGCCAACCCGCCGCGAAGCCGAGCGCCGCGGCCCGCCGCGGCGCGAGTCCGCCGCACGCCAGCCACAGGCAGGCGGGCCCGAGCCAGCCGGCCACCAGCCCGAGGTCCAGCACGCGGCCCGCCACCGGGTGCGGGAAGGAGAGGAACGTCGCCAGTGCGTAGGCGAAGCACCAGCCCGCGCGCGCGCGCCCGCTCACAGGCCGAGCTCGCGACGCAGGCGGCGCTCCTCGGCGCGCATGGCGCGCGCCTCGTCCACCCGCTCGTGGTCGTGGCCCAGCAGGTGCAGGATGCCGTGGATGGCCAGCCGGGCGAGCTCTCCGTCGAGGCCGCGGCGCGCGGCGCGCGCCTGGCGCGCGGCCTGGGGCACGCCGATCACCACGTCGCCCAGCAGGCGGCCTCGACGGCCGGCGTGCTCGCCCTCGAGCAGCGAGAAGGACAGCACGTCGGTGGGCCCGCGCCGCCCGCGGAACGACGCGTTCAGGGCGGCGATGCCCGCGTCGTCGGTGAGCGTGAGCGAGAGCTCGGAGCGCGCGTGGCCCAGGGCCGACAGCACGCGGCGCACGCGCGCGAGCAGCAGGCGCACGTCCACGGGCGGGGCCTCCGGAAGCTCCGGCGGCCCGGCCAGCCGGACGGTCATCTCCCGGCGGCGCCGCCCGAGCCTGCGCTCGGGGCGCCCGAGCCTGCGCTCGGGGCGCCCGTGCTGCCGGCACGGTCGTAGGCGTGGATGATCGACTGCACCAACGGGTGGCGCACCACGTCGTCCTTGCTGAAGGTCATGAAGCCGATGGCCTCGATGTCCGCGAGGATGCGGACCGCCTCCACCAGCCCGCTCTCGCGCTCGGGCGGCAGGTCGATCTGGGTGACGTCGCCGGTCACCACGGCGCGCGAGCTGAAGCCCAGCCGCGTCAGGAACATCTTCATCTGCTCGCGCGTGGTGTTCTGCGCCTCGTCGAGGATCACGAACGAGTCGTTGAGCGTGCGGCCGCGCATGAAAGCCAGCGGCGCCACCTCGATCACGCCGCGATCCACGAGCCGCGCGGCTTTCTCGAAGTCCATCATGTCGTGCAGCGCGTCGTAGAGCGGGCGCAGGTAGGGGTTCACCTTCTCCGCCATGGTCCCGGGCAGGAAGCCGAGCTTCTCGCCGGCCTCGACGGCCGGCCGCGTGAGCACCACGCGCGAGACCTCATGGCGGTTCAGCGCGGCCACCGCCATGGCCATGGCCAGGTAGGTCTTGCCCGTGCCCGCCGGTCCCACGGCAAACACGAGATCGTGTTCCTGGATCAGCTCGATGTAGCGCTTCTGGGAGAGGTTCTTGGCGGCGATGCGGTGCCGCGAGCCCACCGCCGACAGCAGGTTCTCGTAGACCTTGGCGAGATCCACGTCCGGGCTCTGGGCCACCAGGCGGACGGCGTCGCGCACGTCGCGCCCGTCCAGGGTGCGACCGCCGCGGACCTGCCCGTAGAGCTCCTCGAGCACCTTGCGCGCGCGGGCCACGGGCTCGGCGCCGCCCACCAGGCGCACCTCGTTGCCGCGCGCGTGGGCGTCGATGCCGAGCTCCTCCTCGAGGATCCGCAGGGTGCGGTCTCCCTCGCCGTAGAGCTGTGCGGCGCTTTGATTGTCGTCGAAGAGCAGCGTCTGACGCGTCTGGGTGGGATGGCGTGCCAAGGGTTTGGGCGTCAACGCTCCGGCGCGAGCAGGACGAACTCATCGTCCCGGACCGCGTAATAGTAGGGGCGGCCGCGCAGATCCGTCAACGCGGTGCCGGGCACGTAGCCGCGCTCCACGAGCGCGCCGAGCTGCTCGGGCCAGCGCCCCTCGGCGAAGCGGTGGGCCTCCACGGCGGCGCGCAGGAGCTCGAGCTCGTGGGCGGCGCGGGCCGCCGAGAGCGGGTCGGGGCGGATCTCGAAGGGCCCGACCGGCTGCGGCGCCGAGACCGGGCCCGACAGGGCGAGCCAGGCCAGCAGCAGGGACGCGGGCAGGGCCGCCGCGATCCAGTCGCGCAGCGGTCCCGAAGGCACGGCCATGCGCGGCCTCCGGACCTCGGCCGCCGAGGCGACCTTCACCAGGGACTCGGTCATCAGCTGGTCCAGGGCGTCGAGCGCTACCAGCGGGTCGAGCCGGCTGCGCACGATCAGCTCGACGAGCGTCCGCTCGCCGTTCACCAGCGCGTAGAGGGCGCGCGCGTGGGCGTCGAGCGCGTCCATCTGCTTCGACGAGGGGAAGCGGTCGCGACGCGGGTGCCCTTCCTCGCCGCCCAGCGGCACCATGCGCTCGGCCAGGCGCACGAGCTCCATGTCGCCACGCTCGGCGAGCGCCTCGGCATGGACGCCGGGCTCGTCGCTGACCGGCTCCTCGGGGCGAGCCGGCTCGAGGCGGAACGCGCCGCGCCGGTGGCGCACGAGCGCCAGGATCGAGTCCTCCACCGGACAGGGCTCGGCGCCGTCGCCGCAGGTGGCGGCGACCACGCGGCCAGCGCGCAGCGCGAAGCGGTAGGTCGAGCCGTCCAGGGTCACGCGCAGGCAGCCCGAGCGCGACTCGCGGGCCACCAGGCGCAACAGGTCGGCCAGGCCCACGTCGGACAGCGTGCCCTCGAGCACCAGGCTCACGGCTGCTCCTCCCGCAGCGTCCAGGCCGTGGTCAGCACGCAGACGAGCAGCGCGAGCGCCGAGGCGAGCACGAAGGCGATCCGCCCGGCCAGGCCGGCCGCCAGCGGATCGGTCACCACGCCATCGCGCAGCGCCAGGGCCGCGACCGCGGCCACGGCCGACACCGCCGCGAGCCAGCCGAGCCAGGGGCGACCCGTCGAGAGGCCGGCCAGGCCCGGCACCAGGCGCCACGCCAGCCGCCGCGCCCGGGGCAGCGCGCGCTGGAGCGGCGACGCCGAGTCCGCGGGCGCGCCGCACAGGGCGCAGCGCTTGCCCTCGAGCGGGAGGCAACGTTCGCAGCGGCGCACGCCGCAGCCCGCGCAGACGCGGCTCTCCACGCGCCCGCGGCCGAGAGCCATGCCGAGCAGCGCGACCCCGAGGAATGCCGCGCCCACCGCCTGGGGCGAGCCCGACAGGCGTCCCGCCCCGAAGCTCCTGCGCAGCTCGGCGGCCACCGCGCTGCCGTCCGCCGCGCTGGCGAGCCGCGCGCGCAGCTCGGCGGTGGGCCAGGTGAGGTCCACCGCCAGCCGCCCCTCGCCGCGCAGCTCCGAGAGCTCGCGAACCGTGGAGGCCGACAGCGCCTGGGCCGTGGCGAGCGCGTCCTCCTGCTCGAGGAGCTCGATGCGGCTGCCGTGCACCTGGGCCAGGTTGAAGTAGATCTCCGGCCGCCGCTCGAGCTCGGTGGCGAGCCGGTAGAGCTCGAGGGCGGCGCCGTCGTCGCCCGCGGCGAGGCGGACGTTGGCCGCGTCGTTGAGCAGGACCGGGTGCGGGGGAGCCTCGGGATCGAGGCGCGCCAGCCAGGCCGCGGCCTCGTCGACGCGGCCGGTGCGCTTGCTCCACACCACGAGCGCGTGCACGGCGGCGGGATCGCGCCCGGCCAACCGCTCGAGGCGCTCGCGCTGGGCCGGCGACAGGCCGCCGACCTCGGCGTTGCGGATCGCCACCGTCACCGGATCGGCGTGCAGGGCCGCGATCCAGCGGCCGGTCTCGTCGGTGACCGGGTGCAGGCCTGCCGCCACGGCCACCAGCGCGAACAGCAGCGCGGCGCGGTCGCGCAGCGGCGCCCAGGGCAGCGCCACCACGAACGCCCCCGCGGCGAGCCCCACGAGCCCTTCGCCGAGCACCGCCGGCAGCATGCCGACCGCGACCAGGATCGCGGCCAGCGCGTGCGGGGGCAGGCGTCCGGGCAGGCGGTGGGCGAGATCGTGGGCAGCGGCGGGCGCGCTGCGCGCTGCCGCCACCACCAGGAAGAGCGCGCCGCCTAGCACCAGCGCCCAGGCCAGCACCCGCGTGGCCGTGGCGCGCAGCCAGACCGAGGCGTCGAGGTTGCGGTCGAGCTCGCGCACGCCGCGCGCGAGCGCCGGCAAGCTCTCGAAGCCCGGCGAGGCGGCCGCGAGCGCCGCCCAGGCCGAGGGCAGCCCCGGCGCCAGCAGCACCGCGGCGCGCGCGCGCGCGGCATCGCTGCCGAGCCGCTCGGCCAGCAGCACGCCGCGCGCGGCGGGCTCGGCGCTCACCATGCCCATGCGCGACGCCTCGCGACGCACGCGGGCCACGCGGGCCTCGAGCGGCTCCTGCGAGGCCGTGGCCTGGAAGGCCGCGGCCAGCCGGTCCACCGGAGCCGGGTTCGCGGGCTCCGCCTCGACCGGCGCCGCGGGCCGCGCCTCGGCCGGCGTCACGGGCGCCTCGGTCGGCTCCACGAGCGGCGCCTCGGCCACCGCCCCGTCGGTCGGTGCCGGCGAGGCCGACGGGATCTCCGGATCGAGCGCGTGGCCCGGCACCGCCAGGATCAGCAGTGCCGCTCCCAGGACCCGCGCCCCGCGCCGCAACGAGTTTGCCAAGCCCCCTCCGGGCAAACGGAATCGCCCTCGTTATCGGCCGGTCGGGTGCTGGCCTGAACGCCCGTCTGCGGCTCCGGTCCCGCCGACGCGTCGTCTCGACTTCTGCCGCCGGGCCGCTATGTTCCGCCGCCTCCGGAGGACCCCCTTGGCGAACCACGAGTCGGCCCGCAAGCGCGCGCGTCAGAACCCCGTCCTGCAGGCCCGCAACCGGACCGTGAAGAGCCGGCTGCGGACGATCCTGAAGGAGGCCCGCGTGGCGCTCGACGGCGCCGAGGGTGACGCCGCCGAGCGCGTGAAGCGCGCCGAGCGCGAGCTCCGGCGGGCTGCCAGCAAGGGCGTGATCCCGGCCCGCCGCGCCAGCCGACTGGTCTCGCGGCTCGCCCGCCGCGTCCGGTAGAACCCCGAGAGCCGCGGGCGAGAGAGCGCGCCCGGACGCCTCAGGCCGCCAGGCCCATCACGAGCCGTTCGAGCGCCAGGACCGGCGGCTGCCCTCCCCGCCCCTTCAGCACCTGGTCCACCTCGTGGATGGCGTCGAGGCAGCGGCGCAGGCGGGCCGGCGTGTAGCGCCCAGCCTGGCTCTGGAGCTTCCTCACCACGAAGGGCGGCCCGAGCGGCTGTTGTCCGCTGCGCACGCGCAGGAGCTTGCGGAAGTGGCTGGCCAGCGACCCGAGCAGGGCCGGCGGCTCGGCTCCCGAGCCGAGCAGGCGCGCCAGCACGCGCAGGGCCGCCGCCGCTCGCCCTTCGCCGATGGCGTCGGTCAGCTCCCAGATGGGCTCCTCGGCCACGTCGCTGGTGGCCTGGGCCACGTGGGCGCGGGTGACCGCGCTGCCCGGCCCGGCCAGCAGGGAGACCTTGGCGATCTCCTGGCGCAGCATCAGGAGCTGGGGTCCGACGCGCTCGGCCAGGGCCTCGGCCACACCGCTCTCGAGGGCCACGTCCTGGCGGCCGGCCTCTGTGCGCACGAAGGCCACGAGCTCGCGCCGATTGGCCGGCGGCTCGCACGGGATCAGCGCGCAGGGCTCGGCGAACGCCTTCACCCAGCGCTGGCGCCGGTCGGCGCGGGGCGCGGTCACCACCAGCACCACCCCGTCCTCGGCCTCGAGCGCCGGCACGCGCTCGGCCAGCAGCTCGCACAGCTCGCGCGCCGAGGCCCGGCGCTCCTCGAGCCCCGCCAGGCACAGGAGCCGGCGCGGCGCCATCACCGGCAGCATGGCGAGCGCGTCGCGCAGCCGGGCCGGCGAGGTGGTCTCGGCCGGCAGCAGGTCCCAGTTGAAGTCGCGCGCGCCCTCGCTGAGCACCGTGGCGCGCAGCGCCGCCAGCGCGTCGTCGCGCAGCAGCACCTCCTCGCCCAGGAGCAGGTAGGCCGGCCGCAAGCGGCCCGCCGCGAGCTCCCGGCGCAGCTCCTCGGGGGTCACGGCGTCGCGGACTCCGGGACCTCGGGCTCCGCCGTCGGCGCCTGGTAGACGCTGTCCCAGACGCGATCGGCCAGCAGGCCGGCCAGGCGCCGGATCGCCTCGCGGCGGTTCTTGCGCATGGCCTCGAGGTCGGCGCTGGCCAGGTAGAGCTCGCTCTCGTTCTGCGCGCGCGGGTCGATCACGATGGAGCGGCCGCCGCGGCGCGTCGCCCGGAGCTCGAGGCCCATGTACACCTCGTACTCGAGCGACAGCACCACCGACGAGAAGCTGCGCGGCGCGATCGTGAGCCTGCGGACCGCGCCCGAGAGCACCAGGTCGGCGACCTCGGGGTCCTCCACCAGGCGCAGGCCGCCGCGCGCGAGCGCTTCGCGCCGCAGGGCGTCGAGCACGACGGACTCGACGCCGGGCTCGTAGGTCTCGTTGGTGAGCGGCCCGATGGCCAGGGTCTCGACGCCCGGCAGCGCCGAGCGGTAGCGGATCGGGGCGTATCCGCAGCCCGCCAGCGCCGCCAGGACGACCGCCAGCACGGCGGCGCGGACGGTGGCGGAGCGCGGGCGGATCCTCATGGGAGCGAGGTCATACCAGAAGCGCGGCGTTCACTCCAGCTTCGCTTTGGGCGGCGGTCACTCCAGCTTCAGCAGCGCCTTGGCCACCGACAGCACCTGGTTCGCCTGGATGGGCTTGGTCAGGTACTCGTTGGCGCCGAGCGAGAGCGCCCGGGCGCGGTCCTCCTTGGCGCCCTCGGTGGTGATCACGCAGACCGGCATCTCCTTCAGGCTGTCCTCGCCCCGGATCAGGCTGATCAGCTTGAGCCCGTCCATCACGGGCATGTTGATGTCGATCAACGCCAGGTCGAAGTGGTCGCTCGTGACCTTGCGCAGGCCGTCCATGCCGTCCTGGGCCTCGACGATGTCCACGTCCTTGAGGCGCTTCAGCGCGAAGGTCAAGAGCTGGCGCATCATCGGGCTGTCCTCGACGATCAGGATTCGTTGTCGCGCCATGATGGTTCCTCCTCGCGATTCCCCGGATCGCGCGTCACTTGGTGAGCAGGTCGATGAAGCCCTGGATCGTGTTGAGCTTCCGTTCCGACTGCGAATAGAGCTGCGCGGCGAAGATCGCCGTGGCTGCGTGCCCCGCGAGCAGCGTGAACAGCTCGTGATCGAGGGGCGTGAAGGCGTCCTTCTGCTCGAGCAGGCTGTAGATCGCGATGGCGCCGATCGGGCGGTCCTGGACGCGCAGCGGGATGCAGGCGATGGGCGCGGCCCAGTCCTCCGAGCCCTCGGTGCTGCCGCACCAGGTCTCACCCGACTGGACCGAGCGGCCGATGATCCCCGAGCCGAGCGCGAGCTTCGGAAAGCGGTCCTTCTCCTGGCCCTCGGAGGCCACCGCCTCCAGCGTCCCGGAGCGCTCGTCCTGCACGAACACCGCGAACACCTCGGCGCCGATCAGGTTGATCACGATCTCGATGATGATCTTCAGCACCTCGGAGAGCGCCAGCGTGGAGTGCAGCTGGTAGCTCGCGACGTAGAGGTTGGCGAGGTTGTTGTTCTCCTCCTCGATCTCCACGTAGCGCTCGGCGAACTGGCGGTTCTCCTCCTCGACCATCTTGAGCCGCTCGAGCGCGTTGTCCTTCTCGAGCTTCAGCTGGTCGATGGCGGTCAGCAGCTCCACGCGCAGCTTGCCCCACTCGCCCGGGTCTGCGGCGGCCCGCCGGTGGGTCTCCTGCACCGAGTGGAGCTCGTGACGGAGACGTTCGTTCTCCTCCAGGATCTCCTTGGTGAAGTCCGCGCCCTGCTTGAAGAGCGTCAGGAACTCTTCGGCCCGCCCGAAGACCTTCTTGTCGTCGCTCATTGCGAACCCCTTCTGATGGGACCTTCGAGAGGCTCGATCCCGTCCTGGATGGCCTTCCCGATCGCGCCCAGGGGCAGCACGGCGTCCACCGCCCCCGTCTGGATCGCTTGCTGCGGCATGCCGAAGATCACGGCCGTGTCCTCCGACTCGGCGATCACCGTGCCGCCGTGCTGCTTCACGTCGACGACGCCGTCCCGGCCGTCGTTGCCCATGCCCGTCAGCACCACCGCCTGGAGGTTGCGGCCATAGGCCTTGGCGGCCGAGCGGAACAGGCGGTCCACCGACGGGGCGTACTTCTCGCCCGACGCGCGGTCGGAGATGCGCGCCACCACCTGACGGCCCATGGCCTCGAGCTCGAGGTGCTTGCCGCCGGGGGCGATCAGCACACGCCCGGGCTGGGGCACGTCTCCGCTGCGGGCCTCGCGCGCCGGCAGGCAGGTCAGGCGCCCGATGCGCTCGGCGAAGCCCTTGGTGAAGCCCGCCGGCATGTGCTGCGAGACCAGGATCGCGCAGGGCGGCGGCTCGGCGAAGCTCCCGAACACCTGCATCAGCGCCGCCGGTCCGCCCGTCGAGCAGCCGATCGCCACCACGCGCTGCACCGGCGCGAGACGCGCGGGCGCGGTGGGCGGCATGGTCATCTCGGCCGGGTGCGTGATGCGCTGCTTCACCTTGTCGATGCGCAGCTGGCGGATGGAGTGGACCTTGCGGATCACCTCCTGCTGGATCGACTCGAGCTCCGGGATCGGTCGCGGCGTGGGCTTGGCGATGAAGTCCACCGCGCCGAGGTCGAGCGCCTTGAACACCTCGTCCTCGCCGCTGCGCCCGCTGATCACCATCACCGGGGTGGGCATCTTGGCCATCACCAGCCGCAGGAAGGTGAAGCCGTCCATGCGCGGCATCTCGAGGTCCAGGGTGATCAGGTCGGGCTTCAGCCGGAAGGCCTTCTGGAGCGCCTCCTCGCCGTCGCGCGCCGAGCCCACCACGCGCACCAGCGGCGAGGTCTCGAGCATGCGCGTGATCGTCCGCCGGCTGAAGGCCGAGTCGTCGATCACGAGCACGCGGATCAGGCCGCGCTCGCTCACGACTCCCCTCCCCGGTCGACGCGCGAGATGGCCGCGGCCGCCGCCGCGTGCCAGCGGTCCGTGGGCAGCTCGCCCGGCGTCGGCTTGCGGTAGACCATGTCGTTGCGCAGGTGCCGCAGCTCGAAGTCGTTGGAGAGGTTGAGCAGCGACTCGGCGTGCCCCATCAGCAGGTAGCCGCCGGGCACGAGCTTCTCGTGGTAGGTCTGGATCACGCGCCGCTTGGTGTCGGTGTCGAAGTAGATGATCACGTTGCGGCACAGGATCACGTCCATGGTGCCCAGGATGGCGATCTTGCCGCGGTCCACGAGGTTCAGGTGGATGAAGTCGACGTGGCGCTTGACCTCGTCGCGGACCGCCCAGGAGCCGTCCTTCTCGATGAAGTACTTCTCGCGGTAGTAGGACTCGGTGTCGCGGAACGACGCCTCCCGGTACACCCCCCGGCGCGCCTTGCCCAGCACGCGCCGCGAGATGTCCGAGGCGTAGACGTGGATGTCCTTGCCGGGCTCGAGACCCGCCTCGCGCGCCAGCATCAGCACGCTGTAGGGCTCTTCGCCGCTCGAGCAGCCCGCGCTCCAGATCGAGACCGGCCGGTTCGAGCGAGCGCGGAACTCGGGGATGATCTCGTTGACCAGCGCCCGCAGGGGAGAGAGCTCGCGGAAGAAGTAGGTCTCGTTGGTGGTGAGCTCGTCCACCGCGTTGGCCATCTCCTGGCCGCCGTCGCGCTCGCTGCGCAGCAGGTAGTGGTAGGCCGCGAAGCTGCCGATGGCGAGCTCGCCCATGCGCCGGGCGATGCGCTTCTCCAGCAGGAAGCGCGACTCGGGCCCGAAGTGCAGGCCGCAATGATTGCGGATGAGCTCGCAGAACATGCGGAACTCGGAGTCCGTCATCGGCGTGACTTCCCGCGTCGCGGAGGCCATGGAGCCGTCAACCCTCCAGCCGTTTCAACGCGCGCAGGATCGCGTCCCGCACGAAGCCGTCCTGCTCGGTCTCGAGCCGGCGCAGGATGGCCGGCACCGCCTGGACCACGCCCCGCTCGGCCAGCATCGCGATCGACTCGGCGCGCACCGACCAGTGGGGGTGCGAGACCAGGGGCAGGAGCTCCTTCTGCCCCTCGGCGTCCCCGTGCTTGCCGATGCAGCCGACGGCCGCGATCAGCAGCTCGGGATCCTGGCTGTGGAGCAGCGGCAGGCAGGCGCGAGCGGCGGCGCCGCCGCCGATGGCCGAGAGCGATTCGACGGCCGCCATGATCACCGCGCCCTCGTCGCCCAGGGAGGCGGCGAGCAGCGCGATCACGCGCTCGGGATCGCCTCCGCGTCCGGCGTGGGTGGCGTGGCAGCCGAGCGCCCGCATGGCCGCCGCGCGCACGCGCGCGTCCTCGTCCGAGGCCAGCCGCGCCAGGTCCTCCACCACGCCGGGCTGGCGCGAGCCGCCGAGCGCCTGGGCTGCGGCGATGCGCACCGTGGCCGACTCGTCGCCCAGGGCCAGGCGCAGCGGCTCGGCGGCGGAGGTCGAGTCCAGCCGGCCGAGCGCATGGACGGCCGCGCGCCGCACGTCGGCGCTCTCGTCGCGCAGGAGCAGCGTGACCAGCCCCGCGTCCTCGGCGCGACCGATCCGGCCGAGCACGGTGGCGATGGCCAGCCGCACCGGCTCGCTAGCGCCGGCCAGCCGGCCCTCCAGCAGCCCCAGGGCCTGCTCGGTGGTGCAGCCGCGCGTCCCGTCGTCGGCGCGC
>Ga0302046_10003088_pt1 | contig 15204 bp, 18 predicted proteins | sample RVTome_11_FD_200261 | JGI IMG/M metagenome (GOLD analysis project Ga0302046, IMG submission 200261) | Soil microbial communities from uranium-contaminated site in the Upper Colorado River Basin, Wyoming, United States - RVT147D111 (version 2) ...
AACCCCTTCTTCGACTGCACCAGCGTGATCGCCGCCGTCAACGTGCTCTTCCCATGATCCACGTGCCCGATCGTCCCCACGTTCACGTGCGGCTTCGTCCGCTCAAACTTCGCCTTGGCCATGATGCTGGCTCCTAAGTAGTGAACAGCGCCGGAATCCGTGCCATCCCAGGTCGAGCTCCGCGATCACCGTCGCGGGCGGACGGCAACCCCGCCCGCCTCGGCACACCACCGGCGGCAGAGGCGGCAGTGCCGAACTGCCGCCCCTGCCGCCTCTGCCACTGCTGCCGCCATTGTGAGAAGCTCGCGACGGGGATTGAACCCGTGACCTCGTCCTTACCAAGGACGCGCTCTACCCCTGAGCTACGCGAGCAGGACAAGCGGGCGACGGGGCTCGAACCCGCGACCCTCAGCTTGGAAGGCTGATGCTCTACCAACTGAGCTACGCCCGCGCTGGTACGCCCAGCGGTCGAGCGCCACGATGGTGGGGGAAGGATTCGAACCTTCGTAGGCATACGCCGGCAGATTTACAGTCTGCTCCCTTTGGCCGCTCGGGCACCCCACCTGATTCGGTCCAGGGGTGCGCGCTCCCCCACTCGGACACCCGGGGTCGTCGCTGCCCGTCCGGGACCCGCCAACGTCCCCACACCAATGTGGAGCTGACGAAGGGACTCGAACCCTTAGCCTGCTGATTACAAATCAGCTGCTCTACCAATTGAGCTACGTCAGCGTCGAGGCCGATTTTCGCCAGACCTGTAGCGTAATCAGGCCTACGGGGGCAGTCAACTCCTTGGGGGATGCGAGACAAGCTGACCGGCCGCGTCCCCGCCCAACGGGCCCCACCCGCGGTATAGCGGATGGCACGTGGCGGTCGGGACAAATGGACGTCACCCGGCCCGTGCTCAGTTTTGGGGTCCCCCAATCGCCATACGCCATAAGCCATTTGCCATCAGCGACCTACCCCAGGCGTGGCCGCCATCGGGTTCCGGCCGGGGTATCCTCGAGCTCCAGCCCCCGTCCCGCGACCTCCTCGCGAATGGCATCCGCCGACGCATAATCGCCGGCTGCCCGGGCGGCCTGGCGCTCGGCGATCTTGCGCTCTACCCAGGCCCTGAGCTCGTCCGTAACCCCTTGAGCGGGAAGAACATCCAACACGCCAAGCACGGACCGCAGGGTCGCTAGCGTCATCCCGGCCTCGGCGGGCCCCCACGCAGCCCGGTCCAGCTCCCGGTTCCCCTCGCGTACGAACGTGAACACAGCGTCCAGCGCCTTGGGGGCGTTCAGATCGTCATCGAGCGCTTCGACGAAATCGCGCTCGAGGATTGCGACACAGCCCGGCGGGCCCGTCCCGGACCGCGACCCCCCATCGCTCCCCGCCACCTCGACCAGCCGTCGCTCGAACGCCGCCAGCCGCTCGGCCGCCGCCGTGGCCGCCTGGAGGGCCTCGTCGGTGAAGTTCAACCGCTGCCGGTAGTGGGTGAAGAAAAAGAGCAGTCGGATCGCCCCGGCGTCCACGCGACTCTCGAGCAGATCCCGCGCCGTGAGGCTGTTGCCGTACCGCTTCGACATCTTCGTTCCCTCAACCGTCAGAAACTCCCCGTGCATCCAGTAACGGGCGAACGGCTTGCCCGTTACCCCCTCCGACTGCGCGATCTCGTTTTCGTGATGGGGGAAGATCAGGTCCGCTCCACCCGTGTGGATGTCGAGAGTCTCGATGCCGAACCGCGCCCGGATCATCTCCAGCGCCATCGCCGAGCACTCGAGGTGCCACCCGGGGCGCCCGCGGCCGAAGGAAGCGTCCCACGCCGCTCCCACCACCTCCGCGTCCTCGTCCGCGGCCTTCCAGAGCGCGAAATCCCGCACGTTTTCTTTGTCGTACTCGTCGCTGGACACCCGTGCCCCGGCTTTGAGCTGGCTCCGGTCCAGACGCACGAGACGGCCGTAGGCGGGGAACTTGGTGACGGCGTAGTACACCGAGCCGTCCTCGCCCCGATACGCCAGGCCGCGATCCAGCAAGGACGCGACCAGTTTCCGCATCGCGTCGACGTGCTCCGTGGCCCGCGGATACTCGTGGGCCGGCAGGATGCGCATGTACTCGCGCTCCTCGTGAAACGCCTCGACGAAGGGCGCCACGTACTCCCGCACCGACACGCCGGCCTTCCGGGCCTGGGCGATGATCCGGTCGTCCACGTCCGTCAGGTTCATGATCAGGAAGACGTCGTAGCCGCGGTACGCGAGGTAGCGCCGCAACAAGTCCACGAACACGAACGTCCGGTAGTTGCCGATGTGCGCGTAGTTCCACACCGTGGGCCCGCAGGCGTAGACGGTCACCCGGGGAGCCGCGAGCGGTTCGAAGGGCTCGAGGCGCCGCGTCAGGGTGTTGTACAGACGGAGCGTCATCCGCCCGCTCCCTTCGCCCGCGCGGCCCGAACCAGCCGGATGGCGCGTTGCAGGACGTCCTGCAGCTCGACACCCAACGCCACCGCCAGGTCTTCCACCACCTGTCCGAGCTGCGCCACGCGGCCCGTCTCCACGGATAACCTGATTGATGACAAAGAGTTCTGGCGAAACCTACGGAGGGGCTGCCGGGCGAGTCAATGAAAGGTGACCACTCCTCATGGCACACCCAGGATCATCCCGAGCACCGTCGGCCCCAGGACCCACGTGACCACCCCGGCTCCCGCGAGACAGGTCAGGGGAAGCCCCACGTGCCAGACGGCGATGGGGCGGTCATCGAGCACGCGCAGTCCGGTGGCCCAGAGCGCGACGCACCACAGGAGCACGAGATTGCAGCGCGCATCGAGCGTCTCGAGCCACGCGGGCGCGGCCCGCGCGTCGCGCCACAAGAGCAGGGGGCCCGTGACGAACCGGCTCGCCAGCCCGAGCGCCTCCCCAGGTACTCCCGGTTGGACATCCGCGAGCACGTGCGCCAGCAGAAGATCCGCGGACCGCTCGACGAGGAGGGGAGCCAGGCCGAGCACGGCGACGGCGGCGATGGCGCGCCGCCGGTCGCGCGGCAGGGACAGCACCGGTTCGGCGGCGAGGGACACCATGACGGCGGCGATGCACGGCGTGGGCGGCGGCAATACGCGCTCGAGCGTGAGTAGACGGAGGATCCCGGTCCTCATTGCCGCGAGCGGCCCGACCAGATCCGCCTCCCCACCGGCGAATGCCAAGTCGAACGCGCGGATCACCGGCGGGAGCGTGAGCGCGCCCGCCAAGGCCAGCAGCAGCACGAGCGCGAGCGCCAGCACCCCAGGGGCCGGGCGGGCGGCGGCAGCCGCCGCGGTCTGGCCGGGGGCCACGAGCGCCGCGAACAGCAGGCGGGGAGCGCGAGCTGGTCCGCCGGTCATCGGTCCCCGTCGGCCGCCACCAGGATGTCCTCGAGGGCACGATAGCGTACCCGGGACGCGCCCACGGCAATGCGGAGCTCACCGCACGCCGCGAGGACGTGTTCGACCGTGAGCGCGCGTTCCAGTGGCACGGCCACGCCGGTTTCGGTTCGGGTTGCGCTGGGAAAACGATCGAGCAACCGCCGTACCGCTCCCACACCCGAGCCGGTCACCGCGATCTCCACGACCCGCGCGGAGACCAGGTCGGCTGTCGAGACGTCGGCGGCGACGCGACCGCGACAGAGGACGAGGACTCGGGTGGCCAGCCGCTCCACGGTGCCCAGGTCGTGCGACGCGAGGATGATGAGGCGGCCGCCGCGGGCGAGCGCGGCGACGCGGCCCCGGACGCGGCGCTGGACGAGAGGGTCGATGCCGTTCAGGACCTCGTCGAGCAGCAGCACCGTGCCCGCGGTGACACGGGCCGCGCCGAGGGCCAGACGCTGCATCATGCCGCGCGAATAGGCGCCGGTCCGCCGGGACGCGAAGTCTTCGAGCTCGCCGAGCTCCACCGCCTCGCGAACGAGCGCCAGGCGCTCGCGTGGCGAGCGGGCCCGGTGGCTCGCGAGATACGTGAGCCATTCCATGCCGGTCAGCTCGGGCGGCGCCAGAGGCGGATCGGCCGCGTAGCCGGCGGCGCGCCGGGCCTCGCGCGTCCCGGCGCGGTGGCCGTCGACGACGGCCGTGCCTGCGGAGACGGCCAGCTCGCCGGCGAGCAGGCCGAGCAGGGTGCTCTTCCCCGCGCCGTTGGGGCCGACCAGCCCGAGGATCTCGCCGGGCTCCGCCGCGAAGGAGCATTGGACGAGCGCCGCCCGGCGGGCGCGTCGGTAGACCTTGGTGACGCCGTCGCACACGACCACGCTCATCGACCCTCCACTGGCGGGACCGCGTCGAGCCGGTGGGTACGGGCGAGGGCGAGCGCGGCGGCACCGCCGCCGAGGACGATCCACGCCAGCAGTACGACCCCGTGCCCGGGACTGCCGCCGAGCCAGCGCGTGACGCGCCACGGAAGCGGCAACACGTTCCAGAGCACCACTGCCGCTTTTTGGAAGACGGACCACGGCGCCAGCATGTCGGCCACGGTCGACGGTGGGACGCCGCCGAGGAAGGCCGCGAGGAACCCTAGGGTGGCGGCTGCGGAGGCGCCCACGACCGGCGACAGTGCGAGCACGAGGGCGCCCAGCGCGGCCGCGAACACGGCGGCGGCGAGCGCGACGGGCGGTCCGGCCGGCGCGTGCAGGCCCAGGGCGGGCGTCGAGACCGCGAGGATCGGGAGCACGAGGGCGAGGACGCCCGCGAGGCGCCCAGCCGGGACGAGCCACCAACCGGCCGCGACGCGGCGGGCTGCCCAGACGGTCGCGCCCGGGGCGAGCGGCCGGGACGCCGCGACCGCGGTCACGATGCCGCCCGCCATGATCAGCGCCTGGGCGGTCGCGAAGCCGCCGCCCTCCGCGCGATCGGCCACGCCCAGCGCCAGAATGGCGAGGGCGAGGAGGCCGGCGAGACGGACGGCGCGGTGCCGCACGACGACCAGGAGGCCGAAGATCATTTCGGCCTTGAGGACCAAACCGAGCCGGCTCATCGAGCGTGGCCGGGCGCGGTGGGGGGCCGCCCGGCCCCCCACCCCCGCCTGATCGGCCGTTGGCAGCGTCGCTGCTGAGGATCAGTCGAACAACGAGCAGATCGCGCTGCGGATGGCGTAGCAGTAACCGCGAATGGAGATGTTATACGGATCATTGCCCGGAAAATCTCTGTTACAGGAATCGATGGCCTCCCGGAGGCACCCGCCCGGGATCGCGTCCGCGGGCGTCGGATGCGGCAGCATCGCGATGGCGCCGCCAAGCAGGGCCGCACTCATCAGTCGTTTCATGGTTCGCCTCCTTCCGTGATTCGTTGAAAGGAAGCCGACCAAGCGGTGCGCTCCGTGGAGCGCACCGCGAAGATACGGGTTCCCCCCGCCACGACCGGTACCAAAACGACGCGGGCCGGCGCCAAACGGCGCCGGCCCGCTGCCTCCGAGGGGGAACGCGCGACGGGCTACTGCACGATGCTGTGGGTGACCTGGGAGGCGCGGTGCTCCTCGGTGGGCGGCACCACGATCACTGGTCGTTCGCCGGTTCTCGTTTCCACCAGGACCGCCGCCGGCATCCGATCCGGCGACAGATCGTGGTAGACCTCCGCGAACAGCACGTCGCGGGTCACGACCATTACGGCCGCGAGCGCGGGCACCGCGACGAGAAGACCGAACGCGCCCATGATGGTCCCCATCACGAGCACCGACACGATGGTGAACACCGGGGGCAGACTCAGTTTGTGCTCGAAGATGAGCGGCGCCACGACGTTGGCCTCGATCAGATGCACGCCGATGCCCAGCCCCGCCACGGCGACCGCGTGCGCCGGGCCACTCAGCGTGAGGACGAGCAGCGCCGGCAGGAACGTCGATACGATCGTGCCGAAGAACGGGACGATGGCGACCGCGCCCGTGAACACGCCGAAGGCGAGCGGGTACGGCACACGGAGCGCCCAGAGCCCCAACCACGTCAGGACGCCGAGCACGGCCATCGCGAAGAGCTGCGCCCAGATCCAGGTCTTGAGCGTTATGGCCAGATCCGCCACGGTGGTCCGTGCCACGGCCCGCACGCGGGGGGGGAAGACGGCCACCAGCCCGTCGCGGTATCGCGCCGGCGACTTCGCCATGTAGATGGCCATGGCGATCACGCTGAGGAACTCGATGGCGAGCTTGCCCCCCGCCGTGAGATAGGGCAGCATGGAGCCGCGCAGGTAGGTCGCCGTGTTCCCCAGCATGCTCCCCACCAAGCCGCCTTCGTCGCCCTGCCGGGTGGCCCGCTCGAGGATCGGGTAGCGCTCGCCGAGCGCCACGAGCTGCCGGTCCAGATCGCTGGCGTAGGCCGGGAGGGCGCCCAGCAGGTCCTGCACCTGTCGCACGAGATTGGGGATGATGAGGGCGGACGTTCCGACCACCGCCGTCAGGGTCAGGAAGAACGCCAGGGTCAGGCCGAGGCCTCGGGGAACGCGGATGTGGCGGGCGAGCAGATCCGTGAGATGCGAGAGATAGACGGCGAGGAGCGTGGCGATGAAAACGAGGACGAGGACTTCACGAATGAGGCTGAAGAAGTAGAGGAGCAGCGCGGCGACGAACACCAGAACGATCGTCGCCGCCGTCCGGTGCCCTCCGGCTTCGCCAGCCATCAGCCCTCCCGACTGGCTTCGTCGTCCTCCACCACCTCCGCATCGGCAATGTCGTCGCCTCCGGTGAGCTGGCGGCGCTCCTCACCCGGCGGCAGGACCCCCATCTTGCGCTTCAGTTCCAGCAGCTGCTGGTCGGAGCTGCCTTTGTACTCCAGCTCGTGGAACTGCTTCGCTAGCGTGTCGCCCGTCAGCTCCCCGGCCAGCTCGGTGGCGGCGAGCGCCTGCTGCTCCATCTCCTCGATCCGCTCCTCCATCCGCCGGAACGTGTCGAACGCCGACGTCTCCGACATCGAGGACATGGTCTCGCGGATGCGGCTGTGCGCTACCGCGCGTCGCTGCCGGGCGATGAGGAGGTTCTTCTTCCGCTTGGCCTCCTCGATCTTGTCGTTCAGCTCGCGCAGGGAGCCTTTCAGCTGCTCGGTATCGGCCTTGTGGCGTATCCAGGTCTCTTGCAGCTGTTGCGCGTGCTGCACGTGCTCGTTGTACCGGACCAGCGCCTGCCGCGCGAGGTCGTCCCGGTTCTCCTGCACCGCCAGCATCGCCCGGCGCTCCCATTCCTCCCCCGCCTTCTTCTCCTTCTCGACCTGCGCCAGGAGCTTCTTCTCGTCGGCGATGGCCGCCGCCACGTCCTGCTTGGTCTTGGCGAGCTGCGAGCGCATGTCCAGGAGCAGCTGATCCAGGACCTTCTCGGGGTTCTCCGCGCGACCGATCAACGCGTTGATGTTGGCCCTGATCACCGTCATCATGCGCTGGAAGATGCCCATGGTCGAAATCCGCCTCCGCCTTCGATGAGCGGCCGCGCCCTGGGAGGGGGCGCCCCGCCGAAGATGTGTGGCCGCGTCGTGAGGCGCCGCCGCTCAGGATCCGTGCCCCGCACCAACGGCGTTCCGCCGCAGCGCCGTGAGGGCCCGTTCCGTAAAATCCACCCGTTCAGCCAGTTCCGCCACTTCCCCCCGCAACGCCCCCACTTCCTCGGCGAGTCGACCCATCGACTCGTCCAACCGCTCGAGCGCCCCGTCCCCTTCCCGCCCCCGCCCGCGCAACGCCCCGCCGCCCGCTCGGCGCAGCGATGGGCGGAACATCCAGTACGCCACCAGCATCAGCGCGACTGCCCAAAAAACGCTCATCGTCGGCTCCCGTCCAGTCCTCGGTTCGGAGGATCGCCCGCCCGACCAACCGGGGCGCTTCCTTCCGTACGCGACGGCGACCGCCACGTTTCGAGATTGAACGGCATCTGCGGGCTCTGAATGGGCCGCGCCTCAGAGCCCGCTGGACGGCCCTTCGGGAAGGTTGCGCGCCTCGCGGTGTTGCGCCAGGAGCCGTTCGGCAAAATCGAGGCGCTCCTGCACCTCGGTCATCTCCTGCCGGAGGTGATCCACCTCCTCGAGCACCGCGATCTGCGACTCCTTGAGCCGCTCGACCACCTCCCCCGGGGGACCGCCGCCTCCAGCCCGAATCCGGTCGGCGACCGCCTTGCCCACGGGGGAGATCGCCAGAAGAAAGATGCTCCCGCCGCCGAAGATCAACACGATCGCGAGGATGTCTTCCATCTGGGCTATGCGTCTGGGCCGGGGGGAATCCGCTCGCGTTGTCGCGCGAGCATCCTCTCGGTGAAGTCGACCCGCTCTTCGATCTCCGCGAGGCGGTCGTCGCTGCCGTGCAGGAGCGCCAGCTCCCGCTCCACCGCGTCCAGCCGAGCACGCACGTCCCCCAGATCCCCGGACCCCCGCGTCTCGTATTTGCGATCGATGACCCGGCCGATCAGGCGGAGCACCTGGAATCCGAGGCCGCCCGCAATCATGATCATGAACATGAAGAGGATCTCTTCGGGCATCCGGTCAGCGCTCCGGCGCGATCTGCGGGCGCTCGCGCGACCGCGCCAGCATACGCTCCGCGAAGTCGAGGCGCTCCTCCAACTCCAGGATGCGGGTGCGCACCTCCTCCACCGCCTCCAGGCGGCTCCGCAGCTCCTCCAGCTCCTCCCGGAGGCGGGTGTCGGGCGTCCCGCCCCCTTTGCGCTCCACGAAGCGCACGATCGCCTTCACCACGGGCAATCCCAGGATCACGGCCGTGGCCATGCCGGCGAGGGGGATGATGAGCTGATTGATCAGCACCGGATCCGCCACCCACTGCAATAGCGCAAGCGGCGCCATCATCGCTCCTGCCCGATCCGCGGGGGCTCGACGCGCTGGGCCAGCACACGCTCCGCGAAATCGAGCCGCTCCTCGAGCTCGAGCACGCGCTGCGACACGTCGGCCCCCGCATCGAGCTGACTCCGGAGGGCCGCCACCTCACCCTCCAACGCCCGCACGCGCTCCGCATCCGCGTGGTCCGCGCCGCGGCCACCCTCGAGCCGACGCTGGATGCCCCGGACCAGGGGATAACACAAGACGCCGAACACGGTGAACCCCGCGACGAAAATGAGCGGCGCGAGGTCGCTGGCCCATACTTCGTACATCAGCCTCCCTCCGCGCCGCCCAGCATTTGCCGCTGCTTCTGTTGGGCCAACAGGCGCTCCGCGAAGTCCAGCCGCTCTTCCATTTCCACCACGCGGAACCGCAGGTCTTCGAGCTCCCCACGCAGCGCCTCGGACTCGCGGTCGCCCACGCCCGCCCGGCCGGCGATCCGCTCGCCCAGCGCCTTGCCGAGGGGGCCCCGCAGGACGACGGCCGTGGCGATCGACACGAACAAGGCGATGGGGACGAGAAACGGAAAGATCTGTTCCATGAGCCTCCTCGCGCCTCAGCCGTCCAGAAGCCCGGCGGGCCGATCGCGCGCCAGGACCCGCTCCGCGAAGTCGAGCCGCTCGTGCAGCTCGGACACCTCCGCCTCCAGCCGGAGCATGCCCGACCGCAGCTGGTCCAGCTCACCGGCGGCCGGCGCTGCACCTTGCGCCCAGCGGCGCGCGAGCGCCCGGACGAGGAGACCGAGCATTACCACCCCACCACCGGTCGAGGCGATAATAGCGAAGGCGATGGCGATGTCTACCGGATCATTCATCGATCACTCAATGGCGTCGTACGGCCGTCGTTTCAAATAGTGTCAATCCCGCGGCCAAAGTAAAGCGCGGCCGGCGCATCACGCCCGGAGAACGGCCCCGAGAAACGCGCCGGTGAGCGAATAGCGCGCCGCCGCGACCGTCTCCGGCGCCCCCTCCGCCACGATATGACCGCCCTCCTCCCCACCTCCCGGACCGAGGTCCACCACCCAATCCGCCGTTTTCACCACTTGGAGATTGTGCTCGATCACGATCACGGTGTTCCCTTTGTCCACCAGACGGTGGAGCACGTTCAGGAGGAGGCGAACGTCCTCGAAATGCAGGCCGGTCGTGGGCTCGTCGAGCAGGTAGAGCGTGCGCCCCGTGTCGCGCTTGCTCAGCTCGGTGGCGAGCTTCACGCGCTGCGCCTCACCCCCGGACAGCGTCGTGGCGCTCTGCCCCAGGTGGATGTAGCCCAGCCCCACGTCGTTCAGCAGCTCCAGCCGGTTGCGGATGCGCGGTTGCTGGTCGAAGAACTCGAGGGCGTCGGCCACCGTCAGGTCCAGCACGTCGGCGATGGAGCGCCCCTTGTACCGCACCTCCAGCGTCTCCCTGTTGTACCGCCGTCCCTTGCACACGTCGCACGACACGTAAACGTCGGGCAGGAAATGCATCTCGATCTTCACCAGCCCGTCGCCCTGACACGCCTCGCACCGCCCACCCTTCACGTTGAACGAGAAGCGCCCGGGCCCGTAGCCCCGGATCTTGGACTCCGCGAGCTGCGTGTACAGCTCGCGGATCGGGGTGAACAGCCCGGTGTACGTCGCCGGGTTGGACCGCGGCGTGCGCCCAATGGGACTCTGGTCGATATCGAGCACCTTGTCGAGGTGCTCCAGCCCCTCGAGACCCGCATAGGTTCCGGGCAACAGCTTCGCGCGGTAGAAGTGCCGTGCCAGCGCCCGATACAGCACGTCCGTTACGAGCGTGGACTTTCCCGAGCCCGACACGCCCGTGACCGCCACGAACGTGCCGAGCGGGAACCCCACGTTCAGGCACTTGAGGTTGTGATGCTCGGCGCCGACGACGCGGAGTATCCGTTCGGGGCTCGGGGGGCGGCGGCGCGACGGCACCGCGATGCGGAGGTCGCCGCGCAGGTAGCGCCCGGTGAGCGACGTCTCGTGAGTGACGACGTCGTCGACCGTGCCCTCGACGATCACCCGCCCCCCGTCCCGTCCCGCGCGCGGCCCGAGATCGATCACGTGATCCGCCGCACGCACCGTCTCCTCGTCGTGTTCCACCACGATCACGGTGTTGCCCAGGTCCCGCAGCCCCTTCAGCGTGTCGAGCAGCCGGGCGTTGTCGCGCGGATGGAGCCCCACCGAGGGTTCATCCAGCACGTACAGCACGCCCACCAATCGGGAACCGATCTGGGTCGCGAGCCGGATGCGCTGCGCTTCGCCGCCGGACAGCGAGGACGCGGAGCGCGACAGGGTCAGATACTCCAGGCCGACGTCGCACAGAAATTGGAGGCGGTCGGTCACCTCCTTCAGGATCGGGCCCGCAATCTCGGGGTCGAGGCCGCCTTCCCCACCCACGCGCAGCCCCGCGAACGATTCCAGCGCCCGGCGGACCGGTAGGTCCACCACCGTGCCGATGCCAATCCCGCCCACCAGGACGCTGAGACTCTCCGGCCGGAGCCGTTGCCCGCCGCACGTCGCGCACGCGACCTCCGTCATGTACTCCTCGAGCTGGAGGCGCACGGCATCGGACGTCGTCTCGTGGTAGCGGCGCGCCACGTTGTTCACGATGCCTTCCCATTCGGACTCGTAGCGCCCGCCCCCGCGCCCGCCGGTGCGGAACTGCAGCGTCTTTCCCGGGATCCCCTCGAGCAAGGCCTTCCGGACCCGCGCCGGGAGCATCCCCCACGGGCGGCCCGGATCGAAGCGGAGCTCGGCCGCGAGCGTCGGGAGCACGACGTTCTTCAGGTAACCCTGCGGCTCTCCCCACGGCAGCACCACGCCTTCCAGCAGGGAGATCTGCGGGTCCCCGAGCACGAGCTCCGGGCTCACCACGCGGCGCGTCCCAAGCCCGCCGCAGTCGCGGCACGCGCCGTACGGCGAATTAAAGGAAAACTGCCGGGGCTCCAGCTCCGCGAGCGAGTAGCCGCAGACCGGGCAGGCGAACCGCTCCGAAAAGAGCACGGAGCGCACCCGGCCGCCTCCGTGCCGCAGGACCTCGACGAGCCCATCGGCGGCGCGCAGCGCCGTCTCGATGGAATCGCCCAGCCGCCGGCGGTCCTCCGCCCGCACGGTGAGCCGGTCCACGACGAGCCCGATGTCGTGGTTTACCCGCCGATTGAGCTTCGGCGGCTCGGCCAGGTCATAGGTCTCCCCGTCCACGCGGACCCGCACAAAGCCCTGCCGGCGGGCGTTCTCGAACAGGTCCTTGAACTCGCCCTTCCGCCCGCGGACCAGGGGGGCGACCACCTCGATCCGGGTCCCGGCGGGCCAGCCGAGGAGCTGCTCTGTGATCTGTGACGCTGTCTGGCGCTCGATGGGTGAGCCATCTTGGGGGCAGTGCGGCGTCCCCACGCGAGCCCACAGGAGCCGGAGGTAGTCGTAGATCTCCGTGACCGTCCCCACGGTGGAGCGAGGGTTGTGGCCCGCCGTCTTCTGCTCGATCGAGATGGCCGGCGAGAGGCCCTCGATGACGTCGACGTCGGGTTTCTCCATGAGGCCGAGGAACTGGCGGGCGTAGGCGGAGAGGGACTCGACGTAGCGCCGCTGTCCTTCGGCGTAGATCGTGTCGAAGGCGAGCGAGGACTTGCCCGATCCGGAGAGCCCCGTGATGACGGTGAGGCGGTTCCGTGGGATCTCGACATCCACGTTCTGCAGGTTGTGGACGCGGGCCCCGCGTACGACGAGCGAGTCTTGCGGCATAGCCTTGGAACGTAGGAGCACGACCGCGGCGGGGTCAATCGTCGTGTCCCGCCGCGAATCGTTCTTGCACGGGGGGCGGGCAGTCCCTAGTTTCCCGACCCCCACCGCTCGGGGCATGCTCCACCATGGTCGTTCGTGATGATACCGGCTTCCTCGTCGTGCTGACGACGGTCGAGACACCGGAACAGGGTCGCACGCTCGTGCGCCGGCTGGTGGACCAGCGGGTGATCGCATGTGGGACCGTGCTCGGCGGGGCCACGTCCATCTACCGCTGGCAGGGGGCCGTGGAGGAGTCGTCGGAGACGCAGGTGTTGCTCAAGACGCGTCGCGACCGCTGGCCGGACCTCCAGGCGGCCGTGACCGCCGCACACCCGTACGACGTCCCCGAGCTGCTGGCACTGCCGGTGGCGCACGGGCTCGATACGTACTTGGACTGGCTCGCCGTCCAGGCGTCCGGCGAAGAGGAGGCGTCCGCATGAGCCCGCGCTGGGACCGACGGCGCCGCCGCCGCTGGCGGCAACGCTTGGGCATCGAGCTCGCCACCCGCACCGCCCGGGGAGAAACCGTCGCGTCGTCGCCGTCATTGCTGGAGCCCACCCCACCCGCACTAGCACCGCCACCGGAGGCCGTCCGACGCGGACCGGTGTTCGAGCTGGACGACGCGCCAATACCCGCGGAAACGCCGGCGCCCATCGACGCCGACGTGGAGCCGCGGGCCGCCAGTGCCATGGCCCCCGAACGGCCCTCCGGGCCCGAGCTCGCCGAGGTGGTACAGCCCGGCCGGCTCGAGGCCGCGGAGCCCGCGGACCAGGACGCGTCCCCGCCCGGGCCCCCCGGCGCCACGGACGCGCCGCCGGCGCCCGAGCCCAGTGACGCGGCGTCCGACGACCTGCTGTACCAGGCTGCGCGGGAGGCCGACGCGCAGGGCGACCCGTCGCGGGCGATCGGGATCTACCGCGAGCTGCTCGACCGCACGCCCACGCACGTCCGCGCCCGCAACAACCTGGCCCTGCTGCTCGACCGGAGCGGCGACCACGAGGCCGCGCTGGCGGAGCTGGAGCACTGCCTCGCCGATCACCCCAACAACGCCAAGGTCCTCGTCAACCGTGGCGCCGTCCTGGGAACGCTCGGGCGCTACGCCGAGGCGGAGGAGGATCTGGGGCGCGTGGTCGCGATGGAGGCGGGGAATGCCGAAGCGCACTTCAACCTCGGCCTCGTGATCTCGCGCAAGGGTCTGTGGCGCGACGCCGTGCCGCACTTGCGGCGCGCGGTGGAGCTCGATGCGAGCCGGGCGTCGGCTTACTTCTACCTGGGCGAGGCGCTCAACCACGTGGACGACCTGGAGGGCGCGCTCCGGGCGTACCAGCGCTCGGTGGAGTTGCGCCCCACCAACTCGCGGGCCCTCTACGGTCTCGGCATCATCCTCGATCGGATGAACCGCCCCGACGAGGCGGCCCAGATGTACCGTCTGTCGCGCGAGATCGCCGCGCGGTGATCCGCGTGGTCGTGGACGACCTCGCATTCGTCGAGGTCGACGCGGTGGTCCGTCCCGCGACGGCGGCGCTCGCGCCCACCAGTCCCGCCCTCCGGCGGCTCGAGCAGGTGGGCGGCCCAGCGTTCTGGAAGCCCCTCAAAGTGCACGACGCGCTCGACGTGGGTGCCGCGGTGGTGACCGGCGCCGGTGACCTCGCCGCCGAGTTCGTGATTCACGCGGTGATCTGGAGTGACGCGGAACCGGTGTCGATCGACGGCATCCGCCGCGCCCTCGTCAGCGTGCTGCAGCGGGCCGCCGACTGGCAGCTCGAACGCATCGCGGTCCCGCCGCTCGGCACCGGTCCCGGAGGCCTCGGGCTCGAGGACGTCGCGGCGACCATGATCGACCTGCTGAGCGCGATCCCCGACGGCTCGTGTCCCACGGACGTGGCGATCGTCGTCGAGACCGAGGACGAGCGGCGCATGTTCGAGGCGCGCCTTGGGAGCATCACGCAATGACCAGGCGCACTGCCGCCCTTCTGATTCTCGTGGCGTGGATCGGGGTCCTGGGCTGGCTGATCGGTCGCGAGCGGTTCCGTCCGCGCTCCACGCTCCTCTCCGAGGCGGCGCTCAACATCTCGCCCGGCGCGACCTACTATCGCGTTCTGCTCGGCGGAGAGCAGATCGGCTTCGCGTCGAACCTGGTGGACACGCTCCCCGACGCGATCCGCGTCGAGAACGCCATGCTGCTCCAGATCCCGGCGCTGGGGGAGCTGCAGCGCGTGGACGCCCGAACGGTGGCGGAGCTCAGCCGCACCCTGCGGCTCAGGCGCTTCGACGCCACCCTCCGCGGCGACGCCGCCCGCTTCGGCGTGCGGGGAACCGTGGACGGCGATTCGGTGCTCCGCATCGAGATCGAGAGCGCCGACAGCCGGCGCGACATGACGGTCCCGCTGCGCGGGCCGATCGTGCTCGAGGGCCTGCTCCCCCTCCAGCTGGCGTTCGGCGGCGAGTTGGCCGTGGGGCAGACGTACAACATCCGCATGTTCGATCCGCTGCTCCTGGAGCAACGCGACGTCGCCGTGACGATCACTGCGGAGTCCACCATGGTCGTGCCGGACTCCGCCGCCCTGCCGGCGGGCGGAGCGGTCTGGGTGGCGGCGCGATGGGATACGGTGCACGCCTGGCGGGTGAGCCAGCGCGTGAGCGGCATCGAG
>Ga0302046_10003089_pt1 | contig 15203 bp, 10 predicted proteins | sample RVTome_11_FD_200261 | JGI IMG/M metagenome (GOLD analysis project Ga0302046, IMG submission 200261) | Soil microbial communities from uranium-contaminated site in the Upper Colorado River Basin, Wyoming, United States - RVT147D111 (version 2) ...
GGACGGCTTGCCCAAGGCCGTGGGCTTGATCCCCTGAAGGAGGTTCGTCGAGAGGATGCACACTCCGACCTCCGTCCCGCCCGAGATGTTGACGATCGGTCGCAGCTCCTCACCAATGTCCCTGAAGAGCCACCACCAAGGTTCGGGGTTCCATGGCTCGCCGGTCGAGCCGAATAGCCGTAAGGCCGACAGATCGTGCTTGCGGGCTTCCCGGGCGCCGTGGGGCTGCAGTGCCCGTATCAGCGTGGGGGAGACACCGAGAATCGTGGCACCAAGGTCGGCTGCAACCTTCCAGATGCGGTCCGGGCCGGGATAGTCCGGCGCACCGTCGTATGTGGCGATGGCCGCGCCGTTCGCCAGGCCCGCCACCACCATCCATGGGCCCATGATCCAGCCCATGTCGGTGACCCACATGAGGACGTCATCCCGCTTCAGGTCGGCCTGGAAGGCGCCCTCCTCGGCGATGGCCACCGTGAGGCCGGCCTGGACATGCACGGCGCCCTTGGGACGCCCGGTGGTTCCGGAGGTGTAGGCGATCAGCACCACGTCCTCTGACCAGGTTGGGGCCGGGCCGGTCCGCTCCGCGTTGGGTATGAGGTCGTGGAGCCAAACGTCGCGTTGGCCGGTCATCGGGGTGGTATCCCGGGGCTCGTAATCGACCACCACGACGTGGTCGATGTCGCCGGCGAGTTCGATCGCCCGGTCGGCAGTCTCTTTCATCGTCACGAGGTTGCCCCGGCGCTGGAATCCGTTCGCACAGATCATCAACTTGGGCTTGGGATCCTCCAGTCTGGTGCTCACAGCCTCGGCGGCGTAGCCACTGAAGACCGGGATGAAGATGGCGCCCAAACGGGCCACCGCGAGCAGCGAGGCAACAGCCTCCAACGACATCGGCAGGTAGACGGCAACCGCGTCGCCCTTGGCCACTCCCAACGCCGCCATCGCCCCGGCCAATCGTTCGACGAGCTCCAACAGCTCGCCGTAGGAGAGCTGCCTGAGCTCGCCCGACTCCTTCTGAGAGCGCACGGCGATCCTGTGCGGGTCAAGGGCTGCCCAGCGGTCGACACACGCGGTGGAGAGGTTGAAACCACCTCCGAGGAACCAGGTGGCCCAGGGGTGGCCACGTGAGGTGTCTCGCACCGAGGTGTAGGGCGGATCGAAGGGGAGACCGATGAAGTCGACTACGGCGTCCCAGAACCACTCAGGATCAGACGACGCCCTGGTGACCAGATCGTCAAAGTCGGACAGTCCCTGCTCCTGCATGAAACGCCAGGTATTCGTCGACCCGGCGTACTCGGCGTCGGGTGACCACGCGATCTCGAAGCTCTCCATCATCCTCCTGGTCGGCATGCAGGCTATAGGAGATCCCGGGATCGGTCTGTCGGGGTTCCTACGCTCGTGGTGGGATGACCCGGTCAGCCGAGAAGGCCGAGCGCGATCGTTACGTGCGCCGAACGCTCTTGGGTGCCATCGTCCTCATCGGCGTCGCCGCCGCTCTCTGGCTCATGTACCGCCTGCGCACCGTCATCTTCATGGTCTTCGTCTCGCTGTTCGTGACTGTTGCTCTGGAGCCCCCGGTCCACTACCTGGCCAAGAGGGGGATGCGGCGTGGCGCCGCCACCGGGCTGGTTCTCGTGGCCGGGCTCATCCTCTTCGTCGCATTCCTTCTTGCATTGGCACCGCTCTTCGTGGAGCAGGTGACCCAACTGGTCGAGGCTATTCCCGACGTCATCGAGAGTCTCACGGTGTTCCTCAACGACACCTTCGGCCTGGACTTGTCGGAGGTGAGCGCCGAAGAGATCGGACAGCAGGTGCTGGACGCCGTCCAGGGCCTAGGGGGAACCGTGGTCGGCGGGTTCATCGGCCTCACCGCGTCAGTGGTCGGCTTCCTCGTGTTCGCCACGACCGTCACCCTGTTCTCGTTCTACATGATCGCCGAACTTCCCAAGCTGCAGCGGACGGTTCTCTCAGCAATGCCAGAGGAAGGGCAACGGCGGGCCATATACATCTGGAACGTGGCCGTCGAGAAGATGGGCGGGTACATCTACTCGAGAGTCGTGCTGGCGATCCTCTCGGCCCTGATCACGTGGGGATTCCTCTCCATCCTCGATGTTCGATTCGCCGTCTCGCTGGGGATCTGGGTCGGCATCCTCAGCCAGTTCATCCCGGTGATCGGCACGTATCTCGCCTCGATCCTCCCCGCGCTGGTCGCCTTGACCTTCAACGACCTCACCACGGCGATCTGGGTGATCGTCTTCTTCATCGGGTACCAGCAGGTGGAGAATTATGTGTTCTCGCCACGCATCACCAAACGCACCATGGAGATCCACCCGGCCATCTCGGTGGCGGCCATCTTCATCGGCGGCACATTGATGGGGGGGATCGGGGTCATCCTCGCCCTCCCGGTGGCCGGGATCATCCAGGCGATCATTGCCGAGTCGCGCAAGAGCTATGACGTCATCCTCGACGCCGAAGGGGAAATCTCGACCGTGGAGACCTGACCAAATCTGCGCTGGGCATTCGCTGGCACAGCGGCTTAGAGTATGTCACCGGTGCTCTCTCAGAGAGCGCCGTTTACCCCTAGTTCGGAGGAAACCAAGTGAAAGTATCAAAGCCCTTTGGGCTGCGGTTGTTCGCGCTCCTCGCCGTATTCGCCATGATCGTGGCCGCCTGCACCAGTGATGGTGGAGACGACACCACGACCACGGCGGGCGATGGTGCGCCAACAACCACCCAGGGCGATGGAAACGGCGAGCCACCGCCAACAGTAGGCGGCAGCTTCAGCGTCGGATTCATCTCCAACATCACCACCGACAACTGGTGGGCGTCACTGGACACCGAGAGCTCGACGTACAACCAGGCCTTCCTTGGCAATGGTAAGACGTCGTTGTTCACGATTTCGTTGCCAGGTTTCGTGCACGTCCAACTCGCTGCGGCGACGGAGACACCGGTGGAGGCAGTCCAGGAAGGCGACGTGTGGGTTGTCGAGCAGCCCATACGAGAGGACATGGTGTGGTCCGACGGCACTCCCGTCACCGCAAACGACCTCGCCTTCTATTTCGACACTGTGCGTGAGTTCAGCCTCGGCTCGAACCATGCCGCCAACTTCCCGCCTGACGTGCTGAGCGTCACGGCGCCCGACGACTACACCGTCCGCATCGAGTTCGCCAGCCAGCCTGGTCTCGCCGTGTGGAACAACGGTGTCGGCTTCGCGTCGTTCCTGCCCAGCCACTATTGGGCTCCGCATGCCGAGGAAGCCCGCGCCGCTGCAGCCGCAGTGACCGCGGACATCACCCCCGAGGATGCCACTCAGGCCCTCGTGGATGCCTCGCTGGCTGACGACGATCCTGACAACGACCTCACTGCGGAGGACGTGACCCAGGAGATGATCGACGGCCACATCGCGAGTGCGGGTGCGCAAGAAGCACTGTCGGTCCTCTACACGGTTTCGGGTGTCAATGAGCCTTCGACTGGCTCAGTGATCGTCGATCAATGGGAGACCGGCGCATTCGGCGCCACGGTTGCCAATGCCGACTACTTCGACAACGGCACCGAGAACACCCTCTACTCCGACGGCTCCTTCCGGATCACCAACGCGGCCCGTGGCCAGGACACCGTCTACGGTGGCGAGGGTGCCGGCGACGTGATCGCCAGCTACGTCGAGGGCCCGTTCGTCGGCGAGATCCTCTGGGTCGAGCACGGCACCAAGGACGCGGCATATGAGAAGCTGGCCGGCGGCGAGATCGACTACGTCTACGACCCCACCGGTCTGACCAGCGGTCTTCGTAACGAGCTCGCGACCAACCCGAATCTGCAGTTCTCGGTGAACCAGACCGAGGGTTTCCGGTTCATGGCGTTCAACATGCGCAAGGCACCCATGTCCGACCTGGCATTCCGTCAGGCCGTGGCGACCGTCATCAACAAGGAGTTGGTGGCTGACACGGTCCTTGCCGGCGCAGTGTTCCCCGGTTACACAATCATTCACCCCGATCTCACCGTCTTCTACAACGACGAGGTCGAGCGTGCCGGTTGGGCTGATGGAGCGCCGCTCGACGAGGGCGCCCGCATGGATGCCGCTGTCCAGATCCTCAAGGATGCTGGGTACACCTGGACCACCGAGCCGGTGGTAACCCGTGGTGACGATGGGAGCTTCGTCGACGTGACACCTGGCGCTGGTCTGACAATGCCCAACGGCACCGTGGTGCCGGAGCTGACGCTCCTGGCCCCCGGCCCCGGGTATGACCCATTCCGTGCCACCTTTGCGACGTGGACAGAGCAGTGGGTGAACGACCTCGGTATTCCGCTCGTGGCGGAGCCGACCGACTTCAACGCCATCGTTGACGCCACGTTCCCACCGCAGACACCCGAGTCGGCTCTCGGTTGGGACATGTTCATGCTCGGCTGGGGTGGTGGCGACGTGTCGCTGCCCGGCACCTCTCAGGTTGCGTTCTTCCACTCACGTGAGGACTCAGTCGAGGGTGGTGGCTTCAATGTGCCTGGCTACAAGAGCGAGGCATTCGACGCCGCCGCCGACGCATTCGAGTCGGCGCTGACAGTCGAAGATGCCGCCGAGTGGACCAAGGAGATGGACGCGATTCTCGCCGCAGAGCTTCCCTACGTCGTGCTCTTCCGCACGCCGATCATCGAAGCCTTCAATGCGAACGTCCAGTTCCCGGTCGATGTGATCATGGGTGGGCAGTCGGGATTCCCGAATGCCTGGCCGAACGCTGTCAACGTCAGCGAGTAAGACTCACTGACCCGACCCAAGAGAAGAGGGCCCCAGCCCGGGGCCCTCTTCTCGTTCCGGCATACGTATTTCGTCGCAGCTACGGTTCTCAGCCACCCGCCTTTTAGAGTGGAGACAACAGCACGCTCAGTGGTGTACCTAGGAGTCTGATGTGTTGAAGTTCATCGCGAAACGCCTCATTCAGATGGCCTTCCTGTTCTTCCTCTTCCTCTCCCTCGTCTTCTTCCTCCTCCAGGCACAGCCGGGTGACATCACTGCCCAGTTCCTCGATCCTTCACTGCCCGCCGAGGTTCGTCAGCAGATCGCAGCCCGTCTCGGTCTCGACGGCGGCATCTGGAACCAATGGTGGAACTACATCTCCAACTTCTTCACAGGGAACCTCGGTGTCAGCTTCTCGCAGTACCCCAAGGACGTCATCTCCGTTGTTGCCGAGCGCATCCCCCGCACACTCTTCTTGTTTGCCTTCGCCACGTTCTTCTCCTATGCCCTCGGCTTCGCACTCGGCAAGCGGCTCGCCTGGAGACGGGGTGGGTTCAGCGAGGCCGGCATAACGGTGGTGGGCGTCGTTTTGTACACCGTCTTCTACGCCTGGTTCGCCATCCTGATGATCCTGTTCTTCGCCTCGAAGCTCGGTTGGTTCCCCATCAACGGCTTCCTGACACCCGAGTTCTGGCGCAACGCACCGTTCACCGGCAACCAGGTGTTCACCCAGCTCCTCTTCTCCATTGGCATTGGCACCACCATCGCCGTGACAGGTCTGGTGGTCGCCCGACGTGTCAGCGAGCGCTCCACGGCTCGAATCGTCAGACGTACCGGCTACGGCCTAGGACTGGTGTCAGTGGTCGTGTTTTGGTTCATGCGATCCGACATGTGGCCGTTCGCCAGGGACATCATCCATCACACGATCCTCCCCGTCCTGACCCTCACCCTGATCGCCTTCGCCGGGACGATGCTGCTCACCCGAAGCTCGATGCTGGAAACGCTCAAGGAGGACTACATCCTCACGGCACGCGCCAAAGGCGTCCCTGACAAGGACATACGCGATCGTCACGCCGCCCGCAACGCTCTCCTGCCGGTCGTCACCTCGTTCATCCTCGGCCTGGCCTTCCTCATCGGCGGAGGAGTGGTCACAGAGACCGTCTTCGGTTGGCCGGGGATGGGCCAGCTCCTGCTCTCATCCACCCTCATCGAGGACGTGCCACTGGCCACTGGCGCACTCGGCTTCATAGGTCTCCTCGCCCTATTCGCCCACCTGTTCGTTGACATCCTGTACTCCGTCCTCGATCCACGAGTGCGGATCCATTCAAGGACGTAGGAGCGAGTCAATGGTCATCAAGGACAAGGACCCAGCCGAAGTTCTCGAGCCAACCCTGGAGGAGGTGGCCGGTGTGGTAGTCGGGGTCGGCGAGGACCTCCCCGAGTCTCTGTGGAGGGTCCGTTGGAGACTCGGATGGGCCGGCTTCAAGAAGAACTGGCGTCTCTTCTCCGAGAACAAGATCGGCATGTTCGGCCTGGCGCTCATCATCTTCTTCGCCTTGATGGCGATCGCCCACCCCCTTCTCAGGGGGGTGGGGCCCTGGCAGGCAGACAACATCTACGATCCTGTCATCGGCTTCGATGCCGTGGCGATCGACTACGAGGTCGTCGCCACCGAGGCCGATGTTGCCGACCCCGTCACCCAGATCGATGTCAGGACAGCTCAATTGTGGTGCTTCGGGGTGATCCCAGGTGATGTTTGCACCATCAACCAGACCCCTGCCCCTCCAAACGCCGACCACTGGCTGGGCACCGACCCCCTTGGGCGCGATGTCGCCAGCCAGCTGACCTACAGCACCAGGGCGGCCTTCTTCCTCGGCTCGATCGCTGCCCTCGTGACCGTGGGCGTGGCAACCACTGTCGGGGCCATCGCCGCCTTCTACGGGGGCTGGTTGGACAACTTCCTGATGCGGCTCGCCGACCTCGTCCTGTTGCTCCCGTTGATCCCGATCCTGATCGTCGTCTCGGGGATGTTCGAAGTGACCATGCCCCTGTTGGGTGTCTTGATTGGCATCCTGTCCGGCTTTGGCGGGACCGCGATCGTCCTCAAGTCTCAGGCGCTCTCGGTCAAGGTCAAGCCGTTCATCGATGCGGCCCGGGTCTCGGGTGGGTCCAACATGCATCTCATCTTCAAGCACGTGATCCCCAATGTCTTGCCGCTGAGCTTCCTCTACATGATGTTCACGGTGACGGAAGCGATCTCGCTCGAGGCGACACTGTCGTTCTTCGGACTCATCGAGGCCCCCATGACATGGGGCATCATGCTGAGCACCGCCCAGACCCAGGGCTACCTGCGGAGCGGGCTCGAATTCTGGTGGCTGCTGATTCCGGCAGGTGTGGCTGTTTCACTTCTGGCGGCGGGATTCTTCTTCGTCGGCCGGGCCATGGATGAAGTAATCAACCCCAGACTCAGATCACGATGACCGACAGTCGAATGGACACGGCCGAGGGCGACTTCGGCGGGGTAACCTCGACCGCCGAGCGGCCCATCCTCGAAGTCAAGAACCTCGTGATGAACTACGAGCTGAAGGGTGGCGGCATGGTCTCGGCGGTCGAGGGTGTCAGCTTCAACGTTCCCAAGGGCAAGTCGTTGGGCCTGGTCGGCGAGTCGGGATGTGGCAAGACTTCGGTGGCGCTGACACTGATGCAGCTGGCCGCCGACAATGCGCGAGTCCTCGGCGGCGAGGTGGTCCTCGACGGTGACGATCTGCTGAAACTCGATCGCGAGCAGATGCGGAGGCGTCGCTGGACCGACGTGTCGATGGTCTTCCAGGGAGCGATGAACTCCTGGAATCCCGTCTACACCGTCGGGGAGCAGATCCGGGAGACCATGGACATCCATTGGAGCCCCAAGCCAACAACCGCGCAGGCCCGGGCCAAGATCGTGGAGCTGTTCAACCTCGTCGGGATCAACCCGGAGATGATCGACCGCTACCCGCACGAGTTCTCGGGGGGGATGAAACAGCGTGCCGTGATCGCCATGGCGCTCGCCTGTGACCCCAAGCTGATAATCGCCGACGAGCCGACCACCGCACTCGACGTGATCGTCCAGGAACAGATCCTTCAGGAGTTGAAGAAGATCCAGCACGGGCTGGGGATGTCCATCATCTACATCTCCCACGACATTGCGGTCATCGCCGAGATCACCGATCTCTTGGGTGTGATGTACGCGGGCAAGATCGTTGAGATTGGATCCACTGCCGAAGTCTTCGCCCGTCCCCGTCACCCCTATACCTGGCTGATCCTCTCGTCGACACCATCGATAACCGGGCCGAGACGCGCTCTCGCCCCGCTCGTGGGAGAGCCGCCCAACCTCCTGGACCCGCCAACGGGGTGCCGCTTCCACCCCAGATGCCCGTTCGCGACCCAGATCTGTGTTCAGGAAGAGCCGACGCTGATGGAGATCAGCGATGGCCACTCCATCGCCTGTTGGAATCATGAGCAGGTCCCGTTGACGTTGAAGGTGGACGCATGACCTCACGCAACGGCGAAGTACGGGTGAAGGTCCAGGACCTTCACAAGCTCTTCCCCATCTCCCGCGGGCTGTTCCGGGCTCCCACTGACTTCGTCCACGCAGTCGACGGGGTGGACTTCGAGATCAAGGCGGGTAGGTCTCTGGGTCTGGTCGGAGAGTCGGGGTGTGGCAAGACCACCACAGGACGAATGCTGGTCAAGCTGGACGATGCGACGGAGGGCACCATCCTCATAAGAGACTCCGAGAGCGGCGAGATGCTCGACGTGACCGAGATCAGATCGAAGACGGAGCAGCGCGACTTCCGCAGGAACGTTCAGATGATCTTCCAGGACCCCTATGAGTCGATGAATCCGAGACGCACGATATTCGACACCGTCTCCGAGCCTCTGGCGGTGCAGAACATCGGTACCACAGAGGAGCGCGAGGCGCGAGTCGTGGACCTTCTCCGCCTCGTGGGGCTGACCCCGCCCGAGCCCTTCCTCTTCCGCTATCCCCACGAGCTGTCCGGGGGCCAACGTCAGCGCGTGGCCATCGCCCGAGCCCTGGTCATGGAGCCGACTTTCGTGGTAGCCGACGAGCCGACCTCCATGCTCGACGTCTCGATACGGATCTCCATCATGCGACTCATGCTCGAGCTCGCCGAGAAGCTGGGTGTCACCTATCTGTACATCACCCACGACCTCGCCGTCGCTCGCTACATGTGCGACAGGATCGCGGTGATGTATCTCGGAAAGATCGTCGAGATAGCCCCGACCGAGGAGCTCCTCACCAATCCGATGCACCCCTACACCCGCGCACTGCTGTCGGCGGTTCCAGTCCCCGACCCCACGTACCAGCGACCCGTTGTCGAGATCGAGGGTGGCGTGGCGAGAGCGATCAACCCCGCCCCGGAGTGTCGATTCATCGCCAGGTGCCCGTTCGCCACGGACACTTGTCGCACGGAGCCTCACCCGGGTCTCGACGATCGCGGGAACGAGCACCATGTGGCCTGTCACATGGTTGGTCCCGATGGATCGTGGAACGGGGCCGAGCGCGCCGTCCTCAGTCTCCGGTCGTAAAATAACGAAGGGGGGCCACCCCCTTCAACCCACGACATCACGAAGCCCTCCCACATTGCCTTGGATGGCGCCGAGCCCAATCGCCGGGGAGAGCGATATCGCTCAAATCCTTGCCATTTGCCCTCCGGGGCCGTTTGATCCCGTTGTGATGACACGTCCGAGACCCCTGGCGTCGATGATCGCAGTCGGTCTCCTCGTGGTCTCGTGCACTCAATCCGGCACCGGCCCCAACCTCCCCCGCCCCCGAAGCTCTTCGGCCGGGACGATCACGTCGACCGCGGACGCGCCCACCACGACGACCGAGCCCACCACGGCCAACCCGGACTGTCTCGCCGCCTTCTGCATCGTGTATCACCTGAGTGAGGGTGCACTCTGGTCCGATGGCCGGCCCGTCACGGCCGAAGACTTCGCTACGACCGCGGCCAACATGCCCGAGAGCGTCTACGAGAGCGTCCGAAGTGTCGAGATCATCGACCCGAATAACATCAAAGTCCTCCTCAACACACCTTTGGGGGCCTGGGAGTCGATGTTTCTGCGGGTTCTCCCCTCTGTCTATGCGCCGGGGGCCGACATGACCACGACCCCCTCCAGTGGGGCCTTTCGGTTCACGGAGTGGGTCCCCGGCGACCGTATCGTCGTGACGCGAAACGAGAGCCCGTGGCCCGGGAGGGTGCCGATCTCGGGCCAGTCATGGGGAGATGTGAGCGAGATCAGGTTCGTGTTCCGTCCCGATCCCGCCGAGATGATCGATGCCCTGGAGACGGGCGAGGTCGACGTGATCGTCTCGCGCTCAACAGATGTGATGACGTCCATCACCGAAGTCGCTTCGGCCAACCACGTCCTGAGTCCCGGCCCATTCTGGGAGCATCTCGACTTCCATCACGAGGACCCGCTGCTCGCCCAGATGTGGGTGAGGGAGGCTGTGGCCCTGGGCATCGATCGAGAGAAGATCCTCGATCGCACCGTTCGTCTGATCGACCCTACGGCCGACAGCCTCGACAGCAGCCTGTGGCTTGCCAACGACTTCCGCTATGACGACTCCTACCCCTTCGCATATGACCCACAGCGCGCGGTCGAGTTGCTCGAGGAGCACTTCTGCGAGCCGGCGCGTGACGGGATCTACGACTGCCAGGGCAGGAGGATGTCTTTCTTCCTGGCGGCGACCAGCGACGACCCCGACCGTGTGCAGGCTTTCGAATCGATACAGGAGGACCTGGAGGCGATCGGGATCGAGGTCAACCCCCTATTCCGGACTCGCTCGACATTCCTGAGCCCGGACTTCCTCTTCGCACCCAGCGACGTCTGGCAGATGATCAACTTCTCCTGGAGAGCACGGTCGGACCCACAGGTGCCACGGGGAACGATCGAGTGCGCCGGCGAGCTCAACGTCAATCGCTACTGCAATCCCGATGTCGACCGGTTGCTGAACATGGCGGCCCGCAGCCCCGATCAGGAGACGAGGACCGCATTGCTCTCCGAGGCGGATGAGGTCTACCTCGCCGACCTCGGAGTGATTCCCCTGTATCAGAAGCGGGTGCTGTTGGCGTGGAGCAGGACCCTTTTCGGGCCAGTTCCCAACGTGGGGCCCTCGACCGACCTGTGGAATGTTGGCGCGTGGTCGGGCAAACAGTCGATCACCATCGCTCTGGATGGCGAGCCGACGCATCTCGACCCGACCAGGACCGACGATGACAACGCCAATGTCGTGCTGTCGACCCTGCTGTACGGTGCCTTTGGAATGACGCCCGACTTCCGTTTCGTCCCGGTCCTGGCTGATGTGGTGGAGCTGATCGAGGGTAGCCCCGGATGAGCGGTCCGCTGGTGGGGGTGACCGTCACCGAGATCGCCGGCCTGGGCCCCGCACCTTTCTGTGGCATGGTGCTCGCCGACCTGGGCGCAGACGTTGTGCGGGTCGACCGCTTCGAGGGCTCCGGGATGGTTCGCCCCCAGCATGACCTCCACAATCGTGGCAAGCGTTCCATCGCGGTCGATCTGAAGCACCCTGACGGTGTGGAGGTGGTGCTGAGGCTGGTAGAGACCTCCGATGCCCTCATCGAGGGCTTTCGCCCCGGCGTCACCGAACGACTGGGCATCGGCCCCGCGGAGTCGCTCGCCCGGAACGAGAGTCTCGTATACGGGCGGATGACCGGTTGGGGCCAAGACGGGCCGATGGTCGGGATGGCCGGTCACGACATCGACTACATCGCCATCTCCGGCGCTCTCGGGTCGATCGGGCCGTCTGATCGGCCGATTCCGCCCCTCAACCTCGTCGGCGACTTCGGCGGTGGGGGAATGCTGCTCGCTCTCGGCGTTCTCGCCGGCATACTCGCCGCACGGACGACGGGAGTGGGCCAGATAGTCGATGCTGCCATGGTCGACGGCGCGGCGCTCCTGATGACCTCACACCACGGATTCCTCGCAGATGGCTGGTGGGCTCCCGCGCGGGAGGCCAATCTCCTCGACGGCGGAGCTCCCTTCTACCGCGTGTACGAGACCGCCGACCAGCGCCACGTTGCGGTGGGGGCGCTCGAGCCCCAATTCTTTGCGGCATTGCTGGATGGCCTGGAGGTGTCCATCGATGATGTCGGACCGCAAAACGACCGGGAGGGTTGGCCGGCCATGGCCGGGATCTTCGCGGCGCGATTCCGGAAGAGGACTCGGGACGAGTGGGCGCGCCACTTCGATGGGACCGACGCCTGTGTCGCTCCCGTGCTGTCGATGGCCGAGGCGCCCCGGCACCCACATCTCGCGGCTCGTGGCACGTTCGCCAACGTCGCTGGCGTCATACAGCCCGCGGCCGCACCACGATTCTCGGCAACACCTGCCAGCGTGGATTCGGGCCCGGTGGCGCCCGGGGCGGACACCGACTCCATACTCGGTGGCCTCGGGTTTAGCGGGGATGAGATCGGTAAGCTCCGGGCGTCAGGAGCAGTTGACTGACCCCGGAGGAAACGTGACAAATAGTGCAGTGCTCGCCGAGCGAGCCGAGATAGACGCCGTCGTCGAAGGCAAGACGATCGTCGACTATCTCGACCGAAACGCCGAGAGCTACTCCGACCAGCCCGCCATCCACTGGAAGAATGGCGAGTGGGAGAGCCTGACCTGGTCACAGTATCGCGACGCCGTCCACGAGGTGGCCGCAGGCCTCCAGTCTCTCGGCGTGGGCAATCAGGAGTTCGTTGCCGTGATGGCGGGCAACAGGCCAGAGCACGTGATCGCCGACTACGCAGCGGTCCACGCCGGTGCCACCCCGGTGACCATCTACTCGACTCTCGCCGCAAGCCAGATCCAATACATCGGCGACAACTGCAAGGCGACTGTGGCGATCCTCGAGGACCTCGAGTTCATGAAGAGGTGGGAGGAGATCAGGCCCGAGCTGCCCAACCTGCGGTACGTGGTGTTGATGAGCGGCGCAGAGAATTACGCCACGGCGGATTGGGTCCTCTCCTGGGACGATCTGGTGGCCAGGGGCAAGGAGCACCTGGCAACCGATCCCGAAGCGGTGAAGCGAGCGGCTTCCGCAGTCGGACCCGACACCCTGGCCACCCTCATCTACACCTCGGGCACGACAGGCACGCCCAAAGGCGTGATGATCAGCCAGCGAAACGTCGTATGGACCCTCGAGTGCCTGCGACGGGCCGCTGACCTGGAGATCGGCGCCCGTATGGTCTCCTATCTCCCACTCGCTCACATCGCCGAGAGGCTGGCAACCCACTACCTCGGCACGTATCTCGCCGGTCAGGTGTGGTACTGCCCGAACCTCGCCGGCGTGCTGGAGTACATCCAAGAAGCGAAACCCACCCTCTTCGTCGGGGTGCCCCGTGTCTATGAGAAATTCCATGCCCGCCTGATGGCGCGTTTCGAAGAGGCGGAGGGCCTCAAGGGCACCATCCTCCACAAGGCGCTGGAGCTCGGCATGAAGCGAGTCGAGGCCGAAATGGAGGGCAAGAGCCCGCCGGCGTTTGCCGGCCTGTTGGACAAGATCGCCCTTTCGAAAGTGCGGGAGGGTCTCGGGATGGAGGAAGTGAAGATCGCCATCACCGCCGCCGCGCCAATCAATCCCGATCTGGTGAAGTTCTTCCAATCGATCGGCATCCCGCTCTTCGAGCTATACGGCATGTCGGAGACCACCGGCCCGGCCACCACCAACGTGCCGGGTGCGGCGAAGATCGGTTCGGTGGGCAAGGCACTCCCTGGTGTCGAGGTGAAGGTTGCCGAAGATGGCGAGCTCCTCATGCGCGGTGGTGTGATCACTCAGGGCTACTACAAGCTCGATCACGAAACACGGGAATCCTTCGGCTCCGATGGCTGGCTCTACTCCGGTGACCTGGCGCGCATCGACGAGGACGGTTTCGTCTGGATAGTCGGTCGCAAGAAGGAGATCATCATCACCGCCGCCGGGAAGAACATCGCACCGGCAAAGCTGGAGACCGCTCTCGGTAACCACCCGCTGATCTCCAAGGCGTGCATGATCGGCGACCAGCGCAAGTTCCTGTCGATGGTGATCGCACTCGACGCCGAGGAAGCCCCCGATTGGGCGGCGTCCCGGGGTCTCGAGTACGACGATCTGGCCACGTTCTCCAGGCTGCCGCAGGTCCAGGCCGAGATCGCCCAGGCTGTTGCCGAGGCGAACGAGAAGGTGGCCCGGGTCGAGCAGATCAAGAAGTGGATCGTCGTCCCCGACGAGTGGACCCCCGACTCGGGCGAGGTGACCCCATCGCTGAAGCTGAAGCGACGGGTCGTGCTCGATCAGTACGCCGATCAGATCGAGTCGATGTACGTCGGAGTCTGACTCCGAGACAGATGAGCGAGCCAATCACGTTCGACGGGCGCGTCGCCATAATCACCGGCGCTGGTGGCGGTCTCGGCAAGACATATGCCGTGGAGCTGGCGCGTCGCGGGGCGCGGGTCGTGGTGAACGACCTGGGCGGAGCAGTGGATGGCTCGGGCCGATCGTCACAGGCTGCCGACCTCGTCGTGGAGGAGATCAGGGAAGCAGGCGGAGAGGCCGTTGCCAACTACGACTCGGTGTCGTCCGAAGAAGGCGGCAAGGCCATCGTGCAAGCAGCAATGGTCTCGTTCGGGACGGTCGACATCTTGGTGAACAACGCAGGGATCCTCCGGGACAAATCGTTTGCCAACATGACGATGGCCGAGGTCGAGGCAGTGCTCGACGTGCATCTAAGAGGTGGCTTCTACGTCTCACAGCCGGCATTTCAGATCATGAAACAGAATGCGTATGGCCGCTTTGTCTTCACGTCCTCGTCCTCGGGTCTGTTCGGCAACTTCGGTCAGGCCAACTACGGGGCCGCCAAGGCAGGTCTGCTCGGACTTTCCAATGTCATTGCAATCGAAGGTGCCAAATACAACATCAAGTCGAATGTGATCGCCCCCTTCGCCAAGACGAGAATGACCGAGGACCTGCCGATCCCCGATGCCGCTGCAGCGGATTTGGTCACACCGATGGTGGTGTATCTCTGCTCGGAGCAGAACGAGTTCACCCATGAGATCTACACGGTGGGTGCCGGCCGCTACGGCCGGATCTTCGTCGGCACCAACAAGGGCTGGTTTGCCGGGCTCGACGAGGTGCCCTCTGTCGAAGCCGTCGCGGAGCACATCGAAGAGATCCGTGACGTGACCGAGCACATCGTTCCGTCCAGCAGCACCGATGAGGCAATTCTCATAGGCCAATTGCTCTCGGGCTGATGCCGATCGACCTCGACCGCGCCGTCGGTGCCCCACTACCGACGACCACATACATCTGGACCGAGGAAGATCTGATCCTCTACAACCTCGGCGTCGGAGCGGGCGACCCCCCCGACGACCCGGCCGAGTTGAAGTACACGTACGAGCAGGGGCTGGTGGCCGTTCCCTCGTTCGGCACCAT
>Ga0302046_10003090_pt1 | contig 15202 bp, 15 predicted proteins | sample RVTome_11_FD_200261 | JGI IMG/M metagenome (GOLD analysis project Ga0302046, IMG submission 200261) | Soil microbial communities from uranium-contaminated site in the Upper Colorado River Basin, Wyoming, United States - RVT147D111 (version 2) ...
TACCGGGGAGACCTACGCCGGCCTCGACGACGTTCCGCTCGACGATGCGCCGGTCTACAAGATGCTCGCGCGCGGGGGCAACGCCGGCGTCTTCCAGTTCGAGTCGAACCTGGCGAACGACAAGCTGCGCGCCATGCGGTGCGACCAGTTCGAGGACCTGGTCGCGATCAACGCGCTCATTCGGCCCGGGCCGCTCGACTCGGGCATGACGGACGTCTTCATCGACCGCAAGCTCGGCCGAGCGGAGGTGACCTACCCCCACCCCGCGCTGCGCAAGCTGCTCGAGCCGACGTACGGCGTGATCGTCTATCAGGAGCAGGTGCTGAGGATCGCCTCCGAGCTCGCGGGCTTCACGTTCGGCGAGGCGGACGTGCTCCGGAAGGCGGTCGGCAAGAAGATCGCATCGCTGGTCCGGGAGGAGCTCGGCAAGTTCGTGGAGCGCTGCGTCGAGCGGGGTGTCGAGCGGAGGGTCGCGCTGGAACTCGCCACGCAGATCGAGACGTTCGGCAGGTACGGATTCAGCCGCAACCACTCGGTGCCCTACTCGCTGATCTCCTATCACACCGCCTGGCTGAAGGCCCACTACCCGGCGGAGTTCATGGCCGCGCTCCTCTCGGCCGTGCTCGACAACACGGACAGCGTGGTCAAGTACATCGGCGCCTGCAGGGACCTGCCGCGCTACGTACCGAAGCTCGACGGGCCGGTCGAGGTTCTGCCCCCGGACGTCAACGAGTCCGGCTGGAAGTTCACCGTGACGGACGAATCGAAGATCCGCTTCGGGCTCGGCGCGGTGAGGGGCGTCGGTCAGAGCGCGGTGCGCTCCATTCTGGAGGCGCGCGCGCCCGGGCGCTTCACCTCGCTGTTCGACTTCCTGGAGCGGATCGACATCCGGGCGCTCAACAAGCGCGCGTGCGAGGCGCTCATCGCCGCGGGCGCGCTGGACGCGTTCGGGCACAGGTCGCAACTGCTCGCCGGCCTCGACTCGGCGTACGGCGAGGTGCAGGCGCGGCAAGCCGAGATCGAGGCCGGCCAGGGATCGCTGTTCGGGGACGCATCGGAGCTCCGACCCACCGCGCCCGAGCTCCCCAACGTGCCCGCCTGGAAGGAGGCCGATCAGCTCGCCCGCGAGAAGGAAGCGCTCGGCTTCTTCATCTCGGGCCACCCGCTCGACCGCTACCGGGAGATCGTGCGCGCCTTCGAGCCCGTCACCACCGCCTCGCTCGCCGAGTGGCCGGGCCGCACCGTCGAGCTCCCGTGCGTGGTCACCTCGGTCGCGAGGCAAATCTCGCGACGCGACAGCTCCGAGTGGGGCAAGATCACCGTGGAGGACTTCGAGGGCACCGCCACCGTGCTCGCGTTCCGCGATGCGTGGCAGACCTACAAGGAGACGCTCCGGCAGGACGCGGTCGTCCTGATCACCGGCAAGGTGAGCAACAGGGAGCGGGACGAGGAGGACCGGCCGGTGTTCCTCGACGCGGCCCGCCCGCTCGAGGAGGTCACGAGCGGAGGCGAGCTCGCCGTCCAGATCGAGATCGAAATCGGATCGGAGGTGGCCGACGCGGCGTTCCCCGAGGCCAGGAAGCTCATCGCCGAGCATCCCGGCCCCTCGCCGGTGTGGCTCCAGGTCGGCGCCGACAACGGCGAGCGGGCGCCGCGCCTCAGGTCCCGAAGCCTGAGCGTGACCCCGGACGCCGAGACGATCGCGGCGCTCCAGAAGCTGTTCGGGCGCGGGAACGTGCGGCTCGTGCGGGCGGTGCCGCCGCAGGCGGCGGGGGGGGGTGGGCCGGACGGGGGTTGGTAGCCAAAGATCCCCCGCCCGGTCTAGGCCCGCGCGCGCTGATGGTCCTCCGCCACGTCCTGTCGATCCTGCTCCTGCCGTTCACCGTCACGGTCGTGCTGCCCGTCCTGCTGCTCGAGCAGGACCGGGCGCAGGCGGCGGTGGGGTTACGGGCGGCCGGCGCACTCGTGGCAGCGCTCGGGCTCGTGCCGGTCTTCGTCACGATCGCGCACTTCGCCAGGAAGGGCCGAGGGACCCTCGCGCCCTGGGATCCGCCCCGGCACCTGGTGGTGTCGGGTGTCTACCGCCACGTGCGGAACCCGATGATCAGCGGCGTGATTCTGATCCTGATCGGCGAGAGCCTCTTCTTCGCCTCGACGGCGATCGCGCTGCTGGCGGCCGGGTTCTTCGCCATCAACGCCGTCCTCATCCCCCTTTACGAGGAGCGGGAGCTGACGCGGCGATTCGGGGCGGAGTATGGCGAGTACAAGCGGAACGTGCCGCGCTGGGTGCCGCGGCTGACCGTGTGGCGCGGAGGGACGCGGCCCCCGCCGGCTTAGCGCTGCTCGGCTAGTCCGCGGCCGCGTCCGTGCGCGGGCTCACCTCGGCCCAGTGCGTCTCGACCTCGTCGCGCAGCTCGCGGATGGCCTGATCGCGTTCCTTGTCGTCGCGCAGATGGAAGCGTGCGGCGGCCAGGGCGCGATACGCACGCCAGAGCGCCCGGGAGGCCAGATTGCTCGCGGACGAGGGGCGGTAGCTCTCGCGCACGCGCGCGAGGATCCAGGGCGCCAGATCGTCCTTCACGCGGAGGGAATGCGCCTCTTCGCCGTGCTCCTTCTCGATGAAGGCTTGGAGCCTGCGGTTGAAGTTCTTCGGCACACCCGCGACCACGAACACGGAAAGGTCCTCTCGCTCGAGCCAATCATGCACCATCTCGCACTCCCCTCGCTGTTACCGGCTGATGTCAATGGCGTATCGGGGCGGCGTCCGGCGCGTGGGCCATCGCGCTCCGATACCGCAGCATAATACGGCGTATAAGCTGTGAAGTTCCTGCAGATTACGTGTGGCGTCCTCGGGGGTGGACAGAGTCGCGTTGCCGCGACATGAGAAGCGACGAGCACCGCCCGCCTCGCCGACACTCAGCACGTTCATCCTTTTCCTCTATCCTTCTCCCACCTGGCTTCCGCCGCCTTGTGGGCGCCTGGCATCACCGCTCATCATTGGGCATCATCTTGACACTCGTAAGCCCCGGGTTCACGCAGGTTTGCCGGCAGGGGAAGGAGGGGGATCGCCAAGCCACCGAGGGCGACGCCGGTCGTCAAGGGGAAGGCGGCAGACCGCATCATTCGGGAGATGCGGCACGGAACGCCGAATACCGCCAAGCGAGTCGAAACAATTCGCCGGGCCGACAAGACTTATCAGCAGTCGCAGGTCAAGAGTCAGGAACGCGCTGCCAAGGTGAGCAGGGGGCGATAGCGGGCTGTTATCGGACCTTCCAATCCGCCCCCCCACCTGAGAGACTTCCTGTCCCGGCGCGTTCCTCGGCCACCGCGCCCCCGCGCCGGAATCCGCGCACCAGAACCGATATCGTCATGCACGCACCGACCGCCGTATCAGACCGGACCGCCACGAAGGATCAGATTCTCAGCGCCCTGGGCATCGAGGACGTGAACCCCGGCGGGTTCGCGGGCGCCTGGATGGGCTCCGGGCCCGAGCTCGAGGTCTTCACGCCCATCGACGGCTCGCGGCTCGCCACGGTCCGGCAGGTCACTGAGGCCGAGTACGACGACATTGTGGATGCCGCGCACGCCGCGTTCCTGGTGTGGCGCAAGGTGCCGGCGCCCCGGCGGGGCGAGATCGTGCGCCAGCTCGGCAACGAGCTGCGCGAGAACAAGCAGGCGCTCGGCGCGCTCGTGACCCTCGAGATGGGCAAGATCCGGGCGGAGGGCGAGGGGGAGGTGCAGGAGATGATCGACATCTGCGACTTCTCCGTCGGCCTCTCCCGCCAGCTCTACGGCCTCACCATGCAGAGTGAGCGCCCCGACCACCACATGCGCGAGCAGTGGCACCCGCTCGGTGTGGTCGGCGTGATCAGCGCGTTCAACTTCCCCGTGGCCGTGTGGAGCTGGAACGCGGCCCTCGCCGCCGTGTGCGGGGACGCCACCCTCTGGAAGCCCGCGTCCAAGACGCCGCTGACCGCCATCGCCGTGACCAGGATGGCGGCTGAGGTGTGCGCCGAGAACGACGTCGATCCCGCGATCTTCTCGCTCGTCATCGGGAAGGGCTCGACCGTGGGAGACCGGCTGCTCCACGACAAGCGGATCCCGCTCGTGTCCGCCACCGGCTCCTGCGGCGTCGGGCGACGGGTCGCCGAGGTGGTCGGCAAGCGGCTCGGCCGCACGATCCTGGAGCTCGGCGGCAACAACGCCATCATCGTCACGCCAAACGCGAACCTGGACCTGGCGCTCCCGGCGATCCTGTTCGGCTCGGTCGGCACCGCCGGCCAGCGCTGCACCAGCACGCGGCGCATCATCGTGCACCGCTCCCTCCGCGACGAGCTGGTCGACCGGCTCATGCGTGCCTACCAGGACGTGCGCATCGGCGATCCCCTGGAGCCCGACACGCTCATGGGTCCCGTCGTGGTCCGTCAGGCCGTGGACGACCTGCTCGCCGCGCGCGCCAAGGTCGAGGAGGCCGGCGGCGAGATCCTCTACGGCGGCGAGCCCCTCGAGGGCGACGACTACCCAGGCGGCCTGTACGTTACCCCCTGCATCGCCGCGGCCGAGAACCACTGGCAGATCGTCCAGGACGAGACGTTCGCGCCCATCCTCTACATCATCGAGTACGGCAGCGCGAACGCCGCGCCCGCCCAGGCGGTCGAGGAGATCGCCGAGGCCGTCGAGCTGCACAACGGCGTGCCCCAAGGCCTCTCCTCGTCCATCTTCACCGACAACTTCCGCGAAGCCGAGTACTTCCTCTCCCACCGCGGCAGCGACTGCGGGATCGCGAACGTGAACATCGGGACGTCGGGCGCGGAGATCGGTGGGGCGTTCGGGGGGGAGAAGGAGACCGGAGGTGGGCGGGAGTCGGGGTCGGATGCGTGGAAGGTTTATATGCGCAGGCAGACCAATACGGTGAATTGGAGCACGGAGCTGCCGTTGGCGCAGGGGATAGCGTTCGGGTAGGGAGGGCCAGGCGGACCTGCAGGATGCGCTCCAGCTGCGGTGGTCACCTAGTTAGTCCGACGCCGAAGCGACCGGTGTACCGTTGTAGCTAGGCCGGGTGCTGGACCGCCAGCTGGTGGTGCGGGGCACTCACTCGCCACGCTCACATGTTGCGGTTGCCGCGGGCGACCCCGTATGGTGCGCCATGAGCTGTCCGTCCACCTCCGGTTTGCTGCACAAACGAGCAACAGCTTGGGCTCCTGGGCGAGCTGCTATTCATGGCCGAGATCATGAATAGAGCTAACGAGGTTCGCGTGGACCCTGGTCTGGCTGTGCAATCCTGGACGGGGTGGGACTCCGCAAGCCGTGATTTCGCGGGGTCAAGAGTCGCGGTCGAGGCCAAGGTCACACGTAGTCCCGGACGAGCTCATCGGGTTCATCCGATGTACCAGCTGCTCCCGGCCGACGGAGACAATGAGCGCGTGTACGTGTTCTCGGTCGGGATCAACGTGGACCGGAGTCGAGACTACCGCCTCATAACGGCCGTCGACCGCGTGTTGGAGCGGGTGGCAGGCGAGAACCGAGAAGCCCTGCTCACCGGGCTGCGGCACTATGCCGGCGTGGGGTTCGACGAATCCTACCGCCGGCAATACGAGCTGGAGCCAGGGTTCTTGGTCACGCAGCCGCCGGCCCTCATTCGAGTCGATCAACTCCGGGACATCCTGCGGCCCGACTCATTTATGGGCGGCACCGTACCCGGCAGGGTCTCCGCCCTACAGTACGTGGCAGATCTCGACGGACTCCCGGCCGTGTCGGCCACAGAGCGTGTTCAAGTCCTTGACGCGCTTCTTGGTAAGGCGGGCTAACGGTTGGTGCGAGCCAGGCGAGGTAGGGTAGGTGTCATACGGCGCAGGACGCCGAGTGAATGGCTGCTTCAGAACGCCTAGAATGGGTCGTCGACCCATCTTGCCGTGCAACCCCGTGACCGCCTTCTCCCTCGAATTCGGCTGCTGCCAAGGCGCCGCCATATCGTTGGTGTGCGAGAGACTCAGCGGCGGCAGCATCGTCGGACTCGACCGTTCGGCCTAGGTGATCGACTTCAGGGCACCGGAATCGCGATGCGATGATGTCGACCGCGGCACCGTGCGCCTCGTGCCGGGAATGGTGGTAGGAGCGGATCTCGCCGCCGAGGTCTTCGACAAGAACTTCGCGGTTAACTTCCCGCCGCTCCTGCGGGGCGAGCCGTCCTTCTGCTCGCGAAGCTGCGGCAGCACCTCGCTCCCGATGGCAACCCGGCTGTCTTCGCTCAGGCGCCCCGTCCATGGGCAGGCGGGAGCTGAAGCGATTGTCGCAGGCCCGATCGCTCTACTCGCCCCGCTGCCTCGCTGCAGGATCCAAGGCAGCCGCCCGCCGCGCCGGAATCCAAGCCGCAGCGGTCGCCACGACCGCGACCCCAAGGGCCGCAATCACCAACCGGCACGAGCGCCACTGATGGAATATCCGGCACGCTCATCAACGCCCCCAGCCCAACCAGGCTGACCGGTAGCCAGAACACGAGCCCCATCCGTCGAACCGCTCCGGCGTCACGCCCACGACGGTGACCGGCACGCCGTTCACGGCGAGCGTGGAGCCGACCACGTCCGGGCTCCTCCCGAAGAGCAGATCCCACACCGAGGGTCCGATCACTGCGACCGAGGCTATGCTGGAATCGTCAGGGCAGGGCCCGGCAGACCGGCACCCAGCATCGGCTGGACGCCGAGGACGGCAAAGTAGTTCTCCGTCACGAACGTTGCGCGCGCCTCGAGCCCGCGGCGCTCCGCGTCACCGCCGGCGTCCAGCACCAGCGCCGCGTCCGTCCATCCGGCCACGGGAAGTGCTCGGTGAGCTTTCGATACTCGAGGAACTCGTCCTCGGAGAACGTGCGATACCCGCGCCCGTTCACACCGGCGGACCGGCTCCCCCGAATGCGGACGAGATCGTCTTCGAGCGCGATGCCCGGCGGCGGCTGCACTGCATACGCGTGCATGTAGGCGAACAGCGGCGTGCTGATGCTCATGCCCACTGCCAGGACCACGAACATCGTGACCGTCGTGCCGGGCGTGCGCGCGAAGTGGCGCAGTGCGAATCGCACGTCCGCTGCCAGCGCGTCCAACCAGGCGGCGCCGCGCGCGTCCCGCGCCTGCTCCTGGTGGTAGGTGACGTTGCCGAACTCACGGAGGGCCTCGCGCCTGGCCTCCTCCGCAGAGAGGCCGCGCGCGATCAGGCGTTGGGTCGAGCGCTCGAGATGCTCGGCCATTTCCTCCCGCATCTCGCGCTCGAGCCGGGGCCTAGCCTCCTCGTGTGGCTCGGGGCGATTGCAGGATGGCCGCCAGCGCCCCGGCGAACCGCTCCCCGCTCGCGCGCTGCTCGGAGAGATGCTTCCGACCCGCCGCCGTCACCGAGTAGACCTTCGTGCGGCGTCCGGTCTCCGACATGGCCCACGTGGCTTGCAGCAACCTCCTGCTCCAACCGGTACAGCGCCGGGTAGAGCGACCCCGCGTTCACGTTCAGCGCGTCGTTGGAGATCGCCTGGATGCGTAGCGTCAGGTCGTAGCCGTTGGTCGGCTCCGCCTGGAGGAGCTGGAGCAGAATCAGGTCGAGGGTGCCGGACAGGAAGGGGGTGTCGGGTGGTCGCGGCTTGCTGATTCAAGAATCGTCACCCGATGTAGGGCTTGTCCCATGCCAGCATGGCCCTTCTCGCTGGTTCCCGGGTAGATTTCGGCAACCCCGGTCAAGCGAGTACGGTCAAATGGCCCAGCCCAAGTCCAAGCAGCGAGTCCTCGACGCGGTCCGAGACCTGCCTGAGGACGCGACGGTGGAGGATGCCATGGAGCGCCTCTACTTCCTCGCCAAAGTCGAAGAAGGTGAGCGGGAAGCCGACGCCGGGCAGACCGTGACCCACGAGGAAGCCAGGCGCCGCATCTTCGGGTGAAGGTCCGCTGGACGGAGCAGGCGGTGGCCGACCTTCAGGCCATTCGCCAGTTCATCGAGCGGGATTCTCCTCGCTACGGCCGTCTCGTCGCCGAGCGCCTCTTCGACGCCACAACGCGGCTGGAGGCGTTCCCTCGTTCGGGTCGCGTCGTGCCCGAGCTCGGACGTCATGACCTGCGTGAGCTGCTCGTCGGAGACTACCGTATCGTCTACCGGCTAGAGTCCGAAGCGGCCGTGCTGTTGACCGTATTTCGAGGGTCGCGGCTGCTTCCTCTAGAACTATTGGACACCTAGGGAAGCTCTGCATGGGCCGCTCGATGGGCGGCGTGATCTGAGTGGAGGATCAAAATCAGCCTCTATGAGCCGTGGCACTGCCACTTGAGCCCACCCAAACCCGGTGGAGAGCGCCTACCGCGCGCTCCCTTCCGGCTTACAGGGCGCACGTCGCCCCCGGTGGCATCAAGTCGTGGCGCACTCTGTACAGGTTCACGAGCGCAAGCGCCGCGAAGGCGCGTGTGGTGTTCTTCGCCAACCCTCGATAACGAACCTTGTCGAAGCCCCAGTGCCGCTTCATCACGAGGAGCGGATGCTCGACGAACGCTCGCACGCGCGAACGCGCACGGTTGATCTTCTTCCAGCTCTCCGTGAGCGGGTTGCCGCTCGTCCCTCGACGCGTCACTCGGTATTGGACGGCCGCCTCCTCGTAGGCCTCCTGGTCCGGCTCGCACCAGTAGGCCTTGCCGCCGTAGAGCGCCTGCTCCTCGCCGTGCATCAGCTCCGGCAGTTGGTTGATGTCGGCCTGCGCCGCGTCCGTCACCACCACCGTGTGGACGAGCCCCTTGGGGTCCGTGCCCACATGCACCTTCATCCCAAAAAACCACGTGTTGCCCTTCTTCGTCTGCCGCATCTCGGGATCTCGCTTGCCCTGGCGGTTCTTCGTCGAGCTCGGTGCCGAGATGATCGTTGCGTCCACGATCGTGCCCGACTTCACCAGCAGCCGCTTCTCCTCCAGCAGCGCCCGCACCTCCGCGAAGATCGCCTTCGTCAGGTCATGCCGCTCCAGCAGGTGGCGGAACCGAAGGATCGTCGACTCGTCCGGCACGTCGTCCTCACCGAGCTCCACGCCCACGAACCGGCGGATCGACTCCGAGTCGTAGATCGCGTCCTCCGCCGCTAGGTCCGAAAGATCAAACCACTGCTGCACAAAGTAGATCCGCAGCATCTTTCTCCAGCCCCTTGGGCTGGCCACCGCTTCCGCCCCTCGGATAGTGAGGCTCGATCAGCTCGAGCAGTCGCGCCCATGGGATCACCGCGTTCATCTCGGCCAGGAACCGCTCGCGTCTCGTCACCTTGCCCTTCATGCTCGATGCCAGGTCCGCGAACGTCCTCTGCTCGGCCATCGGATCTCCCATCGGGCGGTGGCTTATACGCAACAACTCAATCTAGCAGATCCAGGTGGACTCGTGCAGAGCTTCCCTAGTTAAGCCTAGCGCCTGTCGCGGCTACGACGCATGTTGGCTGCCTACCCACCCCCTGGAAAGGAGGCATCCCATGGTGCGGTGCTCGTTTTCCGTCTTGGTGGCTGCAGCGGCGTCGTACATCTTCGCTGGAACGGCCGAAGCGCAGGAGGACCCAACCCTGGGCACGTGGATCCTGAACGTCGAGCGGTCCGTGTGGACGCCTGGTCCTCGCTCGCCGGCTGACAGGTACGAGCTTCGGCGCTACGTGGCCCTCGAGGATGGCTGGTACGGATTCGTTTTGACGGGCCGTAACAACGCAGGGAATCCAACGTTTCAGAGTGGGGTGTACAAGCTGGATGGCCAGCAGTACCCGGTGCAGAACCTCGGGACGCTCACCAGCATGATGATCGAGGGGGAGCCTTCAAGTCTTATGCGGTCCTACCGTGTCGTCGACGAGAATACCGTGGAGTTCACAACCTACACCGACGGTGTCGCCGGAATCACGATCATGCGCGTGATGCTGGCGGACGGGAATACGTTCATCCAGGTCTCGGAGGGCACCAACGCTGCGGGCATTGAGTACCGCAACGTCCTCGTGTACGACCGGGTGAACTGAGGCGTGTTATCGCCGCGGAGTTGATCGGGCCGCGCGGGTAGCCTGTCCGGAGCGCATAGGCCTCAGCTGCGCCTGGGCGGCACCCCTTTGTAAGCTGGCGCACCGCTAACCATGTGGTGGAACTAGCGAGGTTGGAATAACGGCGTTGCCGAGGGCGACCAACCGGAATATGGCCCTTCGGGGCCCACCATGGTTTCGACAGAGCCGTCGATTATCGCAAAGCCGACGAACGGTGCAGGGCGCGAGAAACGCGCAGATTCAAGCGACGCCGTGCGAAGTGGCCCAGAGTCGAGGAGGCCAACGGTTAGGGCGATGGAGAGGACGGCTCCGAGCATGACGGCTAGGCCTGCTGTGACATCGTCCGAGTTCATTGTCCCCTCCAGGCTCGCGGAATCACAGGTGCTCAGGGATCTACAGCGACCTGCTAAAGGAGGTTCCCAGCCTGATGGACGCGCCAGCTCTAAGCATGCGTCTCTGCTTGGTGGGCCGGCCAAACGGTATTGAGGGCACGGCCGCGGCGTCGCACGGTACGGTCGCGTTCATCAATCTTATCACTGAGACCAGTGCGGGCGACTTCGTCTATTCGTCGAGCGAGGAGTATGTGATCTCTTCCGACTCGCCGTTCATGGGCGAGGACGGAGAGGCCTACCGGCGAGACGTTGGTAGGATGGTCTGAGGTACCAGCAGGTGGCAGGCGCCGCCATACTGAGAGGGCTTCCGGCTCCGGCCGCCTGCGGCGGCCTCCGTCCCAACCGCCCAATGGCGTCGCAGGCAAGTGTGGCGAGCGGCTGTGGTGACCCGTATGGTCCGGAGTAAGGGATGCAGGGCCGGTTCGGAAACCTCTGAACGTTGTGACGTGCTTCTCGTCGCGGTCGGGCGGAAATGGTTCTAGAAGATCACAAGCGGATCGGTAAGAGATTCGTCCGACCTGTCCTGCAGCTGGGTCCGCTTGAGCAGGCTGCCTGGATTGACCGACTGCTTCCCGAGCTACTGTGGATATGCATCCTGAACGACCGGTAGGGAGTAGCCAGAGGAGCAGCCATTTGTGCCCAGTTGGCCAAGACCGGCCAGCGGTTGCTGGAGGCGTCGGAACGTAAGGCGTGGCTATGCCGAGTCAGCAGCTACGTTGAGTTCACCGACGACGAGCGGACGCAAACCCGCGAGGGCCTAGCTAGGAGCCCGTGGTAGAAAGCGATGTTGGCGGTCGCCGCCGAGTCCCGCAGCGCGCTGGCGACGGCCATGCGCGTGGCGTGGAGCGAGACGCCGAAGAGGACGCCCACGGCCAGGGCGATGCCGAACGTGAACGTCGCGGCCGCCCAGTCGATGCCGAACTCGAGTGGTATCGCAGGGATGCGCTCGTTCACGCCGAGCACCAGCCAGACGACGGCGAGCGCCGCCGCGGACCGCCCCGTTGCCTCGCTCCGCCCGTCGCGCGACCGTTGGTCTTCACTTCCCCGCCCAACCACAGGGAGCAATGCAGGACGAGGAACCTCACCAGTCTGACGGCGGCACGCAGGCACGCCCGGAGGACGCGACGCTCGATCCCATTGAGGCTTTGGCGGCCCGCCTCGCCGCGGGGGGCCCCGACCTGCTGGAGTTCGCGGCTCGGATCTCGCACCAGCATCCGACGGACCCCGCGCTGCTCCAGCTCGCCGCCGAGGCCGCGCTGTGCGAGAAGCGCCCGGAGCACGCACTGCGCTTCCTCAAGCGAATCGAGAAGCGATACGTGCCCGTGGCGTGCGACCATGTCATCCGGGCGCTCGGCCTGGCACAGCAGGGGCTCTGGGACCAGGCGCGACGACTCCTGACCAAGCAGGGGCTGCCGAACGCCGACATCGCCATCTACGCGTTCTATTGTCCGAATCAGGCGTTCACCCGAGAAGCCCGGGCGACGCTCAGGGCGATCTTCGATCCGCGTCGGCGTCCTGCGGCGGCTCGACGACCCCGCCGTGGGGCCCGAGCCGGCAGGAAGCGCGCATCGGCACCCCGGACGCCGTCCAAGCCCAAGGCCCGGCGCGCCGCCGCGGACGCGTCCGAGCCCGAGCGCGGTCCCGCCGTGCCCGCCCCGCCGGCCCGCACGGAGGGACCGTATCCTCTTTCCTTCTCGGAACCGCAGGTCGCGATGCGCTTCGAGCTTCCGGGCGCCGCCGACTTCGCGGCTCACCCGCGAGACGAGGACCAGGAGCGCTTCGGCCTCCGCCGCAGGCTCGCCGAGCTCGTCCTGGCACGGAGCTTCGACGACCTCCTCTGCCTCCCTACCCTCCGGTCGGTCGATACCTACTGGTACCAGGTGGAGACGGTACGGAAAGTCCTCAAGCAGATGCGAGGACGCGTTCTGCTCGCGGATGAGGTGGGGCTGGGCAAGACGATCGAGGCGGGGATGATCGTAAAGGAGTACCTGCTGCGCGGGATGGCGCGCAAGGTGCTCATTCTGGCCCCGGCATCCCTCGTGGGGCAGTGGAGCGAGGAGCTGACGACCAAGTTCGACCTGAGCTTCGCCACGACGCGGGATGCGTCCTTCCGTGCGGACGCCGAGTCATTTTGGAAGCAGGACCTGATCCTCGCCTCCATCGCGACGGCGCGTCGTCCCCCGCACGCCGACATCCTGGCGCGCGAGCCGTTCGACGTCGTGGTCGTGGACGAAGCGCACCATTTGAAGAACCGGCGGACGCGCGGTCACGCATTGGTGAACAGCCTCAGGAAGCGATTCCTCGTTCTGCTCTCCGCGACCCCGGTTCAGAACGACCTGATCGAGCTCTACAACATCCTCACCCTCCTCAAGCCGGGAATCTTCAACACCGAGCGCGACTTCCGTGCGGCGTACGTGACGCCCGGGAAGCCGCGCGTGCCGCTGAACCCGGACGCCATGCACGACCTGATGCGCGACGTGATGATCCGAAACACCCGGGGGCTCGTCGACGTCCGCCTGCCCCCGAGGCACGCCGTCACGCTGCGGCCCGAGCCGGATGCCGAGGAGGCGGAGTGCTACCGCCTCCTCTCGCTCCACGTGCGCGCCAGGGCCCCCGCTGCTTCCTCCGCCGAACAGTTGGTCCTGCGGAACCTGCTCAGGGCGGCGGGCTCGTCCCCGCACGCGGCCGCCTCGGCGCTACGACGGTACGTCCGCGGGCGCCTCGACCTGATCGCGGACGGGCTCGGCACGCTCACCGAGCGCTACGCCGCCATCGAACGGGGGGCGAAGGAGCAGGCCCTCATCGAGCTCCTCGCGGCCAACCGATCCGAGCGAACGATGGTCTTCGCCCACCAGCGGACCACCCTCGGACGCCTCGCCGACCTGCTCGGCGAGCAGGGGATAGGGTTCACCCGCTTCGACGGGTCGATGACGGGCCCGGAGAAGGACGCGGCGATCGAGCGCTTCCGCGAAGGCGTGCCGGTGCTGCTGAGCACCGAAAGCGGAGGCGAAGGCAGAAACGTGCAGTTCGCGAACACGCTCGTGAACTACGACCTCCCCTGGAACCCGATGAAGCTCGAGCAGCGGATCGGGCGGCTGCACCGCATCGGCCAGAAGCGGGAGGTCTTCATCTTCAATCTCGCCACGCGCAGCACGCTCGAGGATGGGCTGCTCCGGGTCCTGGACGAGAAGATCAACATGTTCGAGCTCCTCGTGGGCGAGATCGGGGACATCCTCGGGGCGATCGACGATGAGCGCGACTTCGCCGGGGCGGTCTTCGCGGCGTGGATCGAGAGCACCCATTCCGAGGCGGGCCGAGACGGCGACGCGGAGGACGACCCGTTCGCCGGGCTGGCGCGCGCCATGCTCCGTGCACGAGAGCGTCACACCGAGGCGAAGGTGCTCGACGAGTCTCTATTCGGCGACGAGTTCGAGGCCGCATGAGCACCGGCGCGAGCTCCCTGGCCGAGCTGACCGAACATCTGCTCGAGCTCGAGGGCGCCACGGTGGCGCGAGTCGAGCCGGATGGCCTCGATGTGCTCGCGCCAGGTCACGTGCGGCAGGCCCTCGGCCTCCCCGAGCTCGCCCGGCTCGGCTTCGGGGGTGAGCTCCCGCCGGGCTCCGAGCGCGCCGGCCTCGACTCCGACTTCGTGGACCGGCTGGAAGGGCTGCTCGGTGAACGCGGGCGGCGCGTGCGCGTGGCCGTATCCGACGGGGCTCCGGCGCCCCGCTCTCCCGATCGCCTTCTCGAGCGCGCTCTGATTCTCGACAACGCCACGTACCGGCTGGCCGGCGTGGAGCGCGCGTGGACCGCATACGTGCTCCCGACGTTTCGCTACGTCGCGCGCTCCGACGACCAGAGGGAAGGGCTCCTCACCTTCGGACTGAACGCCGGGACCCTGAGCGTGATCGAGGATCCCACTCCCATGCTCGAGGCTTCGGCGCGACCCTGCAGCCTCGTGGACCCCGCCGTGCCCGATGTATCCGCGGAACAGCTTGCGGCGATCACGGCGGGCCTGCTCCCCTCGCTGCTCGAGGCACGGCTCGAGCCCTTCGTCGCGGGGCTGCGGAGGCGACTCCGCCGGGACGCGCATCGGCTCTTCGCCTACTACGGCCGCCTGCGCGAGGAGTCTCTCGCGAAGCTGGAGAGAGCGGGGACGCGAACGGACGGGGGCGCTATGGAGGCTCGCATGCGCCGCGAGGAACAGCGCCTCGAGTCGATCGCGCGCGAACACGCTGCCAAGCTGGAGGACCTGCGCAGGCGTTACGCGCTCGTCATCCACGTCGAATGGATGCAGACCCTCGAGCTCGTGGCGCCCGTGCACCGCCTGAACGTCGAGATCCGGCGTCGCAAGAAGAAGCGCCATGTCCAGCTCGACGTGAACCCGTTCACGCGCCGGCTGGATCCGCCACCCGCGGAGGACGGCGCCGCGCACTCGCTTTCCCGCGTGGTCTGCGACGGCGCGCTCCATCTGGTGAGCCGGACGGGGCATGCGCCGTGCCCCTCATGCGAGAAAGCCTACTGCCGGGCGTGCCACCCCTCCGGCTGCCCGCGCTGCCAAGGGGCAGCGCATCCCCGCTCCGGCCCTTGAGGCGAGCGGAGCTCCGCACCCCGTGTTCGACGTGTAGGCACCGCAGCCAACCCCCGAAGCCACCCCCGAAGTCACCCCCGAAGTCGACGAGCCGGGCCAGGCCACCTGCCGCGTGAACCGGCTGGACGGGGAGGACCTCGGCCTTGCGCGAGCAGTGGTAAGCCTTAACTTACCGTTAGTGTATGCTTACCGAGCCGATGTGGACCGCGTTGGG
>Ga0302046_10003091_pt1 | contig 15201 bp, 12 predicted proteins | sample RVTome_11_FD_200261 | JGI IMG/M metagenome (GOLD analysis project Ga0302046, IMG submission 200261) | Soil microbial communities from uranium-contaminated site in the Upper Colorado River Basin, Wyoming, United States - RVT147D111 (version 2) ...
TTGATCAGGCCCACCACCCGCTGAAGAATTACGCCCGAGGTGAGGGGGAAATATTTGGACAGGCGGCGAACCTCGACGAGCACAGCGGGACCAGCGACCGGTGCTACTTGCGTTTCCGCGCGAGCCTCCAAACCGGCCTCCTCCGGTATGCTCCTTTGCCGATTCTTATCTGAGCGTGTCCGCAACCCAGCACGCCGAGAGGTGTCCGGGGCCCCCCACCGGCGTGAGTGCCGGGACCTCATGGGCACACTTCTCAATGGCGAACTTGCACCGCGGCTCGAAACTGCATCCCGGTCCCAGGCGAGCGAGATCGGGGGGTTGTCCGTCAATGGGGTCCAATTTTGCTTTCCGGGGCTGGTCGAGCCGTGGGACCGAGCCGAGCAGGCCTAGGGTGTACGGGTGGCGCGGGTTCTGGTAGATCTCATGCGCGCGGCCCTGCTCGATGAACTTGCCGGCATACATCACGTTGACCCGATCGGCGTAGCGGGCTACAACCCCCAGGTTGTGGGTGACAATGATCATGGCCACCCCCAACTCCTGGGTCAACGACTTCATCAGCTCCAGAATCTGGGCTTGTATCGTCACGTCCAGGGCGGTCGTCGGTTCATCGGCAAGAATTAGCTTCGGATTACAGCTCAGGGCCATCGCGATCATCACGCGCTGGCGCATGCCGCCGCTGAACTGGTGCGGGTACTGGGGCAGGCGGCGCTCAGGTTCCGAGATGCCCACCATGCGGAGGAGATCGGCCGCTCGGCGGCGGGCATCGGAGGCCCCCATATCCAGGTGTGCTTCGAGCGTTTCGGTCAACTGGCGCCCGATGGTCAGCGCGGGGTTGAGCGAGGTCATCGGCTCTTGAAAGATCATCGCCATCTCCTTCCCCCGCACCCGCCGCATCTCCTCATCGGTGAGCTTGAGCAGGTCATGGCCGTTAAACCAGACCTCGCCGCCCACAATGCGACCGGGAGGGTGCGGGACGAGCCGCATGACGCTGAGAGCGCTCACCGTCTTGCCGCACCCGCTTTCCCCGACAAGAGCAACCGTTTCCCCTTCGCGGACGTCGTACGAGACCCCGTCCACGGCCCTCACGATCCCCCCGTAGGCAAAGAAGTGTGTCCGCAGGTCTTTCACCTGAAGCAGCGTACCCATCGGTCCCCTCATCGCGCGGGTGTCATTGTACCGTGCTTTCCCGTCTTAATCAAAACTCGCCCATACGCCCCGCCCCTGCTAAACGCCCTTCCCCGTGCTCCGAAACGCCGTTTGGAAAGTCCAATATTGCGGCTTGACAGCCTCGATTTCTCGTGATGTAATCCCGGCTATCCTCTTTTGAGATCCAAGACCCTTCGGCATACCTAACGCCCCTGGAGTGCTAGTCAGGCCGGGTTGGCGACTCCCGGCCAGTCGGTGTCGTTATCATTGTGAAAGGAAGGAGGCTGCACGATGGAGAAAAAGAAACAAGCACTCGTTTCCAGGCGTGATTTTCTCAAGACCGCCGGGGTGGGGACCGTGGCCGCGGGAACACTCCTTGGAGGCTGTGGCGAGCAGCCAAAGCCCGCGGCCAGAAACGGAGCCAAGACGCTCAAGATCCTCCAGTGGAATCATTTCGTCCCCGGCTATGACAAGTGGTTCAACGGCACCTACGTCAAGGAATGGGGAGAGAAGAACAACACCCAGGTGATCGTGGACAACATCGGCCTCGCGGGGATCAATGCGCGGGCGGCCGCCGAGGTCTCAGCCCAGAAGGGACACGACCTGTTCATGTTCCTCTGGCCCTCACCGGTGTACGAGGACCAGGTGATCGACCACAAAGAGATCTATGAAGAGTGCCAGCGCCAGTACGGTAAGGCGATCCCCCTGGCCATCAAGAGCACGTACAATCCCAAGACCAAGAAGTACTACGGCTTCTCCGACAGCTACGTTCCCGACCCCATCAACTACCGGAAGGACTTGTGGGACAGTGTCGGGATGTTCCCTGACACTTGGGACGATATCCGAAGAGGGGGCGCCCGGATCAAGAAAAAGCACGGCATCCCCGTGGGGGTCGGCCTCTCCGCCGAGATCGATACCGCCATGGCCATGCGGGCCATCATGTACTCCTTCGGCTCCTCGGTGCAGGACGAGGAATCCAACCTGGTCCTCAACTCCAAGCAGACCCTCGAGGCCATCAAGTTCGTCAAGGCCCTCTTCGAAGAGGCCATGACCCCGGAGGTCCTTGCCTGGGACGCCTCCTCCAACAATCGCCAGATGTTGGCGGGCAAATCATCGCTGGTACTGAACGCCATCTCGGTCACGCGGACCGGCGAGAATCAGAACATACCTATCCATGAAAAGATCTGGTTGGCCAAGGCGGCCAAGGGGCCGGTCCGGCGGATCGGGTTGGAGCACGTTATGGACGTCTACGTGATCTGGAAGTTCGCCGAGAATATCGAGGGGGCCAAGCAATTCCTCGTCGATTACATCGGCAACTTCCGGCAGGGGTTCCTGGCCAGTGAGTTCTATAACTTCCCCTGCTTCCCCGACACCGTGCCCGACTTGACGAAGCTCATCAGCCACGATCCCAAGGCCAAACCGCCCGACAAGTACAAGGTGCTCGAGGACGTCCTGGATTGGGCGACCAACGTCGGCTATCCGGGGTACGCCAATGCAGCGATCGATGAGGTCTTCAGCACCTGGGTGCTGAACACCCTGTTTGCGGAGGCGGCCACCGGCGCGGAGAGTCCTGAGGATGCCCTCGCGCGGGCCGAGAGGAAGTGCAAAGGGATCTGGGAGAAATGGAAAGCGAGGGGGATGGTCTAGCGTTGTTTCACCTGAGAAGCCGAATTTGAGCAATCCCCCTTTTTGCACGGATCGCCACCGAGTACAGCGAGCAGGTTGCCACAAGTAGCTGGAACGGGAATGGTCTCAGCGGGTGCGGATGCACCCCAGGCACGGGAGAGAGGCTCCGGTTCGCGGAGCCTCTCTGTTCGTTAGCACGGCGCTCCGGCGGGCACAAAGAACGGATGACACGATGGCAACGGTTGAAACCCGAGGCATCAAAAAACACTTTGGAGACGTCACGGCCGTGGATGGCGTCGATCTCTCCACCAAGGAGGGGGAATTCCTGGTCCTGCTGGGACCTTCCGGGTGCGGCAAGACCACCCTGCTCCGCATGATCGCCGGGCTCGAGAAACAGACCGCGGGTGATGTGCTCATCGGCGGGCAGGTCGTGAACGAGCTTCCCCCCCGGGCGCGGAAGATCGCCATGGTCTTCCAGAGCTACGCCCTCTACCCCCACCTGACGGTCTTCAAGAACATCGCCTTTCCGCTCAAGGCCCAAGGGGTGCCCAGGGACACCATCCCGCACAAGGTGGAATCCGCCGCCGCGATGTTCGGGATCGAACGGCTGCTGCACCGGAAGCCGCGAGAACTGTCCGGCGGGGAACGACAACGCGTGGCCCTGGCCCGGGCGCTGGTGCGGGAGCCGAGTGTCTTCTTGCTGGACGAGCCGCTGTCGAACCTGGATGCAAAGCTCAGGACCTCCGCCCGCGACGAGCTGCAACAGTTTCAGAAACGGATCGGAATCACCACGATCTATGTCACCCATGATCAGATCGAGGCCATGGGCCTGGGGGATCGTATCGCCGTCATGAACCAGGGGAAGGTCCGGCAGCTCGGGACCCCCCAGGAAGTGTACAAAGACCCCGCCGATACCTTTGTGGCCGGCTTCCTGGGGTCTCCGCCGATGAACCTCGTGGAGAGGAAGGATTACATCCTCGGCTTTCGCCCGGAGGACTTTCTTCCGAAACAACTCTTTGAAACCCCGGAGCCCCTGACCACCTTTCAGTTCCGCGTAACCCGTGTGGAACATTTGGGATCGGACCGGTTGCTCTACGGGGTGTTGGGCGATCCATTTCCCCACGACAAAATCATCTCCGATATCCCATCGACGATGACGCTTTCCATCCAACAGGGAGAGACACACGAATTCGCCGTGAAGCAGAAGGATCTGAAGTTCTTCGACCGGGCCACGGGACTGCGCACCAGTCCGCAGCCGTTGTAGGGAGGGGGGAATGAAAGCTCCGGCGACAGCGGTGGCCGTGCCAGCACGCGCGCGCGTGAGCCGGCTGGGCCATCTGCTGGACAGCGAGCGATGGCTCGGGTGGCTGATGATCGGCCCCGCCATCCTTTTTATCGTCGCCCTGGTGGGGTTTCCGTTCATCCTGGCGATCTTCTACAGCGTCAGCGACATCACCGTCGGCAGCGAGGAAATAGGATTCGTAGGGCTCAAGAACTTCAAGGATGTGTTTCAGGATCATGTCTTCCAGCGGGCCCTCAAGAATACCTTCATTTTCACCATCGCCTCCCAGCTCCTGGTCTTGGTGCTCGCAAAGGTCCTTGCCCTGGCCTTGATGAAGGATTTTCGCGGGAAGTGGGTGGTCCGGCTCTTGATCCTGCTTCCCTGGGTTGCGCCCATCTCACTCGGGAGCATCGGATGGCTCTGGATCCTCGATTCCATCTACAGCATCATCAACTGGAGCCTCCGGGCCGTCGGCATCTTTGGGCCCCAGACCTGGCCCATCTGGCTTGGGCAGCCCGATTTGGCGATGATCTCCATCATCACCGTCCACACCTGGCGGTTGCTCCCCTTGGCGACGGTCATTCTCCTGGCAGGGTTGACTGCCATCCCCCAGGACATCCACGATGCCGCCGCCGTCGATGGAGCCGGATTCTGGCGTCACCTCTTTCAGATCACGATCCCCCTCGTGCTCCCGATCATGATCGTGGCCGTCCTGTTCGGGACGATCTTCGCCTTCACCGACATGATCGTCATTTATGTGCTGACCCGTGGGGGGCCGTTTCATATGACCGAGGTGCTCGCCAGCCTCGCCTTCTTTACCGGAATCGATGGGGGTGACCTCGCGCAGGGTGCCGCGATCGCTCTCTTCCTCTTTCCGGTGCTCGCGGCGAGTGCCTTTGTGCTCCTGCGCGTCGCGCGACGGACGGAGGTGGCCTGACATGGACTTGAAGATGCGCACCCTCAGAAAGTGGGGCGCCAAAGGCGGACACTTTGGTGTGCTGGCGGCGTTTACCATCTTCGCCGCTTTCCCGTTTTACTGGATGCTCATTACCACGTTTAAGCAGACCCGTGACCTGCTGAACACGGACAACAATCCCTTTCTCTTTAACGATCCCCCCACCCTCGAGCACGTGAGGGTCCTCTTCGGAGAGACCTTGTACGCCCAGTGGCTCTGGAACACCGCCTGGGTCGGGATCGTTGTCGTCGCCATCACGCTCGTCCTGGCGATCCCGGCCGGGTACGCCCTGGCGCGGCTGGCGGGGCGAGCGGGTGAGCAACTCGGCATCGGCATCTTCCTGACGTATCTGGTCCCGCCCACGCTCCTCTTCATTCCCCTCTCCCGGGTCATCGGTAACCTGGGTCTTCAGGACTCTCTCTGGTCACTCGTCCTGGTCTATCCGAGCTTCACGGTCCCCTTTTGCACCTGGTTGCTCATGGGCTTCTTCAAGGCCATCCCCCGAGACCTCGAGGAAGCCGCCATGATCGACGGCTTGAGCCGCTTTGGGGCTTTCGTGAAGATCGTCATTCCCATGTCCGTGGCCGGGGTACTCACCGTGGTGATCTTCAGCTTTACGCTGGTCATGCAGGAGTTCGTGTACGCCTTGACCTTCATCACCGCCGCGTCGAAGTTCACCGTAAGCGTCGGTGTCCCGACCTTCCTCGTCCGGGGGGATGTCTACTTCTGGGGCTCGTTGATGGCCGGCTGTTTTATCGCCAGTGTTCCGATCGCCATTGTGTATAACCTCTTCGTCGATCGGTTCATCGCCGGTTTTACCGCCGGAGCGGTCAAGTGACGGCATTGGCGGTGCTCGGCCCGCATCACCTACGAAGAGCCGGATAACGGCTGCGGGGTGTCGCTCCGGGCTAGGATACGGCGCCGCGCGATACGGTTGGCGAGATTTCACGGAAGAACGAATAGGCGTGTAACGGGAACATGTCGTCCTGCCGCTGGGCAAACCGGATGCCGTGGCGGTATCCGATGGGTGTCCTTTTGCCGTCGGCCCACTGCACGAATCCCGTCAATGCCAGAGATCCCCCCTTGATGTCGAGCGTTGTGGTGATCGGCTCCCCGTGGTGGAGCCGATCAGGCAGGAAGACACCGAGCCCCCCTGCGCTCAGGTCATGAAGTTTCCCCTGCATCTCTGCGGCGGAGCGCCCGCGGACGCGGATGGGCACGCTGAAGACCACCCGGGCGTCGTGACGCCTCCGGGACTCCGGGCCCGCCGCGGGAGCAAGAATGTCCGGCCGGTGAGGTTTCATGAAGGCCTCTCGCACGGCGGAAATGAGGTCTTCACGGCCCACCGGCTTGAGTAACACCTGATCCGCCCCGAGGAGCAACAGGCTCCGGTGAAGTCCGGCATCGTCGAGCCAGCTGCTCACCACAAGGACCGGAATCTCCCGGAGCTTAGCCAGCCTTCCCCGGTACTCAAGGAAGCTCCGGCCGTCCAACACGGGCATCCTGAGATCGAGAATCACCAAGTCCGCCGTCTCCCTCAGAAACCATACGAGGGCCTCGGCCCCATTGCCGGCTTCAACCACGCGAAACCCGTCCGGCTCCAGGAGATCACGATAGTGCTCCCGGACCCCCGGATGGTCATCGACGACGAGGATGCTGCGTTGGGTTCCCAAGACCATGTTCTCTGTCCACGGGGCGGAAGTAAGGTGTCGACGGAAACTCACCTGCCTTACCGTAAAGCAACAGGAGTGCCAGTATCGATTTGGCTGGCAGGGGTGCATATCTTCAGTTTTTATGGTCCCTATGTTCTTTCGATGGCTCGCCAACAGAGACAAAGGGGAGGGAAACCTGCCATTCTGGCAGAAAGGAAGAAGAATCCGGCCAGTCTTGTGTGATCACCGTATCCTTGACAGAAGTGGGGCCGGCAGATAAAAGTTGATGGGATCCTGTCGTACCGATACCGGGGTCAGAGGCACGAACACATTTTTGGAGGAGAAGCGACATGGGAGCCGGGGGAGCGACCATTCAGTGCGGAAATCTCATCGGATCCAAATGGGAGCATCGGGGAGTCGAGGGTATTCGGCGGCTGAATCCTGCCAACGTCCGCGATCTGGTCGCCACCGCTCCGGACTCCTCAGGCGAGGATACCCGCCGGGCCATCCAGGCGGCCGCCGACGCCTTTCAGGCCTGGCGGCGAATCATTCCCCCCGAACGGGGAAAGATCGTACTGCGGGCCGCGCAACTACTCGAGTCGCGGTTGGACGAGGTGGCCAAGCTGCTCACCCGCGAAGAAGGCAAGATTCTCAGCGATTCACAGGGAGAGGTGCGGCGAGGCATTGACGTCATGGAATATGCCGCGGGCATGGGTCGCCGGTTGGGCGGCGAGACGCTGCCGACCGAGGTCCCCCACGTTTTTTGCTTTACCACCCGCCAGCCCATCGGGCCGGTGGCCGCCATCAGCCCCTGGAACTTTCCGGTCGCCATTCCCTGTTGGAAGATCGCGCCGGCCCTGGTGTGCGGAAACACGGTGGTGTTGAAGCCCTCCCCCCTGACGCCTGCAACAGCGACCCGCGTAGTCGAGATCTTTCAAGAAGCCGGCCTTCCGCCCGGCGTGTTGAACTTGGTGCACGGCGGGGCCCAAGTGGGAACCGAACTCGTCAATCACCCCCTGATCCGGGGGATCTCTTTTACCGGCTCGACAAAAGTGGGCATGGCCATTCATGCGGCGGCGGCCAGGCGACTCGCCAAGGTCCAGTTAGAGATGGGAGGCAAGAATCCGCAAATCATCTTGAGGGATGCGGACCTGGATAGCGCCGTGCGGGCCTTGCTCACTGCGGCGTACGGCTCGACCGGCCAGCGCTGCTCGGCCACCAGCCGGGCCATCGTGGAACGAAAAGTGGCCCGGGAGGTGGTCGACCGCCTGGTGCAGGGGACCGCGGCGATCCGCGTGGGTGCCGGTGACCACCCCGAGGTGCAGATGGGGCCGCTGGTCGACGAAGCGCGCCTCCGTGACGTGCAAGGTTTTGTCGAGCGGGCCCGTGGAGAAGGGGCCAAGGTCGTCGTGGGGGGATCCGAGCCCGCAGAGCTTCGCGATGGCCACTTCTACCTTCCAACCCTCGTCGCCGACGTGCGGCCCGACCACGAGATCGCCCGCGAGGAGGTCTTCGGACCCGTGCTCAGCTTCATCGAGGTCGGCGATATCGAAGAAGCCCTCACCGTGGCCAACGCGGTGGATTACGGCCTTTGCGCGTCGATTTTCACCAGAGACATCGGCAGGGCCTTCACCTTTATCGACAAGATCGAGGCCGGCATGATTCACGTCAACCGCCCGGGGCTCGGGGGTTTTTCCCATCTGCCCTTCGGTGGATTCAAGTACTCGAGCTACGGTGCGCGGGAAGTGGGCGACGACACCGTCAACTTTTACACCGATATCAAGAGTGTCTACATCCAAGAGAACTGAACAGTAACGAGAGGCGCTACTGCACCGCAGTCTCTGAAGGCGCCCATGATCCGGTAGCCTGCAGCACCTCGTTCCCACCGCGGATGATTCGCGCAGCCGGCTGCACCCCTGCCGGTACCGCGACAACAACTCACAAAAGAGAGTCCCCTGGTCGCGGGGAGTAGAATGCACAACCCGGAAGTCGCCCGCATCTTTAACGCCATTGCCGACATTCTCGAGATCAAGGGGGACAACCCGTTTCGGATCCGGGCCTACCGCCGCGCCGCCCAAAACATCGAGGGGTTACCCGAGGATGTCGAAACACTCATCGCCCGGGAAGCCCTCGAGGACCTCCCCGGCATCGGCAAGGACCTCGCCGCCAAAATCCGCGAGATCGTCAAGACGGGGACAGCCCAGGAGTATGAAAATCTCAAGGCTGAGATCCCCGCGGGATTAGTCCAGCTCGTCCATATTCCCGGGGTGGGTCCCAAGACGGCGAAGCTCCTCTATGAGGAAAAGGGCATCGATAGCATTGAAAAACTCGAAGCGGCCGCCCGAGCCGGCGTGCTCCGAAAGCTGCCGAAGATCAAAGTCAAAACCGAACAGAACATCCTGCGGGGCATCGAGATGCTCAAACGGGCGTCCGGACGGATGCCTCTCGGACAGGCCCTTCCCCTGGCCGAGGAGATCATTGCCCGCCTCCGAAGGGTCAAAGGGAACCAGCGGATCCTCTATGCCGGTAGCCTCCGGCGGATGAAAGACACCGTGGGGGACGTCGACCTCCTCGCGGTCTCCACCGCGGCGGAAAAGGTCATGGACGCGTTCGTCTCGCTCCCCATGGTCCAACAGGTTTTGGCCAAAGGAGAAACCAAATCGAGCGTGATGACCCGCCAGGGCATCCAGGTGGATGTCCGCGTGGTGGCACCCGAGGCATTCGGGGCCGCATTGGTGTACTTTACCGGATCAAAAGCCCATAACATTCACCTGCGCGACATGGCGCGAAAAAAAGGATTGAAGATCAGCGAGTACGGGGTCTTTCAGGAGCGGACCGGCAAGCGGATCGCCGGCAAGGAGGAGGAAGAGATTTACGGGGTCCTCAAACTTCCCTTCATTCCCCCTGAGCTGCGAGAGGACGCCGGAGAAATCGAGGCCGCGCTCGCGGGGCGATTGCCGGACCTCATCACCGTCGAGGATATCAAGGGGGATCTGCACGTCCACAGCACCTGGAGCGACGGGGCCCACCCCATCGCAGAGGTCGTCGAGGCCGCCCAAAAGCGGGGCTATGCCTACATCGCCATCACCGACCATTCAAAGGGGCTGGGCGTGGCTCGGGGGTTGGGCGCAGAAGACCTCGCCCGCCAGCGGGAGGAAATCGAGAGGCTGAACCAACGACTCACAGGTTTTCGCATCCTCGCCGGCACCGAAGTGGACATCCGCGCGGACGGGCGCCTGGACCTTCCGGATGCCGTGCTGGCCACACTCGACTTCGTGATCGCTTCGGTCCATTCCGCCTTCCGCCAGGACCCCGAGACGATGACCAAGCGGATCACGCGGGCCCTCGGCAACCGGTACGTCCGGGCCCTCGGCCATCCCACCGGAAGGCTCTTGGGTGAGCGCGAGCCCTTGGAATTCGATTTCGATCAGCTGCTCGAGGCGGCCCGGAAGAATACAGTCGCCTTCGAAATCAACGCGTCCCCGTTTCGCCTCGACCTCAATGAGGTATATGCCCGCCGGGTCAAAGACGCCGGCCTCCCCATCGTCATCAACACCGACACCCACACTCTTTCGAATTTTGATCACATCAAGCTCGGCGTGGCCACCGCCCGTCGGGCGTGGATCGAGAAGAAGGACGTCTGGAACGCCCTCCCCCTGAAACAACTCCTGAAGCGTCTCTCCCGCTGACGCAAGCTCCGAGATCAACGTCAAAACCCTGGGTAGCCATTCCCATCTTGCTGGACATTTTCTCGGACAAAATCCTCTTTACTTTTCCATAAAGACCTGGTAAATACCTGTACTATAAGGTTCTTAAAGGCGTCAAGTAAGGAGATACTATTGGACATTTTGAAGGACAAAAAATGCCCCTGTGGGATGTGACCTTTGACCTCGGCCTCGATCTGAGAAATCAGGAGCTGCTAACACTGGTCGCGAAGGCCCATGCCTTGGCGAAGGTGATTCGGGAAATCCCGATCCCCCCTGGTCTCCAGCAGCGGATCGACCGGCTGAACATCCTGCGAGCCGTGCGGTCCACTACCGGTATCGAGGGCGCCGATCTCTCGGAGACCGAGGTCGAGCAGATTCTCGCCCAGCCCAAGCGCCGGGTGCTCCCGGAAGGGCGGCAGCGCGAGGAACTGGAGGTAAGAAACGCAGAGCGGGTGATGGAATATGTCGCCCAGTTGGTGTTAGACCGGCCCGGCCAACCGCTGACCGAGGAGCTGATCTGCGAGATCCATCGCCTGACGACGGAGGACATTGACTACGCGCACAACGAACCTGGGGTCTATCGGACCTACGCCGTCCGGGCCGGGACCTACACGCCTCCCCGGACCGGAGAAGAAGTTAGGCGACTCATGGGGGACTTCGTAAAATGGTTCACGGAGGGGGAGGCGAGGAATTGGGATCCGGCTATCAGAGCGATCGCTGCCCATTTTTACGTGATCAGCATCCACCCCTTTGGGGATGGGAACGGGCGCACCTCCCGCGCCCTGGAGAGTTTCTTGCTCTACCAAGGGGGACTGAACGCCCGCGGCTTCTACTCACTCGCCAATTACTACTACCGCCACCGATCCGAATACGTCGCGCATCTGGATCACGTGCGTTTTGAGAGCAGAGGAAATCTGACACCGTTCGTGCTTTTCGCCCTCCGAGGACTCGTGCAGGAGTTGGAGGGCGTCCACACCGAGGTGCTCCAACTCGTCAGGGTCATCGCGTTCCGAGACTACGCCCGGGAGCAGCTCCTCGAAGCCAAAAAACTCCGCACAAAGACGGGCGAGCGCATGTTCCAGTTACTCCTCGGATTGGCGTCGGAACTACGGCCGGTTTCCTTGACGGAGCTGCGGCAAGGACAGCATCGGCTCGCGGGACTTTACTCCCGTGTCACGCCCAAGACACTATCGCGCGACTTGAATTTTCTGCGTAAGGAAGAACTGATCCGCATACAGGACGACGCGATATTGGCAAACTTGGACCTCATGGACCGATACGTTCCGCCCAAGCTCCTTCCGCGGCGGCCGCCGCCTCCGCCTATTCCGAAGCGGAGATCGCGAGCGTGATAACGCCTCTTGAGATCCGGAAAAATGGGCTTGACCCGAAAATTACTGTCAGGGGAGATGGAGGCAACTTACGTATTGTCGTGATTTCCCCCGGAATTCCCGGCGGGTATTGCCGATATGCTTTCAGGCCGTCCTAACGTGAAGCGATGGTATCATCACAATAAGGGGTTCCGTCAACCAGCGACTTGCCCACAAAGTTGACTGACGTCATGAAAACACTTCTTGATCCTTACCCTTAGGGCAAAGTTTATCCTGTCAATTGGGAGGCAAAAATGGGCGAACAAACACTCAGCATCAGGCAGTTGGCACAGGAAGCGGGAGTCTCTTCGAAAACGCTTCGCTATTGGGAGTCCCTGAGAATTCTTTCTCCCGCCGGAAGGACGCATACCAACTACCGCCGCTATACGGAGAACCACCTGGAGCGTGTGCTGTTCATCCGGAAGGCCCAAAGTCTCGGCTTCACGCTGGCCGAGATACGGCAGATTTTCGATCTCGCCCAGTCCCACAAGGCGCCCTGCGACGCCGTCGTACGGTGGGCGGGAGAGAAGGCCCGGATGCTGGAACGGCAGATCCGGATGCTCCAGGATCTCAAGGCACGATTAGAGCGGTATCGGCGGTGTTGGGTCGCCGCGCAGAAACCCGCACACCTTGACCCGAACGAGGTTTGCCGATGTATCGCGTCCGTTCCTATCCACGAGTTGCAGCCGACGCCATCGCGCTCTCCGCAAAAAGGAGGTGAGAAGCGTGGAAGCCAAACAGGTCGTAAGCCTCTGCCCCGCCTGCGACGCCTGTCCGGCCGTCGAGGTGTATGAAGACACGGTTCGGATTGGTGAGCCAGACAACCAGGTCACCCTTGCCAAGGCCGAGTGGAACAGACTGGTCGAGGCGATCCTGCAGGGGACCTTGAGCAAACTTTAACGCAGAGGAACGAGCAGCACCAAGCCCACTGGCGCCCTCGCGGTCCGCGCGGACCGCGAGGGCGTTTCACTCCATCGAAGGAACCTGGAGCAACGTCTATTTACCAGAGATGTTCAGGGGCGGGGGAGGGCGAGGACGTCGAGCATGGCCTGGTGGATGCGGCCGTTCGAGGCGACGATCTCGGCCCGGAAGATATCGAGGGCACCTCCCCGAAAATCGCTGACGGTCCCACCCGCCTCGCTGACGAGTAGGGCACCAGCTGCAACATCCCAGGGCTTCAACTTGAACTCCCAGAAACCATCGAGTCTTCCCGCCGCCACGTACGCCAGATCTATGGAGGCCACGCCCGGGCGACGCACCGCCTGGGCGCGCAGGCTGAAATTCCGGAAATGGTCGAGGTTGTTGTCGGGAGACTCTCTCATATCGTAGGGAAACCCCGTGGCCAGCAGGGCCTCTTCCAACTTGACCGTGTCAGAAACGTGAATCGGCTCTCCGTTGAGGGTTGTGCCGTCGCCACGGACCGCCGTAAACCACTCCTCCCGGAGCGGATCGTAGACCACCCCGCATCGCGGCCTGCCGTCTTGCTCCAGCGCGATCGAGATAGAGAAAAAGGGGAATCCATGGGCATAGTTGGTCGTCCCATCCAACGGATCGACGATCCAACGGGCCGCGCCCTTTCCATCGTACCCGTGACCCTCCTCTGACAGAATCGTGTAATCGGGGAAGCGGCGATGCAGAAAGCCGACAATGCAATCCTCCGACCGGCGGTCCAGGTCGGTGACGAGGTCGATCCGCCCCTTGTAGTAGACCTTCGTCCGGCGGCCAAATCCTTCCATGAGGATTCGACCCGCCTCTTTGGCTGCTTCCTGAGCCGCTACCAAGTGTTCCCGATATTCCGCAATCATTTTCGCACCTGTCGGGCCGACTCTACCACAGGGGATAGGCCGCCTCAAGGGTCGCTCCCAATGAGGCCACCGCCGCGAGCCACAAAAAACATCTCTTGACCCAACACAAGCGTCGCGGGATGCAAGGTCAGCTCGCCATCACCGTCCGGCCCCGTGCCCAGGCGCGCAGCGCCGTGATGTCCTCTTGCCGGGTCACCGAGAGGGGGTTGGTGGCTTTGAGCTCATCGAGGAGGAGAGGGGTATCGACATCGGACCCACGGGAGAAGGCAGTATAGAGGGTAGAAACGACGGCCTGCTCGATCTCGGCGCCGCTGAATCCTTCCGCAGCGTGCGCGAGGGCGTCCAGGTCAAATGCCGCCGGATCGCGCTTTCGCTTTTTCAAGTGCACGGCAAAGATTTCCTTGCGGGTCTCCGCATCGGGCAGGTCGATGAAGAAGATCTCGTCAAAGCGTCCCTTGCGCATCAGTTCCGGCGGCAGCTCTGCAATCTGATTGCAGGTGGCGACGACAAAGACGGCTGCCTTCCGCTCCTGCAGCCATCCCAAAAGCCGCCCGAAGATCCGCTTGGAAAGTCCCGCGTCGGCTTCCGCGCTTCCGACCGCGGCAAAGCCCTTTTCGATCTCATCAATCATCAGGACGCAGGGGGCCATCCGCTCGGCGACCTTCAGGGCTTTCTCCAGATTCTTATCCGACTCGCCGACATATTTGTCGTACAGGCGTCCCGGCTCCATCCTGAGCAGCGGCAGGCCCCACTCCCTCGCCACGGCCTTGGCGGCCATGGTCTTGCCGCAGCCCTGGACCCCCAACAGGATGATCCCTTTGGGGGGCGAAACGCCGAATCGCTTGGCCTCGGGCGTGAAGGCCTTCTTCCGCTTGGCGAGCCATTGCTTCAGCTTGCCGAGTCCCCCGATCTCAGCCATGCCCTCCTCGGCGGGAAAGTACTCGAGCACCCCGTCCTGTTCGAGCAGCTCTCTCTTGATCTCGATGATGACCTCGAGGTCTCTCTGGGTGAGCGCCAGATCGCGCAGAATCGCTTTCGTGAGGGCCCGCTCAGCCTCGAACAGCGTGAGCCCCTTCATACCTTCGACGAGCCGGTGAAACTCGTCGTCCGAAAGCTCCATTTTGATCTTGTGCTCGCGGGACAGATCCTTGATGACGTGCCTTGCAAGGCGTCTCAACTCCCTTTCGGTGGGAAGGTCCAGCCTGAAGAAGGCGGCGAGTTTTTCCAGCTCGGGCGGCAGGGTGATGCGCGGTGCGGTGACGACGACTGCCCGGCGATCCTTGGCAAAGGGCCTGGCGAGGTTCTGAAGCGTGCGGACGACTTCGGCCTCACCCCAAAAGCGATGGAGATCTTTGAAGAGATAGATCCCTTCCCGTGGCATGGCGGCCAGGTTCCCGAGCGCCTTGAGGGGATGTTTGGTGTCATAGATCGCGTTGCCCTCGCCGGGACGCTCGAGACCTCCGGCGACCGTCCATATAAAGAACGGGATGCCGAGCCTGGCGGCAATATGCCTGAGCCCTTCTTCGATCCGCTCTTCCTCGTAGGTCTCAACCGCGATGATGGGCGTGCGGGAAAGGATGAGGATCTCGAGATCCTTGAATGCGTCCATGTGTCCCCCTGGGTTGCACGACTTGGTGCACTGGCAAGAATCATACCACGGA
>Ga0302046_10003092_pt1 | contig 15200 bp, 11 predicted proteins | sample RVTome_11_FD_200261 | JGI IMG/M metagenome (GOLD analysis project Ga0302046, IMG submission 200261) | Soil microbial communities from uranium-contaminated site in the Upper Colorado River Basin, Wyoming, United States - RVT147D111 (version 2) ...
GGCCCCGCGCGACATGCGTCACGTCGTGGACAAGATCCTGTCGAAGGGCAACGAGGCGGTCCTGCTGACCGAGCGGGGCGCGTCGTTCGGCTACAACAACCTCGTGGTCGATATGCGCGGCCTGCAGGTGATGCGCGACCTCGGCTATCCCGTGGTCTTCGACGCCACGCACTCGGTGCAGCTGCCGGGCGGCGCCGGCGACCGCTCGGGGGGCGAGCGGCGCTACGTGCAGGGGCTGGCGCGGGCCGCGGTCGCGTTCGGGGTCGACGCCCTCTTCATGGAGATGCACGAGGATCCCGACCGCACCCTGCCGGACGGCCGGCCGCTGTCCGACGGCCCCAACATGCTCCGGATCGACGACCTGCCCCGGCTGCTCGACCAGCTGCTGGCGATCCGGGCCGGACTGGACGAGGCATGAGCCGCGACCTCCGCCGGCTCGCCGAGCAGGTGCTGCGGATCGAGGCGGAGGCGGTCCTGGCCCTCATCCCCAGGCTCGACGAGCGCTTCGAGCGCGCGGTGGAGGTGCTGCATCGCTGCCCGGGGCGCGTCATCGTCACCGGCATGGGCAAGTCGGGTCACGTGGGCCGCAAGATCGCCGCCACCCTGGCCGCGACCGGGACACCGGCGTTCTTCCTGCACCCCGCCGAGGGCGCCCACGGCGACCTCGGCATGGTCGGGCGCGCGGACGTGGTCGTGGCCCTGTCGAACTCCGGCGAGACCGACGAGATGCTGGCGATCCTGCCGAGCCTCAAGCGGCTCGGGGTGCCGATCGTGCTCCTCACGGGCAATCCGAAATCCACGCTGGCCCGGCAGTGCGAGGTCGTGCTGGATGCGAGCGTGGCCGAGGAGGCCTGCCCCATGAACCTGGCGCCGACGTCCTCCACGACGGCCGCCCTGGCGCTGGGCGACGCCCTCGCCATGGCGCTCCTCGAGCTCCGGGGCCTGCGTCCCGAGGACTACGCCGCGCTCCATCCGGGCGGCACGCTCGGCTGGCGCGCCCTGTTCCGCGTGGCCGACCTCATGCACGGCGGCGACACGGTGCCGACGGTCACCGAGGACGCCTCGCTGCGCAGCGCGGTCGAGGAGATGTCGCGGCCGCGCGCGCGCTCCACCGCCGCCGGCGAGGCGCCGCACGCCTGCGGCATGACCACGGTGGTAGATGCGCAGGGGCGACTCGTGGGGGTGATCACCGACGGGGATCTCCGCCGCCTGCACCTGCGCGGCGGCGAATTCGATGGGCTGCGCGCCGTCGACGTCGCCTCGCCCATCCCCAGGACCATCGGCGCCGACGACCTCGCCGCCAAGGCGCTCGAGGTCATGGAGGGGACGATCACGACGCTGGTCGTCGTCGACGACACCCGGCGGCCCCGCGGCGTCATCCACCTGCACGACATCTTGCGAGCCAAGATCGTCTAACGCCCCTCGTCTCGTGCACCACGTGGGACGTTTTCCCTTTTGGGTCTCGGGGTGCCGTGATAGGCTGGTATCGAAATTGCACAGCGGCCCTCATGCATAACTTGGCTCGCGTCATCCTGGTGGTCGTCACCGTGTTCGTCATCGCGGTGGCCGTCACGCTCGTCGTCCGCAGCCGCACCACGCGCGTCGAGTCGCGCGGGCCGGCGCCGACCCAGGCCGACCTGGAGATCAAGGAAGTCGACCTCGAGGAGGAGGGCAGGGGCGTGCGGTGGCGCCTCAAGGCCGAGCAGGCCTTGATGTTCGAGCAGGCCGGCCGGACCCAGCTGCGCAAGCTGGTCGCCCACATCTACCAGCGCGAGCGCACGTGGACGATCCTCGGCGAGGAGGGCGACCTCGAGCGGGCGACCAACAACGTGGAGGTGCGGCGCGACGTGGTCGTGACCGCGGACGACGGCTTGCGGCTGGAGACCACGGTGCTGCGCTGGGATGCCGCCGGCAAGCGCCTGTGGACGGACGCGCCGGTGACCATCACGCGCCGGGGCTCGGTGGTGCGGGGCAGCGGCCTGGACGTGCGGATGGCCGACGAGGCGACGACGGTCAACGGGCCCGTGCGGGCGGTGTTCGTGACGGGGGGGACGCCGTGAGGGGAGCGGTCGCGGTGGCCGCCCTCCTGCTCGGGATGGTGACCGCGGCCGGCGCCCAGCCCCGGGCGCCCGGCACGGGGGCGCGGCCGGCCACCGGGACCACCGGAAGCCAGCCGGTCACGGTGGACTCCGACAAGATGGAGCGCTTCGGCAAGGAGAGCCTGGTGATCTTCACGGGCAACGTCGTGGCCCGCCAGAACAACTCGGTCCAGTACGCCGACCGCATGGAGGTCTACCTGGACGAGAAGGGGGAGCGGATCCTCCGCACCGTGTCGACGGGCAACGTCCGCATCATCACGCGGGACTGCCGCACCGGCACCGCTCGCCGCGCCGAGTACCACGACCTCGAGCAACGCGTGGTGCTGAGCGGCAACGCGCGCGTGTGGCAGGAGGACAACGTCGTCAGCGGTGACACCATCGTGATCTATCTCGCCCAGGACCGCTCGGTCGTGGAGGCCGGCGCCCAGGAGCGCGTGAAGGCGATCTTCTATCCGCGCGAGGCCCGCAAGGACGGCGCGGCGACGGCTACCGGGCCGGCCCCGCGCTGCGCCAACTGACGATGGAAGGCCTGGTGGCCCAGGAGCTCCAGAAGTGGTTCAAGCACCGCAAGGTCGTGGACAATGTGTCGCTGGACATCCAGCGCGGCGAGGTCGTGGGGCTGCTGGGGCCCAACGGGGCCGGCAAGACGACGTCCTTCTACATGATGGTCGGCTTGCTGCCGACCGAGGGCGGACGTATCTTCTTGGAAGGACGTGAGATCACGTCGTTGCCCATGTACCAGCGCTGCCGGATGGGCGTTGGGTATCTACCGCAGGAATCATCCGTCTTCCGCAAGCTGACGGTCGAGGAGAACATCATGGCCATCCTGGAATCGCTCGACCTGGACGCCGTCGAGCGGCGGCAGCGGGCGCGTGATCTGCTGGCCGAGCTGGACCTCACGGCGCTGGCGCCCTATCCGGCCTACACCCTGTCGGGCGGCGAGCGCCGGCGCCTGGAGATCACGCGGGCGCTGGTCACGTCGCCGCGCTACCTGCTCCTCGACGAGCCGTTCACCGGCATCGATCCGATCGCCATCGCCGACATCCAGGACATCATTGCGCGGCTGCGGGATCGGGGCATCGGCATCCTGATCACCGACCACAACGTCCGGGAGACGCTGGCCATCACCGACCGCGCCTACATCCTCTACGCCGGCAAGATCCTCGTTTCGGGCACCGCCAGCGAGATCGCCCATAATCCGATTGCCCGGGAAATCTATCTCGGGGAGAAGTTCGCCCTCTAGGGCGGCTTACGAGACGAGACGTCACCATGGCCATGGAAGCGCGCCTCTCACTTCGGCAGAGCCAGCGGGTCGTCATGACCCCGCTGCTCCAGCAGGCCATCCAGCTGCTCCAGCTGTCCACGCTGGAGCTGCAGGAGGTCGTGCAGAAGGAACTGCTCGAGAATCCACTCCTGGAGGAGGCGGCGCCGGAGACGGCCGATGGGCCGGAGCCGGCGGCGGCCACCCCCGACGCGCCGGCGCCGACGCCGGTGGAGCCGGCCCCGGTGGATCCGGCGCCGACCACCGAGCGGCAGACCGACGACCTGCCGTTCGACCTCACGGCGGTGATGTTCGACGACCACAACGAGGAACGCTCGCTGGTCGCCCAGGAGGACCGCGAGGAGCTGCCGTTCGAGAACATCGTGCGGTCGGTCAATTCGCTCACCGACCATCTCGACGAGCAGCTGCGCTTCACCGTCGAGGACCCCCTGGTGCGCCGCATCGGCAACGAGATCATCGGCAACCTCGACGAGGACGGCTATCTGCGGGCCGAGCTCGCCGAGATCGCCCAGCGCTGCGAGACGACGGTGGAGCAGGTGGAGAAGGTGCTGGCGCTCGTGCAGGGATTCGATCCGCCCGGGGTGGCCGCCCGCTCGATCCAGGAGTGCCTGCTCATCCAGCTCAAGAGCGACCCCAACCCCGACCCGGTGTCGGTGGAGATCATCGAGGACCACTTCGACGAGCTGAGCCGCCGCCGCTACCCGGACATCGCCCGCGCGCTGAAGCTGCCGCTCGACCGGATCATGGAGTCGGTCGAGGAGATCATGGGGCTGGAGCCCAAGCCCGGCCGCCGGTTCGGGGGCGGGGACTCGCGTTACATCGCCCCCGACGTCGTGGTGCACAAGATGGGCACCGAGTACGTGGTCGTCCTCAACGAGGACGGCATCCCGCGCCTGCGGGTGAACTCCCTGTACCGGTCGCTGCTGCGCAACTCCGGCGACGAGGCGCGCGCGTACGTCGAGCAGAAGCTGCGGTCGGCGGTGTGGCTGATCAAGTCGGTCGACCAGCGGCAGCGCACGCTGCGCAAGGTGACGCAGTCGATCGTGAAGTTCCAGCGCGACTTCCTCGACAAGGGCCTGCCGTGCCTGCGCCCGCTGTCCCTGCGCGACGTCGGCGAGGACATCGGGATGCACGAGTCGACGATCAGCCGGGTGACCACGAACAAGTACGTCGAGACTCCGCAGGGGTTGTTCGAGCTGAAGTTCTTCTTCCACAGCGGGATCGCGTCGGGCGACGGCGAGATGGTGTCGTCGGTCTCGGTCAAGAAGATGATCCAGGATCTGCTGGCCAACGAGGATCCGGCCAAGCCCCTGTCCGACCAGGAAGTGGCCCAGATCCTCAAGGGCCGCGGCCTCACCATCGCCCGGCGGACGGTGGCGAAGTACCGGGAGGAACTGGGCATCCTGCCGTCTCACCAGCGACGGCTGGCGCCGAAGCGGCGGTGAACCGCGCCGACCCACCGAAGGAGGCTGCCATGCGGTTGATCATCAGCGGCCGCGGGCTCGTGCTCACCACCGAGTTCAAGGACGCCGTGACCGCCCGGGTCGCCAAGCTCGGTCCGCTGCTGCCGGCCCTGATCGAGGCCCGCGCCACCTTCACCGCCGAGAAGTTCCGCCGAACCGTCAGGCTCACGCTGACCAGCCGGCGTCGCGTCTTTTCGAGCGCGGCCACCGCCGGCGACCTCGGGGCCGCCTTCGACGGGGCCGTCGACACCCTCGCCCGCCAGGTGCGCCGGGCCAAGGACCGCCGGCGCCTCGGCCCGCGGCGGCTCACCCGCGCCGCCCAGCGCCGGCCCGTCGGCGAAGTGGCCTGACGCATGGCCGGCCCCATCACGTTCGTGGTGATCACGGGCCTGAGCGGGGCCGGCAAGAGCTACGCGATCAAGTGCTTCGAGGACATGGGCTTCTTCTGCGTGGACAACCTGCCCACCACGCTCATCCCGACCTTCGCCGACCTGATCGCCCGCTCCAGCGACACGATCACGCGCGTGGCCCTCGGCGTCGACGTGCGGGAGGGTGAGTACCTCACGCACCTGCTCGACACGCTCGGTGAGCTCCGCAAGCGCGGGCACGGTGTCGAGGTGCTGTTCCTGGAGGCGGGGGAAGAGGCGCTGGTGCGCCGGTACCGGGAGACGCGGCGCCGCCACCCGCTGGCCCAGGACGGCAACGTGGTGGACGGCATCCGGGCCGAGCGAAAGGCCCTGTCGACCATGCGGGAGGTCGCCGACCGCATCGTCGACACCTCGGCCCTCACCGTGCACCAGCTCAAGGATCTCCTGAGCGAGATGTACGTGGCGCCCGGCCAGCGGCCGGGCCTGGCCGTCTCGCTGGTCTCCTTCGGCTTCAAGCACGGCGTGCCGTTCGACGCCGACCTCGTCTTCGACGTCCGCTTCCTGCCCAACCCGCATTTCGTGGAGGGGCTTCGGCCGCTCGACGGCCGGGATGCGCGCGTGCGGGACTTCATCCTCGCCCACGCGGACAGCCGGGAGCTGCTCCGCCGCCTGGAGGACTTCCTCGGCTTCGTCCTGCCGGCGTACCAGCGGGAGGGCAAGGCCTATCTGACGGTGGCGGTGGGCTGCACGGGTGGGCGTCACCGCTCGGTGGCGCTGGTCGAGGAGCTGAAGGGATTCCTCCAGGCGCGGCTGGGCCTCGTCGCCAGCGTGGCCCACCGGGACATGGATCGTGAGTAGACGGTGAGCGACGCACCTCTGGCCTTCTGCTTCGGCGTCCACAACCACCAGCCGATCGGCAACTTCGAGGGAGTCCTGCGGGAGACGACCGCGCGCGCGTACCGGCCGTTCTTCGAGCGCCTGGCCGCGCGGCCCGAGCTGCGCCTCACCGTGCACTGCACGGGCAGCCTCCTGGCCTGGCTGCGCGAGCACGAGCGGAGCACCTTCGACCTGCTCGGCACGGTGGTCGACGCCGGGCGCGTGGAGCTGCTGACCGGCGGCTTCTACGAGCCGATCCTCGCCATCCTGCCCGACGGCGACAAGCGCGGCCAGATCGAGCGCCTCAGCGCGTTCCTGAAGGCCGAGTTCGGCGTGCGCCCGCGCGGCATGTGGCTGGCCGAGCGCGTCTGGGAGCCGCACCTGCCCCGCGCGCTGCGGGAGGCCGGCGTCGAGTACGTGCTGGTGGACGACCGCCACTTCGCCCTGGCCGGGCTGGAGCCCGAGGACCTGGGCGGTTACTACCTCACCGAGGAACAGGGCGCGACGCTGGGCGTGTTCCCGATCAACCAGCGCCTGCGCCACCTCATCCCGTTCGCGGACGTGGACAAGTCGATCGAGTACCTGGGCGAGCGGCGCGGGCGGATGCCGGCGGTGACCGTCGTCGACGACGGCGAGAAGTTCGGCGCCTGGCCGGGGACCTACCGCCACGTCTACGAGGAGGGCTGGCTCGACACCTTCTTCGACCGCGTGCTGGCGACGCCGTGGCTGCGCGTGTCGACGTTCGCCGACGTCGTGGACGCCGTGCCCGCCGCCGGCCGGATCTACCTGCCGACCGCGTCCTATCAGGAGATGGGAGAGTGGGCGTTGCCGCCGGAGTCCGGGCGCATCCTGGAAGAGGCCAAGCGCGATCTGGGCCAGCTCGAGGGTGGTGCGCGCCTGATCGGCCTGCTGCGCGCCGGCTTCTGGCGCAACTTCCTGGTCAAGTACCCGGAGGTCGCCGAGTTCTACTGGAAGATGCAGCGGCTGTCGGCCGCCGTCGAGCGCCGGGGGCGGGAGCGTCCCGACGATCCCGGCCTCGTCGAGGCGCGGGAGGCGCTCTGGCGCGGCCAGGCCAACGATGCCTACTGGCACGGCGTGTTCGGCGGCTGCTACCTGCCGCACCTGCGGCGGGCCGTGAAGAGCGCATTGCTCGACGCCGAGGCGAGGCTGGCCGCCGGCGGCGAATCGTTGACGGTCACGCGGGGCGACCTCAACGGCGACGGCCGCGAGGAGATCGCCGTGCGCACGCCGGCGCTGGCGGTGACGCTCAACCCCGCGCGTGGGGGCTCGCTGACCGAGATCGGCATGCTGGAGCGCCGGCACGACCTCGCCGACGTGCTGACTCGGCGACCGGAGAGCTACCACGCCCGCATCGGCGTCGCGTCAGAGGCCGCCGGCGTCCGCTCGATTCACGACGCGCCCGGCGAGAAGCAGCCCGACCTGCAGCGCCTGCTGGTCTACGACCGCTTCCGGCGCGCCTCGCTCCTGGATGGCTGGTTCGAGGCCGACGGGACGCTGGACGCCGTCGAGCCCTGGGCCGCCGGCCGGGTGGCGCTCGGCGACGCGGTGTTCGCGCCCGCGGTGGCGCGGACCGACGGCGCGGTCGAGGTCGCCATGCGTCATCGAGTCGAGGCGCCGGGACCGCTGGAGGTCGACAAGCGCCTGCGCCTGAGCGGCGCGACGGTCGCCGCCCGTTACCGGCTGGCGGGAGCGCCGGGCACCCGGCTCGACGGACGCTGGGGGGTGCAGTGGAATCTGGCGCTCAGCGCCGGGGAGGCGCCCGGCCGCTACCTGGCGCTGCCCGGGCGTCCCTCGCTCGCCAGCAGCGGCCGTGTCGCCGGCGGCAGCGCGGTGACCCTGGTCGACGAGTGGCTCGGTCTCGAGGCGCACCTCGCCTGGCATCCGGATGCCGAGCTGACGTGGGGCCCCGTGGAGACGGTTTCCGTGTCCGAGGCGGGCTTCGAGCGGATCTATCAGGGTCTGGCGCTGCTCGTCGTGTGGCCGCTCGGTGGCGCTCAGTGCGACCTGTCCATCGAACTGAGGCTGGAGGTCCGATGATGCTGGACGACGTTCGCGCCCTCGCGGGGGTGGATCGACACGATACCCGGCGGGTCCTCGCGGACTTTCCCCGGCAGTGTCTCCGGGCCCGCGCCCTGCGTCCGGAGCCGCTGCCGGGCTCCGCCCGCCCACGCGTCGTGGTCATGGCCGGCATGGGTGGTTCGGCCGCGGGGGGCGACCTGCTGGCGGCCTGCGCGGCCGAGACCGTGGAGGTCCCGTTCCTGGTCCACCGCGGCTACGGGCTCCCGGCCGCGGCCGGCCGCGACGCGCTGGTCATCGCCTCGTCGTACTCGGGTGACACGGTGGAGGTGCTCTCGGCCGTGGAGGCCGCCCTCCGCCGTCAGGTGCCGGTCGTGGCGATCACCTCGGGCGGCGCGCTGGCCGCGCTCGCGGCCGGCGCCCGCCTGCCGCGCGTCATGCTCCCGGACGGCCTGATGCCTCGCATGGCGCTCGGCTTCCTGGTGTTCTCGGCGCTGGGGGCACTGGCGGCCGGCGGCGTGCCGGTGGTGGCCGAGCACGAGATGGACGAGGCTCTCGAGGTCGTCGCCGCCCAGGCCGCCGACCTCGTCCCCGAGACCGTCACCGACAAGAACGACGCCAAGCGGCTGGCGCTGGCGATCGGCCGGCGGCTGCCCGCAGTCTACGGCGGCCCGCTCACGGGCACCGCCGCCTACCGCTGGAAGACGGACCTGGAAGAGAACGCCAAGGTGCTGGCGGTGGCCGGCGCGGTGCCCGAGATGAACCACAACGAGGTCGAGATCTGGGGCGGGCCCGGCGCCGGCGGCCTGCACGCCGTGTTGCTGCGCGAGGACGGCGAGCCGGCCGAGATCGCGCGGCGCTTCACGCTGCTGCGCGAGTTGCTCGACCCGGCCGCGGGCGGCGTCAGCGAGGCGTGGGCGCGCGGCCGCGGCCGGCTGGCGCGCCTGCTCTCCCTCGTGCAGCTCGGGCAATGGGTGAGCTACTACCTGGCGATGCTGCACGGGACCGATCCGTGGCCGGTGCCGATGCTGACCGAGCTGAAGCGGCGTCTGGGGACGGGACCGGTCGACCCCGGGCGGCCGTCGCCTTGAGAGGCCGCGAGCCGTCGTGCTACAGTGGCGCGATCTCGCAGGCGAAGGAGCCCCGAATGGCGCAAGACGCGTACCTGTTCACCTCGGAGTCGGTGACCGAGGGACATCCCGACAAGATCGCCGACCAGATCTCCGACGCGGTGCTCGACGCGATCCTCACCCAGGATCCCAGGGGACGCGTCGCCTGCGAGACCCTGCTGACGACGGGGCTCGTCGTCGTGGCCGGTGAGATCACGACCAACTGCTACGTCGACGTGCCCGAGCTGGTGCGCCGGACGATCAAGGACATCGGGTACGTCAGCTCCGACCACGGGTTCGACTGCCACACCTGCGGCGTCATCACCGCCATCGACAAGCAGTCGCCGGACATCGCGCTGGGCGTGGACAAGGAGGGGGCCGGCGACCAGGGCCTCATGTTCGGCTTCGCCTGCCGCGAGACCGAGGAGCTGATGCCGCTGCCGATCATGCTCTGCCATCGGCTCGTCGAGCAGCTGAGCCGGGTCCGGCGCCGGGGGGTGCTCGACTACCTCCGCCCCGACGGCAAGAGCCAGGTGAGCGTGCGCTATCGCGACGGCCAGCCGGTGGCGGTCGAGACGATCGTCATCTCGACCCAGCACGCCGACAGCGTCGGCCAGGATCAGATCCGCAGCGACGTCATCCAGCACGTCATCCAGCCCGTGGTGCCGCCGGCGCTCCTCGATCCCGACAAGGTCGTCTACCACATCAACCCGACCGGACGGTTCGTCACCGGCGGCCCGATGGGGGACACCGGCGTCACCGGGCGGAAGATCATCGTCGATACCTATGGAGGCTCGTGCCCCCACGGGGGCGGCGCCTTCTCGGGGAAGGACCCGACCAAGGTCGATCGCTCGGGCACCTACATGGCGCGGCACGTCGCCAAGAACGTCGTCGCCGCCGGCCTGGCCGCGCGCGCCCAGGTACAGGTGGCGTACGCGATCGGGATCCCCGAGCCCGTCTCCATCATGGTGAAGACGGACGGCACCGGGACGATCCCGGAGTCGCGGCTCGAGGAGATCGTGCGACGGCATTTCGACTTCCGCCCGCGCGCCATCATCGACTACCTCAACCTCCGGCGCCCGATCTTCCGGAAGACGGCGGCCTTCGGCCATTTCGGACGCTCCGATCCGGACTTCACGTGGGAACGGACGGATCGCGTGAAGGATCTGCAGAACGACGCGTGAGACTCGGAGGGGGACTTCGTCCCCCTTCCGACGGTCGAAGCGCGCCTGACGGCGCGCTTCTCCCTGCCTCCCCCTCGGACCGAAGGCGGCGGCACAGCCGCCGCTCGAAAGGACGCATGCAGCGCCCACGGGCAGCTCGATGAGACGGCCGCAGCCGATCGTTCTGCTGGTGAGCGCGGTCGTGGTGCTGGGTGTCCTTGCCCAGGTGGTGCCGTTCTACACCGACTGGCTGTGGTTCGGCGAGGTCGGCTACACCGACGTCTTCTGGAGCATCCTGTCCCTCCGGGGCGGTCTGTTCACCACCGTCGCCGTCGGGGTGCTGGTGTTCCTGTGGGCGAACCTGACGTTCGCCGCCCGGACGGCCGCCCCCGACGTGCTGTGGGAGCTGGAGGATCAGCTCGGATTGCCCGGACGGGTGGTGATCGAGCCGCTGATCCGGCGCTTCCTGCCCGTCGTGCTGACCCTGGTGGCGGTGGTCGCGGGGCTGCGGGCCAGCGTCAACTGGGAGACGGTGTTCGGCTACCTCAACGCGCAGCCGTTTCGCGCCACCGATCCGGTCTTCGGGACCGATCTCGGCTTCTACGTCTTCACGCTGCCGTTCTGGCGCCTGGTCCACGGCTGGGCGATGGCGCTGGCCGCCGGCACCATGCTGCTGACGCTGGTGCTCTACGTGCTGCAGCGCAGCCTGGTGCTCACGACGCGGGGACCGCGCCTGGCGGCCGGCGCCCGCACGCACCTGCTGCTGCTCGGCGCCGTGCTGCTCGTGCTCAAGGCGGTGGGCTTCTGGCTCGATCGCTTCGAGATCGTCTTCTCGGCGCGCGGCGTGGTCTTCGGGGCCAGCTACACGGACGTCAACGCCACCCTGCCGGTGCTCGGCGCCCTGGCGGTGCTCGGCGGCGTGGCCGCCGCCGCCTGCGCGGCCCAGGTGGCCCGGCCCGGGCTGCGCGTGCTCGGCGCCGCGCTGGCGGTGCTGGGGCTGGTGTGGATCGTCGGCCTCGGCGTCTACCCGGCGCTGCTGCAGACCTACCGGGTGAAGCCCAACGAGCTGGTGTTCGAGCGCCCGTACATCGAGCACAACATCCGGATGACCCGGGCGGCCTTCGGCCTCGACCGGATCGAGGAGAAGGAGTTTCCCGCCGACGAGACGCTCGACGCCCGGGCGCTGGCGCGCAACGAGGCGACCATCAAGAACATCCGGCTGTGGGACTACCGGCCGCTGCTCCGCACGTTCGCCCAGCTGCAGGAGATTCGCACCTACTACAAGTTCGTGGACGTCGACAACGACCGCTACCTCATCAACGGCGAGTACCGCCAGCTCATGCTCTCGCCGCGCGAGCTGTCCTATCAGCACCTGCCGGGCGGGCGCAACTGGATCAACGAGCACCTGACCTTCACCCACGGCTACGGGGTCGTGGTGGGGCCGGTGTCCCGCATCACCGCCGAGGGCCTGCCCGAGTTCTTCGTCAAGGACATCCCGCCCCAGTCGTCGGACGGCTTCCGCCCCATCACGCGGCCCGAGATCTACTACGGCGAGCTCGCCAACGAGTACGTGCTCGTGCGCACCCGCTCCCAGGAGCTCGACTACCCCCGCGGCGACCAGAACGTCTACAGCCGCTACCAGGGCCAGGGCGGCATCCCCATCACCTCGTGGCTGCGGCGGCTGGCGCTCGCGGCGCGCTTCGGGGAGCTCAAGATCGTCCTCTCCGACGACCTCACGCCGGAGAGCCGCATCCTGATGTACCGGACCGTGGCCAACCGCATCCAGCGGATCGCCCCGTTCTTCCGGTGGGACCGCGACCCGTACCTGGTCGTCGCGGAGGACGGCCGGCTGGTGTGGATGCTCGACGGCTACACCACGAGCGACCGCTACCCGTACTCCGACCCCGTGCGCGGCATCGGCAACTACATCCGGAACTCGGTGAAGGCCACGGTCGACGCGTATCACGGCACGGTGACCTTCTACCTCGCCGACGCCGGCGACCCGATCGTGCAGGCCTACGCCGCCGGCTTCGCGGGGCTGCTGAAGCCCCTGAGCCAGTTGCCGGCCGACCTGCAGCGGCACATCCGCTACCCGGAGGATTTCTTCGGCATCCAGGCCCGCAAGTTCGCGGTCTACCACATGCTCGACCCCCAGGTGTTCTACAACCGGGAGGACATGTGGGCGATCCCTCGGCGGACGATCGAGGGGCGGGACCGCGAGATGGAGCCGTACTACACGATCATGCGGCTGCCCGGCGAGACGAAGGAGGAGTTCATCCTGCTCACGCTGTTCAACCCGAGCCGCCGCGACAACATGATCGGCTGGCTGGCCGCGCGCTCGGATCCCCCGAACTACGGGCGCCTGATCGCCTACAACTTCCCCAAGCAGAAGCTCGTCTACGGCCCGCGCCAGATCGACGCGCGCATCGACCAGGACCCCGTCATCTCCCAGCAGCTGGCGCTGTGGAACCAGCGCGGGTCGACGGTCATCCGGGGCTCGCTGCTGGCCATTCCGATCGACCAGTCGCTCATCTACGTGCAGCCCCTCTACCTGGCCGCTTCCGAGCAGGGCGCGCTCCCCGAACTGCGCCGCGTGATCGTCGCCCACAGCAACCAGATCGCGATGGAGCCCACGCTCGAGCAGTCGCTGGCGCGGATCTTCGGCGGGCGGGTGGCGCCGGCGACCGCGGCCGCCGCCCCCACCCCGGCCGGCGCCCCGTCGCCGGCGCCCGTGGGCGAGCGCGCGCTGGCCCAGCGCGCGCTCGACATCTACCAGCGTGCCCAGGACGCGCTCCGGCGTGGCGACTGGGCGGCGTATGGCGCCGAGCAGCGGCGCCTGGAGGAGGCGTTGCGGGCGCTGTCCGGCGGCCGGTAACTCGCCGGGCGCGGCGGGGTCGTGGGGCGGGGGCCGCCGACCACGAGGGTTTCGGCGTAGATCCTTTGGCGTGATTCCTTCGGGCCGCCCGGCGCGGGCGTCGGCGAGGGAAACGGGTCGGCGGCCCCCGCCCCACGACCCCGCCGCGCCCTCCCGTGGCGGCCACGGGACCCGCCCATCGCCACGCCCAGGCTTGCGCGAGCATCGGTTTCCGAGCATCGGCTTCGCCGCCACGCGTGGGGCATCAGCGGCGTCACGGCCGAGGTCAGGGCGCTCGGCGCGCCCGGGGTGGTGAGCGCTTCGGGCCGTGCGCGGTCAGGTGCGGGCGCGGAGGAAGAGGGAGGTGCCGAGGCCGAGGAAGATGATGTTGGCGGTCCAGGCGGCGAGGAGAGGCGGAAGGAGGTCGGCGCGGGCGAAGGCGAGGGCCACGTAGTGGACCACGAGATAGCCGGCCATGATGGCGATGGCCAGCGCCACCCCGAAGAGACGGCCGCCGCGCGGCGATTGCAGCGAGAACGGGATGGCCACCAGCACCATGATGAGGTTCACCAGCGGGAAGGCGACCTTCGAATAGAGCTCGACCATGTACTTCCTCGCCTGGAAGCCGGTAGACTCCAGCCGCTCGATGTAATCCCGCAGCTCCCGGTAGCTCATGGCGGCGATGGGCTTGTGGATCTTCGTGAAGTCGTCGATCTCCTCACGGAGGTCGATGGCGGTCATCGTGAACGGAATGGTGTTCACCTCGCCGCGCGGCCCGAACTCGCGGAAGGCGCCGTCGGTCAGCTCCCAGCCCGCCGGCGTCCAGTGGGCGCGGCGGGCGTCGAGCCGGCTGTGGAGGCGAAACGACTCCTGATCGACCTCCAGCACGGTCACGCCGTAGAGATCGTTGGTCCCGGGGTGGAGCAGCTCCACGCGATAGAAGCGGCTGTCGGCGGTGCGCAGCCACAGCCGCTCGCGCGACTGCAGGTGGCGGGGGAGCTGGCCGCGGATCTTCACCCGGTCGACCTCGTCGCCCAGCTCGTTCAGGCGCGGCAGCAGCAGCTCCTGGAAGAGCCCCGAGGCCACGGCGACGGCGACGGCCAGCAGCAGCACCGGCGCCGCGACCCGGTAGAGGCTCATCCCGGCCGCCTTCATGGCCGTCAGCTCGTGGGCGCGGGTGAGCGCCAGGAACAGGAAGATCGTCGCCACCAGCATCACCACCGGCAGCCCTTCGTGCAGCGCGGCCGGCACCCGGTAGACGAAGTGCTCCAGCACGTAGATCAGCGGCGGCTTGACGCGGAGGTAGCGGTCGAGCGTCTGCAGCAGGTCGATCACCACGAAGACCGTCGCCGCCACCGCGAGGCCGATGCCCATGAACACCAGGTGCTCGCGCAGCAGGTAGCGGTCGAGGATGTGCGTCGAGTCGCGCCCCCCGGTGGCCAGGCGCTCCGTCCCGCCGCCCCGCTCGGGCAGCCACCGGCGGGCGGCGGCGAGCGCGCGCCAGAGCAGGGCCAGGCGCGGCGGCCGCCATTCCCGCGCGGTCGCCACCAGCAGCCCGACACCGAGCGCGCCGAACAGCATGTTGGGCGCCCAGATCGCGACCCAGGTCGGCGCCCGATGGCGGAGCGCCGACCCCTCGAGCGAGCTCGCGATCAGGTAATAGGCGACGAGGATGGTCAGGCTGCCGACCAGCGCGATCGACCGGCCGCCCCGATGCGAGCGGATGGCCAGGGGAAAGGCGACGAGGGCGAAGACCAGCGCCGCCACCGGGAAGGCGAACCGCTTGTGCCACTCGACCAGGAACGGGGCGCGGGCGGCGCGGTCGCCGGCCAGCGCCTCGAGGCGCCGGGCCAGGGCCGGCAGCGAGAGGTCCTTCTCCGGCTTCTCCATCCGCGAGGCCCCGCGCAGCGGCGAGTCGAGCGCCAGGCTCATGTCGTAGATGCTGAAGT
>Ga0302046_10003095_pt1 | contig 15183 bp, 20 predicted proteins | sample RVTome_11_FD_200261 | JGI IMG/M metagenome (GOLD analysis project Ga0302046, IMG submission 200261) | Soil microbial communities from uranium-contaminated site in the Upper Colorado River Basin, Wyoming, United States - RVT147D111 (version 2) ...
GTTGTTAGGGTTAACGGATCGACAGATACGGCGGATCCTCAAGCGGGTAGATAAGGAGGGAGCAAGAGGGATTATTCACCGCAGTCGAGGCAAGCCATCAAATCGCTGTATAGATCAGAAGATCAAAAAGCGAGTGCTGAAGCTGTACACAAGCAAATATTCAGATTTTGGGCCCACCTTGGCCACTGAGAAGCTTGGGGAGATAGATGGGGTATACATAAGCACTGAGACCCTGCGGGGATGGTTGATGCAGGCGGGATACTGGCAGAGGAAGCGGCGTAGAAGAACCTATCGGCGATGGCGGCAGAGAAAAGCGCATTGTGGGGAAATGCTACAGATAGATGGATCACATCATGACTGGCTAGAGGGCAGGGGGCCCGAATGTGTGCTGATGGGATACATTGACGATGCGACGAACCGGGTCTTTGGAGGTTTTTATGAGTATGAAGGCAGTATTCCGGCCTTAGACAGCTTCAAGGGATACATCCAACGCTATGGCATACCTTTGAGCGTTTATTTAGATAAACACAGCACCTATAAATCCACTGCGAAGCCCAGTATTGAGGAGCAGTTAAATGACCGCAAGCCGATGAGTCAGTTTCAAAGAGCGCTTTCTGAGTTGGGTGTGCAGGTCATTCATGCCCATTCGCCCCAGGCCAAGGGTCGAATCGAGCGGTTGTTTGGTGTTTTTCAAGATCGGCTGATCAAGGAGATGCGTATCGCCCAAATCAAAACCCTGCCGCAGGCCAATGGGTTCTTAGAGAAGTATTTACGTATTTACAACAAGCGCTTTTCAGTACAGCCAGCCCAGGCTGCGGATTTGCATCGGCCACCGCCCTGCTCAAAGGATCTGGATCAAATACTGTGTGTAAAGAATCACAGGACCGTGCGTAATGATTCTACCATCGCCTACAAGGGCAAGCTTTATCAAATCCAACAGACCACAGGGAGAAAAAAGCTGATCGTACAAGACAGACTCGATGGATCCATGTGGATCATGGATGGGGACAAAAGCCTTGTCTATCAGGAAATCACCTGCAGGCCTATCAAGGCCCGTGAAACAGCTGCAAAAGCATTTACCCTTAAAAAGGCCTATAAACCTTCTATGTCTCATCCTTGGAAGAGGATGGGGTATTTTCAAAAGGAAAAAACAGAACAAACAAAACGGCTTTACGCGACGGACTCAACAGCATGAAGAAGACAGCGGGAGCAACAATGTCCTCAAGGGAGCCCCCCCAGGGGGGATATCCAAGTATGGATGCTCGTGACATCGTCGATTGTAGGGCAATTGTGAAAGACCCTTTTAATAGAAAACCCCAACAACAGCTCCCTTTTTATATACAGGGGTTTGATCCTCAAAAAAATGACTCACTTGTTTTTCACATTTTCTCTCAATTAGAAAAAAAATGACATTTCGTTTACCTAAAAACCGGACATTTCTACTTTGGAAAGAATAGGACATTTCTATTTTGGTTTGACACTTTTCTTTATTTATGTTGACACTGAAGCATAAGGGGGGTTACCCTAACGCGTTTGTCAAAAGGTATCCCATCTTTGGGAATGCCCAAAGGAAAAGAAGGTGCCTTTCACCTTTATCCAATCGGGTTTTACTGATTACCACCATTTAACTACAAAAGGGGGAAAAATGAACAAATTTTTTATGATTGGCGCGGGGTTAGTATTTATGCTCGCCGCTTGTACACAGCAAGGTGAAGAAGTAAAAATGCTGGATAAAGCCAAGGGTGCGGCATCTGAGGCGGAAAAAATGGCCACAGAAGCTACTGATGAGGCAGGAAAGATGGACACAGGAGATGTTGGTGAGGCAGGAAAAATGGGTTCAGGAGCCGAAAAGTTGGCCACGGGAGCTGATGATGAGGCAGGAAAAATGGCAACTGGAGCTGAAAAGTTGGCCACGGGAGCTGATGATGAGGCAGGAGAAATGGCAACTGGAGCTGAAAAGTTGGCCACGGGAGCTGATGATGAGGCAGGAAAAATGGTGACAGGAACCAAGGATTCTTTAACAGGAACGGCCACTGATGCTGCCAAAAAAGCAGGGGAAATACCTTTGCCATTGAAGTAATCGAATAACCTGGGGGCAAGTCCAATTTGACCCCTTTAGTTTTAGAACTTTTTACCAACCGCCATGAGGTGAGCGCTGAGACCATATAAACTGGGTTCTGATTCCACGTACCATCTTTAAAAGACGATTTCGGCGCGCCTCGTCATTCCAGTGATCATGAAAATTGGGGATTAGCCAGCCCGGCCCCTCAATACCAAAACAGCCCAGGAGTTTAAACTTTCCCTCTCGTACTTCGGCTTTGAGTCCCTCGGCATTGTGGAAAAATGCATCCGTAAAATAGTCAGGATTGCCTGTTGGGTTCAAATGGTGCCCATCCTTCAAATCGCCATCGACAATCGGAATGGATTCCGGGTCATCCAAAAAACCCCGGAAAAGACCGTCTAATGCATAGACAAAGCGTGAGATGCCGATGGCCATTAAGATTCCACCCGGTTTGAGTACGCGATGAGCTTCCGAGACAGATTTCATGCAGTCTTTGTGTTCTGTTAAATGGTACAACGGACCGAAGAGCAGAACACCATCGACGCTTGCGTCAGGACAATTCAAAGAACGTGCATCTCCCACCGACGCGCTGGCAAGCGGGGTCTCGGGTTGAGCGGATGATGCCCTTTCAGCCTGCTCCACATGATCCGGCATAATATCAATCAAATGGACTTTATAGCCCCTGCCTGCAAGCCAGGAAGCGTGCACCCCGGCTCTCCTCCCACATCCAGACCAACAGCCGGCGGGGGTGGCAAGAAGCGCTGCATGAAATCCTGCAACCGTTTTTTCTCCAACTTTCCGGTTCTTGAGTCAAGACGAAGATGTTCGGGCGCAGCGGTATAGTGCGCGGCTACGTCTTCTGAGGTTGGTGAGGCCGATTTGATTTCTTGATTCATTATGGGAATCTCCGAAATAAAGGGTCAATTTTAAGGTTGAACTATTCTCTATTTTAAGACGTAAAATCCAGTTAAGGAGTCCAACGGGGTCAAAAGGTAAAGTAAAGGGGGCAAGTCCAACCTTACGCCTTTAGTAACGCCTCACCCCTCACTCGTTTTTTATTTTACTCACCGCCGGCTATTGAGTTTTGCCAGGAGGCGTAAAATCTCCAGGTACAACCAGATCAGGGTCACCATCAGGGCAAAAGCGGCAAACCACTCCATGAATTTCGGCGCTCCCGCTTCGGCACCATGCTCAATGAAATCAAAATCCAGGACCAGGTTGAGTGCGGCAATCACCACCACAAAAAGGCTGAATAGAATTCCAATGGTTCCCCCCTCATGGATAAAGGGGATGCCGGTACCGAAAAATCCCATGACCATCGAGACCAGATACACAACCATAATGGCCCCCGTTGCCGCGACCACTCCAAGCCGGAAATTCTGGGTCACTTGAATCATACCGGACCGGTAGGCAATCAATAGGCAAAAAAGGGTCCCAAAGGTAAGTGCAACCGCCTGGATCACAATTCCGGGAAATTTGGTTTCAAAATAGGCTGAAATGCCCCCTAAAAACAAACCTTCCAAACCCGCATAGATAGGAGCTGTGATGGGAGCCCAATCTTTCTTAAAAAAGGTTACCAGGCCCACAATAAAACCGCCAATCGCCCCACCCATCATTAATCCAATAGGGGCTTCTTGTCCCATGGTTTTACCCCATACCCATCCTGCGGCCAGGACCAGAATGAAAAGCATGATAAGGGTTTTGTTCACAGTGCCTTCAATGGTCATCCTTTCCCCAATTACGCCCACACCGGCAGACGTAAATGTTTCTCCATGAAGCATTGGGTTTCCTGTACGCATCATTTTTTTCTCCTCATTTATTTTATTTTTATAGATTAATTTTTATACATGCCTCTACTCTGGAAGATAGGGCATGAAAGTTCGTAACAAGAATACAATGAAAAGTGATAAAGCCAACCCGGCATAAGAGTTAAACCGATACTTCTCGTAATATCGGTCAACAACAAATACCCGAAGGTTCAACAAAACAAGGGAAGACAAAAGCGCAAAAGGTACCTCGATGATATGGCTTAGGCTTTGGGGGCCATAACCGGATGCTGTGATAAAAACCCACAGAACAACGACGAATATCGGGGACGCTATATCACTCCAAAAAAGCCTTTTCTTGCGGTTTGCATACATATACGCCACGGTTCCCAGCCCGCCATAAAGAAAAAAACAAATGGTTATAAATACGATCATTTATAAGTCCAAAAAATTAAATCTGAGGCCCCTAGTGGCGTATCCCCCAAAATATTTGAACAAATCAAGGCCGTCATTCTCGGGCACCCTCCTCTTGCATGTTGAAAACGGGGAGCTAGAATCCAAGAATAAACCTCAAAACTCCAACGTCTAATTTTTATCTCCCGTAACTCCCGGGCCTAGAGCAGTGTTTTTCTGATCAGATCAAAACATATTTTATAATTTTAAGTTTAATAACTTAACAGTATAATTTTATTTATTATTTTATCGATAAAAATATTTGTTTTTTATTTCTAATCCGGTCATTCCAGCACAAGCGGGAATCCAGTTGAAGACACCGGGAAATATAAAATGGTTCTTTTATTTAATTCTGGATCGGGAACTGGAGAAAATAACTCTTCTAAAAAGCCAAAAAGGTGAACTTCATCCTCTTCATAAATTTGACCCCTTTTCTTATTTTCAGATTAGAAAAGAAATTCCTTATACCTGGACTGTGACCACGATTTTGCCTTTTTGTTGGTTAGACTCCATATACCGGTGGGCATCGATAATGGCTTCCAGGGGGAAGGTGCGGTCGATGATGGGTTTCAAGCTGCCGGTTTTAAAACCATCGTAAATATACTGTTTGCCGCGGGCGAGCTTCTCGGGGTCCTGGACAATTTCGAACAGGAGATAGCCTCGCACCGTCAGACCTTTCCCAAGCACGGGAAAGAGGGGGAAGGCTGTGGGTTCCGGTGATAGCGCGCCGTATTCGAAGATGATTCCCCCTGGAGCGGCGGCTTCGGCGAGCTTCTCAAGGAAAGGCCCGGCAACGGGATCGAAAACGATTCGGGCGCCGGTGTTGGCGGTAACGGTCATGACCCGTTTTGCCAAGTCTTCTTCATCACTGACGATTACGTGGTCTGCCCCCGCGTTTAAGAGAAATTGTTTCTTGTCAGGACCTCGGGTCGTGGCGATGGCCAATGCCCCAGCGGCCTTGGTGATCTGAATCGCGGCCAGGCCGACGCTGCTGCTAGCCGCGGTGATCAATACCGGGTCGCCTTTTTTCAATTGACCGAATTCTATGAGCGCGCCGAAAGCGGTCAAGTACTGCATCCAGATCGACGTCCCCTCCACCGCCGTTAGATTGTCGGGGTAACGGGCCACAGCGTAGTCCGGGACGATAGCACTCTCGCCGTAGACGCCATACTTTCCAATCGAAAAGGAGGGTATGGTGCTGACGCGATCGCCAATGTTGACACCGCTGACTCCAGATCCCACGGCATCGATGGTCCCGGCCGCTTCATAGCCGAGCCTTGAAGGAAGTTCGGGGGTTTCCAGATACTGTCCCCGCCGGAACATGACCTCGGCACGGTTGAGGCCGATGGCCTCCACTTTCAGGCGGACCTCGCCCTCACCAGGTTCTGTAAGAGGTAAGTCCTCGACCTTGAGCACTTCCGGTCCTCCTGTTTTATGAAAGCGAACGATCTTTGGCATAACGGGCCTCCTTTAATGTTTCAATTTTCTGGGACAAGATCATGTTGCCTAATGGGCAGGTGATTTGTACGGTTATGTTTTCTTGTACAATTAGATTGCATAGGAAATCTTTTTAAAAATGCAACAAGCCGAACTGGCGAAATTAAAACCCATTATTTACTCTTTTTGTATCTATTTCAATCCCTTTACTTGGTCCGACTCCGGGCAAATGTTTCCCGGGCTTCCATTTTTCCCATCCCCTCCATTCCGATGACCTTCCAGCCTATGGTTTGAAACGGAAAGTGGAAATACAGGCGTTCCCCTTCGGTTAAGTGCTTTCCCTTTTTCCAGAGTTTATGAAAACAAGGAGGCCTAGAACCAACAGAAGGGTTGATGCCCCGGCTGAGACCATACAATAAGGGCAAATGGCCTGAAGGACAAAATACTGGAGATACACGAACCAAACCGATGCCGCAAACCCAAAAGGGGTCATTATGACCGCGGCCAACAGAAAAATATTATTCTTCGTATCAATAAACCCGATGACAAAAAGGAAGATCCCCAGGTAATAGGCTCCACCGTAAACACCTAAGGGAACCCCCAGAATCGTGGCATAGGGGCTGGAAGTTACATCCTCACAACCCGTAAACACCGAGCAGTTCAGAGGAGTTCCAAGATAATGTTTCGCGGCCAGATAGGTTGAATCTCCGAAACCCATAAAACTGATCAGAAGAAACAGACCTATGATCCATTTAGGGGGTGGGGCCAATTTCATTGAGAATGAGTGTCCTGAAGGCTCCATAGGATTGCGGGTTCTGAATTTTAATTTCATTCAGAAAAAAAGTGGGGGTCCCTTCAATAATGAGAAGTGCACCGCTTTGGACATTTTCGCGGATGGCTTGTTTAACCTGTTGTGAATGAAGATCCTTTTGAAATTTTTCCAGATCCAATGAGAGTTCCTCCGCGTATTTTAGAAATAAGTCCATTGGGTTTTCTTCCTTTGACCATTCCTCCTGATGATTGAACATCAGATCATGCATGTCCCAAAATTTCCCCTGGAGCCCCGCCGCTTCCGCTACCTGGGCGGCCATTTGGGCGTGTTGATGAATGTTGGACAAGGGAAAATGGCGATAGACAATGGCCAGTTGATCTCCAAGTTCGGTATGAAGTTGTTTTACCAATGGGGCATACGCACGGCAGGCTGGACATTGGAAATCACTGTATTCTACCAAAACCGTCCTTGCCTCTCTGCTCCCTTCGACCCAATCGCCGGGACCTATCCCAAGGGAAGGTTTGATGATCCCCGAAGGTTCCGTTTGAACGGGTTTCGGAGAGGGGGAAGAAGGAGGGGAAGCGGCAAACCACACAATAAAAAAAGTGGTTGCAATCAACCCAATGAGAACCACTGACCACAATGCCATCCGGGAAGAACCTTTTAATTTGGTGGGTGTTTTTTCCTGTTTCAAAAGAGAGAAGACTCCTTTTATATAAAAGAATTTGTAGATCTGGGTCGAACGCTCAAATACCTAATGACCATTATCAATTCTTTTTATCATAAGTTCAACCTCTTAACTCATACAGATCCATCTTCCTTTGGCATTGCGAAGGGAAGGAAAAAATCTTTGGTTTCCCCTTTTCCAACCATTTCCGTTTACTCCGAATCGTTCCAGCTTTGGTATAAAACATACGGGGACAGGTTCAGTGGGAATGATGGGGTTAGAAAAGAAAACTGGTTCAGGTCGGATCTGGAATTTCGGAAAATGTTTTTCGAATTCCCTCGGACCAAAGCCGCTTTATTTCGTTAAAATAGGGATCACATTCCTCAATACTCCGCCGTAAGGCTACGCGAAAACTGTCCCGCTCATAGCAGAGCAGATCTATGGGAGTGCCCCTCCCACCAGATGGGCCGCCTCAATGAAGTCACATTCTAAATGGTCTCGTGTTTATCTTCTGGGGTACCCTCCTCGTTCAGAATATTGGCACCCCCTGGGTGGCGGAGAGGTTCCCCGAAGCCAGCATGACCAATACACGGTCGCCCGGTTTTTCATACACGGTCATTTTCCGAACGGTTGCGCTCTGGTCCACTCCAGCGTTGGTCCGGGAATCAGGGGCGAAAACCAACCCGGAATCAAGAAGCATTCCCCCACAATAGGTCATTGAACCCCTTTCCAAGGCAAAATACAGAGCCGACTGAAAAGGGTCATGTTTTGCATTTCAGCATCACCGTCAATTCCACCTCCACCGTCTCCTCCCCTTCCCCGAACCAGATATGCCCATCCTGAATGGTGCAATTCAACTTGAGATCCCTCTGGGCCATGGCCGCTATGGCGCGGGTGGTCTCGTTTGAAAGATTGACGATCGTCAGATTATTCGCCTGTCCCAATACGCCACGGTTCTGTTCCCACCACCGGTCGGCTTTGTGGCCCCCATAGGCATAAACGACAACCTGTTGTGCGCGGTTGCAGGCCTTGCGAATGGCTCTTTCATCCGGAAGGCCCACCTCGATCCACAGCTCAACCTCCCCGGTCAGATTTTTTTTCCATAGATCGGGTTCTTCCCCGGCTTTTATTAAACCCGCTCCAATACGTCCATGGGCGAACGAAAGCCCCTCGCTTGCATGCAGGGCAAAGGCAAGAACCCGCACCATTAGTCGCTCGTCGGTTTCCGATGGATGCCGCGCGAGGGTCAGCGCCCGTTCTTGATAGTAGTTCCGATCCAAATTGGCGATCTGAAGTACGGCTTTATAGATGGTGGCGTTGAAGGCCATGGCGTTATCAAAAGAAAGTTAGCAATAGATTATGTTATTTTTTCCGTTATTTTCCATCCATTTTTTCAGGAATTTTTCATGTCTCACCAAAGTATATTGAAATCCCTGAATGATCTCAAGAAAATTGATTAGGAGGTTTCATTGAAAAACTGTTGGAGGATAAAGGTTGGAGGTTTGAGGAATCCCCTGAAAAACGTTATCAACCAGATAAACAAGATAAACCAAATAGGTGTTAGGGATGTTTTTTTGTATTCTGACTGGTGTAAAATAATTCAAATTGATCATCTATTATTGGGGAAAACGATGCTTAATCAATTGATTCAGTTTACTGTGGCAATTATTGTGGTTATGATGACCACTTTACCGCTGGGATGCGGACAGAATTCCGAAAACCAGGCCACAACGACCTTACCTCTTTCCTTATCATTACAAATTGTGGCCACCGGCCTTAATTTTCCTGTTTTCCTCACAACCGTTCCGGGAGACGATAGCCGCCTTTTTATCGTTGAAAAAGGAGGGCAAATCTGCGTCATCAAAAACGGAACCCTGTTGGGAACGCCTTTCCTGGATATCCGGCCTCTGGTCTCCAAGGGATTCGAACAAGGACTTTTGGGACTTGCTTTTGATCCAAATTATGCCAACAATGGCCGCTTCTACATTAATTACACCGACACTGCCGGGGATACCCAGATTGTCCGCTATCAAGTCTCTGCCAATCCCGATATTGCACAGGCAGTGCCGGATAGATTTCTTTTAAGCATTAATCAACCGTTCTCCAATCACAACGGCGGCAATATCATTTTTGGTCCGGACGGCTATCTTTATATCGGCATGGGGGACGGGGGCTCCGGGAATGATCCCCAGGGAAACGGCCAAGATTTAACAGATCTGCTGGGCTCTGTCTTGAGAATTGATGTTAGGCCTGATGGAGACTTTTCAATCCCCAATGACAATCCCTTCAGAAACCACCCTTCCGCTCGGGAAGAGCTATGGGATTTTGGGTTGCGGAATCCCTGGCGGTTTAGTTTTGACCGCCAGACGGGCGACCTTTACATAGGGGATGTGGGACAGAACGCTCGGGAAGAGATCAATGTTGCACCGGGAACATCCGGTGGAGGAAAAAGCTTTAATTATGGATGGAATATTATGGAAGGAACCATCTGCACACCGGGTGTAAATCCGAATTGCGTCATGACTGGTTTGAGACTGCCTGTTTTGGATTATGATCACGACGGCGGAAATTGTTCAGTCACCGGAGGCTATGTATACCGCGGTACGGCAATTCCAAATATTCAGGGAACCTATTTCTATGGGGATTATTGTGCCGGGTGGGTTAGAAGTTTTATATACAAGAATGGGCAGGCGACGGAGCAAACGGAATGGCCTTCCCTTAGTCCGGACGGTGAGATCACCTCATTTGGGGAGGACAACCGGGGAGAAATTTACATCCTCACCGCCCAAGGAGGCGTTTACCGCATCATATCCAATTGAGTCCCTACAGCCCGCCCCGACTTCCCCCGCCTGCTGGGGGTTCTTCAAATATGAGATGTCCCACAAAAATCCGATTCGTCATTCCCGAATGGTTTTATCGGGCCCGCCTGCCGGCAGGCAGGAATCCAGAATTTAAAATTTGAAGAACCCCCATCCCCCTCTTATCTTAAGAGGGGGATTTCCTCCTCTGAGATTCTCGTATCCCCTGAGTCAAGTGTGTACCATGACCAGCAGCAAGCTGGGGAGTCAAGGCGGGCGAATACAAAATGGACTCAATTCCTATCGGTTCGAAGAACCCGTCATGGTGCAGGGTTCTTCCAACCGCACAGCCCGCCGTAATCACACCGGCCTATAGGGAAGCAAGGTGGGTGAATATCAATGGATCAAAATCCATTCGGTTCGAACAACGGTTGCGACCCGTCTTATGGAAATTGTACGACAAATCGAATACACCTGCTATGTAGTTTCGGAGAGCCGAAATTGTTGAGGAGTGCCAAATGTAACATCTATAACGTTCCGCATGAGAGGCCGAGCGAATGCGAGGTCCTAGCCCAACCTTTGGGAGGGCGTACTCAATGCAGTTGTTATGCGGCTGATTCATGTTCGACATCCCATCCAGGGAATACAAGCACAGCTGGATGGCAATTAAGTGCTCTGGCTAATACCTTGGCTCTCTCAATCCCAAGTTGAACACGATCATTTTCAATAGCGGAAATTGTTGACTGTGGAATGCCTGTTAACTCGGCCAGTTCATTTTGGCTGAGTTCCTGTAGCTCACGCATGATTCTAACCGATTCTCCTACGGAGACATCTATGCGTTTTTTGGCTTTGGAATAATCTTTCATGCTATTTCCTCCGATAATCGTGAGGCGTGACACTTACAACTTCCACGAGAACCTTATCCTTCTCGACTTTATAAATAACTCTATATTGTTGATTTAAACGGGATGATCTATGACCTTTCCACTCTCCCCTTAATGATTCATCACGTAACCCTTTGATTTTAAGTAATCCCTGAGGACCGGAGATGGTCACGATATCCTTCCATTTTTCATACCTTTTTAGTACATCGTTTGGTATTGAATTGAGTTGTTTGGAAACGCGCCTATGTTCATATATAGCCCACATACCATAAATAGTATATATACTATTTATGGTATGTCAATCACTTTTTACGCATAACGCTGCCGATGACACGCTGGTCAAAGCTCGCAGCGCTTTGACCGGTCGCTGTCGATCGGCTTGCTATGTGTCACTTCGGGCCGATCTGCCCAGACATACTCAAAGCCGCGCATCTTTGTATGCCGCTTGTTGTTGAGGAGGAGCAATCTCCAGACACCCGGCAAGGACTGTCAAGGAACTTCTTAGGAGCGCTTCGGTCCGCGCCGTATCTTCATGGACGTCGATGTTGAACTTTCCGCCATGGAACAGGTTGTTTCGAACGCACCGGACCATTCGTAGCAAGAATTGAATGTCGCCCTCACCGTTGGGACGGACCGGCGTTTCCCAAGCGACGGCGTCTTGCAGTATGACTTGTTGATTTGGGGGCGAATCGAGGAGGTACTCGCAGGCTTGCTTAAGCTTAATCGTGGAATTTGGATCGAACTTATCCCGCAATCTGGCTGCGAAGCAATCCCAATCTGGTTCCGCTCTCGGATAGTGCGGCGGGTTCGGCGGATGGCGTTTGTGAAAGCCACTAGCCTTCAGAGCGTACTCGAACCGGGAAAACACAAGAAAGAATTCCAGAAGCAGCTGTTGGTCGACGGAAGTGTTCATGGCTCCAGCGTCACTCTTGGGACACATAACGATTAAGCTGAGCGCGAGGCGAGCGGAAAAGAACCGCTGGCTTCGCCCAGCGAATCCGTTTCGAAATCCAAAGTTCTTTCCATCAGCCAAGCTGCTAGCCGATGCGCTCAAGCGCGGTGTTAGCTGTTGTGCCGCCCGTGGATTCTCAAAATGGCAGCTGTCGGTCCGTTAGGATCAAGCGGACGTCTTACAATCTGTATAAGTAAAGCCTCCTCTAACAGAGTAATGGGAAGGTCATCGGGAAACCAGCATTCCACACGCGGAATGCGGAACGCCGTTAGATCCGTATTCATTGCAATATCCGCCCAGGTTACGAGTTGGTTGTACGCAGTTGAATGCAAAAGCAAAAAGGCGATGTGGTCGCCGAGCTGGCGGGGCGCAAGGAAATATAAACACTCTAGGCCACGCTGGATGGCTTCAGGAGTTTGGTTGCGAAGATCAAAGAGACACACCCAACCTTTACTACGGCCCAAACTGATCTTGGACTGTGCAAAGGTATCTCTGAGGCTCCTATCACGATTTGACTTGATACAGCCACTCTCCCTAATTGCCTGGAATCTCGACATCGAGGTAACGTGAAAGACCCGGTCCCGCAGAAGCGGGAGAAGCTGGTCCTCCAGGGTTTCATCACGTAGTGTCAATTTCCGTTCAGGAATGTCCATTTCCTTGCACTCGCAGCTAACGCCGTTTTAACCGGCGCGGGGGACGAACGATAAACATTACGCCGCTGTCACACCGCGTCCGGTTGAAAACACAGTTAGGGCTTTGGCCGGACACGAATAACGCCCTCGGAAACTGCAAACCGATAAAACTCTGGATTTTCAACTGAATAGTCGATCATGAATTGCATGGCAGATTTTTTGGTTGATCTTGAAAGAACAGGAGTTACTAGAACTAAAACTATAAGACCAGCCCACCACGTATAGAAGTACATGACTGCCAAAGCAGCTGGAATAGAAAACATCCAGACCCAACTCCAAAACATGTGCGCGGCTTGATAGCGCTTCGGAAGCATCTTGGAACCGGCAACTTGAAGCGCTTTCGAACGGTCGACATCGACGTCGAGTTTTCCGGCATTCCAGTTTTGCACAAACTCTGAATGTTCCATTCGCTTTCCCTAAAGAGCCCTAACTATGATTAGATCGTTCTCGTTCGGGGTTTCGTTCGGGGTCGGACCAAGCTAAATGTTTGATATGAAAGATTAAGCATCAAAAAAATAGGCGTTTTCGGAGCTTAGAACACTCTTTTCACCCCCAAAAAGAGGGCTGTAAGAGGAAACCGACTCCCGAATTTCAGAACCTACTTCACCTTCTTGTATCCTCCTTCCTTTCCCACGGTACCCCAACTGTTCCTGAATCTTCCTCACAAATTTTTCATTTCCCATTGCTACACTCTCCGTCCAACAGCCCTCCCGTTTCCCGCTACTCTTTTTCAACCCCTCTTCTATCCATTGCCGATGGGTCTTCTTGAGTTTTTCTTCATCAGCAATTCCGCACAACTGCATCAAAGCTTCACGATCAATCCTGCCGTAACGGATGGGAGGATTCTGGATTTCCCGATATCCCCCATAGGGCCAATCCACCGGATCACTGACTACCCACGCACGGACCATGTTCAGGTCCATGTAAATCATGCACCGTTCTAAATGCGCTTCGCTATCCACTGCAGTTGCATGATAGCGATCCTCCCAGAATGCTCCCTTGCGCTTTTTTCGTTGATTAAATTCTTGGGCAGTTTGACCGGCAATGAGCTGGAGGCTGGTTCGAATGACGTCTTCTCCGCTATCTAAAACCAACAGATGGATGTGGTTCGAGGTGACAACATAATTGAGAACCCGAAGACCGTATCGTCTCTTTGCTTCAGACAGCCAGCAGATCCAGCATTTTTTATCCTTGTCAAATTTGAGAAGAAATTCTTTTTTATGGCACCGGTGGGTGATGTGCCAGACACAGTGAAGGATATAATGTCGGTTGGCTCTGGCCATAAAGACAGATTCCTTAGAGCACTCTTTTTAACCCCAAAAAGACCTGTTTAAGGCAAATTTCGCCTCTATTATTCGTCTTTTTTATAAATTTTTCAATCCATTACCTTGGTCCGACCCCGGCCCGCTAACTATTAAGTGAGCTGCGACAGGCTCGCTAATCTCGGCGGCCTATCTCAGACAACTCTCTCATCGTTTTAGACTAGGATTATGTGTAATATCTCATGCTTACGAGAATCTTGTCAATCGCCTATCACCATAAAACACCGCCGGCTGGGCGGCCTATTCCACTATCGGCCCGCTGCCTATTTCCGATGAGCCAGGCTGAATTTTTCTATAACCCTAGTCGATCAACGGGGCTGTAAACTCCACGGCCTCTTCGATTTAAAACGTGTGTATAGATCATGGTCGTGCTTACATCTCTGTATCCCAGCAGTTTCTGCACAGTCCTGATGTCGTAGCCGTCTTCCAACAAAAGCGTGGCAAAGTGTGGAGTGTGGGGCCTTACGACGCCAAACAAATGCCTGTTATCATCCACCGATTATCAGTAGAAATAGGTAAACTGTAATTTGCTTGAATAACAAGTAAAATAATGGTCAAAAAAGGGAAATTTCCATTAAATTATTTTTCATTCCAAAGGATTAAGTTAATTTACTTTTTTACTTTGCACCTACATTTTTGAGCAATTGAATAATTTCCGTGTTCCCATTTGCTTCTGCAAAATTTAAGGCAGTGTATCCACCCTGTTTTTTAAAATTTACAAGGAAGGGGTCAAGGAAGGGGTCAAAAAGGAAGGGGTCAAATCTCGTCTTGGCTCAACCTTCGAGAACCTTTTTAATTGCCCCGTATTTTTGGAGGACCTTTCCTCCTTTCTCTAACTCCTTCCTCATCCTTCTAATTGTACTACTTACCCCTGAATATCCTCCCAGTTTAAATTCCTTTCCGATTTCCCCTTGCTTCATCCCCCCTATCCACCGGCACACATACATCCCCATCGCCCTCGGTTCGTTTCTCTCCCCTCTCCTGCTTTCTTTGATTTCTTCCCCTTTTATCCCATATACTCTCCTCACCGCTTCCAGACACTTTTGCATTGTTGGTTGAATGGATCGTTTTGCTTCGGGTATTTCTTGAACCTTCTTCCCCGCTCTTTTGATTTGCTTCCGTATCTTCTCTACAAAACTCTCTCCCCCTAATACGGGTACCCATTTCCGACTGGAATAAAACCTCCTTAATCTGTCTTCTACCTCAGTCCCCATATACTCCTGAAATGCCTTTAACCGCCCCTTTTTAGGAAACCGCCCCAATACCTGCTTCAGATCCAACCATTGGGGCCTTTTCTCTTTTTTCATATACATCCGATAACTGCTCCATGGATATCGATCTAAACCTCGAACCAACCCTGATTCAACAGGATTTCGGT
>Ga0302046_10003096_pt1 | contig 15179 bp, 9 predicted proteins | sample RVTome_11_FD_200261 | JGI IMG/M metagenome (GOLD analysis project Ga0302046, IMG submission 200261) | Soil microbial communities from uranium-contaminated site in the Upper Colorado River Basin, Wyoming, United States - RVT147D111 (version 2) ...
CCCTGACCCAACTGGTCGACGAGTATTACCAGGTCGAGCAGATGGACCCGGCCAAGCTGCCGCTCATCCAGCAGCAGATTTGGGACCTGATGCAGCAGGCCAACCTGGACAAAGATATCGCCGAGATGCTGCGCTTTGTCGATCACGGTGACCATAGCCACGAGTGGGACGGCGCCTACACCGACGACGGTACGCCGCTAACCCTGGCCGAAATGAAGGCCACCGACTTTCAGCATTTGTTAGAAGACATGGACGGCTATTTGTGCGAACTGGGCAGCCTGCAAATCCGGGACGGCCTGCACACCCTCGGCCATATTCCTGAAGGCGATCAACTCTGCCACCTGCTGCGCGCCCTGACCCGCATTCCCAACGGCGATGTGCCGAGTCTGCGGGCGGCGGTGGCGGCCTGGGTGGGCTTTGATTTGGAAGTGCTGCTGGCAGATAGAGGGAAGCGAATGGCGAATGGCGAATGGCGAATAGAGATTGGGGATGGGAGGTCTGAGATGGGGGAGATGGGATGTGAGATATGGGATGGGGGAGATGGGCTTGGAGGGGTGTCGCGAGTTTGTTATACCCAGGCGGATGTGATCGAGGTGGTCGATGTGTTGTGTCTGCGGCTGTTGCAGAAGCTTGAAGCTAGAGACTTTGACAGTCGCGAAATTGAATCAATTATCACCCAAATGCTCAACCCGGAACCAATTAACAATTATCAATTATCCATTCAAAAGGTGCTTGGTTTTGTTTGCCGGGAGTTGGTGCCTTTGATCCGGCGTAATGGGGACGAGATCGAGAACCTGATTAATGCGCTCGACGGTCGCTATGTGCCGGCGGGGCCGGCCGGTGCGCCGACGCGGGGGATGGCTCACATTCTACCGACGGGACGGAATTTCTATGCGGTCGATCCGCAGGCGATTCCCAGCCAGGCGGCCTGGCGGGTGGGGCAGCAGTTGGCCGATGAATTAATCGCGCGCTACCAGACCGAAGAGGGCGCTTACCCGGAGAGTGTCGGCCTGAGCATCTGGGGCACCAGCGCGATGCGGACCCACGGGGACGATATCGCCCAATGTTTTGCCTTGCTGGGGGTGCGACCCGTCTGGCAGGCCGAAAGCCGCCGGCTGACGGATATCGAGGCGATCCCCCTGGCCGAGTTGGACCGTCCACGTATCGACGTTGTGATGCGGATCAGCGGCTTCTTTCGAGATGCCTTCCCGCAGTTGATGCAGTTGATGGATAAAGCGGTCCAGCTTGTGGCCCATTTGGAGGAACCACCTGATCAGAACTTTGTACGCAAACATTTCCTGCGTGACCTGGCCGGCCAGGTGAGTACCGGACAAACCGGGTCCGAGGCCGAACGGCAGGCCACCTATCGGGTTTTTGGCAGCAAGCCTGGGTCGTATGGGGCCGGAATTCTGCCCTTGATCAATGCCCAAAATTGGCAGGATGAGACCGATTTTGCCCAGGCTTACCTGAATTGGGGCGGCTATGCCTATGGGCAGGGGATTTATGGGGCCGATGCCCGCGATGCCTTTAAGACGACGTTGAGCGGGGTCCAGGTGGCGGTCAAAAATCAGGACAACCGCGAGCATGACATTTTTGACAGCGACGATTACCTGCAATACCACGGCGGGATGATCGCCACGATTCGAGCCTTGAACGGGCGCAATCCCAAAAGCTACTTCGGCGACAACAGCAATCCCGAGCGGGCCGAGGTGCGGACCCTCCAGCAGGAAGCCCATCGCGTCTTTCGCAGTCGGGTGGTCAACCCCAAATGGATCGATAGCATCCGGCGGCATGGTTACAAAGGCGCGCTGGAACTGGCGGCCACGGTCGATTATCTGTTTGGCTACGATGCCACAGCCCAGGTGGTTGACGATTGGATGTATGAGCAGACGGCCCGGACCTATGCCCTTGATCCGATCATGCAAGCGTTTTTCCAGCAGAGTAACCCCTGGGCCTTACAAAGCATCAGCGAGCGCCTGCTGGAAGCGGCTCAGCGGGGCCTGTGGGCCGAACCCGATCCGGACACCCTGGCCCAGTTGAAGGCGATCTATTTGCAGGTCGATGAAGCCTTAGAAGGACGCAGTGCATGACAGACACCGGCCGGACACCTTACCCCTTTTCAGCCCTGGTCGGCCAGGAGTCGATGCAGTTGGCCCTGCTGCTGAATGCGGTCAATCCGGCCATTGGCGGGGTCCTGATCCGGGGCCAGAAAGGCACGGCCAAATCGACCGCCGCTCGTGGACTGGCCTGGCTCTTGCCCCCACTCGAAGCGAGTGAGTTGGCGATTGAGATGCGGGCTAACAAGGGGCCGGAACAGATCGTCCTGCCGCGCCCGTCCGCGCCGGCGCCTTTCGTCGAGCTGCCGCTGGGGGCCAGCGATGATCGGGTGGTCGGCACCCTCGACATCGAACACGCCCTGCAAGCCGGGCAGCGCCGGTTCGAGCCGGGGCTGCTGGCCCAGGTTCATCAAGGCATTCTGTACGTCGACGAGGTCAACCTGCTGGCCGATCACATTGTCGATGTGCTGCTCGATGCGGCGGCGTCCGGGGTCAATACGGTGGAGCGGGAGGGGATCAGCGTCACCCACCCGGCCCGTTTTATCCTGATCGGCACGATGAACCCGGAAGAGGGAGAACTACGTCCCCAACTACTGGATCGCTTTGGGCTGGCCGTCGAAGTGAGCGGCCAGGCCGACCCGGCCCTCCGTGCGGAGGTAGTCCGCCGCCGGATTGCTTATGAAGCCGAGCCAACCCGGTTCGCCGGCCGTTATGCCGAACAGGAGGCCGCCCTCAGCCGCCGGATTGTCAAAGCGAGAACCAATCTACCCTGGATCGCCGTTGGGGATGAGATGCTGGATTTGATCACCCACGTCTGCGCCGGCAGTGGGGTCGATGGCCTGCGGGCCGACATTACGATGTATAAGACGGCCCAGACTCTGGCGGCCTGGGAGGAACACAGCCAGGTGACGCTGGAGGATGTCCGACGCTCGGCTGAGTTTGTCCTGCTGCACCGGCGGCGGCGCCAACCTTTTGAGGAGCCAGGGCTGGATCAGCAGCAGCTCGATGATTTAATCCGGGAGCATCAATCAACCCACAACCGCAAACGCCCCCGCGAAAGCAGCCCCACCGACTCCGGCCCGGAGGATGGGTGACGGGTCTCGCGAATTGATGACTCCACCTCAACCTGAACAGGAACCCGACGGCACGTCGAACCGTGATCCTGCCCCGGACCGGACGTTTGCCCCCGGCCAACCATTTGCCGCCAGCCAGATTCTGCCCCTGGTCGCCGGGCGACGTTCCCCCCAACCGGGCCGGGGGCGGCGAAGTACCACCAGCGCCACCGGTCAGGCCGGCCACTTCATTCGAGCCACGATCCCCAGGGAAAATGTGCGCGACATTGCCATCGCCGCTACCTTGCGCGCGGCGGCGCTCAGGCAGGCCGTTCAGGAACAACCTTCACCGGGGGCCGCCCATTCCACTGCCCCGCTGCGTGTTTTGCCGGTTGATCTGAGAGTCAAAGTCCGCCGGGCGCGGACCGGCAACTTGATTCTGTTCGTGGTCGATGCGTCCGGTTCGATGGGCGCTCGGAAGCGGATGGCGGCCGTCAAAGGAGCCATCCTCAGCCTGCTGCTGGACGCCTACCAGAAGCGGGATCGGGTCGGGTTGATCACCTTTCGCGGGCAGCGGGCCGAGATCCTGGTGCCTCCCACCAATTCGGTCGAACTGGCCGAGCGCTGCCTGCGCCAGATGCCCAGCGGCGGCCGCACCCCCCTGGCTGCCGGGTTGGAATTGGCCTACCAAACTCTGCACACCCATTTACAGCGTGATAACAGCCTCACCCCCTTATTGGTGCTGGTGACCGATGGCCGAGCCAACGTTGGCCGGTCGAGCCAGCTGCGGCAGGTCGCGACCTCCCTGGCCCAAGCAGAGGTGGCGGGTCTCGTGCTCGACAGCGAGCCGGGCTTCGTTCGCCTCGGCGTAGCGCGGGAGATTGCCGCCTGGCTCGGGGTGGACTACCTGCTGCTGGATGACATGCGAAGCGAGGTCATCAGCCGTCGGGTGCGAGGGAAGTTATACTCCTAAACCCAATACCTTTCAATTAAGGGAGCGGTTGAAACCGCACCTCGGAGGCTGCGCCGATTGTCCGCCTGCGTGGATGGCTGGTTTTGTCCACGCAGGTAGACATTTAGCTTTAGCCTGGAGGCGCGATTTTAATCGCTTATTTGAAAGGTATTGCTCTTGACATTTTGTTTTAGTTGTGCTAAACTAATATTTAGTCTGGGCTAAGTTTTTATTTTTGATAGGCTAATAATTATGGACAGAACCATCGAATCGAAACGTATCCTCGTTGAAGATATTCTTAAGCATCTCTACATCTATGAACAATCGGAGCGACAGGCGAGCATCGCCAGTATGGCCGGCGCGCTGCAAACGTCTCAGGATGAAGCCGGGGTGCTCATTTCGGACATGATCGACCATCAGTTGGTCGAGTTGAGCGAAGGCTCGTTCTCGCTGACGCCGGCCGGGCGCGACTATGCCGTGCAGATTGTCCGCGCGCACCGGCTCTGGGAACGTTATCTGGCCGACGAGACCGGTTATGCTGAGGATGACTGGCATACCCAGGCCGACCGGCGCGAACATCAACTCAGTCCGGCTGAGGTTGAGGCGCTCGCGGCCCGGCTGGGTCATCCGACCCACGATCCTCACGGCGATCCGATCCCCGGTGCCGGCGGTGATTTTGTGGCGCACATGGGGCAGCCGCTGACAGCGCTTGACCCCGGAGCCAGGGCCCGCATCGTTCATCTGGAAGATGAGCCGCCCACCATTTACGCGCGGTTGGTGGCGGAACGACTGTATCCCGGACAGGAAATTCAACTGACGGAGAAGTCGGCTCAACGGATCTGTTTCCGAGCCGATGGTCAGGAACACGTGTTGGCCCCGGTCATCGCCCGGAATATTTCTGTCGTTCCTTTGCCTGCTTCGGCCGCCGTCGCGACCGAACCGGGTGAGCGTCTCAGCGCCTTAGGCCTTGGTCAAACGGCGCGGGTGGCCAAAATTTCGCCGGCCTGCCGGGGGCCGGAGCGGCGTCGTTTTATGGATCTGGGGATCTTGCCGGGCACGCTGGTGAAAGCTGAAATGGTCAGCCCCAGCGGCGATCCCACGGCCTACCTCATTCGGCGATCACTCATTGCCCTGCGTAAAGAACAGGCCGAATTGATCACCATAACGCGTGATTCGGTTTCGGCTTCCCAAGTGGAGGAAAACTAATGTCAACATCTGTTAAACTACCCCAAGGCAATGCCTGCGCCACCTGTCCGGCCCACAATGCCGGTAATCTCATCCGGCTGGGCATTAATATGGACAATTGGGATTATGTGGTGGCTTTGGCCGGAAATCCTAACACCGGCAAAAGCACCATCTTCAATGCGCTGACGGGTCTGCGCCAGCACACGGGTAACTGGCCGGGCAAAACCGTGACCCGGGCTGAAGGTGGTTTTTCCTACGGCGAATACCGCTATAAGCTGGTCGACCTGCCGGGCACCTACTCGCTGCTATCGACCAGCCTGGATGAAGAAGTGGCTCGCAATTTTATTTTGTTTGGCCAGCCGGATGTGACCGTGATCGTGGCCGACGCGACCCGGCTGGAACGAAATCTGAACCTGGTGCTACAAGTGCTGGAGATTACCGACCGGGCGGTCGTGGCCTTAAACCTGATGGATGAGGCGCGGCGTCATGGGCTGACGGTTGACGAGCGCTCCCTGGCTCGCGACCTGGGGGTGCCGGTGGCGCCAACCAGCGCTCGCTCCCGCCAGGGTGTGCCCGATCTGCTGCAAGCCATTAGCGAGGTCGCGACCGGCCAGTTTGTCTGCCGGCCCTACCGGCTCAAAAATGACCCCCCGGCCTTGAGGAATGCGCTCAAGCAATTGGTCGAACAGCTTGAAGCCGCCTATCCGGGGCTGCCCAATGCCCGCTGGGTGGCGCTGCGTCTGCTGGATGGCGATCAGCGCATCATCGAAGCCATCGAACGGGGTGAACTGGGTGACCTGAGTCGGGATCATCCCGGCCAGAATACGAGCAACCTGACCTGGCAATTGCAGGAGGTGCAGCATGCTTAATCAAGAACAACTCTCTCCGCTGAATAACCCACTACCCGATACAGCCCGCCGCATTCTGGAAACGGCCGGCAAATTGCGGTGGGACGTCGGCGGCAGCGTCCACGAAAACGTGGTCGAGGCCATCTACACCGAGGCCGCTCACATCGCCGATAAGGCGGTCACCTACCCGGACAAACCGGCTCGCTTCAACCTGGATCGGACCATCGACCGCCTGGTCACCAGCCGGCTGTGGGGCTTTCCCTTGATGATCGCGCTGTTTACCCTGGTTTTCTGGTTGACCATTACCGGGGCGAATTATCCGTCGAGCTTTCTGGCTAACATTTTGCTGGATGGCGTTCATCCCATTCTCAAGAGTGCCAGCGCCGCTGTGGGTTTACCCTGGTGGCTGGATGGCTTGCTGATCGACGGGATGTATATGGCTACCGCCTGGGTCGTCAGCGTCATGTTGCCGCCGATGGCTATCTTTTTCCCGCTCTTTACGCTGCTGGAAGATTTCGGTTATTTACCCCGGGTGGCCTTTAACCTGGATAATATTTTCAAAAAATCGGGGGCGCACGGCAAGCAGGCCCTGAGTATGATGATGGGCTTTGGCTGCAACGCGGCCGGGATTGTGGCGACTCGGATTATCGACAGCCCGCGGGAGCGGCTGATTGCCATCATTACCAACAACTTCGCGCTGTGCAACGGGCGCTGGCCGACCCAAATCTTGATCGCCTCGTTGTTTATCGGCGCGCTGGCCCCGGCTTACCTGGGCGGCCTGATTTCGGCGCTGGCCGTGGTGGGGGTGGCTCTGCTGGGTGTGCTGCTGAGTTTTGGGGTGTCGTGGAGCTTATCGCGAACGGTGCTCAGAGGTGAGGCGTCCACCTTTAGCCTGGAACTGCCGCCCTATCGCCCGCCGCGCTTCTGGCAAACGATGTATACCTCGCTGATCGACCGGACGATCTACGTGCTGTGGCGGGCCGTGGTCTTTGCGCTGCCGGCCGGGGCCGCCATCTGGTTGAGCGCGAACATCACCATCGGCGGAACCAGCGTGGCGGAACTTCTAATCCGCTTTCTCAACCCCATCGGCCTGCTCATCGGCCTGAACGGCGTGATCCTGCTGGCCTACGTCGTGGCCATTCCGGCGAATGAAATCGTTATCCCCACCATCTTGATGCTGACCGTGTTGGCTACGGGTATGTCCGGCGGCCACGGGGCCGGGGTCATGTTCGAGGCGGGTGATGGCGAAACGATGGCCTTGTTCCAGGCGGGCGGCTGGACCCTGCTGACGGCGATCAACTTGATGCTGTTCAGCCTGATCCACAACCCGTGTAGTACCACCATCTACACCATCTACAAAGAAACCGGCAGCGCCAAATGGACGACAATCGCGACCCTGCTGCCGGTGGTGATGGGCATCCTGGTCACTTTTCTGATGGCTCAGGTGTGGTATTTGGCTGGGTTGTTGTTCTAGTACAGTGCGGCGTAAATAAGCCCAGGGCTACCCCCCGCCAACCCCCCCGCCAGCAGGGGGAGGCTTTAAAAGTCCCCCGCTCGCGGGGGATCGAGGGGGGGAAACCGGCGGCCTATTTACGCCTCCGTGTATTAGGTGCCTGGTTGGCGGCTGGCGTTAGGCAACGTTAAAAAAAGTACTCAAATTTGAAGAATCAGGCGCATACGGAGTATACTAAATGAACTACTGTGAACGAGGCTCCGATGCGCTATCTTATTATTTCGGATATTCATGCCAATCTGGCTGCCTTTGAGGCCGTTCTGGCCGATGCCAAAGGCCGCTATGACAAGGTTTGGTGTTTGGGCGACATGGTTGGCTATGGTCCCGACCCGAATGAATGTGTCGAATTACTGTTGACCCTGGATCATATTTGTCTGGCCGGTAATCACGACTGGGCGGCCGTTGAGAAGCTGGACATCGATGATTTCAACCCCGATGCGCGTGTTTCAACCTTGTGGACCATCGAGCAGTTGACCGACCCGGTTCGCCGTTACCTCGAAAATCTCCCGATGACTTTAATCGAAGAGGAGATCTACACTCTGGTCCATGGCGGGCCACGGCATCCTATCTGGGAATATGTTGTAACGCCCAAAATCGCTCAGGCAAACTTTCGACTTTTGAGTACGCCTTACTGTTTTGTTGGTCACACCCATCACGCCATTATCTTCCAGGAAGCAACAGAAGCCGACCCTTTGGGGGATGCCTGGGTGCTTGAACCCAATTCTGACCCCTTGGCCCTGGGCGCGGAACGCCTGATCATCAACCCCGGCAGTGTCGGCCAGCCCCGCGACGACGACATCAGAGCCGCCTATGGCATTTTGGATGCCGCGGCCCGCACCTTTGAATATCGCCGGGTCGAATATCCTATTGGCGTTACCCAGGAAAAGATGAAAAACCTGGACTTTCCCGATTCGCTGTGGGAACGATTGGCCATAGGACGGTAAAACAATTAGCAATGAACAATTATCAATTAACAAAATGAAAATCATTACCTGATAGGTGACACGTATTTTCAAGGAAAAAAATGTTGCCTGATGCTTCATCGCGAAGACAGAACCGCTTAATCCTTGGTCTCAGCCTCGCCCTCACAACTCTGGTCGGCCTTGTCTGCTGGCAACGATTACGGGCTGCCGGACAGATGCCTCGATTTTTGAACATAGCGATCCCGGGAACCGCCTTGATTACCGGCGCTTCGAGCGGCATCGGCGCGGCCTTTGCTCGCCGCCTGGCCGGCGCCGGCTACGACCTGGTCCTGGTCGCCCGGCGTGAGGAGCGGTTGGCTGCTCTGGCCGCCGAGTTGCAGCAGCAGTATGGTATCAAGGTCGAGGTGCTGGTGGCTGATCTGGCCAGGATGGTGGATATCGAGCGCGTTGCCCGGCGTGTGGGCGAAATCGAGACGCTAAGGCTGCTCATCAACAACGCCGGCTTTGGCACCTCGAACTATTTTAGCGAGAGTGAACTATCGACAGAGATGGCCATGATCGATGTCCATCTCAAAGCCACTCTCTGCCTTAGCCGGGCCGCGATTCCCGGCATGCTGGCTCGCCGCCAGGGGGCCATCATCAATGTTTCTTCGGCGGCGGCTTTTTTTCCAACACCTGGCGCGGCCACCTATGGGGCTAGCAAGAGTTATTTGAATGTGTTTTCTGAGGCGCTGCATGGGGAGTTGTGGGGGACCGGCGTCAAGGTTCAGGCCCTATGTCCCGGCTTCACCCGGACCGGGTTTCATTATACCCCGGAGTACAAAGACGTCGATTGGACCCAGGTTCCGGGCATTCTATGGCTGAAGGCCGGGCAGGTAGTGGCGGAGTCGCTCCGGGCGCTCGACCGTAATCAGGTGATTTGTATTCCCAGTTTGCGATATAAATTGGCGGTACGAGTGTTTGGTAATCCGGCGATATTTGCCCTGATCCGGCCGATCTATCTCAGGGTACGGGGCCGGCTGGGTTTGCAGATGTAGGTGCAATACCTTTCAATTTTAATTGCTTAATTTGAAAGATATTGGCTCCAGGTGTTTATTGCGTTGGCTCGACGTGAACAATCACATCGACGATGCCCAACTCCTGCTGTAATCGATCCTGGGCTACGTGACCCAAACGATGCGCTTCGGTCAACGGCATCTGGCCGTCGACCTGGATGTGTAAATCAAGGTGGGCGGATAAGTCGGTGCCCCGGCTGCGAATCTTGTGGCATGACTGGACTCCGTCCACAGACAGGGCCACGCGTTCTACCAGGCCCGTATCAACCACGGCCTGATCGGCCAAAGCCTCTGAGGCGCGCCACAGGATTTTCCAGCCCGTGTGACCAATTACAAACACAATGACCAGGGCCACAGCCGCATCCATCCATAGCCAGCCAAGCTTAGCCGCGATCAGACTGATCAAAACCGACAACGAGACGAAAATGTCGGATTTGGTATGGGCGGCATCGGCCAGCAGCAGGCTGCTGTTTAGCTGGCGACCCTTCTTTTTTTCATAAGTGGTCACGACGAGATTGAGGGCGATAGTCACCAGCATCACCACAAAACTCAAGATGGTGATCTCCGGCACGCTGCCCTGGACCAGACGGCTGAACACACTCTTGAGCACCTGCCAACTGGTTAGCAGCAGCAGTAGCCCGATGCCCAGCGTCGCGAAGGTTTCATATTTTTGATGCCCATACGGATGATTACCATCAGGCGGGCGGCTGGCGATGGTCGAACCGACCAGGCCGATGATGTTGGCCGAAGCATCCATGGCCGAGTGAAAGCCATCGGCCAGGATACTGATGGAACCGGTTACCAGCCCGGCAATAATTTTGACCCCGGCTACCAGCAGATTGAGGCCCAGTACCTGCCATAGGACTCGATTGACCTGGTGACGGCGTGAAGCAGTGGTTTCTTTTGTTGGCATCGATCGAAACAGGTCGATTGTATTGACCATAGCAATAGCACCTGATATACGTAGTATAATTATGATACGCCATTTTTTACAGGTAATCAATAGCTTACTGTTAACTTTTCGTTCAGATCGAACTAAGATTATTTTCAAGATCGAACTAAGATTATTTTCACGATCAGCTAAGTTTGTTTTTAAGCAAGCCTAAAATGCCTGGCCAATTTAGCTTGACTTTTAACGGCACCTGGCCTATCCTATCTAACGAGCGTTTAAGCCACCTGTCGATTTGGGGTCCGCTGATACCAAATCAATCAAGCCGGTCATGGCAGGGCAAGACATACTGCCCGCCTCATTGTGGATTCTAATATGGAGACCGAATTGATGAATCCTGGCAGGTATCTTAAATCCAAAGGTTTTAACTTTTCGTATTGTATTAATCAGAAGGAAGGCAGGGAAGCACGGGGTCGTTGTGGAGCAAGGAGGATGAAATGAAGCAAGTTTTGCAAAACAGGTCGTTGAGGTCGCTCAAGGCAAGTCTATCACTACTGCTTCTGGCTATGATGTTAGCCGGGGGTTTGAATTCATCGTTGAGTTGGGATGCCAGCCCGGCGCTGGCGTATCAGGGTTCGGTGGCGGGCACGATTCGCTTTTCGCGTGACTCGCTGGTCACCAGAACCCCCTTCCAGCTAACCCTAACCAGCCTGGCCGGTGGGTCGATTAAGTATACGACCAATGGTTCCATACCTACGGCTCTAAGCATGGCCTATCAAGGCCCCATTGCTGTGAATGAGCCGCTGGTCATTCGAGCCCAGGTGTTTAATGCGGCCGGGGCTCCGCTGGGCGGCGTCTATACCAAATCTTACATGGTCGTGCCCTACGATCAAACCATTCCGGTGATCTCCATCGTGGCCGAGCAGAGCCATCTTGACCAACTGCAAGGGTTCCCCGAAGGACGAGGTCTGGAGTGGGAACGGCCCATGAATATGGAGTATTTCGCGCCGGGTGGGGCGGTCCAGTTCAATGTTCCGGCCGGTATTCGGATTCACGGTGGCTTTTCGCGCATATATAACCCGAAAAAATCCTTCCGCATTTACTTTCGCCAGGAATATGGCGGGCCCGGTAAGTTGGAATATCCCCTCTTTGCCGACAGCCTGGTCACCAAGTTCGATAAACTGATTCTGCGGGCCGGGTTCCAGGACAGCTTCACCCATCGCGGTATCCCCGAACGGGCCGACCGCCATACGACGGCGGCGTACATCCGGGATCAGGTGGTGCGCGATCTGCATCGCAATATGGGCCAGCCGATCATCCATGGGTCGTGGGTGCTGCTTTATCTCAATGGGCGCTACTGGGGCATCTATAATATGCTGGAGCGTTTCGACGATGAGTATTTGCAAGAATACTACGGTCCGGACGCTGATTGGGACATTATCGCCAAAGAAAACGGCTGGGATGAAAATGGGGCCTGGTTCAGTATTGAAGAGGCCAAAATAGGCGATTACGGAGCCTGGCTCGAAAATCAAAATTGGATTGGCACGGCCGATTTCAGCATACCGGAAAACATCGGGGTGCTCGAATGGCGAGTCGATATCGAGAATATCTTTTCCTACCTCTTCGTCGAGGCGTATGTCCAGAATACGGAATGGCCCTCCGCCAACTGGTTCGTTTATCGGCGCAAGGACCCGGGCGCGATTGATAATCAAGCCAAATGGCGCATGATGGTCTGGGATGCCGAAGATTCATTCGGCGGCGGTGAATGGGGGCAGTCCGACATCAACACCTTGGTCAAGGTCCACAGCCCGCACGATAGCATTACGCGCATTCTGGAAAAGCCCTTTATTCGCAATTGTGCCTTTAAGCATCGTTTCGTGCAGCGCGCGCGCGAATATTTGGGGGTTGAAAACTCGACCGGCCGGCCCAAAACCGAGGTCGGCCAACTCGCTCCGGAGCAGGTCAAGGCCGAAATCATGACCCAGGCGAATATGGTGCGGCCCTTTATGCAAATGGAAGCCGAACGCTGGGCGCCGGATCTAAGCGTGGGGCATTTTGACCAAAGCATCCAGCAGATGCTGCGCTTTGTCGATATCAGGCATGACGTCATCTTGCATCATCTCGATATTTTGCGGTACCAGACGTTTACCGAGTGCCAATAAGTAAAACTTGCTGAGTTAAAACAAAACACCCAATGCACACGTGTGCATTGGGTGTTTTTAATTGATGGCAGCACCTAAGGGCTTAGGATTAAATAACTTCCCTATTTGCAGGCAAATAAGCTGGATATTTTGACTTCATTTGAGGAAGTTATTTAATTCTCAATCCTAAGCTACTTCTTTTGCCGCTGCATTACGCGGTACGCCTCCAACTCCACCCCGACCTTCTTTTTGGTATAAGCCATATCGAGCGGCTCGGTCAAGAACGCATCGCCGGTCAAATCGCGTGTCCTGACATCGATGTAGATTTCACTTTCGTTGCGTCCCTTGATAGCCATTTTGCTCAACTTGCTGGACATGTTGACCGCCGGGCCGACCATAGTAGCTTCCGGGCCGACGGTGCCGGTTTTGACTTTGCCGGTGCTGACGCCGATGCCCATGCCGGTCTGGGCGAATTCTGGGCTTTCACGTTTCCACTCGTCTCGCAACACCAAATAAGCCTGGCGCATTTTGAGCGCGGCCAGCAAGGCCGAGTGGGCGGCGGTCACATGGTCTTCGTCTCGCTGATTGGGCGAACTGCCGAACACGCCCATGACGCTGTCGCCCAGGCTCTTGTCCATCGCTCCGCCGGCCTGGACGATGATGGACGACATGCGCAGCAGGTATTCATCCAAAAAGGCGACCATCAATTCCGGCCCAATCGAGTTGGTCAGATAGGTTGAGCCGTGAATATCGCCCATCACCACCACGACTTCATCCTGACGGGTGAGTTCCGAAATATAGCTGGGGTTGTAAAAACGATCCAGGTCGATGCGACGACCGATCTGGCGGTCACGCAGCAAACGCAGGCCGGAGGTTTCGGCCAGGTCATGGGCGATCGACGGATATTTTCTGACGACACTGTCAAAATCCTCGCGGCTGATGGTGAGCAGGCGCGTCGGCTTGACCACGCGGATCGTGGCGGTGCGGGGGATGGCCCGCAGCAAGGCGATTTCACCGAAAAAGTTGCCCGGCCCCAGGCGGTTGATGATACCGGCAGGCTGATCGCCGATATCCGGGGCCAGCACTTCCACTTCGCCCGCCTCGATGATGTAGAAGGTACCGCCCATCTCGCCCATGTGGAACACGATCTGGCCCGGCTGGTATTCCGCGACCTTGATCCGGTTGGCCAGCAACACACTTTGTTCGAGGGTCATGTTGCTCAAAATTGGGATATTTTCCAGGACCCGCACCACGCCGGTCGAGAGGGCCTTTTCCAAAATATCGAGCTGGGTGCGGGCTTCCGAGTAGTCGGCTTTAAGCTTCAGAGCCGTGCGGAAGGATTCGCGGGCGGCCACATAGTCACGCTGGTTCTTCTGAACCGTCCCCAGGTTATAGAAGTGGTGCGGGTTGGCCGGCTCGAGTTGGGTCGTGGCCCGGAAGACCATCATGGCTTCAACATACTTGCCCTGGTCGTGGTAGGTAATACCAAGTTGATTGTAGGCATCGACAAAATCAGAGCGCAGCCGGATGGCTTCTTCAAGATGGACGATGGCTCGCTCATATTGATCGACCTGACGATAGAGCGAACCCAGCTCGTACTGAACTTCGGCCGAGCCCGGATCTTTTTCCGTGGCCATGTGGAGATAGGTCAGCGCTTCGGGGTAACGACCGAGCAAACGACTGGCCAGACCAACACTAAATTGCAGGGCAAAGTGCTGCTCCAGCGGCAGGTGGCGTTCGAGGTGTTGCAGCATCCAGGCGATATCCTCACCGGAATTGGCCAGGCATTGGGCGGCCAGCCAGATGCGGGCATAATCGTCGTCCTGGCCCAATATTCTCGAATACAGGCCGGCCCTGTCTTTCGAGATACCGTACAGCAAGATGATGGTGCCTTGCCAGCGGCGGCGAACTTCGGCCGTGCGCAGATATTGTTCAATCTCGTGGCCCCGGTCCCGCTGAGCCAGGGCGGCGAAGAACTCCTGGTAGGTATGGTGGGCAAATTCGACCCAGGCCCGGCTTTCCGAATAACGGATCAGACCGCTGTGCTTGATCTCTTCATGAACGTCCTCGGGCGCGATGTATTGCATCTCGACCCGTTCGCCGGGGGTGGCTCTATTGTGATAATTGCGGAGTTCATGGGAAATGATGTCCATCCAGCGGGCCCGGGTAAAGGCCCAGGCTTCTTCTTCCTGCATGGCCAACCCCAGGCTGGCCAGCGCTGCTTTACGTAAAGGCAGGGGTACTTTGGCCTTGGAGCGACCAAAAATTTGCCACCATTCGCTGTCGGTTCGCTCCAGGAGATTATCGGTGAAGACTTCAAACAGTACGCCCCGATTCTTGGGCAGGGCTTCTTCACTGCGTTTGGCAATCTGGGCAAACATGTAGAGAGCCAGCGGCGTCTGGGCCAGATCTTCGAGTTGGTGATCACTGTAAATCTCTTTAGCAACCTTACGACCCTGTTCGGCCCGCAGATAGTTGACCAGGAAGGCTTCAATATCCTCACCCCCCAGACGCTGCAGTACACCGGTGCGAAAGCCGTGCAAGGCTGTATAATCTTGAACCCG
>Ga0302046_10003098_pt1 | contig 15176 bp, 9 predicted proteins | sample RVTome_11_FD_200261 | JGI IMG/M metagenome (GOLD analysis project Ga0302046, IMG submission 200261) | Soil microbial communities from uranium-contaminated site in the Upper Colorado River Basin, Wyoming, United States - RVT147D111 (version 2) ...
CGCTTGAATTCGTGTTGTCCGTATTGTCACCGTTCAGTACCCCGTCACCGCTGGCAATCGTGACTGTAACCTCCATGCCCTGCAGGGGATTCCCACACTGGTCCTCCACGAAGACCTCGGGGTCAGCCGGAAACTCTTCGTCAGCCTCGACGGCTCCGGGCGGCTGGGTGATGATCGTGAGTTGCGCAGGGGGACCTGTGTTGAGTTCAATCGCCACGGATTCCGTCGGATCGAGCCCCGGCGATACGAAGTTCAGGTCGTGGTCCCCCTCGTCCCCGTCTATCCATAGATCGGTGAAGACGGCTCGTCCGACGGAGTTGGTGGTGATAGTCGTGGTCCCGCCCAACATGCCTCCACCGCTCACGGACTCCGCAGTAACCGACACCAGGCTGTCGAAGCTGCGGTTGTCGAATCTGTCCGTGAGCTGAACCACCGGTTGAACGTTGAAGGGAACACCGCACGTTGCTGACGATGACGGTGCCGTAACGAGATCCAACTCTGCGGGCCTATCCGGCAGAGCCGTGGCCGCAAACCGAACCGGTTGCACATCGGTGGCGTTGGGGACAACAGCTTCGACCACGTTGTTTGAATCGCCGGCCACGGTTCCCAGTCGCCACTCCACGCTCGCGACGCCACTGTCGCTTGTGACGGCAATAGTGTCTGACAGCTGTCCGTTACCGTCAGTGATTCTGAATTTGACGCTGCGTCCCCTGACCGGTCTCCCCAGCTCGTTCACGAGTTGGACCGAGGGTGGGATGTCCAATTGCGTATCCACGGTGTCGGACTGATCGTCTCCCGCGTTGAGCCTGAGGATGAGCTGACCGACCCTGAATGGTATACTGGAGGCCCTGGTCAGTCTGCCGGATGTGGCGACCAGCGTATAACCGGAGCCCGGTGTATAGATTTTCACAGCGTCGTACGTGGCGACACCATCGATCGTCTCCACGATCGCGTCGCCAAAGAAAAACGTCGCGGCTGTGTCTGCCCGGTCGACCACACGTACCAGGGAATCGGAATTGTTGAGCAGGCCAAGTGACAACGTCACTCGGCGTGGAATGGAGATGGCCTCGCCGCGACCGTCGAGGACCGATACGGTGACCGCCAGAATCTCGCCCGTACTGATAGAATCCCGCGGTTGCGTGGTGAATGAGAGCTTGGGCGCCACGATCATGGCCACAGAGTCTGCGATTGGATCGGAAAGCTCGGGTGCAATCAGCGTCGCCGTGATCCAGGTGCTCCCGGTATCCACCCCCGTTGCCAACGCTGATTCGAGACTGGTGCGTACGATCATTACCGCATCATCCAGTGAGTCGGATGCCTGCCTGACCCATTGGGCCTTGGCTCGAGCTGACGAAGACCAGAGGATTCGGACACCCGTCGCTGCAAATCCCTCGACGTCGGTCAGCCTGAACGCCAGGGTATCGTCCACGCCAATCGTATCCGGGCCAGCGATCGTGAAGTGGATGCTTGCCGGGTCCGGTCGTGCTCCCGTGAGCCCATCGAATACACAGGAGAACTGTGGAACGACGAGAGCGACGGTTGCCATGATCCGCGCCATCAGTGTCCCCGGATTCGTGCGAGCCCCCCTCCACGCAAGCTGAGTGAGGCTTCGCACCATTCTGCCCGAGTCGCGGCGGAGGGGCGTTCCAAGGCCCGTTTGACCGGCATCGTACTCCATTACGACGTTGCCTTGATTGGGGAAACTCCTGTAAAGTAAGGGCTTACGATGAGGCACCGCCAGTCGGCCGCCCCCGCGAGCCGTCTTGCGGCCGACGCGTCCGCGACAAAGTTCGCCAGAAGAGGTGGCGGTCTCCGCCAGCCCATGGTGGGTAAACCGGGGGGGCCCCGCGCGTTCCGAACCTGGCCGAACACTTTTTTGACTGGAGGTGAAACTCCGGCATCACGTGGTCCGTTTGGCGACGTAATCGTTCTGTGGCTCATCTCCGGAAAGCGACGAAACGTGCGGGTTCGCCTCAAATTAGATCGACTTCACGATTTGATTGCGCGCAGCAACCTGACTCAGAATCACTGGGCCATGAAGCTGGGCCTCTCGCGCGGCCACTGGTCAGACATCGTGAACGGGCGACACCCTCACCCCTCCGCTCGGACACGCGACCGGTTACTCGAAGCCTTTGGCTCCCCGTTTGATGAGTTGTTCGAGGTGGATTCCGATCCGACTCCCGGTTCTCCGTCGGACTTCCGCGCGGCGCTCGCCGATCGCTACGTGCTGGAGTACGAGGTGGGGCATGGCGGCATGGGGACGGTTTACGTCGCACGAGATGTGAAGCTGGCGCGTACCGTTGCGGTGAAGGTGATCAGCCCTGAAGCCGTAAGCGGGATCGGCATCAAACAGTTCCTCAAGGAAATCAGATATACCGCCCGGCTTCAACACCACAACATCCTTCCGTTGCACGATGCCGGTGAGGCGGCCGGTTATCCGTTCTACGTCACGCCGTTCCTGCGGGATGGCTCGCTCCGCGATCGTTTGCGTCGTGACCAACGGCTGTCAGTTCCAGAAACGCTGGCGATTGCGCAGCACGTTGCTGCCGCTCTCCATCACGCGCACGAGCATCACGTTCTTCACTGTGATGTCAAGCCGGAGAACGTGCTCCTTTCCAAGGATCATGCTTACGTGGCGGACTTTGGTATTTCACGGGCGGTTCACTCGGAGGCGTTGGAATGGGGCCGGCGTCAGGAGATCGACGCGTCGGCAGGAACTCCCGCTTATGTCAGTCCCGAGCAGGCGAGCGGAGACCGGGACCTGGACCCACGGTCTGACATCTACAGTTTCGCCTGTATGGTGTTCGAGATGCTGGCCGGGTATCCCCCGTTTTCGGGCACGAGCACCATGCAAGTGGTTGCTCAACGGTTTACGACCGAGGTCCCGCACCTGCACGATCACACGAAGCATGTTCCGTACGCTCTGGCCGAAGCGGTTGGCAGGGGAATGGCGCTGCCACGCCAGGCCCGTCCAATGACGGTCATCGAGTTCGTGTTGTCCTTGCATGATGCGGCAACACGCGAGTCCTCCGCCCGTCGCCGTGCTGTCTCATTCGCCGCGGCACGGACGCTGCTGCGCGCGTCACGCATACTCGGTCTTGGCCAATCTCGATCACCTAACAAGGTTACGAACATGCTTGATTCAATACGACAGGACATAGGATATGCGTGGCGCACGTTGCGACGCGCAACGGGATTCTCCACACTGGTCGTTCTGACGCTGGCCTTTGGCATTGCTGCGAACACCCTCGTGTTCAGTATGCTCAACCCATACTTCCTGCGTGCCCTGCCGTATGGCGATGCCGATCGCCTGGTCCAGCTTGGCCATGTGGATCCGGAATCCGGGTTTGACATGGCTCGCTTCTCGCCGGCCATGTATCAGGACTACATGAGCCGGACGCAGTCGTTAGCGGACGCGGGCATGCATCGTTACTCAGCGGGGAACCTTACTGGAGACGGGGATCCGGAGCGTGTGAGCTACAGTATCGTGACCGACAACATGTTTTCCGTGCTCCAGGCGCCGGCTGTGTTGGGCCGCGGATTCACGGCGGGAGACGGCGGACCGGGTGGACCCAACGTGACCGTCATCGGATATGGGTTATGGCAACGTAGATTTGCCGGCGATTCCGCGATCGTTGGGAGGTCGCTCACGCTCGATGGGGAGAGTCATGAGATAGTCGGTGTGATGCCTCCACTTTTCAACTTTCCGTTTGGTACGGTCCGACTGTGGTTGCCCATGCGAGACGAGGCAACGCGAGTCGCACGGGATCGAACGATCAACCTCATCGTTGGCAGATTGAACCCTGATTGGTCGCCCGAAAGGGCCCGTCTGGAACTCAATGCGATTCATGATAATCTAGCTTCAGAATATCCGACTGCGGACGGCGAGTTCGCCGCCATTAGTGTTACGCCCATTCGTGAGGCCCTCAACTTTGCGTGGGATATCCTTACGGTGATGTTCGTGGTGCTGGTCGCTGCCGTTGGTTTTGCACTCGTCATTGCGTGTGTGAACGTGGCCAGTTTATGCCTGGCGCGCTCGAGTACCAGGAGCGGAGAGATCGCGTTGCGAGCTGCGTTGGGTGCAGGTCGCCCTCGTATTGTCCGGCAGCTCATGACCGAAAACGTACTCCTGGCCGCGGGCGGCGGCATCGTTGGTATTGCGTTGGCCTATATTGGTGCCCGAGTCGTTGGACCTGTCATCCCGGAAGACCTGTTTCGAGTTGGTGAGATTGCAGTCGACGGGACCGTGTTGCTCTTTACGTTGGGGCTGACTCTTTTGACCCCGGTGTTTTTTGGTTTGACACCCGCGCTGAACGCCTCGCGAACAAGCCTGAGTGAAACGTTGAAGGAAGCGGGGCGCACTAGCGGCGGCACGAGGTCCATGAGGGCTCGTCAGGCGTTGGTCGTGTTCGAGGTGGCGATGGCCGTCGTCCTGATCAGTGGCATGGGGCTCATGGTGAGAAGCTTCCTCGCCGTGCGCAACGTGGACCTGGGGTTCAATCCGGCAAATGTGCTGGTGGTTGAAACGACGCCACCATCATCAGAGTATCCGGATGGGGATGCGCTCGAGATGTACTTCGGCAATGTCACAGAGCGGCTCTCGGCAACCGCCGCCGTGGAACACGTAGCCAACACGGCCGTTTTACCGTTGAACCATGAGTTATGGAACACCCAATATGCCAGACCGGATGACCGACCGGGACGACCGGAAGATTGGCCAATCGCATTCCAGTTCCCCGTATCCGCCAAATACTTCGAGGCCATGGGCATCATGATCTTCAGGGGCCGTGACTTTGCACCGAGTGACGGGCCAAATGCGCCGCAGGTTGTGGCGGTAAGTCAGCAACTCGCTGACGAACTCTGGCCGGCCGGGAATGCGGTTGGTCAGACCTTGATGATGGGAGACGCCCGCCAACCGTCGACGGCGACCGTCATGGCCGTGGTGGGGGATGTCAAACATGACGGCATCACCGCGCCGACCACGGCCACCGTGTACCGGAGCATTCACCAGACGCAGCAGAGGAGGCGGTTCATCGTAATGCAAACGGCCACGGCAACGGGCAACCTGGCTGAGCCCGCGCGGCGTACGATGCTGGACGTGGACCCCAATCTTCCGGTTTCGGTTTCCACGTTCGAGAGCATCGTGCAGGTCAGTTCCCTGCAATGGAGCATAGGGTCGGTGGCCCTTTCGGTGTTGGGCGCCGCCTCGCTTCTGCTCGCGAGCCTCGGTATCTACGGTGTGATCTCCTTCGCCGTGGCCCAACGCCGTCGTGACATCGGCCTCCGCATGGCCCTGGGCGCCACCCGCAGCCAGGTCAGGAACCTGTTCGTGAGCGAAGGATTCAAACTCGGGGTCGCAGGTCTCCTGGTTGGAATCGCCCTCTCCTTCGGGGTCGGCCAGGCGATCGCGTCGCTGCTGTTCGGCGTGAGTCCGTTCGACCCCGTCACCCTCGTTGGTGCTCTGGTGCTCTTCCTCCTCGTCGCGGTGGCGGCGAGTTACTTACCGGCCGTTCGCGCGAGTCGCGTGGATCCGCTGTCGGTGTTGCGGTAGCGGGACGGTCCGGCGGTCAGGTGATCACAGAATGGTTAGGCGCCGTAATGCGTCGATTGGTGCGCGTCTCCCCCCCCCCGTCCCGGTCTTCCGCCGCTAATCTCTCACATGGTCAAGCTGCAATCGGAGATCTACCGCCCGCCCCCCTCCCCTGCCAGCTTACGGCATGTTGAGATCTCGATTCCATCTGTCCGCCGTGACAATGATGGCGACGTCGGCGTGCGGGACACCCACGCTGCCCGAGGTCGGCGAAGTGGGTTCCTTTCGGGACGGTAACCTCCAGGCCGTCCTCTCGAATGTCATCTCGGTGGGGGGTGGGGTTCCCGCCTTGGGCGCGTTCACTGCGCGGATACTGCCGGATACGGAGTCCGACCAGGACAGGCTCGTTCTCCTGGTTGACACGGCAGTGGCAGGTACGCGGATGGCAGGTTCCGGACCGTTGGTTACCATGGACGACCTCTGGCATTTCGGTTCGCTGACCAAGTCCATGACGGCTTCCCTCGCGGCACGATTGGTTGAGCGCGGTCTGATCAGCTGGGACGCGACCATAGCGCAGATCTTCCCAGAGCTGGTTGGTACCATCGAAGGGGTCTATGAAGATGTCCGACTCGATGAGTTATTGTATCACACGTCCGGCCTTCCGTCCGACATTACACAGACTCCATCGTGGCCCGACCTGCGAACAAGCCAGCTCCCTGTTGTCGAGCAGCGGAGAACCTGGATCGAAGAGTTGTTATCTCTCGAGCCCGAAATGCCGCGCGGCATCCACGTGTACACGGATGCAGGTTACGTGGTTGCTGGCGCGATGCTGGAGCAGGTTGCGGCCACCACCTGGGAGGACCTCATACGCCAGGAGATCTTCCTGCCTCTTGGCATGACGACGGCCGGCTTTGGTTCCCCCGGCACACCGGGCGCGATCGACCAGCCCCGGGGCCACGAGCTGGCGGGCAACGCGTGGAGCCCGGTGGAACCGGGACCCGAGGCCGACAATCCCGCGGTGCTCGGTCCCGCGCGAACTGTCCACGGATCTTTGAGCGATCTGATTGCGTACGCGGTGGAGCACCTCCACGGTGCGCGCGATTCCTCAGCGTTCTTTGAACTGGCGACGTGGGAGAAGCTTCACTCGGCCGCGCCGGGCACCGGATACGCGCTGGGATGGGGCGTCGATCAACGCACCTGGGCGAACGGAACCGTGCTGGCGCACAGCGGAAGCAACACGTTGTGGTTTGCGATTCTGTGGATTGCACCCGAACGCGACATGGTGCTCGGTGCGGTAACCAACGCCTGGGGTAAGACGACGGATGGGACCTGGGACGCTGAACGTGCGGCAACCCAGGCGATTCAAGCCATGATTCTCAGGGCGGGTTTCTCCCTCTAAACCGCCCGGCGACTCGGCGACCCAGGTTGACTCAAGCGAGCGACTAGGGGATGCTCTGCACGAATCGTGTGGTGGTCCAAAAGGACGCGTCATTGAGCGGTGACCCCTTGTACTCACTGGCTTTTTCCGTGAACTGCAGCGGCCGGAGGGACCGCCGGAGCGCCCGCGGGTCGTGAGTCTCGGCCCAATGGCGCTACGACTCGGCCCCACGTCTGCCGCGTGTGCGGACCCCGCGCTCCGGACCCACACGACTTGTGCAGAGATCCCCTGGGGTGTTTAGGACTCTGCCCGTTTTATGGCTGTCTGCTCCACGAGCGGTCCGAGTACGATTCCCACTGCGCGGTGCAGGCGCTTGGTGTCCTTGAAGAGGTCGGACTCCGACCGAGGCTTGCCGGTTTCTTCATCCGCGACGATCTCGACTCCTCCCCAGTTGGTGTACATCACGGTTCCGTTCAAATCTTCCATGATTATCTGGAGGCTGACGGCCGCCACCGATCCGTATGGGAGTGTGCTGACGTGCGGCTGTCGAGCGAAACCATTCGCTGCCGCGGCAACGGCTTCTGCGAACCGCTCCCAGAAGCTGGCGACTACTTGCGACGTCCCGTCCCATCGGGCAACGCCATCTGCGTAGTTGGCGCTCACAATTTGGAGTTCAGGGTAGACAATCGCGCCGGCGTTGAACTGATGACTGAGTTCGTCAGTCAGACGCTGATGCGCAATGGCCTGTTTTTCTTCGATCACCTGTCCCGTTATCGGGTCAAAGAATCCACCGATGTCACTCAGGATCGACTCCCAGATCCCGCTGAAGATGACGGGGCTTACCACGGCAAACCCGGCGGCGGTCAACGTGTCGGTGATGGCTCGTTCCAGGGTGGTCAACGTCGATTCCGGAGCGCCCACGTCCGGGCCGGCGGCCAGCGGTGCCAGGACAACGCTTCGGACTCGGTCTGCGATAGCTTCTGGGTCGACGGAGAACGGATTGTAGTCCGCTCGGGAACTGCAAGCGCCGACCGAAACCGTCAGTAAGGCAAGCCAGTAGGTGTGCGGGCGCATCGTCTGCTCACTGAGGCTGGTGTTTCGGTGACCGCAAGGTTCGGGCCTCCGTTGTCGACGGCATAAACTATTTTGTTACAACAGGTTACGATGTTCCACAAAGTCGACCTATGAGAAGCGCTGACCTCTAGCGGAGACGGTGTGGTGGCCCTGCGGGTTCAAGGCCGTGTATTCTTCTGGTTCGAACTGCATGAGGTGATCGTGGGCGGTGAAGGAGAGGCACGAAGCGACGACTTCATCGATCTCGATGCCGCCGATCGTGTCCCGCTCTACCGGCAAATAGTAGATGCTGTCTGGGAGCGAGTCGTGAGCGGAGATCTGGAAACGGGCCGGAGGTTGCCGACGGTCCGTCAATACGCCATCGATCTTGGCGTCCACCCTAACACGGTTGTACGGGCATATCAGGAACTCGAGCTGCTCGGAGTCGTGGAGCGTCGAGGCGGCAACGGCACCGTCGTAAGCATTGGAGAAGCGGACAAGGAAAGGCTGGATCGCGGCATGCGCCTCGAACAGATATGCCAGGATGCGGTTGAACGCGCGCGTACGCTCGGGTTCTCAATCGATGACGTCCTGGATACGTTGACTGAACTGCGACGTTCCCGTACCCCGAGGTCTCAATGAGCGGAACCTACCTGACTAGCAAGATGCGCGTGAGACCCCCGTCCAGTTCGCCGAACGACACACGCTATCCCGTGCCGGGAATAGCGGCCGGGGTTGCTGCCGGTTTGGGGGTTGCGGGGATCGCCGCGCTGCTGCCCATCGGAGCGGCGCTGGCATGGATCCCGGTCGTCGCGGGGGCGGCTGTTGGTGTGGTGGTCGCTTCGTCCATCAAGTTTGCTGACCAGTGGGAAAAGGCTGTGGTACTTCGTCTGGGGAAGTACCGCGGCCTGCGCGGTCCGGGAATGTACACCGTCATCCCTATTATCGATCGTGTTCCGTATCACATCGATCAACGCATTCGCACGACTGATTTTGGCGCGGAATCCTGCCTCACCCGCGATACGGTTCCCGTCAATGTCGATGCTATCGCCTTCTGGGTCGTGTACGATGCAGAACGTGCTGCCCTCGAGGTACAGGAGTATGGGCAGGCGGTCGTGCTGGCAGCCCAAACTGCCTTACGCGATGCCATCGGGAAACACGATCTTGCGGAGTTGATTCAATCGCGGAGGGAACTGGGTCGTATTCTCAAGGAAACGCTGGACAACAAGATGCACGACTGGGGGATACAGGTGCAGTCGGTCGAGATACGAGACGTCATCATTCCCAAGGCCTTGGAAGAGGCCATGTCCCGGCAGGCGCAGGCCGAGCGCGAACGTCAGGCCCGAATCATACTCGGTACCGCGGAGACGGAGATCGCGTCGAAGTTCGTCGCTGCTGCGGAGACGTATACAGAGAATCCTGTGGCGCTCAACCTTCGCGCGATGAACATGCTTTACGAGAGCATCGTCAAGCGAGGCTCGTTGATGGTGGTGCCATCCGCTCTCGCGGACTCGCTCAACACGGCCAACCTGATCGGTATGGCCGGTGCAGCCGGGGCGACGGAGTTCATGAAAGTACCGAAGCAGGAAAAGGCAACGGAGGAGTTGACGGATGACGAGAAGTGATTGAACGCCGCAAGAAGCGGTATGAGGCGGTGCGGCAGCGGTAATCAGGCTCATGCCTCTGCGGTACGGCTCCCCACCACGCTCTACCGCCTAACATCACTCACAACTCCACGCCGCCGCTGCACTCGCGTATCCCGATCGCTGCAACAGCTGATCGCCCGTGAGGGCCATTCCCCAGATCAACAGGCCAATCGAGAGTATATGAGCGACGGGTGCACGGCGGTTCCACGAAGTGGCCGCGGCCCAGAATGCGGCAATCATCACAGTCCCTGTCCCCACGAAATACCCTGCCAGGGGAAAGCCACACATCTGGTACGGCCAGAAGGTCACCGCGAATCCGAGCAGTACACCCAGCAGAACGCGTCCCCAGGCGCCGAGAGCGGTGTCCTCCGAACGGCGGGGGTCACGGCTGAATCTCGCAGTCTGGTAATACGGTCGCGACGCGACCGGTCTGTGCGTCGCGGCCGCGTGTGATGGTCGGCGCATGGCTGGAGCGCCTGGGCCGTGGGCGTGTGGCAGGCCCGCCAGAAGCCGGTCTACGATCACCGACTGACTCGTCGTCCCTAGCGGTTTGTCAGACTCGCGGTACAAGGTTCACCTCCAAACAAGTCGAGTGCCCCGACGGCACACTCAGTCGTTATCGGTCCCCCCTGTCAATGAATCGGTCTTTCTGATTAGAAGACCGGATGTGGACACCCGAACCTGGAACGCGCCGCGTTCTCTGGTCTCAATGAATGAAGCCGACCCGTACTCGGCGTCCACGAGGAAGCGCAAGAGTGGAAATCGCTGCCTCAAGGAAAACATATCCAGTCCGCCGTCTGTGCCAAGTCCAAAGACGCTCCGCGGCTTGGCCTGCTCGTCGTTCAGGTCCATGTAACGACCGGAGATGCGGTCGAGTTCGTATTGGGTGTGTAGGCCGAGCATGTTGGCCATCGGCTTCCACTTCAGAATGTGTGCATCGATGTAAAACTGATCGCCGGCAAGGGCGTACGTTCGCTCCGTTCCGTCGGGAAGGCGTACTCGCGCGGCGAACGACTGCGGTCCAGTTGGTGTCGTGCTCACCCAGGCCGCAGTCTCCTCCCGAACCAGTGCCCGGTATCCCTGGGTCGACACGGCGATGACGCCGAACAGGGCGGACAGCGAGAGCATCAGGAGGGCTACCGTCACGTCCGCCGCCGTGCCGAGGAGCTTCTTTCTCCTGGCCGCCGCGATGCCGAGGGCCAGAAAGATGAGACTCAGCAGGCCGAAAAAAATGGCGATCCCGATGAGGATGGGCACGGGGGGAATCTAAAAGGGTGGGCCGGGGGGGCAAAGGCGCGAAAATCGCCGTCAGGACAGTGTAGGGAACCGGACTTCTCTCGACCCCCCGGTTCCCTCATGACCGCCCGTGCCGTAATTGCATATCTCCCCTGTCTTTACGATATTCCCCGACCGCCGGTCAGATGTCGGACCGGCCGGCCTGAGTGGCGGTATCGTCTAGGGGTTAGGACGCAGCCCTCTCAAGGCTGAAACACGGGTTCGATTCCCGTTACCGCTATCCCGGGGAACGCCCCCATCGTCTAACGGTTAGGACACCACTCTTTCAAGGTGGAGATAGGGGTTCGATTCCCCTTGGGGGTATTGCGGTCCTGGACGGTTAATTGGGTCCGGGCAAATGGCGCCCGTTCGTCAATTCCCGGAAGCGGTCAGGATCTCCACCTCACCGAACGATTCCATTCTCCAACCCGCAAGGAATCGCCGCAGCCCGACGGCAAACCGCCACGTTTGCGTCTGGCGGCCATCGTCATTGGTGTAGGAAACCCGAGCCTGGACCGTGGCGGTTGCCAGGTCCCCCTGCGTGGTGAGCTGCAAGACGTCGGCGTCGAAGTTGATTTCGTCCTTGCCCTTGAAGAAATCCGTCCATTGGGTCCGCCCCTTGTCGCCAAGGGTGGGATGCACCGCGTGAAGCATATTCACATCCTGGTGTTCGAACGCGGTTTCCAGGCTGTCAAAGAGCGCCGCAATCTCGCTAGCATCGGTGCGGACTGCCTCTAATGGCGGCAGCATGTTTACCATTCCCGCGGAGTCCAGCAATGTCGAGTCATTGCTTCCGGGTCTCGGCTCGAATCCGGTCAGCTGAGGGAACTCGGGCGTGGAATCCAGCCTCTCGGGTCGACCGGCACGCGTGCGATAGCGCGATCCCGCCTCGGCCCATTTTGCCCCGGCATTGTTCAATGCGATGATGGCCAGGGAAAAGCTGCCAGCATCCCGCAGCGAATCCGCCCGCTGGATGAACGAATCCCCTTCCGCCAGGTCTGCGATAGGGACTCCAGCCCTCTGGGCGTCAAACCGGAGGTTGAACGCCTCATCGCGAACGGCCACGAGGAGTGTGTCCGGTGCGACGAATGTCTCGCGGGCGGGTACCTGTGCCCTAACGGCCTCTAGGGTCGGTACCGGTACCCGGGTCAGGGGTGTTCCTGGCGCGTTTGTGGCCCAGAAGAGTCCGGCGGTCGTCACCGCCACGCCAAACCCCGATTTGGCGCGTCCGCGCAACGTTCGGCGTCTGGTGCGGACGACCACCGTGGAGTCGTCTGCGGTACTGATGGCCACGCAGGCGGCCTTGAGGTCGGCAGCCATGGCCGCCGCGGTCTGATACCGGTCCTCAGGTACCTTGACCATGGCCTTCCGTACGATCTCACGGATCCGGTTTGGCACGGACGGATCCACGTCCGTAACCGGATCCGGATCCTCACTCAAGACCTTGTAAAGGACGGCGTGTGTCGTCGTTCCATCGAAGGGCTTCCGCAGTGTGAGCAACTCGTAGAGCACGGCGCCCACGGAGAAGATGTCCGATGCCGGGCTGGGATCCCCTCCCTTCAGCAGCTCAGGGGCCATGTAGCTGGGAGTGCCCAGGACGATACCGGTCTTCGTCATGTCCGACTCGGCGAGATGCGCGATACCGAAGTCCATGATCTTGGCCCGCCCATCCCCCGTGAGCCGCACGTTGCCCGGTTTGATGTCCCTGTGGGTGACTCCTCTGGCGTGGGCGTATTCCAGGCCAGCCAGGATGTCCAGTCCAATCCCGAGCTTGGCCAGGAGATTGAGCGGCGCCCCATCGGCGATCAGTTCGGACAGGTCCTTCCCTGAGACGAACTCCATGGCAATGAAGAGCTGAGCCTGGGTCTCCCCGAACTCATAGACCGTGATGATGTTGGGGTGTTGGAGCGATCCCGCGGTCTGAGCCTCCCGATGGAATCGGAACCGGAGGTCAGGGTCTGTCGAGACCGTCGGACTCATGAGCTTGACCGCCACTTGTCGCCCGAGATCGGGGTCGAAACCACGATACACGGTCCCCATGGCGCCAGCGCCCAGCAGGTCGGCCAATTCGTATCGGCCTACCCTCCGCGTTGGTGGAGGTGGGTTAGCCACGCGCCACGCTGGATTCGAAGCCGGGGCGGGATTAGCAGTCATTTTTTACGGATTTTCGGAGCAATATTCAGACCGGGCACGGGAAAACCAATGTAGTGCTACACCCGATCGCTGGAAAGGCTTCCACTCTTTAATGGTATCGGATCATATCACAAAAGTGACAGCATTTCTGCCGTATACCCCTCGGCCTCCATGTCGACAGCGGTGGCCGACCTCCTGAATCAGCCGAGCACCTTCCGAATCCGCTTGACCCCTGCCCGAATGTCGCGCCACGATTTCACGCACGTCATCCGAAGGAACCCCTCTCCCTGCTGTCCGAACGCGGAACCCGGAACGAGCCCTACGTGCTGGTCCTGCAGCAGCCGATGGGCCATCTCCTTCGAGCTGATCCCGGAGTGGCGTATGTCGATCCACGCGTAGAAACCAGCATCGGGGATTTCACAGGAGGCGCAGGACATCGTGTTGATCTCGCCAACGGCGAACTGTATCCGGTTCTCCCAATCCGTCCAGAGGTCCTTGAGTTCCCTCGGCGGGAGATCACTCATGGCAACGGTGGCGCCCGCCTGAGCGAACGAGCTGGAGCTCGATACCAGATGCTGTTGGACGTTGATCATGGCTTTGACCAGCGGTTCCGGGCCGTGGTTGAAGCCGATACGCCACCCACCCATTGAAAAGGCTTTATTGAGACTCATGAGGGTAATGGTTCGGTCCTGCATGCCGGGCCAGTTGGCCAGGCTCCTGTGCTGGCCGTTCCAGACGAGCTGTTCATAGGTCTCGTCCACTATGACGAGGAGATCGTGCGCCTGGGCCACGTTTGCCAGCAGGGTCATGTCCTCCTCGGTATGGACTCGACCCGTGGGGTTGTGCGGTGAGCTGACCACGATGGCTCGTGTGTGCCGGGTTACGGCCGATTCCAGAGCCGCCTCACTCCAGTGATAACCGTTGTCCTTGAGGAGCGGCACGCGGATGGGTTGGCCGCCGGCAAAACGGATGGCCGGATCGTAGCTCATGAAGCACGGGTCCTCGATGATCACTTCATCCCCGTGGTTCAAGGAGGCGATCAGGGCCAGCAACAGACCCTGTTTTCCACCCAGGGTGGCGACGATCGACCTGTCGGGGTCCGCTATGATGGCGTTGTCTCGAGCCAGCTTCTGTGCGCACGCCCGCCGAAATTCCGGCGATCCCTGCGTGAGCGTCTGATGAGTACCCCCTGAGATGAGGGCTGCTGCGGCAGCCTCACATATGTAGTGTGGCGTTGACTCGGCAGGACGGCCGGCGGACAGATCAATCACATCTGCGCCGTCCAGCTTCATGGACGTCGCAAGCTCCGCAATTCGAGCGTGGCCGGGAGAAGAGACCCTCTGTGCCCGGCGGGAGAGGGACGAGAGCATAGAAACCACCATGTTGTTTGTTGCGGGTGACTGCGCTTCCGCCAAGGGATGCGCAATAAGTGAGCCCATCGTGAAGCCGGAATGAACGTGTGCCGAAAAGGGGGGAAGGATGGACTGGAACCCTATGAAACCTCACTGTCGATTCTATTGCTTGGAGGGTTTCAAGTGAGTTGAATCGAGTCCGGCGGTACTGTCGGATACGGCGATGGTCGCTATCCGGTTTGCCCAAACCCGCTCAGCCTACGATCTTTTGCGCGTCGTTTGGGTATCGTGTGTGAAGGTAGTTGCTCGGTCTCTGTTCCTGACCGATGGGCGTTCGAAAAAGAGGAGAGCCAATGCAGAAAATGTTGAGAACCCTGAAGGTCAGCTCGCTGCTCGCGGTGCTCCCATTCGCGGCATCAGGACAGACCCTGGGGGCCATATGCGAATCAGTCGCGAGGTTGGGACCTGGGCAGTGGGTAGAGTATAACGTGACGGGGATGGGTATGGGCGACGCACTGACGTCGATGTGGGTGGGAAACGTCGGTTCTGAGCAGCGAAATGGCGTCGCGCATACGGTGTATGAATCTCGACTGATCGGTGCGCAACAGATGGTATCCCAGATGGTCATGACCGGCGAGTCCAGTCCCTGGGACATGACCAACCTCGTCGAGATGACGGTACAGATGGCCGGGCAGCCACCGATGACCATGTCGGGCGGGATGCTGGACATGGTTCGTCAGAACGACCAGACGCCCAATATTGCGGAAGAGTGCCACAGCGCCGAGGTGGTCGGAAACGAGTCGGTTACG
>Ga0302046_10003099_pt1 | contig 15174 bp, 10 predicted proteins | sample RVTome_11_FD_200261 | JGI IMG/M metagenome (GOLD analysis project Ga0302046, IMG submission 200261) | Soil microbial communities from uranium-contaminated site in the Upper Colorado River Basin, Wyoming, United States - RVT147D111 (version 2) ...
GAATGTGAGCGTCGTCTCCGCTGACGCCGCGTGATCGGGCCCGGCATCAGCGACGAGCGGCGCTGCCGTGCCGCCGATCGTGACCACGAGTTGCGGGCGCTGGTCCGGGGTGGAGGCCTCCCGGGAGCGATAGCGCATGCCGCTCGAGGACGGGTTCGAGACGCGGAGCGAGACCGTGCCGTCCCCGGCGATCAAGGGTGTCACGTCCACCTCGACGCCGCCGCCGGAGACGGGGTTGAGCGAGGCGATGAGATCGCCCGCGGGCGGGGCCGTGTTCCAGGTCACGCCGGTCTCGGTCCAGCTCTGATCCGTCACGCGGCGGAGATCGCCACCGTGGGACGAGCTGATCGCCCAGAGCCGAAGGACCGCGCGACTCGGTAGCCCACCCAGGCCCTCGAGCGTGAACTTCATCAAGAAGTCCTCGCGGCTGTCTGCATCGGCCTCGAGGTACTCCACTTGCCCGAAGTTGGTGGTGGGCTCGTCGAGCTTCACGGTGGCATCTGCCACCGGGGCGAAGGTGAGCGTTTGGCCCGAGGGCGGCGGCGGGGGTGGGGGCGGCGGGACCGCCGTGATCGTCGCTGTAGCGGTATCCGTGGCCTGCGTGCCCGCCGCGTCCGTCGCCGTCAGGAGGACAGTGTACGTGCCGCTTGCCGCGTAGGCGTTCGAGACGGAGGGCCCAGTGGCGTTCGCGCCATCGCCGAAATTCCATGCGAAGGTATGGGGTGCGGTCCCGCCTGTCGCCAAGCCCATGAAGGTGAGCGCCACGCCCACGGTGCCGCCCTGGTCGGGGCCGGCATTGGCGGCCAAGGCGGGCGGAGGTGCCGTCGCCCCGGACTCATAGGCTCCGAGGTCGGGGGCCAAGCCCGCGTAGGGCAGCCCGACTATCGTGCCGGCGTCGATGGCAGGACTCCCAGGCAGCAGGTGGAAGGTCGCATCGAACAGGGGGTCGGCGATGATCGCCGTGGTGCCATCCACGTTCGAGGCTTGGCTCTGGGCGGCATTGTTCCAGAACAAGCTGTGGCTGATCGTCGAGCTGCCGGCGACGTTCTTCAAGGCAATCGCCGTCGCCCCGACGAAGATGTTGTTCCGGGCCGTGACAGCGGCCCCGCCGGTCACGTGATAGGGCTGGCTGACGAAGGTGTTGTGGGTCAGGAGAACGGGCTCGGGCAGGGGCGCCCCGGAGAAGTCCTCCACGGTGTTGCCATCGGCCATCATCCCGAGGCCGACCATGGCGTTCCCGCGGATCAGGTTCCGCTCGATGCGGAAGACGCGGGAGGAGAGCCCGGCGTAGTCGATGAGCTGGATGCCGTCCTCCCCGTTGCCCTCGATGACGTTGGCCCGGATGATGATCTCCAGGGTCGTCCCCGTGTAAGGGTGCAGGCGCACTTCGATCCCGTCGTCCCCGTTGTTCCGGATGACGTTGTCCTCGGCGAGGAGGGCCGTGGCCCCATCGAGGTCGAGGCCGTCGTCGCCGTTGCCCTCGATCACGTTGCCGCGCGCCACGCCGCCGCTGTCCTGATAGTCCACGCCGTCGCCGTTGGCCGTGACGCGGTTGTCGAGGAGCTGGAACTTGCTCCGCGTGGCGATCCCGTCATCCCCGCCCCGGATCGTGAAGCCCTGGACGACGGGCATCGGGCTCACGCCGGCCGGGATGGTGATGGCGGCCGCCCCGCCCGTGGCATCGATGACGGTCTGGTCGATGTAGGCTCGATCCCCGGTCGGGAGGAGTTGGGAGGCGAGGGTGATGGCCTTGTCGAACGTGAGGCGCTCGCGGTAGAGCCCCGGGGCCACGAGGACGGTGTCGCCGGAGGCGGCGGCCGTGATGGCCGCCTGGATGGTGCCATAGTCGCCCGGGACGTGAAGCACGGCGGCGACGGCTGGTCCGGCCCCGAGAGCGATCATGAGGACTGTCCAGAGGGAAGCTCCGAGGTGTCGTTGTCGCATCGTGTCCTCCTCGTCGAGGTCTACTGATCGGCTCATGGGGCGACAGACGGCCGCGCCTCTTGGGTCGAACGGAACGCGGGATGGCCACTTATCGAGACGAGTTCGTCCCGCCAGGCCTGGCCACCTGGCGAACCCGTCCCAACAGACTCCTTCGCCCCTCGGGCGTCAGCCCAGCGTAAAACGCGACCATCCCGACCGTCACTGCCGTAGCCGCTACACCCACAACCAGCTGCGACCACGTTTGGCCCACGAAAATCGGCTCGAACCGAAGCCCGGCTATCAACAGGGCGCCCATCACGACCCCTGGTCGGATCGCGCCCCGTAGCTGCGAGCCTAGCGACAAGCCGAGAAAACGTCCGAGTAGCCCGGGATACGCCAGGCTCAGCACCGAACGCCCGGCCATCAACCCAAGACACATGCCGACGATCCCCCAGTCGAAAACGCGTACGAGCGTCGCGGCCAATAGGAGCGACAGAAGCGCGGAGAATACGCCCAGGAGCACTTTGCATCGCACGTTCAGGGTGAGATCGATTACCTGCGCATCACTCCGAATCAAGACGAACTGCATTAACATCAGCACGATCACCAGCGTCTCACTGAGCCCGGCGTAATACTTCTCACCCACCCACAGCCGAACAAAGTCTCGATCGAACAACAGCACCGTCGTCGCCACTGTAGTTATCGTGAGCCACGTCAGCGCCATCATCTCATTCCGAACCCGTATCGCTTTCGCGAGCGCGCCGGATCCGATGATCCCTCCCAGTCCGGGCGCGATCCCGCCGGTCACGATCGCTCCAAAACCGAGCATTGTCTCGGCCGCGTACTTGGTGAGCACGTACGCGGTCACGAGCTCCACCCGTCCGAGCAGTCCCAAGATCAGGATGTCGCCCGCCATCATGACCTGCATCACCAGCCGCCACACCATGAACCACCAACTCAGACCCAGGAAGCGGCGTCCGGCATCCAGAGAAGGCCAGGCCACGCCGAACCAGGCGACATGCGACCTGGCCACCTTGAGGAAGATCGCGCCTGACAACACGGTCGTCGCCAGCTGGGCCGCTGCCACCCCTGGCAGCCCCGCGCCTAGGTACAACGCGGTGATGGTGAGGCCGCCACCGACCAGTATGAGCGCCGTGGATGCCCCTAACCGCTTGTACCCCAGGTTCTCGCCACCCAGTACCGACCGCGGGATATCGGCCATGGTCATCGCAATCAGGTTGACCGCCAGCAGCGCGATGGCGACGCGGACGGTGCCGACGAGCTCCACGGGCGCCGCCAGCAGGGACGGCCCGAGCCAGCCCAGCGCGCCGGCCGCGACAGCGAGAACGGGTAGGAAGAGGAACCAGACCGCCACTGCGCTACCGACTTGACGTCGCTTCTCCTCGTAGTCGCGCGACTCCTGTCGGCTGGCAATCGTCCACTTCAGCGCTTGGGGCGTGCGGCCACCGGCCGCTGACACGGAGCCGATCGCCCGGCTCAAGATCTGCCACACACCGAAAAGATACTCGCCGAGACCTGCGACCAGAAAAGGGCTAACCACGAAACCGACGAACACCCGCGCGCCATAATCAAGGCCGGTCGCGACCGCATTCAGGGACGCCTTTCTCGTGCGATCGTGGTCCGCCAGCCAGCGTGAGAGCCCGTTCCAACCCGGACCCCCACTATATGGACGAGCGCCGGGACCGGTGCGTCGCACGCTCGGCTCCCTCTTCACTGCCGCGGAGTCTCACGCATGCGCTGAAGGGGACCCGCGGTGAGCAGCCCTCCCCCCCGAGAGTTCTGGCAAGAGCTGCTCGGCGATCTCGTTCACGCTCAGCGTGCTCGTATCGAATTCCACCAGGCGCGGTCCGGTCAGGCAGCCCAGCCGCGATAGTGTCGCGTCACAGGCCCGCCGAAAACTGCGCAGGAATTCATAGGTGTCTTGCTCCGACTTCTCCTTTGTCACGTGCCATTTTTCTCGGACCCGAATGCGCTGCACGAGGACCGCATCCGGGGCATCCAGCCGAATCACCTTGTCGACGGTCGAAGCCCAACGCGTGATCATGGCGGCCCACCATCTGCGAACCCGCTCGTCCTCTATCCGTTCGACTCCGGACCCATACAACCTGGTGAGCATGAATACCGGTCCCTGGTCAAACAGGGTGAGTCGCGCTTGCGAGGTCCGCGGCACCATGTGATGGAGGGCGCCCGCATGGATCATGATCATCCTCTCGCGCCAGCCGAGCGAGTGCCTGGCGTACCGCCTCAGGTGCAGGGGCGTGGAGGCTAAGGCGGTGGCGGCGAATGAAGCGAGGTAGCTCATCGTCCGGAGGCTGGCCACTGCCCTGATGTTCGGGCTCGCCCGGCTTAGGGCTTCGAATAGCGTGGTTTTTCCCGCGCCGGCCGGTCCCGCTATTTCAACGACCTGGGCGCTCCTCTCCGGGCTCTTGCCTGGCGGCCCAGCCGCTAGAGTGACGCCCATATGAGAGACTTCAGACGAGAAACCACCTCGGAGCGTGACTGCGAGGCATCGATGACGCGAGCTCGCGTGGCCCCCCAGTCGAATTCCCATACCTCCGTGTTGCGGGCCCGTACCCAAGCTGGGACCTCGTCGGGCCTCCGCCGGACGGCGATTTCGGGATCGACCTTCAGCACAACCAGCAGGTCGGGAGGCATGATCCGCCGGTAGTATTCCTCCTCCTTCCCGGCGAGAAATCCGATGAGGCGACTCGGTCGAGCAGTTGGTAATATCCCGGCGCATTGGGGGCCATCCATCAGCTTGAGTTCGCCGATCGGATAGCGGTCACAGATCACCAGCCCGCCATTTGTCGCGAACCGGCGGGCCCTGGCGTACGCTCGATAGCGCCGTCGGGCCACGCCCACCCGCCGAAGCAGCCACACGTATCCAGGGAATGCGGAAACCTCCCCCTCCGGCTGGGGCCCTCCCGCTCTCGCCGCGCGCGCCTCGAACCAGCGCCTGGTCCTCAACACGACCGCGATCCCGAAACTGACCAGCGATTCCGGCGGCTTTCCCAGGTGGACAGTGATGGTGTCGAAGTTCCGCGAGAGCCAGCCGTGTACCTCTGCAACGGCGGTCGATTTTCCAGCCCCGTCGCCGCCGACGAGCGCGATCACGGCTCCTCCTGAAGCGAGTCGCTTTCGCGGAGAGCGTCGGGTCACAAGCCACCCAAGCACCCGCCGGCACCAACGCCACTGCTTCAAATGCACGTCCAGAATGTGTGGGCGGCGACCATGCCCTCTCAGTGCGCTTTGCAGCTCGGAGCCGACGCTGATCCGGGTCCAGGTCCGACATCCTGGCAGAAGCGAGGCCACACACAGGCCGAACAACGTCTTGGTCAGCCACGGCACATGGTGCTCCAGGATCTGATAGACCTTGACTGGGTCGATTCTGGCTCGCAAATAGTCGAGTTCACGCCGCGCCGACGCAGGCAGACGACCGCGCAAACGAAGAACCGCATCCCAGGTCCGATGTTTCAGGATCATGCGAATCACGAGGACGATAAACTCGAACTCCGGGGAGGGAACCTTGAAGGGTCCCTCCTGGATGCTCGAGTCTACAAAGACCCGCTCGATGGGTAGGCGATAGTTCTTCGTCATATCATCGCCGACGATGAGCTGATAGTGGGCATGAACGTGGACGAAGCGATCCGCCTCTTCATCGTAGCCGTAGTAGTGCAGCACACCCGGGAGCTGGCGCGCGGGCGCAACCGCAGCTTCCTTGAATCCGAGTCGATACAGGATTTCGGTGAACCGCCCCACGTCCGGGCGGACCACCAACAAGTCAAGATCGTTGTCACCGGTGGCCGAGCGATCGAGGGCGGCCGTGCTTTTCCAGTGACAGTACGCGACTCGCTGGGCATCCAGCTCCTTGCATAACGCGTGGACACGATTGAGCGCTGTTAGCTCCTTCATGGGGCAGCTCCTGCGGCCACGCGCGATCAGTCGGCGACCGGGGACCCCGCCGGAGGGTACGAGCGCTCTGGGGCGGCGCAGCGTGTTGACCTCGGCGGACCCGGTTCTGGGCGAGGTGGCCCGATGGCGCCGAATTCTCGGGCTATGTCCTGTGGCTTGGCGTGTGAGCCGACGCCGTTGCCGCGGCGGGCCGATCGCTCAGCATCCCAGATGGTGCTCCTTCATCTTGTAGAGTAGCGCCGTGTAGCTGATCTTGAGTCGGCGGGCAGCCTCTCTCCTCTTCCAACGCACTCGCTCCAGCATCTCCTCCAATGCTGCCCGTTCTGCCTGCCGCGCTGCGCGACGGCCGATCTCCTTCAACCCCAGTGGGTCCGTGGCGCACTGATTCTGAATGGCCGCGTCAGAAGGAGTGCTCCGCTGCGACCCGTGCGGAATCGAGGAAGGGCCATTCACCGATTGTCCCATCCGGCTCACCAGCTCTTCGGTGGCCGGTTCCTCGCTTCCCAGCACCACGATGCGCTTGACCAGGTTCTCCAGCTCGCGGATATTCCCTGGCCAGGTGTGCTCCATGAGCCGCTGCATCGTCTCTGCCGAGATCTGCCGCGGAGCCTGGGCGTAGTGTTTCGCCGACACAGCGAGGAAGTGGCTCACCAGAGCCGGAATCTCCTCGCGCCGCTGCCGCAGGGGTGGGACGTGGATGCTCACCACGTTGATGCGATAATAGAGATCCTCGCGGAACTGGCCCAGCTCGATCAGCTTGACCAGGTCCCTGTTCGTCAACGCCACGACCCGCACGTCGACCCGGATGTCCCGGCGGCTGCCGAGTCGCGAAAACTCGCCATCCTGGAGGACCTGTAACAGCTTGGCCTGGAGCGGGAGCGGAATCTCTCCGATCTCGTCCAGGAGGATCGTCCCCTTGTCCGCCAGCTCAAACTTCCCGGGCTTCTGGCGATGCGCCCCTGTGAACGCTCCCCGCTCGTACCCGAACAGCTCACTCTCCAAGAGCTCGAGCGGCAGCGCGGCGCAGTTCACCTTTACGAGCGGTCCCTGCGCGCGCGAGGAGCGCTCATGAACCAGGCGGGCGACCCGTTCCTTCCCAACGCCGCTCTCCCCCCACACCAATACCGTGGCGTCAGTCCCCGCCACGCGCTCAATCATCTCGTGCACCGCGCGCATGCGCACGCCGTAACGCTCCCAATCCACGTGCATGGTGGGCTGCCGCTGGGTCGGGGCGTGAAGGACGGGCGCAGCGGCTGGTTCCCGAGGGAGTCGTTCGAGGTCTCGAAGGGCGTGGTTATCACGTCGGAGCACGCGAGATTGACGGGACCAGCCGTCACCGAATAGCGGCAACGCGTGGTCAATCGGCGGGGCCGCGCGCGCTGGCCCGACGTCGCCGCAACTGGGGGGCAGTTCAGTCCGGGCGAGGACGCCGGCTCCATTGGTCTTGGGCTGATCCGGGGTGGCGGGCATGCGAGGGGCTCCTTCCGGGAACTCTCGGGGGGGCGCGCCAGCGGCTTCCGTCGCGTGGTCGGGCCGCGCCTGCTCCAGCTCCTCGAAGAGCTCGCTCACAGCCCGACGAGTCCCCGCGCCGAGCGCGCAAGGTCTGGAAGAGACGCCGAAACCTGTAGGGGCTGGGCCAGCGCGCACGGCCAGAGGGTAGCCCCGACGGTCGCCGCCAGGGCTGCAGCGCCGACCGCCACCAGGCCCCACCGGAGCGGTATCATCCGCCGCTTCGAGTATGGCCCCTGCCCGTACCGGTGGGGCCGGGCGCCCTCTTCGAGATACTCGATAGTTTCCTCGACGGTGTCACGATCGATGCGGCGGATCTGGTCGGCGTACCCGTTCACGAGGCAGTGGTCGCAGACGGTGTTGACCACGCGCGGGACTCCCGCCGAGTATTCGGCGATTCGCGCCATTGCCCGTTCGGTGAAGAGCGCAAGATCGGGGGCACGCGCGATCCGGAGTCGCGTGCGGATGTAGTCTTGCGTCTCCTCGGGGCTGAGCGGGGCGGTGCTGCAGCGCAGGCTGATGCGTTGCTTGAGTTGGCGGAGCTCCGGCAGGGCGAGCCTGGCCCGGAGCTCGGGCTGACCGACGAGAATGACCTGCAGGAGCTTTTCCGTGGGTGTCTCGAAGTTGGAGAGCAGCCGGATCTGTTCCAGGGTCTGCACGTCGAGGTGCTGGGCTTCGTCCAGGATCAGCAGCATGTTCTGACCGGCGCGCGCGCGCTCGGCGAGGAGGCCCTGGAAGGACAGCAGCCGCTGGGCGTCCGACTGCCCGGCTGTCGCGAGGCCGAGCTCGGCAAGCACGTGCTGGAGGAGCCCGGCGAACGGGAGCATGGAGTTGGGGACGAACGCGACGGCGGTGTTTCCGCCGAGCCGCGCCAGGAACGCGCGCACCAGCGTCGTCTTGCCGGTTCCGACCTCCCCGGTGAGCAGGACGAAGCCCTTTTGCGCTTGCACCCCGTAGAGGAGCTGGGCCAACGCCTCCCGGTGACTGCGCGTCAGGTGGAGGAATCGCGGGTCGGGCGTGAGGTCGAACGGCCTATCCTGAAGCCCGTAAAACCGGAGGAAGCCGGCGTCGATGGACATTGGAGCCTCAGGCGCGGTCAGCTTCGGTGACGACCCTGGGAATGCCGGCCGAAACCGGTACCGCGGTGACGGCGCGCAGGTCCTCGACAGAGTCGAAGGAGGTGCCGGGCATCTCGGCCGCCACTACGGCGCCCAGCGCCAGGCCAAACGGCAGCGCTGCGCTCATGAGGAGCGCCGGAAGCGGTTCGGCGCGGCTGGGCGTCGACATAGCCACCACGGGGTCGAGGACCCGGAACTGCTCGCCCTTCTGGCGCTGCTCCATCCTCTCGACGAGTTGCGGCGGGGGACTCGCCGACGGAACCAGCCAGGAAGGGTTCGTACCCCCAGTTGGTGAGGAGGTTCACGAACTGGCGCTGGACGACGGGGTTGGTCTGGACCATCAGCACGAATCTGTTTTTACATCGCAGGCGGCATGACGTCTATCCGGAGACCTACGCGATCTTCGCCCAGAGCCTACGCGACGTGGGTGTACACCCTACGCGCCTGGGGGGTGACGGACAGCGTGTCATCGCGGCGGGACCATGATCCCCGCTTCCCGATCCCAGGGCACGGAGTCGCGCCACTGGCCAGCGCTAACTGACCAACTTGATGGCCTATTCGGTAGACAGGATCCCGTGCCGCTAGGCGTACCGGATGAGGTCGGTCGGGTGTGGAGACCGAGCACCCCCCTCGCGGCTCGCGCGCACCTATATCGCCAACTGCTCACGCGGCCGCGTTATTCGACGGCCGTGACCGGGGCGGCCGCTTCCGTGCCAGGTCACACTGATCCATCTGGTGTCTGGCGATCCTTTCCAATCTGCCGGTCACCGCGCTTCTCGGTTGAAATCGGCATCGGGCTCGGCAAGCTGGCCGCTGCGGCGGGCAGGGGATGTTGCGTTGAGCGATCATGGTGGTCGCTCTTCGCTGACGCCGCGTCGAGGGTCAAGCGGCGTTCCGGCGCGTCGAGCCTCGGCGACGCGACGAACTACGGGCAGAAGATCAGCTGCGGCCCTGTCTTTGGACACGAACGCGTCGGCGCCGGCGTCGAGCGCGGCCTTTCGATAGGCGTCCTCGTCGAGCAGCGTGAGGGCCACGATGCCCGCCTGCGGAAGCTCGGCCCGTAGTTGCGGAATGGTCTCCAGCCCGGACACCTCCGGCATCTCGAGGTCGATCACGATGATGTCGGGCCGCAGCCTGGGCAGTTCCGCGAGGGCGTCGCGCGCGTTGTCCACCGCGCCAACTACGGCGATGTGCTCATGGGCCTCGAGGAAGCGTGCGGCGATCCGCAAGAAATCCCGGCTATCGTCGACAAGAAGAACAGAAATCGCTGCCACGAGCCTACAGTGCATCGCAAGCGGCCGGACGTCTATTCGTAGACCTACGCGATCTTCGGCTAGGGCCTTCGCGATACGCGTGCTCACCCTACGCCTCCCCGGGGTGGAGGGGCACGGAGAGCGTCCCCCCCGCCCCGGGGCGGAGGCGCGACGCTCATGCCAGGACCTCGCTATTTCCCGGGCAGGATCGCGTGGCGCAAAGCGTAACGGATGAGGTCGGTCTGGGTGCGAAGGCCGAGTTTCCGCATCAGGCTGGCGCGGTGCGTCTCGACCGTGCGCGGACTCAACGCGAGGCGGGCCCCGATCTCGCTGCTCGTGTGCCCTTCGGCCACGAGCTGGAGCACCTCCCGCTCGCGGCCGGTGAGCATCTCATGCGTGGCCGGCCCAGCCTCTGTGGCCTTCTGGGCATAGGCATCGACCGCGCGCTCCGACAGCACCGGACTCAGGTAGCGCCGCCCCGACACGACCGTCCGAATCGCCTGCACCAGGTCGTCGGCACTCGCGTCCTTCAGCACGTAGCCGGCGGCGCCGCTCCGTAGCGCCTCCATCACGTACCCCTCGGTAGCATGCATGGAGAGAAGGACGATCCGCGTGCCGGGACTCCGTGTCGTCACCTGCCGGGCCACCTCCAGCCCGTTCATCCCCGGCATCATCAGGTCGACCAGCAGCACGTCCGGCTTCAGGCGCTCGACCAGACGGACGGTCTGGAGACCGTCACTGGCCTCGGCGACGACCTCGAGGTCCGGCTCCCCCTCGAGGATCGCTCGAAGCCCCTTGCGGACCACCGGGTGGTCGTCACCCAGGACGATCCTCGTCATCCTGCGCTCTGCCCCGCGCTTTCGCCGATCGGTTCTGAGAACGGTAGGTCGAGCGTGACGAGCGTGCCACCTCCGGGTTGCGACTGGATGGTCACGCGTCCGCCCAGCAAGATTGCCCGCTCGCGCATGCCGGAAAGGCCGGAGGAGCCGCTGGCGACCAGTGCCGCCACGGGATCGAAGCCCACCCCGTGGTCTTCGATGCGAGCCACCAGCCGATTTTGGCTCCGCTCGAGGCGCACGACCGCCTCGTTGACGTGTGCGTGGCGGGCAACGTTGGTGAGCGCCTCCTGCACGACCCGGAACGTCGTGGTCTCGATGCTCGGCGGCAGGCGTCCGTCCGGCCCGGCATCTTCGAGCTTCACCCGCACGCCTGTCCGGGCGGTGTAGCGGCCTAGATACCATTGGAGCGTCGGCAACAGTCCCAGGTCGTCCAGCATGGTCGGCCGCAGATCGAGCGAGAGATCGCGAATGCGGCCGAGCAGCTCGTCGATCAGCTGCCGCGCCTCATCGAGGTCGCGCTCCCGCGCCTCGGGCCCGTCACGCAGGCTCATCTGGATGAGCAGCTTGAGGGCGGTGAGATCCTGGCCGATCTGATCGTGGAGCTCTCGCGCGATCGAGCGCCGTTCCGTCTCCTGAGTCTCGATCAGGCGCCGTGAGAGCGACTCCGACTGGCTGAGGGCCGTCAGCATCTGCTCCAAGAGGCGAGCGCGGTCGATCGCCGACGCGACTCGGTCCGCCACGAGCTTCAGCAGCCGAGCATCGTCCTGCGTGAACTCCCGTCGCCCCAGCGTGACTACTTCGATCAGGCCAATGACGCGGCCATCGATGACGAGGGGAGCGCCGATCAGCGAGTGTATACGCTGGGATAGGCTAGGGATTACCACCTCCGCCCGGGAGAGGTCCTCGACAACGATGGGCTCGGCGCCGGAGGCGATGCGGGCCGCGATGCCCTCCCCGATCGGAACCACAGTGCCGGGCCTGACATCCTCCTCGAAGCCGAGGGACGCACGAACCGTGAGATGGGTTCGCTCTTCGGTGAGAAGGAACACGATGGCGCAATCGCCCGCTACTGCACTGCGGATGCGTTCGAGCAGCTCGTTCAGCAGTCCGTCCAGGTGCAGACGAGCAAGCGCCGCATCCGTGACGCTTTGAATGGCTTCGATTCGTTCCCTCGCGGCCTCCGCCTCGGCCCGGGCCGCCTGCTCCCGAGAGAAGAGCCGAGCATTCTCGAGCGCGGTGCCGACATGGTCACCAAGCCTCATCAAGAGCGCTTCATCATCATCGGTGAAGGCGCGGGGCGAACGGCTCGCCACGAAGATCAGACCCTCCATCCTATTGTTGATCCGAATGGGCACGGCCATGGCCGCGAGGATGCCGTCGTCTCGCACGGCCGCGAACGGAGCCGTAGTCCGGGAGTCCCCCGCGGACGTGGCGATCCGGACCGGCCTGCCCCCGGCGAGCACTTCCTCGAGTCCCTTTCCGGGCGTAAGGGGGACGAAGTCCCACGCCTGAGGAGCGCCCGCGGTTCGATACCGGTAGCGCATGGTCTCAGATCCGGGCTCGCGGATGGCGATACCGGCGAGGTCGCTTGCGGACAGATCCTTCGCGGCCTCGCCGATGAGCCGGAGCACAGTGTCGAGGTCGAGGCTGGCGTTGATCGACCGGGCGACCTGGGCCAGGATCTCCGCCTCCCGTTGCCGCCGCGCGCGCTTCGCTCGCTCCGCTTCCAGGGCCCCCGCCATCCGGTCAAAGGCGAGCGCTACCTCGCCCATCGCGCCGCCGCCATAGCCAAGCCCGCTACGCGCGCTGAGGTCGCCCGCCGCCACTCGGCTTGCGACGATCATCAGGCGACGGGCCGGCCGCACCACCAGACCGGCGGCAACGACGCCGCCCAGAATGAGCGCCAGGGCCATGGCGAGCCCCAGAGCGAAGGCGTCCCGGACGATGATGCGATTGACTTCCGCATAGGCGATGGTCGTCGGGATGCCAACCGCAACATAGGCGGCGGCGCCTCGCGGCCCCCCCCGGATCGGAGCGAACCCGTAGAGTCGTTGAACGCCGTCAAGGCCGGCGGTCTCCACCGTGCCGCGGCTGTGGGCGAGGATGGGCTGGACAAGCGCCGCGTCCGGCGCTTGCTTCCCCACCCACTCGCGGAACCCGGGATGTCGCGCGAGGATCACGCCGCCTTGGTCGATGACGAGGATCACGGATTCTTGTGGGACATTGGCTTCGGCCAGCCGTTGGCCCAGCCAGGACAGGTCGAGCGCGGCGGTGACCACCCCATGCGGTCTTCCAGCCTCGTCCAGGAGCGGCAAGCTGAAAAGCAACAGATGCTTCTCCTGGACGCCACCCATGGCGTACCCGCTGATCGAGAACTGGCCCGTCTCGATCGCCGGCCGGAAGGCAGGGCGATCGGCGACTGCCAACGAGCCGACCGATGGGATCGCTGCGCAAAACAGGTCCCCGTTGGGCGCCACCGCGGTGAGGTTCGCGTACTGCGGCAACTCACTCAAGATCGCCGCGAATCGCGCACTGCACGCGTCGGCCGCGCGGGCCCAGACTTCGGGAAGGTTCGAGAGTCCGATGAGGAGCTGCCGCGCGCCTTCGACCAAGAGATTCTGCTCGCTGGCGAGGGCAAGGGCGGCTCTCAGAGCGTCTTGCTGGGCCTCGCGGGTCATCCGTCCACGCAACTCGAATCCCGTGTAGAGGACCAACCCGAGCGCGGGAGCAAGCGCGAGACCGACGAGGACGAGCAGACGGACGCTGAGTCGCGGAAGGGGCAGCCAGGTCTTGAGCCTATCGTACACCGCTCATCCCCTCGCCAGACCCGACCCCAGCATTCCTGCGACGATGAGTCGGTGGGCCTCAGGAAGGGTTCTCGCTTGTCGCGCTTCGGTGATGGCCTGGGCCTGAGAGAGCAGCCATCTCTCCGGCCCTCCTCTCCTCAGGGACCTTAGTCGCTGGGCGTGGCAGCTATGGCGTGACTGGCCGAGAGCCTACCGAAAAATCCCCGGAACGAGGCTAATTATGGGTAAAAGAGTACTGAATCAGCATAGGATGTGCCAATCGAAGAAGTCTCACCATCAAGGCTACTTACCGGAGCCAAAGAATGCTGACTGTAACGTTGTCCAACTCTGAATCCAGATACCACTCGCCAAAGATGAGCCAGCCTCGGATCACTTTATTGGTGATCTCCTTGGATACATTGGGACTTGATGTCAATAAAGTTACGAACTCATCTCTATACTGTGTTATGAATCGACACTCCTCTCGATGCAGATGGGAGGAGCTCATCGTCGCCGAAACTGTTAGACATACTGACACTCCCTGGCGCAGCTGCGCGACCGTCTGCTAGACGACCTCGCGCCGCACGCGGACCGACCCCGCCAGCCGCCAGTACGTGTAGACCTTGCCGTCCTTCCGCCGCATCGTGTGGGCAGATCATTGCTGGGCCTATCGAACACTCGACGCCGTGAAGTCAACGAACTTGGTCGGCACTACACGCACACTCGACGAGTCCGCCCAGGACCCCAAATACGAACGGCGCGGTCGCCCCGACCGTGCCGTCCCACTACCCCAACTGCGGAAGTTGGGCTAGAATCCTCCAATCGGACGATGCCTTATGCTGGAGATACGGGCGAATCTGGAGCGGGTCCAGGAGGCAATCGCCAGAGCCTGCAGGCGCGTCGGCCGTGAGCCGGCCGAGGTGTTGCTGATCGGCGTATCCAAGACCGTCGAGGCCGAACGCATCCGCCTGGCCGTCGAGGCCGGCGTCCCGGCCCTCGGCGAGAACCGGGTCCAGGAGGCGAAGGAGAAGATCGCGGCGCTCGGCCGGCTGGCGTCCTGGCACCTGATCGGGTCGCTCCAGACGAACAAGGCCAGGGACGCGGTGATGCTCTTCGATTGGATCCAGTCGGTGGATCGGGTCGAGCTGGCCGTGGAGCTCGACCGGCGGGCCCGGGCGGCGGGCAAGGTCGTGGAGGGCCTCCTGCAGGTGAATCTCGGCGAGGAGCCCCAGAAGGGCGGGGTCCCGCCGGCCGAGGTGAAGCCGGCGCTCGATGCGATCGGGGGGCTCGGATCCGTGAGGATCCGCGGGCTCATGGCCATCCCGCCGGCCGCCTCGGATCCCGGGGCGGCGCGGCCCTGGTTCCGGCGGCTACGAGAGCTGCGCGATGCGGCAGGGCTCGAGCATCTGTCCATGGGGATGAGCAGCGACTTCGAGATGGCCATCGAGGAAGGGGCGACCATGGTGCGGGTGGGCACGGCCATCTTCGGGCCGCGCGCGGCGGGCCCGCGCCACACCGCCGGGGAGGCGCGCGCGTGAGCCTCAAGGGCAAGCGGGTCGGATTCCTGGGCGCCGGCAACATGGGCGAGGCCATGATCAAGGGGCTGCTCCAGGCGGGGCTGGTGCGGCCAGAGGACATCGCCGCCACCGACGCCCGCCCCGATCGGCTGGCCCAGATCGCGCGCCAGTACGGCGTCCGCGGCGTGGCGAGCAATCCCGCCCTGGTGGGCGAGTCCGACGTGATCATCCTCGCCGTGAAGCCCCAGATCATCGCGGCGGTGCTGCGGGAGATCGCCGCCGCCGTCGACAACCGC
>Ga0302046_10003100_pt1 | contig 15172 bp, 15 predicted proteins | sample RVTome_11_FD_200261 | JGI IMG/M metagenome (GOLD analysis project Ga0302046, IMG submission 200261) | Soil microbial communities from uranium-contaminated site in the Upper Colorado River Basin, Wyoming, United States - RVT147D111 (version 2) ...
GCCTTATTGAGCTTTACAGGTTCCTTCACGACCGAGATAAGGTGCAGCTCCTTGCCTTCGCCCAGCGAAAACCAGCGAATGCCTTCAATCCTGGTGCGGTTGCTTATCTCTTTCAAACCGAATACTGCCTCGTAGAATTCGGACGAGGCATTCAGGTCGCTAACAGAAAGTGCGACATGATCAAACGCGAAAGCCGTGGTCTGCGACTCCTCGGCCCATAATGCACCTTGCAGTGCCAGAGCGATTGCCAGCAAGAATGTTTTGGACATGGCTGCTTTTCCTTGACCGAATCCAGTTAAGGTTACTGTCACCGCAATTCCGACCCGTACTTCAAGTCCGCAATTTGTAGCCCGTGCGGAATATCCACCAGACGATGACCAGGCACGCGAGCAGGAACACGCAAGTCATTGAAAGGCTCAGGGCGACGCTGACGTCCGCGTTTTCGTAGAAGCTCCAGCGAAATCCGCTGATCAGGTATACGACCGGGTTGAACAGTGTCACCGTCTGCCATAACGGCGGCAGCATGCTGATCGAATAGAAACTGCCGCCGAGGAATGCCAGCGGCGTGATAATCAGCGCCGGCACGATCTGCAGTTTTTCCCAGCCGTCGGCCCAGATGCCGAGGATGAAACCGAACAGGCTGAAGCTCGCCGACGTCAGCACCAGGAACAGCAACATCCAGAACGGGTGCGCGATACGGATGTCGACGAAGAGAGTCGCAGTCGCGAGGATGATTATGCCGAGTATGATCGACTTCGTTGCCGCTGCACCGACATATCCGGCAACCACTTCGACGTAGGATACCGGGGCCGAGAGCACTTCGTAGATGGTGCCGGTGAACCGCGGCATGTGGATGCCGAAAGATGCATTGGAAATGCTCTCGGTCAGCAACATGAGCATGATCAGCCCGGGCACGATGAACGAGCCGTAACTCACGCCGTCGATTTCGGCAATGCGCGAACCGATCGCAGAGCCGAAAACGATGAAATAAAGCGATGTCGAAATGACCGGAGTCGCAATGCTTTGGAACAAGGTGCGGCGCATGCGCGCCATCTCGAAGTGGTAAATGGCGCCGATGGCGTAGAAGTTCAGCTTCACAGCGCGTGTCCCCCGACCGGCCGGCGCGCCGGCGATGGCCCCTGTTTCACCAGACCGACAAAGATGTCCTCGAGCGAAGTCTCGCTGGTGTCGACGTCGTGGAAGCGGATACCGGCGTCGCTTAGTTGCCGGAGCAAGGTCGTGATCCCGGTGCGTGCCGCACGCGTCTCGTACGTGTAAATGAGCCTCGTGCCGGCGTCGGCGAGTTCGAGCATGTAACTCGAAAGCAGTTCCGGTATCCGTGCCAGCGGTTCGTGCAGGTGCAAGACCAGCTGCTTTCGCCCCAGCTCCTGCATCAGCTCGTGCTTTTCCTGCAGGCGTATGATCTCGCCATGGTTGATGACGCCGACGCGGTCGGCCATTTGCTCCGCTTCCTCGATGTAATGCGTCGTCAGAATGATGGTTACCCCGGATTCCCGCAGCTCGCGCACGATTTGCCACATGTCCTTGCGCAACTCGACGTCGACGCCGGCAGTCGGCTCATCCAGAAACAGGATGCGCGGCTCATGCGCCAGTGCTTTCGCGATCAGCACGCGACGTTTCATGCCGCCGGATAAGGTCATGATTTTACTGTCTTTCTTGTCCCACAGGGACAATGCTTTCAGGAGCTGTTCGATGTGCTGTTGGTTGGCGGGGTGGCCGAACAGACCGCGGCTGAAGCTCACGGTGGACCACACGGTCTCGAACATGTCGGTCGAGAGCTCCTGGGGCACCAGGCCGATCATCGACCGGGTATGCCGGAAGTCGCGGATGACGTCATGGCCATCCACGGTGATACGGCCGCTGCTTGGCCTGGCAATGCCGCAGATGATATTGATCAGCGTGGTCTTGCCGGCGCCGTTCGGTCCGAGCAGGGCGAAAATCTCTCCCGGAAAAACATCGAGATTGATATTCTTCAGTGCCTGGAAACCATCGGCATAGGACTTGCCGAGACCTTCGATGGAAATTATTGGTTGCATGATTCTTAAGTCAGGTTGATTTTTGGCTCATATCATAGCACCGGCGCCGGGTGGTCATGGATGCGAAAGCAGTGAGGGACAAAGGGACAAAGGGGTCAGGTTTATTTGACAATGCGATCGAAAAAGGAATCAGGTCTATTTGACGAAGCGGATTATCAGTCGCTCATGTGGAGCCTTTGATTCGTGGCCGTCCGGGAGCTCGATTCGATATGCGGCGACCAGTTCTGGCGGCGATCAGGTCACGAAACCGGTCATTGCCGGTGACTTGATTGCGCCGAAGTGCGGATCTGATTGTCAACAGTTCTTCGGCACAATCTCCCTTGCTTACGAAATCCTTATACGCGAGGGCGCGGTCCATGCTTGTTCTTCCAAGTTCCCGAAAGATATCGCACTCGTCCAACCAGTGATCGCTGGCGAGTCCGACATGAGTCCGATAAGTGGACCAACGATAAGCGCAAGGGGAGTCGACCATTCCGGCACGTACGGGATTCAAGTCAATATAACGCAGACAGCTCAGAAGATAGCCATCAGTATCGATTAGGCTTGACTTGAACCGACCCTCCCAAAGCGTTCCGGTACGGCGCTCAAGTTTATTTACATGACGAGTATGTCGTGCCGCGAGAAGTCTTAGAAACTTGGAAACACTTGTTGTGTCGAAACCAGGTGCGATAGCAAGATGAACATGATTGGTCATCAAGCAGTAACCGAACACGCGAATGCCAAGTTCGTCTTTCGCTTCGCGAAGATTCGTTAGATAAAAATCAAAATCTTCTGGTTGGATAAAGACAGGCTTTCGATCATGACCGCGCTGCACTATATGCAGTGGCATATCCGGCAAGAACAGGCGGCGGTGGCGGGGCATGCTGGTGTTACAACCTGCAGAATCCTTCGCGCAATTTACGAACGATCAGCAATTCAGGCAAGGCGCGAATCGAGTCGAATATGCCAAAAATAAACCTGACCCCATTTGGAAAAATAAACCTGACCCCATTTGGACCAAAGGTGCCGGCACCTGTTACTGCAGGCGAAAGCCGGCGTGGGCGAGCAGGGCTGCACTGCGCTGGAATTCAACCTTGTCTGCATAAACCAGGACGACGGAGAAACGTCCGACATCGTGGCGGAACCAGTCGAGCTGCAGACCCGGTGACAGTTGCTCCATGCTGTCGACAAAAGCGGCAGCGCGGTAGGGCTCCGCAAAACTGACGAGGGTCGTCCGGCCCAGTTCCGAGTACAGGTGTTCGCCGAGCGGTTTCTTCGGGTTGCGATCGCCCAGCACGTAATCGAGGTGTTGATAAATGTAGCCGCTGTACCATTCGGCACCCGGCGGGATATCGCTGCCGTCCCTGGCAATGCGGCTGGGCCCGTAGTTGTAGGCAGCAAGCGCGAGATGCAGGTTGCCGTCGTAACTCTGCAACAGCTCATTCAGGTAGCGTGCGCCGGCCTCGATGTTGGTGCAGGGATCGTACAGTTCGGTCAGGCGAAAAATGCCGAGATGCTGTGCCGTGCCGGGCCACTGGATCTGCATCACGCCGTGTGCATTGGCTTTCGATCGCGCCGTCGCATTGAAGTCGCTTTCGCCGCGCGCCACGGCCAGCAACAGTGTCTCGGGCAACTTGTGCGCCGCCGATGCCGAGCGAAAGCAATGGCTGTGCGGAAAACGAAAGCTCGGCGGAATTTCCGTGTCGGTCTTCAGATAGCGTTGCCAGGCTAGGTTGGCATCATCCGAAGGCATTGTTGTGGCGGAAGCCAGCACGCCGCTCAGCAATGTCGTGACGAGTGACGCGCTGATCGTGATGATTCTCATTGCGTGGGCAGCTCCAAACCTGTCGCTGCCTGGATCTGCGATAGTTTGGCCTGCCGCTCGACGTCGCTTTCGTACGCGAACGCGACTTCATAGACACCGGTTTTGACCTTGACCACCCGGTAATCGAGGCCGGTGACGCGTTCCAGCTGCGACACGAATCCGCGCGCGGCAATCTCGCTGCGGAAGGGATTCCAGAAACTGTGCCACTGCCGATCCTGTGACAGCAGTAATTCGTCCCCGTCGTCCGTTTCCGCTGGCTGTTCAGTCAGCAGCTCCGTCGAAACCGGCTCGTCGACCATTACACTCGGCCCGGGCAGCGGCTCGGTGACCACTTCCGGTGTCGCCGGTGCCGGTACCTCCGCGTCGTTTGCGCTTGTGGCAGCGGCGATCTCGCGTTGTTTCTCCTTGAGGTTCTGCAGTGCCTCGTCGAAACGGTTCTTGTGCAGTTCCGGGTTCGACAGGTGCAACTCCGGCACGCCGAGGATGAGTAGGATCGCGCCGATCGAAACCGCGGAACCGATGATGAAGCCGAGCAAGCGGATCATGGGCCTAGTACCGGTTCCTGACGCGTATGGCCTGCCAGTCGACACGCGTCTGCCAGTTGGCGGCTATGGCCTCGAGTTCCGTCAGCCAGCGTTGCAATTCCGCACCCTGCAGGCCCTGGCGCACCGACGCGGTGCAGCGCAGCGGCAAGCGCTCGATATGCCTTGCCAGCGCACGTGCCGCCTTGTTGTCGCTGGCTGCCAGCACATAATAAGTGTCCATGGAGGGGCTGAGTTCCCATTTATCGCCCGGCAACCACGCGCCGCCACCCGAATCGTCATCGAGCAGCGAGAAGTTGACCGACTCATTGGCCCTGATTATCCGCGCCGAGGCGCGCCGGTCGCATTCCTCGCCGCCGAGGCGCACCAGGCCGAGAGTCCGCTGGTGATTGAGAAAGAACACGACCGCATCGGCGCTGCTGCGCGTTTGCAAGGCATAGCAGTCGCCACGGTTACTGCAACTTCGCCAATCGTCGAGTTCGATGAGCCGCAGGTTGGACAGCATGGCGCCTGAGCGCGCGGTGGCGCTCGCCGGCACCGCCGCTACCACTTCGGCCGGATTGAACTTTTCTTCCATATGAACGTAAGCGCTGGCGCTGATCGTTTTGAGATCGGAAGACGGTGCTTTGGGTTTGACGGTCACCCAGTACTGGAAAAGCTCGTCGTCGACCCGGTGTGCCCGGGCTTCGATCGCTGCATTCGCATCGCCGCTGTTCGTCGTCACCTGCAATGCGTGGTAGGCAGCGAGATTGTTGGTGACCAGTTCGATCATGCGCCCGGCATCGGCGGCGTCCCCGGCGTTCGGCGCGGCGATGTATTCGCCGTCGACCTGTTGCAGGAGCGAACAACCGAGTTTGTGTGCAAGCTGCGCCGCCAGCAGGTCAGTTTGCGATTCATCGAACGGCACATCGCGCTCGCCGAGAAACGAGCGGTCCGTCGCCACTTCGCGCCAGGCCCGATGCTGCGTCGACGTCAGCGCGCCGCTCCAGGTCTTGCCGAAGCCGGCAACCCAGCTGCGGTCGTCGAGGTCAAGCGCACGCAGCACCAGTTCGAACTCGCCGGTACGGGTTTCGGCAAGTTCCAGGCCGATAAAGTAATGCACCTTGTCCGCATTGCAATCCACGTGGCCGCTGCCGGATATCCGGCCCGGTACGGCCTGGTCCGGCCGCCAAGCAATGCGTATGCCCGGTGTGTCGGTCAGTGCGTCCTGCAAACGATCGCGCAGTGAAATGGCGAGTGCACTGGTCACGGGCTGCGGATTGGCGTCTTTCATGACGACGAATCGCAACGACTCATTGCGAAAGCGCGGATGTGTCGAGAGTTGATCGGCAACGTAGGGCACGAGGTCCCGGTCGATCCAGTTCTCGAGCTCCAACGGTCGCGTTGCGGACAGGACGGGTGCGCAGAATGCCAGCATCACGACGGCTGACAGGCTGCGCACTGCACCGGCGTTCATCTCATTGCTCCAGCCGCAGGTCGCCGTTACGGCCGATGACCAGCCTGCCGCCGTTGGCGTCGGCCAGCAACTGCTGCAACTGCGCCGCGGTGTGGGCGGGCAGGGTCACGCCCCAGCGCTGCTCGCCGCCGATTTCCGCGCCGGAGCGCAGCAACGCACGCCGGACTTCCGCCGGCACGGTCTGGCCGTCCATTTCGTGGTACTGGCCGGGTGTGGACGACGGCCAGAACGCCATGCGGCCGCCATCGATTTTCAGCCGCAGCGATTTCTCGGCGGATATTGCAAAGAAACCGACTTCATCGCGCGAGATGAGCCGCGTCAGGGCATCGTCGTCTTCGAACTGCAAAGTGAAACCTTTCTCCTGCGGCGGTACCGGCGGGACCACGGTACTTTCGGTCGCCGCCGCCGGCAGGTCGACCGGCTCGGGTTCGGCGGCGCGTACTTCGGGTACGGGACTGGGTGCACGGTTTTGCGCGCGAACCTGCGGGCGAATCGCCTCCGGAACGCTCGTTTTTTCCTGCGGCTTGCTGACAAGCTCGGCCGCGGGCGTTGGCGTTTCGGTGGGCTCGACCTTACGCGGCATTGGTTCCGGCGCCGGGCGCGACAATGCGGTGCGCGGTAATTCGACTGGCTGCGGCAGCTCGGCCGGTTTCGGTATCACCGGGATGCTTTGCACCAGGGCAAAAATGGCTACGAGGCAGAGTGACAGGATTGCCATGAAGCGCATCACGTCGGTCTGCAACTCGGCATCCGCGGCGTCCATGTGCGCGCCGCGGCCCATCGAATAATGCAGAGGTGAGCGCATCATGAGACCTGACCTTCCGTGTCGCTTGCTGCTGCCGCCCGGCCTGTCAGGTGCCCCTCGATACGCTCCAGTGTGTCGCGCATGCGCGAGGTATCGGCACGTGCCGCCGTATCGTAACAGTGCTGTAACGTGGAACCGAGTGTGACCGATTTGTAAACGCGCATCAGGTAGCCGCCGATGCCGCCGAATATCGTAGTCGACAGGGCCAGCAGTATTCCGCCGTCAACCATGCGCCGCAGCACGATGTACGCGCCATCCTGCAAGCCGTCGTCCGGATCGCCGAGGGCGAACAGCAAGGCGCTGCGCATGCCGATGGCCGTCCAGATGACTCCGGTGCCGAAGAACAGCGTGGTCCAGATATCGGTCAGGTGATCGAGCTGCACGATCTCGTTCAACGGCCGCGCATTTGACAGCGCATAACGCAGCTTTCGCAGTGTGACGAAGTATGCGATCAGCAAGGCCGCAAAAACGGGAATCGAGGATCCGAGGTTGGTGTAAGCCCACAGCAGCCAGTCGCTGACATGCGGTTCGTCGGAGAAACTGATGACCCGGGTGCGGGCAAGTACGTACAGCACGGCGGCGGCGCCGACGAAGGAGCCGAAGACACCTGCCGTCAATCCCTGTATGAAACGCTCGCTGTTTGCTTTTCGCATGCCACGGACGTCGCTTCAGTTGCCGGCCGCGCAAGCAGTGCAGGTTGCTTCGAGTACGAGTTCGATCTCCTGGTAGAGTTCGTCGGCGCGGTAATAACCCTCGTTGTCGAGGCTGACCCGCAGCAAGCCACGTTCCTTGTCGCTGAGTTCGCGTTCCATGTCGAGCATCACCCGGTCGCGGCGCGGGCAGGTGTGCGAGCAATTGTTGTAATCGCCCTGCATCGACATGAACTTCACGTTGAAGTAGCGGTTGTAGTAATCCTTTGCCTGACGCTGGCTCAACAGCCCCTCGTCGCTCGACCACACCAGAAACTCGCTGAAGATGCGCTTGTTTTCGGGTTTCGGATCGCCTTCGGCGACTCGCAGCAGGTCGTCGTAGTAACGATCGAAATGCGCTTCGCAGCCGCTGGTCAGCGTGCGCTTCACGTCATCGACGGCGGACTCGAGGTTCTTGCTCGCGGTGCTGCCGCAAGGTGGCGTGCTGGCGCAGGACGCCAGCAGAAAAGTGACCGCGAGCAATGCGATCAGGATCGATGCCGGCATGCGGCCGTGGATGCTGCTCATGACCTTCTCCATAGTTCCGGTTCGATCCCGGATCAGTTTTCGAGTGGACTGCGATACGCCTGTTCGGTATTGCCCGGAGGTGGGCCGGCAACCTGGATGCTGCTGCCCTCATCGCCAAACAGGATCGACTTGACGCCGCCGACCACTTCCATCATCTCCGGCGTGATCGCACCGAAAGACTGGTTCAGCTGTTCGATCAGCGTTGCGCGCGCAATTTCTTCGCGCGTTCTCGCGATCAGCGTGCTGGTTTCGTCCATGTCGAGGTAAATGTCCGAGGCGAGCACAGCGAGCGACTGGTCGCTCTGGCTGCTGGAGGAAGCGACGAGCTGGTAGTACTGGCGAAATCGTTCTGAGAGCCGCATGCCGGATTTGCCGCGCATGGACGGGCTGGCCACGCTGGTGCTTTCCTGGGGGTTGCCACCCAGCAGCGTTTCCTGCAGCGTCCACGATGTCATCTTGTTACCGAGTTCGCTGCGCAGGCGTTTCTCGAGACTGAGGCGCGTGTTGTTGACGGTGTGTTCCATGTCCGGCAAGCGCTGTTCCATGATGCCCAACATTTCGAGATAGGTAGCGCCGAGCTGGCGCGACAGGCGCTGGCAACCGGGGTCGTTCTCGGCGCCTTCGCATTTGCTCTGTTCGTACAACTGCTGCTGCTGATCGAGGCGGCCGATGACTTCCTGCAGCCCGGTTTCCATTTCGCGGGCGACCGAACTGGTTTGCCGCAGGTCTTCGACCACCGTGGTCGGGAACAGGCGTATGGTCGGTGGCGTCGCATTGGCGGATGCGCGGGTGACAAACGCAAGACCTGCCAGTACCAGGAAAGCAACGATGAAGCGAGTGGCTTTGTCCCGCGCACTGTGTTGCGGCAAGGACTTCGCGGTACGGGCGCGGTCGTGACCGGTGATGACGTTCATATCGGCTCCCTCTTGATTGACGATATGCTGATCCCGGGTCGCTGAATGGAAGCTGAATACCCCCGCGGTACCGGTTCTGTCCGTGAGTTAAGTCGACCGCTGCGGCGGCGGCTGCACTATAATCGGCGCCCGTGCTCGCGACGGATTCGGAGGTGCCGAGTATGCTGCAGACTTTTGATCAGGCGCGGCTGGCTGCTGCCGGCCCGGCAGACCTGTCGGATGCGCTGGAACAGGGCGCAATCGTCTTTTTTCCCCGCTCGCCGGTTCCGTTGCCGTCCGACAAAGATCTCGAGTTCTTTCGAGTAGAGCTTCCTAACCTGTTGAAACTAAAAAATATTTCCTACCATCCGGAAGCCGGCACGGTGAGCGGGCTCGACGTCGCGGACAAAGCCACCGCCGAACGTGTGCGCCGCGTGCTGACGCGCGTGAGCGACAACATCGGGCAATTCCTGCAAAGCAGGATGCCGGGCCTCACCCGGGACTGGAGTGTCGGCACCTGCAGTTTCCGGCCGATCCAGGAAAAAGGGAGAAACCTGAAACCGCACGCCAGCAACGAACTCGTGCACGTCGATGCCGGCGCCTACGGTGCCACCAACGGCGACCGCATCCTGCGATTTTTCATCAACGTGAATCCGGCCGAAGACCGCGTCTGGGCGAGCAAGGGGACTTTTCCGGAGGTGTACCGGCGCTACGGCGATGCGGCAGGCATCAAGGTGGCGCATCCACCGGCACGCTATCTGCAAAAGGGTCCGCTGGATCATCTGCGTACCGGTCTGCTGAAAGGCGTTGCCGCTCTCGGCTTGCCGAAGGCGCGGGTTCTCGATTCATCGCCCTACGATCGCGTCATGCGCCGATTTCACAATTTCATGAAGGACACGCCGGCCTTCCAGCAGGACCGGCAAGGGCATGAGGATTTCCGTTTTCCACCGTTTTCCGCGTGGATGGTGTTCACCGACATGGTCAGTCACGCGAGCGTTTCCGGACAACACGCTTTCGTGCACACCAGCATCGTGCGCCTCTCGAGCTGCAGGAAACCGGAACTCGCGCCCTACAATATTCTCCGGCAGCCGGCTGCCGCGTGAGACATCGATTCGCGGGTCAGGGCGCTTCGACGATCTGGAATATGAACCCGTTGCCGTAGTCGAGCAGATACAGCTCGCCGTCCAGGTCTTCGGCGAACGACGAAATATTGTGAGGGCTGTCCAGCAGCTCGTCAGCGACGACACCATTTGCACTGTTGGCGGCAACGCCGAAGATTCTGCCGGTGCCGAAATCGCCGAAGACGTAGGTTCCCACGAGGTCCGTTATGGCCATGCCACGATAAACATAGCCGCCTGTCACCGAGTTGCCAAGCGCATGCGAATACTCGGTGATCGGATCCTCGAAGTTGGTCGCGCATCCGCTGGACGGATTGAAACAGTGTGCGCCTTCGCGTACGCGCCAGCCATAGTTCATACCCAGTTCCACGCGGTCGATTTCTTCCCAGTTGTTTTGACCGACGTCACCGACCCACAGGTCTTCATCGAGGCTGTCGAAACTCCAGCGCCAGGGATTGCGAAAGCCCCAGGCGAAGATTTCCGGGCACTCTGCGCCGCCACTGACGCCCGTCAAACATTCGGTATTACCGGCGAACGGATTGTCTGGCGGAATTTCGTAGGGCGGAATGCCATCGACGTCGATACGCGAAATCGTGCCAAATAGATTACTCGTGTTCTGGGCGTTGTTATTGAGATCACCGGCGCCGCCGCCGTCGCCAAAGCCGACATAGAGATATCCGTCTGGTCCGAAGGCCATGTTGCCGCCGTTGTGGTTGCCGGCCGGTTGCTGCAGGGTCAGGAGTTGCTGCTCGCTGCCCACGCTCAGTGTCAGGCCGCCGTCCTGGCTGACAAACCGGGACACCCTCGATTGCAATCCACCCGAAGTGCCAGTGTACGAAACGTACACCTCGCCGTTGGTCGCGAACTCCGGGTGAAATGCCAGCCCGAGCAGACCCGCTTCGTCCGAAGTCGAGTTCACGATGCCCGTCAGGCTGGCAAAGACGGTGACGTCGGCCGGCATCACGTTCGGGTCATTCGGGAAGGTCAAGATCAGGCCCCCGCGCTGCACCACGTACCAGCGCGTGTCATTGTTGGGCTGTTGGATCATGGCGAGCGGCTGATTGAAAGCGAGGAGCTGGGAAAAGACACTTTCGGTGGCTATGTCCGCACCGACAGGCGGTGGCGGTGGCGGAACGAAACCGTCACCGTCGTAACTGCTTCCGCAACCGGAGACACCCAGACACACAATCGCCAAAAACACTGTACACAGCTCGCGACCTGTCATGGTATTCATCGTGTTCACCCGCCTGATTTCGTTCATCAACCTTAGTCCGGCACCCGGTTTTGTCAACCTGTCCGTGTACTGCGACATCGGGAAGCGAGGATAATTCCCGGCGATGGTATGCCTCATTTCCCAATCCGGCTGGACAGTCGCCAAGCGCTGCGGTCATTATGTCATTGCGCGTGGAACCCTTACAGTCACGCCAATCACAGCTACGACAAGGACCATTCAATGAGCAGACTACCGCTTGCACTGACCGCATTGATCGCCGGCGCACTGTGGCTGGCCGCCTGCCAGGAAATAGCGATCGGGCCGGTCGCCGTCGAAACCGTGATCGAACGGCCGAAATTCCGCATCGAGACAAAGGAGGCCTTTTCATCGGCGAGCATCGGACAGTATGCCGGCTCACACGATGAAATCTATCGCCACATCGACGAAAACCTGGAACAGCATATCGGCAACATCCAGCGCTGGCTGAGACAGCCATCCATCAGCGCTCAGAACGATGGCATCCAGGAAATGGCGATGATGCTCCGCGACGACCTGGTGGCGATGGGTTTCCAGGAAGCGCAGCTGGTGCCGACCGGCGGACACCCAGGTGTCTGGGGTTACTACGACGCGGGCGCCGAGAAAACGCTCATGCTGTACCTGATGTACGACGTGCAACCGGTCGATCCGGAGGACTGGCAAAGCCCGCCGTTTGCCGCGGAACTCGTCGAGCACGAACTCGGCACGGTGCTGATGGCTCGCGGCGCCACCAACCAGAAAGGACCGCAACGCGCATTTCTCAATGCCGTGCAGTCGATCATCGATGTCCACGGCGAGTTGCCGGTCAATCTCATGGTAACGGCGGAAGGGGAGGAGGAACTCGGGTCGCCGCACTATCCGCAGATCATCGATAAATTCGAAGAGCGGCTGAAGGCGGCAGAGGGCGCCATTTTTCCTTTCAATTCGCAGCGACCGGATGGCAGCCTGTCGATGACGCTCGGGGTCAAGGGCATCATTTATTTCGAACTGGAAGCGAAGGGTAACGCGGACGGTGGGCCGACCAGGGCGGAAATTCACGGCTCTTACAAAGCGCTGGTGGATTCGCCGGTGCTGCATCTCGTGCAGGCGATTGCCTCGATGACCAGCAAGGACGGCAACACGATCCTGATCCCGGGATATTACGACGGTATTCGTCCGCCGAATCACGAGGAACAGGTGCTGATGAACGGCGTGCTGGCGACCAACAGCGAAGAAGAGACCAAAGCACAGCTCGGCGTCGATACCTGGCTGGACGATCTCACCGGCGCGGATGCAATCACCGAACTGCTGTTTATGCCAACACTCAACATCGACGGAATCTGGGCCGGGTACACGGGGGAGGGGACCAAGACCATCCTCCCGCACATGGCCACCGCGAAAATGGATTCGCGCCTGCCGCCAGGACTCGATCCCGACGAAGCGCTGCAGAAAATACGTGCACACCTCGATGCGAACGGCTTTGCCGACATCGAATTGCGGCGCATGAGCGCTTATCCCGCCGCGCAAACCTCAGTCAGCGCGCCGCTGGTGCAGGCAGCTCTCAGCGTGGCCAATAAATACACGGAAAGGGTCGCGGTCAATCCGCGTCTGGCCGGAAGCGCACCTTTCTATCAGTTCACCGAAAGGCTGGGAATTCCGATGGTGCCCTTCGGCATCGGTTATGGCACCGGTGCGCACGCACCGAACGAAATCATGCTGATCAAACCGAAGCCGGGACTGGCCGTGGCCGGGCTTGCAGAAATCGAGAAATCCTACGTCGATTTCCTGTACGCGCTGGCCGAAAAGTAGCTTGGCGGCAACGGAGTAGAGCTATGCCCATGCCCGTGATCATCAATCTGGTTGTTTTCGCAGGCCTCATCGTCCTGTTAATGCGTTTCCCGCGGCCGCGATACTCGCTGTCGCAGCAGATCCTCGCCGGACTCGTTGCGGGTGTCGCATTCGGCTTCCTGCTGCAAGGCTTGTATGCGGAGAACCCGGCGGTCATGGCCGGTACGCTCAACTGGACCAACGCGGTCGCCGACATCTACGTCAACCTGCTCAAAATGATCGTCATGCCGCTGGTTTTGATCATGATGATTGCCGCAGTTGTGCGCATGAATGACGTCGCTGCACTGGGAAAAATCGGCGGTTCCATAATCGGCATCCTGGTGGCCACAACAATTGTTGCTGCGCTGATTGGCGTGACGGTGGCCAATGTGTTCGGCCTTACTGCCGAGGGGCTGACCGAGGGCACACGCGAGCTCGCCCGCGCCGAGGTGCTGGTGGAACGGCGCGCCACGATCGCGAACCTCGGTATTGCCGACATGCTGGTCCGGTTCGTGCCGTCGAACATTTTCCAGGACCTGACCGGTGCACGCGACACATCGATCATCGCCGTGGTGCTGTTCGGCATCCTGTTTGGAATAGCCGCGTTGATGGTCGCCAGGGAAAACCCGGCGCAGGGCGAAAACATCCGCCAGTTCGTCAATGCCGTTCAGGCCATCGTCATGAAGCTCGTGCGCATCGTCATGGCTTTGACGCCCTACGGCATCCTCGCGCTCATGACCAAGGTCGTGGCCGGGTCGAATGCGGCCGACATCCTGAACCTGCTGTCGTTCATCGTCGCGTCGTACGCCGCCATCCTGATCATGTTCGGCGTGCATGCTCTGTTAGTCGCGCTTGCCGGCGTGAATGTGCTCGACTACTTTCGCAAAGTGTGGCCCGTGCTCACTTTCGCTTTTACGTCACGAAGCTCTGCAGCCACCATACCGCTCAATGTCGAGACCCAGGTCGACGAACTGAAAATTCCCTCGCCGATCGCCAATCTCTCGGCGTCCTTCGGCGCCACCATCGGGCAAAACGGTTGCGCCGGCATTTACCCGGCCATGCTGGCGGTCATGGTCGCACCCACTACGGGTGTCGATCCGACCAGCCTGACGTTCATTGCGGGTCTTGCCGCAATCATCGCCATCAGTTCTTTCGGTGTCGCCGGAGTCGGTGGCGGTGCCACGTTTGCGGCACTGATCGTGTTGCCGGCGATGGGTTTCCCGGTCACCATCGCCGCCTTGCTGATCTCCATCGAACCGCTGATCGACATGGCGCGCACCGCTTTGAACGTCAACGGCTCGATGACCGCCGGCGTGTTGACGAGCCGGCTGCTGAAGTCGCTGCCCGACGAGACGCCGCGGGCAGCCGGCGGCCTGCCGCTCGCTGCGCGCGACTGACGACCGCAGCTAGCGCGTCGCCCCGTCTGCGGCCGGCCTGAAACCGAAAGCCCTGTGCATGACTATCCCCGCAGGACAGAATCCGGTGTAGGCCTGCTGGAACAGGTTGGCGCCGACGAACACGGTCAGCCAGACGAATCCCGGGTGCACAAAATACGTCAGCGCAACGGACAAAAGCACCATGAAGCCGGCAAATGCTTCGACGGCGCGCTCCAGTGACATTTTCTTTTCCACGCAAGTTCTCCTTAGTAGTTGTATCGCACGCGCAGGTAAGCGTTGCTCGCATCCCGCAATTGACTGAAAAACGTCTGAGGTTCATTTCCGCCGAACAGGTTTGCACCGGCGGTCGCCGACCACTGATCGCTGTGCCGGTAGGTAAACACCGGCCGCAGGTAGAAATCCTCATCGCTTGGTGAGTAAAAAGTAAACAGCGACCAGGTATACCGGTCCCGTCCGGCGCGGTAGGTCAGGCGATTCGTCAGCAGATGCCGGACCTCGTCGGGTTCGTCCTGCGGAAACGGCGAACTGGCCATCAATGCCTCGTGATCGAGAGTCCACTCCAGGTAGTACTGCAAGCCGACCGAAAAATTCGCCCGGGCTTCCCATTCGTAGCCGGTGAGAAATCGAAACTGGTCGTTCGGCAGCAGGGGATCGTTGCCGTCACGATCGTCGCTGGACGCGTAATACGATACTTCCGCGTTCAGGAGCCCGGGCCCGACAGGACGGCGCAGGCTCGCACCGAGCGACGCCAGCGGGGCAAAGGTCGATTCGAGGCTTTCGGTCAGGGCGTTTGGCTGCTTGAAAAATCCACGGTACGCGTACAGCGCA
>Ga0302046_10003101_pt1 | contig 15170 bp, 15 predicted proteins | sample RVTome_11_FD_200261 | JGI IMG/M metagenome (GOLD analysis project Ga0302046, IMG submission 200261) | Soil microbial communities from uranium-contaminated site in the Upper Colorado River Basin, Wyoming, United States - RVT147D111 (version 2) ...
CGCTACACGGCGCCGGGGGCCGTCCATCCCATCACCCGCGTCCAGGACGAGATCATCGAGGTCTTCGCTGAGCTCGGCTTCTCGGTGGCAGAGGGGCCCGAGGTCGAGACCGACTATTACAACTTCGCCGCCCTCAACTTCCCGGACGATCACCCGGCCCGCGACATGCAGGACACCTTCCACCTGTCCGCGGACACGCTGCTGCGCACCCACACGTCGCCCGTCCAGATCAGGACCATGAAGGCGCAGCCTCCGCCGGTCCGGATCGTCTGCCCGGGCAAGGTGTACCGCCGCGATGCCGACATCACCCACTCGCCGATGTTCCACCAGGTGGAGGCCCTGGCGGTGGACGTGGACATCTCGATGGCCGACCTCAAGGGCACCCTCGAGCTCTTCGCCCAGGAGATGTTCGGCCCGCGGTCGCGGATCCGCTTCCGGCCCTCCTTCTTCCCGTTCACCGAGCCCTCGGCCGAGGTGGACGTGGTCTGCTTCCTCTGCGGCGGCGACGGCTGCCGGGTGTGCACGCAGTCCGGATGGCTCGAGATCCTGGGCTCGGGCATGGTGCATCCCAACGTGCTTCGCAACGTGGGCTACGATCCCGAGGCCGTGACCGGGTGGGCCTTCGGCATGGGCGTCGAGCGGGTGGCCATGCTCAAGTACGGCATCGACGACATCCGGCTGTTCTTCGAGAACGACCTGCGCTTCCTCCAGCAGTTCGCGCCGCCGCCGGCCCTGACCCTGGCCACTCCGGGCCCGGGGGCCGGAAGCCGGTGAGCGGATGAAGATCTCGTACCGCTGGCTCAAGGAGCACGTGGAGACGGAACTGTCGCCCCGGGGGATCGCCGACCGCCTGGTGAACGCGGGGATCGAGGTGGCTTCCGTGGTGCCGGTGGTGGAGGGGCTCTCGGGGGTCGTGGTTGGCGAGATCGAGGCCATCGAGCAGGACCTGGGCGTGACGCCGGCCGGCCACCACAACCGACTCTGCCGGGTGGCGCTCATCGACCGGAAGTTCGCCGTGATCTGCGGCGCGCCCAATGCGGTAGCCGGGCTACGAGCCGCCTTCGCGCCGCCCGGGGCCACGCTGCCCGGCAACCGGGCCGTCGAGGTGGCGCGGATCCGCGGGATCGTCTCGGAGGGCATGCTCTGCTCGGAGAAGGAGCTGGGGATCGGTGAGGACGGCGCGGGCATCCTCGGGCTGCCGGCCAACGCCCCCCTGGGCGCCGACCTCGTCACCTATCTCGGGCTCGACGACATGATCCTCGAGATCGAGATCACGCCCAACCGGCCCGACGCGCTGTCGGTGGTGGGCATCGCGCGGGAGATCGCGGCGCTCACGGGGGCGCCCTTCCGCTTCCCCCAGATCGGGGTCAAGGAAGGTGAGCTGGAGGCCTCCGCGCTGGCGGCTGTGGAGGTCCAGGACCCGGATCTCTGCCCACGATACGCGGCCCGCGTGATCACCGGGCTCACCGTCCGGCCCTCGCCGCCCTGGCTCGCCCAGCGGCTGCGCGGAGTGGGGCTCCGGCCCATCAACAACGTGGTGGACGCGACCAATTACGTGCTCTGGGAGCTGGGTCAGCCGCTCCATGCCTTTGACTACCACACCATCGCCCAGCGCCGCGTGGTGGTGCGGCGCGCCCGGGCAGGGGAGCGGCTCACGACGCTGGACGGCCAGGCGCGCGCGCTCGCGCCGGGCATGCTCATGATCTGCGACCCCGAGGGCCCCATCGCGGTGGCCGGCGTCATGGGCGGGGGCGTCACCGAGGTCACGGCGCGGACCACCACGGTGCTCCTGGAGAGCGCGTGCTTCAACCCACGTTCGATCCGCCGCACCTCGCGCGTCCTTGGGCTCCACACCGACGCCGCCTACCGCTTCGAGCGCGGCGCCGACATCGAGGGGCTCCGGGACGCTCTCGATCGCGCCGCCCAGCTCGTGGCCGACCTGGGCGGGGGCACCGTGGCCCGCGGGGTGCTCGACGTCTACCCCGAACCACGGCCGCGTCCCAGGCTCACCCTCCGGGTCGACCGGATCGAGCGCGTCATCGGCGCCTGCCCGCCCCGGTCAGATGTGGTGCGGATCCTGCAGGCCCTGGGCTTCGCGGTGGACGACTCGGGCGCCGGCCTCCAGGTGGTGGTGCCGAGCTTCCGGCGCGACATCGTCCAGGAAGACGACCTGGTCGAAGAGGTCGTCCGCATCTGGGGGTTCGACAAGATCCCCTCGCCGCTGCTGGCCGGGCGGCTGTCGGCGCTGCACCAGCCACCCGGTCTCCGGTTGAGCCGCGCGGTGAGCCGGGCGTTGAACAATGCCGGGCTCTTCGAGGCCATCACCTATGCCTTCGTGGATCCCGACACGGTGAAGGTCATGGGCTGGCCGGACGAGGGGCTCATCACGCTACAGAACCCCATCTCCCGGGAGCGCTCGGTGCTCCGGCCCTCACTGGCCCCCGGCCTCCTCGACGTGCTGGCCAGCAACGCCCGGCGCCAGACCCCCGACGCGCGGGTCTTCGAGGTGGGCCGCATCTTCGCCCCGCGCCGGGAGGGCGACGTGGACCGCCCCGCTCACGAGGAGCTGTGGATCGGCATCGCGCTGACCGGCCTGCGGACGCCGCGGGTCTGGCATGCCGGGCGCGAGCGCATGGATGTCCACGATGCCAGGGGCGCCGCGGAGCTGGTTCTGGCGGCCGCCGGCGCCGCCGCGGCGGAGGTGCTGCCATCACCCCCATGGACCGCGCCTGCCTACCTGGAGCCGGAGCGCGCCGCCGCGCTCCGGCTCGCAGGCCGGGAGGTGGGCTGGTTCGGCGAGGTCGCGCTGCCGGTGCGCGAGGCTTTCGACCTTCCCGCCCCGGTGTTCCTGGCCGAGCTATCGCTTTCCGTCCTGGTCGCCCTGCCGCCCGTGACACCCCGGTACCAGGCGCTGCCGCGGTTCCCCGCGGTGCAGCGGGATCTGGCCATCGTCGTGTCCCACGACGTGACGGCCGGCCAGGTGGAGGCGGCGATCCGCGCCCTGGACGTGGCGCTGCTGACCCGGGTGAGCCTGTTCGACGTCTACACGGGGGACCAGGTGGGATCCGGGCGCCGCAGCCTGGCCTGGAGCCTGACCTACCAGTCGCCGGACCGGACCCTGACCGACAGCGAGGTCAACGAGCTCCATGCCCGCATCACCGGCGAGATCACCCGGCGCTTCGGCGCCGAGGTGCGGGGAGCGTGATGGCCGAGAACCTGGCCGAACGGCTGGAGCAGCTCGAGCAGGCGGTGCGCAGGGCTGCCGAGGCCATCGCCCGGCTGAAGGACGAGCGGGACGCGCTCCGGGCGAAGGTGACGGGGCTCGAGGCGGGGCAAGGCGAGCTGCATCGGCTCCGTCAGGAGCGCAAGGAGATGCTGGCCCAGGTGGACGGCATGCTGAAGGAGCTGGACAGGCTCGACCTATGACCGAGAGCCACCGGATCGAGATCGAGATCCTGGGGCAGCGCTACGCGATCCGGAGCGAGGCCTCGCCCGACTACGTGCGCGAGCTGGCGGCCTACGTCGACGCCCGCGCCAAGGAGATCCGGGGCGACAGCCCGGGACAGGATCCCGTGAAGCTGCTGGCGCTGGCCGCGCTCTACATCGCCGACGAGCTGTTCCGCCTCCGGGACGAGAGCGCCCGGAGCGAGGGAGAGGCCAGCGCCCGCGTGGGCGCCCTGCTCCAACTCCTGGACACGATGGTGCCCCCCGGTCGCCCCTGAGGTGGCACCCCCGGGGGCCCACAATCTCCTTGACGTGACCCTGGCTGAGCGGTACACAGGGGATGGCCCTGCGCTGTTCGTGATGTCGGGGGGAAGTTTCAACCTCGTTTAAAGCAAGGACGCCGTACAGAGGGTGGTGCGCATGCCCCTCCGAGTAGGGGAAGCCTGAAGCCCTCCTTTTTGGCGCCCACCTGGCCATACCAGGTTCGAAACACCGTCGGCACACGGCAGAGGCGGGGTCGGAAAGCGGCGGGTCAAGCGGCCCGCCGTTTTTGCTTTCTCCCGCGGCCCATCGCTACCCTGCCGGCCTCGCCACGCCCCCCGGCGGGACAGGGGCGACTACCTGGCAACCGGCTGGTTCGTTGACATCTCGCCTCGCGAAGCCTATACTTCCTCAAATTCGGCGACGGTTTGCCGGCTGTCTCACTTTGTGCACATACCCCCCGGGTCCCACCCGGGATGGAGAGTCCGATGGATGTTACGATCTGGCTCCTGCCCGTCGTAGCGTTCCTGTCGTTCCTCGTGGGGTATCTCGCGCAACGGGTGGTCACGGCTCGCGAGCTCGGCGATGCCGAGAGCCGGGCCAGGCGGATCCTGGACGATGCCAAGCGCCTGGTCGAGCAGGCCACCCAGGATGCCGAGAACAAGGCCACGGAGGCCGGGGCCAAGATCCGCGCCGCCGAACTGGAGGCCAAGGAGATGGCCCTCCGGGTTCGCGCCGAGCTGGATCAGGAGACCCGGACCCGCCAGAAGGAGATCCAGGAGGTCGAGCGGCGGATCCTCCAGCAGGAGGAGCAGCTGAGCCGGCGGCTGGATCAGCTCGACCGCCGGGAGAGCGACTACCAGTCGCGCGACCGCGCGCTGCTCGAGCGCGAGCGGTCGGCAATCGAGAAGGAGGCCCGGCTGGCCAATGCCCTGGACGAGCACCGGCGCAAGCTCGAGGCGATCGCCGGGCTCACCGCCGAGGAGGCCAAGCGCCAGCTCCTGGCCCAGATGGAGACGGAGGCCCGGCGGGAGGCGCAGCTCGTCGCCATGCGCCTGGAGGAGGAGGCTCGGGAAACCGCCCACGTCAAGGCCAAGGAGATCCTGGCCACCACCATCCAGCGCCTGGCCCCGGACTACACGGTGGAGACGGCGGTGTCCATCCTGGACCTCCCTTCGGACGAGATGAAGGGGCGGATCATCGGCCGCGAGGGGCGGAACATCCGGGCCCTGGAGCTGCACACCGGCGTCGACCTCATCGTGGACGACACGCCCGAGGCCGTCCTGATCTCCGCCTATGACCCCTACCGCCGCGAGATCGCCCGGCTGGCCCTCCAGCGCCTGATCGCCGATGGGCGCATCCACCCCGCGCGCATCGAGGAGGTGGTGGAGAAGGTCAAGAAGGAGATGGAGCAGCACATCAAGGAGGAGGGGGACAAGGCCTGCTTCGAGGTAGGCATCCACGGGCTACACCCCGAGCTGGTCAAGCTGGTGGGGCGCATGAAGTACCGGACCTCCTACGGCCAGAACTGCCTCCAGCACTCCAAGGAGGTGGCGTGGCTCGCGGGCATGATGGCCGCCGAGATCAAGGCCGACGTCAAGCTCGCCAAGCGCATGGGGCTGCTCCACGACATCGGCAAGGCGCTGACCCACGAGCAGGAGGGCAGCCATCCCGAGCTGTCCCTCCAGGTGCTGACCAAGTACGGGGAGTCCGCCCGGGTGATCAACGCGGCGCTTTGTGGCCACGAGAACGTGGAGCCGGAGACCATCGAGGCCGTGCTCGTGGAGGCGGCCGACGGCATCTCGGCGGCGCGGCCGGGCGCCCGGCGCGACGTGCTGGAGAGCTATATCAAGCGCCTGGCCAAGCTGGAGGAGATCGCCATGTCCTACAAGGGCGTGGAGATGTGCTATGCCATCCAGGCCGGCCGCGAGCTCCGCGTGATGACCAAGGCCGACCAGATCTCGGACCTCGACGCCCACCAGCTCGCCAAGGACATCTCCAAGCGCATCGAGGCCGAGATGCAGTACCCGGGCCACATCAAGGTCATTGTGATCCGCGAGACGCGCGCGGTGGAAGTGGCGCGGTAGCCGGTGGCCCGCCCCCTCACCATCCTCTGCGCGGGCGATGTCTTCGGCGAGCCCGGGCGCCGGGCCATCCAGACGCTCCTGCCCCGGATCCGGAAGCAGCACGGGGTGGACTGCGCCATCGTCAACGTGGAGAACGCCGCCTCGGGCTATGGCGTCACCCCGGCGATCGCCCGCGGCTTCCTCGAGCAGGGTGTGGACGTGATGACCTCCGGCAACCACATCTGGGACCGCAAGGAAATCATCGAGTACATCGTCAAGGAGAACCTGCTGCTCCGCCCCGCCAACTACCCACCGGGCACGCCCGGCACCGGTTCCGTCGTCGTCAAGGCCGGGCCCCACAAGGTGGCCGTGCTGAACCTCATGGGGCGGGTCTTCCTGCCGCTGCTCGACTGCCCGTTCCGCAAGGCCGACGAGGAGGTGGCGCGCCTCCGCCAGGAGACGCCGATCATCGTGGTCGACGCGCATTGTGAGGCCACCTCGGAGACCCAGGCGATGGGCTGGTACCTGGACGGACGGGTGAGCGCGGTGGTCGGCACCCATCGCCACGTCCAGACCGCCGACGAGCGCCTGCTGCCCAAGGGGACGGCCTTCATCACCGATCTCGGGCTGACGGGGCCGGTAGACTCCGTGATCGGGGTGGATCCCGGGCTGGCCCTCAGCCGGTTCCTCACCCAGATGCCGAACCGCTTCGAGCCCGCCAAGGGTCCGGCGGCGCTCCACGGCGTGGTGATCCGCATCGACCCGGAGACCGGCACCGCTCTCTCGATCGAGCGTCTGCGCGTTCCGCTGCCCGTCTGACCTGCGCCCCCCCGTGATCCTGGACGGCAAGGCGGTCGCGGCGAAGGTGCTGGCCGATGTCAAGGCCGGCGTCGCCAGCCTGTCCGAGAAGACCGGGGTGGTCGCCACGCTGGCCGTCGTGCTGGTGGGCGACTTCGCGCCCTCCAAGGTCTACACCCGCACCAAGAGGAACGCGGCGCAGGACGTGGGCATCGTCGCGCGCGACTACCTTTTCCCCGAGGGCCTGAGCCAGGAACGGCTGCTCGCGACGATCCGCGAGATCAACGCCGATCCCGCCGTCCACGGCATCTTGCTCCAGCTCCCGCTGCCCGCCGGCATCGACGAGGACACCGCTGTCAACGCCATCGCTGCCGAGAAGGACGTGGATGGGCTCCACCCGATGAACCTGGGACTGCTCCTCGCGGGCAAGGCCGTGATCGTGCCCTGCACCCCGGCCGGGTGCCTCGCGATCCTCGACCAGCACGGCGTGGAGCTGCGGGGCGCGGAGGCGGTGGTGGTGGGGCGTTCGCGCCTGGTCGGCAAGCCCCTCGCCCAGCTCCTCCTCGGCCGCCACGCCACCGTGACCATGTGCCACACGCGCACGCGGGACCTCGGCGCCCACTGCCGCCGGGCCGACGTGCTCTGCGTGGCGGCCGGCCGGGCCGGCGTGATCACCGGCGACATGGTCAAGCCCGGGGCGGTCGTGATCGACGTGGGGATCAACCGGCTCGAGTCCGGGAAGCTCGTCGGCGATGTGGACTTCGACGGGGCATCCCGCGTGGCCGGCGCCATCACGCCGGTTCCGGGCGGCGTCGGCCCCACCACGGTGGCCATGCTCATGCGCAACACGCTCCTCGCCGCCCGGCGGGCCCTATCAAGCCCTCGCCCCTTTGGGGAGAGGGCAGGGTGAGGGGGAGGCCATGAACCACCGCACCCTCACACTCCAACGCTCTCCCTGGAAGGGAGAGGGAGAAGGGCCGGACGCCGTCTCGCCACCCTCTCGCCTCGGGGGGAGACCTCCGAGACCCCTCTCCTCTTTGGGCAGGGGGCAGGGTGAGGGGAGATGACCGAGCGCGCCGTGCTCACCGTCTCCGAGCTCACCGCGCGGATCAAGACGCGGCTCGAGGAGGGCTTCCCCGCCGTGTGGGTGGAGGGGGAGATCAGCAACCTGCGCCTGCCGTCCTCCGGCCACGCCTACTTCACCCTCAAGGACGACCAGGCGCAGATCCGCGCCGTCCTCTTCCGCGGGCGCGGGCGCCGCGTGCGCTTCGAGCTGGAGGACGGCCTCCAGGTGCTCGCCTTCGGCGGGCTCGACGTCTACGCCCTGCGCGGCGAGTACCAGCTCGTGGTCGAGCTGATGGAGCCGAAGGGCCTGGGCGCCCTCCAGCTCGCCTTCGCGCAGCTCAAGCGCAAGCTCGAGGCGGAAGGGCTCTTCGACCCCGCCCGCAAGCGGCCGCTGCCGCGCTTTCCCCGCACCATCGGCATCGTCACCTCGCTCAGCGGCGCCGCCATCCGCGACATGCTGCACATCATCGGCCGCCGCTTCGGCGACCTCCGCATCGTGATCGCCCCCGTGCGCGTCCAGGGCGAGGAAGCGCCCGGCGAGATCGTCCAGGCGATCCGCAACCTGTGCGAGGCGGGCGGGCTCGACGTCGTGATCGTGGGCCGCGGCGGCGGCTCCATCGAGGACCTCTGGGCCTTCAACGACGAGCGGGTGGCCCGGGTCATCGCGGCCTGCCCGGTGCCGGTGATCTCGGCCGTGGGTCACGAAACCGATTTCACCATCGCGGACTTCGTGGCCGACCTGCGCGCGCCGACCCCGTCGGGGGCCGCCGAGCTGGTGGTGCGGGAGAAGCTCGAGGTCGTCCGGACGCTGTTGGAGCTCTACGCCCGGCTCGGCCAGGTTGCCCGCGACCAGGTCCGCCGGCGGCGCGAGCGCGTGGATCTCCTCGCGCGCCGGCGCGTCCTGACGGCTCCCGCCCGGGCGCTCCGCGATCTGCACCGGCGGCTCGACGATCTCGGCGCCCGCCTCCGCGGCGGGCTCCGCGCGGGCCAGCGCCAGGTGGCCCACCGGGTGGCGCTGGCCACCCACGCGCTGCGCTCTCACACGCCAGCGGCGCGGATCGCCGGCACCCGCACGCTGCTCGGCCAGCTTCGCGGCCGCCTCGATACCGGCGCGACCCACCGCCTGAAGGCGGCGCGCCATCGCTTCGAGAGCCTGGCCGGCCGGCTCGAGAGCCTGTCGCCGCTGGGCGTGCTCGCGCGGGGGTACAGCCTCACCCGGCTGCCCTCGGGCGCCGTGGTGCGGAGCGCCGCCCAGACGCAGCCCGGCGACGCCGTCGAGATCCTGCTCCACCAGGGCGTCCTCGGCGCCCGGGTGCTGGAGGTGAGGGAGCGAGATGAGCGACATCACGTTTGAGGATGCCCTCGCCCGCCTCGAGCAGATCGTGGACATGCTCGAGGCCGGCAACCTTCCCCTGGAGGAGTCCCTCAAGGCCTTCGAGGAGGGCGTGGGGCTCGCGCGCCACTGCGCCCGGTACCTGGAGGAGGCCGAGAAGCGCATCGAGGTCCTCACGCGCGACGAGTCCGGGCTGCTCAGGACGGAGCCGCTGGACTGGAGCGAGGACGCCGGCAGGTGAGGGTCGAGGACGCGCGCGCGTGATGGTCGACGTCCGCGCCTATCTCGCCGAGCGCGCCCGCGCCGTGGACGAGGCGCTCGGCCGCTCCCTCCCGCCCGAGACCGAGATCCCCGAGACGCTACACAAGGCCATGCGCTACAGCGTCTTCGCCGGCGGCAAGCGGCTCCGGCCGGTGCTGGTGATCGCCGGAGCGGAGGCGGCGGGCGGCCGGATGGAGGACGTGATGCCCACCGCCTGCGCCATGGAGCTGATCCACACCTACTCCCTCATCCACGACGACCTGCCCGCCATGGACAACGACGACTTCCGGCGCGGCATGCCGACCAGCCACAAGGTCTTCGGCGAGGCCATGGCCATCCTGGCCGGCGACGGCCTGCTCACCCTGGCCTTCCGGCTCCTGGCCGAGAACTTCGCCGCGGGCCGGGACCCGCGGGCGCTGCGGGCAGTGCTGGTCGAGATCGCGGAGGCGGCCGGCACCCGGGGGATGGTGGGCGGCCAGGCCGTCGACATCGAGTCCGAGAGCCAACCGGTGAGCCCGAGCCGGCTCGAGTACATCCACATGCACAAGACGGCGGCCCTCATCCGGGCTTCCCTCCGCGCCGGCGCCATGGTCTGCGGGGCCCTGCCGCCGGCCCTCCAGGCCCTGGCCGCCGCCGGCAACAATCTTGGCTTGGTTTTCCAGATCGTGGACGATATCTTGGACGTCGAAGGGACGACGGCGGAGCTGGGCAAGACGGCCGGGAAGGACCAGGCCCAGCACAAGGCGACCTATCCGGCGCTCCACGGCCTCGAGGCCTCCCGCGCGCGGGCGCGGGCCCTCATCGTCGAGGCGGAAGCCGCGCTGGCGCCGCTGGGCCCCGCCGCCGATCCCATCCGTGCCATCGGGCGCTTCATTCTCGAACGAAAGGCCTGAGCGTGTCGGAGATCCGCTCGCTCCATGCCCGGGAGGTCCTGGACTCCCGGGGCAACCCCACCGTGGAGGTCGAGGTCCGGCTCGACTCCGGCGCCTTCGGGCGAGCCATGGTGCCCTCGGGCGCCTCCACCGGCAAGCGCGAGGCCGTCGAGCTGCGCGACGAGGACCCGGCCCGTTATCTCGGCAAGGGGGTGCGCCGCGCCGTCCAGAACGTGAACGACGTGATCGCCCCCGAGATCGAGGGCATGGAGGCCTCCGAGCAGGCCGCCCTCGATCGCGCCCTCCTCGATCTGGACGGCACCCCGAACAAGTCCGGGCTCGGCGCCAACGCCGTCCTGGGCGTCTCCCTCGCCGCGGCGCGCGCGGCGGCCGACGAGTCCGGCCTGCCGCTCTACCAGTACCTGGGCGGGCCGGGTGGCCGGCTCCTCCCCGTGCCGCTGATGAACGTGCTGAACGGCGGCGCCCATGCCGACAACGGGCTCGACATCCAGGAGTTCATGCTGGTGCCCGCGGGGGCGGGGAGCTTCAGCGAGGCGCTCCGGATCGGCGCCGAGATCTTCCACACCCTGAGGCGCCTGCTGCGGGATCAGGGGCTCCCGACCGGCGTCGGCGATGAGGGCGGCTTCGCCCCCACCCTCGGCGGCACCGAAGCGGCGCTCGACTTCCTCATGCGCGCCATCGAACGCGCCGGCTACCGGACCGGCGAGGACGTGCTCCTGGCGCTGGACGTGGCGGCCAGCGAGTTCGGGGCGCACGGCCGCTACCGGCTCCGCGCCGTCGGCGCGGAGAAGTCCAGCGAGGAGATGATCGCCTTCTACGAGTCGCTGCTCGGGCGCTATCCCATCTGCTCCATCGAGGACGGCCTCGGCGAGGACGACCGCGAGGGCTGGATCGCCCTCACTCGGCGCCTGGGCGCCCGCGTCCAGCTCGTCGGCGATGACGTCTTCGTCACCAACCCCGCCATCCTCCAGGAGGGCATCCGTCACGGCCTCGCCAACGCCGTCCTCGTCAAGGTCAACCAGGTGGGCACGCTGACAGAGACGCTCGAGGCGGTGGAGCTCGCCAAGCGGGCGGGCTACGGCACCATCATTTCCCACCGCTCGGGCGAAACCGAGGACAGCTTCGTGGCCGACCTTGCCGTGGGCGTGAACGCCGGGCAGATCAAGACCGGCTCGCTGTCGCGCGGCGAGCGCACCGCCAAGTACAACCAGCTCCTGCGCATCGAGGAGGAGCTGGGCGGCGCCGCGGCCTGGCCGGGACGCGCCATCTTCGCGGGGCGGCACCGGTGAGCGGGCGCGCGATGCGCCTCGTCGCCCTCGGCGCCGTCACGGCGGCCATCCTGGCCTATGGCGGCTCGAGCCTCGCGCGGGTCTGGCAGCTCAGCCTGGATGTGGAGGCCCTCGAGCGCGAGATCGGCGCCCTCCGCGCCGAGACCGGCCGGCTCACCGCCACGGTGGACCGCCTGCGCACCGACCCCGCGGCCATCGAGCAGATCGCCCGCGAGCGGATCGGCCTGGTCAAGCCCGGCGAGCGCGTGCTCAAGCTGCCTCCCACGTCGCCGGTCGCGCCCGGTCCAGACTCCAGCGCGTTGCCCGTCCAGAGCGCTGTGCCCGCCGCCACTCCCGGAGGACGCTAGCCGCCTTGGACATCGACCTGTTCATCCCGGTTCTGTTCTTCCTGGCCTTCTTCTTCAATGCCCGCGCCGCCTTCAAGCTCCTCGTCGACTGGAAGGGGATGCTCACCACGGTCGACTTCGTGCGGGAGGCCTATGACCGGCTGGGCGACCTGCCCGGCGAGGATGCCCTCGAGCGGGAGGCCGAGGCCCCCGTGTTCCTCCACCTCGTGCCGGCCTACCAGGAGCCCGATATCGAGCGTGTCGTGCAGGCGCTCCTGGCCTCGCGCTACCCCCACGCCAAGCTCCACGTGGCCGTGGTGACCAAGGATGAGGAGGACCGCGCGCCCCATCCCGCCATGGGCGTGAGCACCGCCGAGCTGGTCCGGCGGCTGCGCGAGGCCCTGCCGCCCTACCAGCAAAAGCGGCTCTCGCTCCTCGTCATGCCGGGGCCGGGGCGGAAGGCCCATCAGCTCAACTGGGCGCTCCGCGCGGATGTCCTGCGGGAGATGCTGGGCGATGCCGCGGATCCCGAGCGCGTCTTCGTCGGCGTGAGCGACGCCGACTCGCTGCCCGATCCCGACACCTATCGCTGGATCGCCCGGCGCGAGCTCGAGGGAGGGGGCGCCCGGGCCTACCAAGGCGTCACCCTGTCCCTCGGCAACCATGACCAGCTCGACATCCGCGGAAAGATCTGCGCCATCCAGCAGTCCTCCATCTTCATCCGCGTCTCGCTGGCGCGCCTCATCAACGAGATCAAGCGCGTGCGGCTGCTCTTCCGGCTCTGCTGCCGCTTCCCGCGCGCCACGGGCCTCATCCGGCCCGCCTTCGAGCTCTGCTTCCGCCGCTCCCAGATCTGCCTCGGTCACAACCAGTTCGTGCGCCTGGACATCCTCGAGGCGATCGCGGGCTTCCCCGTCTCCGGCGCCACCGAGGATTCCACCCTCGGCTATGCCCTCGGCGTGCGCGGCGTCCTGATCGAGCCGATGCCCATGGTCGAGCTGACCGATCTCCCCGAGACCAAGGAGAAGGTGATCTGCCAGAACGCGCGCTGGTACCTGGGCGTGCTGGACGACATCCGGTTCCTCTGGCAAGCCTGGCGCGCCGAGCCCACCGCCTTCAACCTCGCCCAGCTCGCGCGCCACGTGGGGAACAAGGTGGTGGAGTGGCCGGTGGCCCTGCTGGTCTACCCCGTCATGGGCTTCGTCTGCTGGCATCTGGCCTATGCCTACTGGGACCGCCCCGTGCTCTTCGTCCTGGCGCTGGCCTTCCCGTCCGTCTCGCTGGGGCTCTCGATCTGGGTGGGGGGCATCGTCACCCAGGAGCTGATCGAGGACCTGCATCCCTACCTGCCGCGCGCCGCGGACCTGCGGCGGAAGAGCCTCAAGGAGAAGTTGATGGGCATCTTCCGGTGCCAGACCTACTGGCTCCTGGCGACGCGCGGGGCCTGGCGCGTGCTCTGGTCCCTCTGGCGGACGGGGCGTTACGAGGCGGGCAAGACGGACCGCGTCACGACGGGCGCGAGGGCGTCGCTGGCCGCGTGCTCGCCCTCTCCCCTTGGGAGAGAGGGCGGGGTGAGGGGGCAGGTGATCTCGCTGGCCGGCTCTCACACCTCTCACACGTCAGGGGTTGACACCCCATCACGTCTCGGTTAGATTGGGGATCGTCACCGCGGGGTGGAGCAGCCCGGTAGCTCGTTGGGCTCATAACCCAAAGGTCGTCGGTTCAAATCCGACCCCCGCAACCAGGAAACTCAACGGGTTACGGCACACGCCGTAGCCCGTTGGGTTTTTCGGGCAACGGTCGCCTCGAAATCGCCGCTAGAAACTTGGTAGTCCGCAAGCAGGCCACCCTCCAGTTCACGGACAATTCCCTTCGAACTCGGTCGTCTATCTGAGGCGCTCGAACTCATCCAGGGAGAGGCCGAGTTGACGGAGGATCTTGTGGAAGAGGGGGGGCCGATCTCTCGGCCACCATGGATGGGAATCGTCACGGCGCGGTCATCGGGGTGGTTCCACCGCTCGTGGCTTCCGGTCTGTCGACGCCTGAGGAAGCCGAGCTGACTGGCCACACGCTGGAACTCCCGCGCGGTGGCGCTAGGCATTCACGATTTCGGTCGTATCCTCGGGCAGCGGAGCCCCACGCTCCTGATACTCCTCGGCGATCATGTCGAAGACGTGACTCAACTCCGCCAAGGCCTCCTCCCGCGTGGGCATCAGGGCGTAACAGCCGGAGATGGCGGGCACCTCGGCTACCCACGAGCCATCATCTTGACGATAGAGCACGATCTTGTAGACATCGAGGCCTGAGCGGCTCATGTCGAGAGAATACCACGTCACGGCACGCCTGGAGCCACGAGCGTGATCGAGGGCTCGAGGAGTTGCCGCGTCAAGAGATGGCGCTCCTTGGGCCGGTGCTGCGCCAGCATCGATAAAGGCGAGGCCCGGGAGGCCTCCAGATCGTCGAGCGCCTATGCGGTGACGAGGGCGTGGCTCGCCGAGCGAGGGCTCCCGGACCGCCACGACGACTTCGCGATCTTCTTCGCCTCGAAGTGTCCGGACGAGATCCCGGCCAACTTCTAGGGGGGCTCACCATGAATGAAGAGTGCAGGTGCTCGGAGACGTTCTGGCGCGGCACTCCTGCGAGTGGAGGGGTGATCGACGCCATCTTGGGGATGCACCAGCGGCTGGCGGAGGCCACGGGCGGCTGGCCCTGGGTGCCCCCTACCTGGTCTGATATGGAAGGACCGGCTGTCAAGTAATTTGTTGTTCACGGGTCCGGACGAAGCCGATCTGACTGGCCACCTGCTGGAAGTCCCGCGCGGTGGCTCTAGGCGGGGGTCGCAGACCCCCGAAACCTGCCAAATACCCCTGAATCACCCCCCGAAATGGCAAGCAAGTGGCAAGCACTCCTGGGTTGCGATCTGTCCACCGTCTCCCTCGACAACTGGCCTGCGCACCGGCGACTATGGTTCAGCCCAGGTCAAGACACCTGGACTTCGCGGCCTTGTCGGAGGTCTTGCGGAGCGATCCTGATGGCAGTGGCCTCAGACACCCGCGTAACCCCTGCCCCTCGCCGCGCGGCGAACGCCGAGCCCATCTGGCCGCTGACGCTCTCAGCCCCTGGAATCGCGGTACACTTGGAGATGTGGCTGAAAATCTCACGCGCAAAATCATCCGCGAGCACCTCATCAGGGGCCGCCTGACGCCGGGCGAGGAGATCGCGCTCGGGGTCGACCAGACTCTCGTCCAGGACGCGACGGGGACGCTCGTGTGGCAGCAGTTCCACGCCTTCGGCATCCCGCGAGTCCTGACGCCGGTGTCGGTGACATACGTCGACCACAACGTCCTCCAGACCGGGTACGAGAACGCCGACGACCACCTCTTCCTGCAGTCGATGTGCGCCCGCCACGGCGCCGTGTTCTCGCGGCCGGGAAA
>Ga0302046_10003102_pt1 | contig 15160 bp, 14 predicted proteins | sample RVTome_11_FD_200261 | JGI IMG/M metagenome (GOLD analysis project Ga0302046, IMG submission 200261) | Soil microbial communities from uranium-contaminated site in the Upper Colorado River Basin, Wyoming, United States - RVT147D111 (version 2) ...
AGCGTAGCGGGGTCGAGACCACTACCCGTCACCATTCCGCGGATTGCCAGACGAGACCGGGGGGCGTTCTCCAGCCACTGGTCCAGTGCGATGTCGGACGCCTCGATCTGCGCGTCGTAGGTGACCTCCTCGGAGTCCAGCCCGAATCTGCCGTTGAAGACCAGGTGACCGCGCGGCGTGTCCAGATCGGCGTCGGCGAGGAGATCCGAACGGGCTCCGCGGGCCCGAATCGGCCCGCGCACCTCTCCGACGAGCTCGATGTCCGGGGTCCAAGGCCGCAGCGCGGCGAGCGCCAGGGGCTGGGCGTCCACCGACACGTCGACCACCGAGCCCTCCGCCAGGTCCACGGTGCCTGCGCCCGTCAGATTCGAGATCTCGCCGGTCGGGGCCATGTAGGTCGCATAGCCGTCGAAGCCCAGGATTCCGCCGCCGGGCCGATCCAACGTCAACCGCGCGTCGATGTTCCCCGCGATGGGCGCCTCGAAGCCGAGCACGCGGGTCCACCGCGGCTCGAACCCCGTCAGATCCAGGCGGAGCCCGCGCACCGGGAACGGAGAGACCATTCCAACTCGTCCGCGCGCGAGCACGATCGACGATACCGCGGCGGCATCGAGATCGGCCAGCGTCAGGTCGGCCGCGATGTTCAGGTCGTCGATCGGGCCGGCCCCGGTCACACGGCCCCGGATCACTCCGTCGATCGTTTCCGCGCGGTCCAGCAGCCGGTCCAGCCACCGGATACGGAGCGGGTCGAGCGTCAGATCCAGGGCCTCGAATCGGGGGGTTGATTCGAGCGCGATCCGAAACCCGCCGCTCAGGCGGGTGTCCTCGCTTCGTATCGACCCGTCACCGACGGTCACGATCGCGGTGGGACCATCCGAGGCCAGACCGATGTCCATCGCGCCTCCTCCGGTAGCGGGGACGGGGATGGGCAGCCACGCGAGATCCTGGAACGACATGGGGTCCGCCCTCAGGTCGAATGCATAGGCCAACGGGTCGCCGACGAGCACCCACCCGCCGCCGGAGATCGACGATGCCATCGTCGTCATCCGCTCGACCTCGACCATCACCGAATCGCCGAACGTCACCGACCCCGTGAACGTCTCTACCTCGAGCGGCGTGCGGACCGCACTCACCGTACCGCTCACGTCCTGCAGATCGATTCTCGGAGGTCTCCCGGGATCGATCAGCCGGATCGCGGGAAAACGGCCGCTCCAGCTTTCCACCCGGTACACGCGCTCGTACTCCCCGTCGGCAGTCTCCTCGGCGTGCCAGATGGAGGATCCCGAGCGGGCCTCGGCGAGCACCGCCTCGCGGTCGCGACCCTCGCGCCCCTCGGTCCAGGGCGTCCTCAACTCCAGGAGACCGTCGCGGACGGTCGCATCGACCAACGTCAGGTGAAGCGGGTTCCCGGGCTCCGCCATCGTCGAGTCGGATTCCGCGGGGCTCGAATCGGGTTTGGGGCCCCGCGTGTCCGGCGCGGCGCCGCCGATCCCGAAGATGCGCTCGAAGTTCCAGCGACCATCCACCCCCAGGACGAGTCTGACTTCGGCGCGCGCCGCATCCAGGCGCCGGATCCGGATCTGTCGACGCAGGAGCCCGAACGGGTCGTACTCGATGGAGACCGTGTCGAGGGACAAAAAGCCCCTCCCATCCTCGTCCAGGATCTCGAAGTTGGCGAGCACGGCGCGCGTGACGAGGTTGCCCCCGAGCACGGGCCCGATCCGAAGCTCGCCATGCACGGCGTTTTCGAGCGCGTTCCGGAGAAGGACGACTGCCGCGTTCCGACCCGTCGTGGTTTGCGTGAACTGGAAGATCGCGAGCGCGATTCCGAGGCTGAGGAGCCCGAGGACCCGGCCCAGCGCCCGCGCCCGGCGGCGGCGACCCGGAGTCGCCACCTCGACTGAGGTGGCGGGCTCGGGGTCGGGCCCGTGGCCGTCCGTTCCGGACGGCTCGACGGCGGTCGGCGGTTCGGGGTCGCGCGTGGTCAGAACGCCTCTCCGATCGAGAAATGGATCTGCAGCCGGCGGAGCAGTTCCTTCAAGAACGACGGCCGATCGAACGTGAACGGGTCGAAGGTCACCGGGTCGATCAGCTCGATCAGGCTCCCTCGCTCGAGCGACACCACCACGGGCAGGTCGGTCGGGCCGGTGGGATCGTACCCCAGGTCCAGCCGGATGGGGCCGACGGGGCTGCGGAAGCGTATCCCGGCGCCGGGCGTCCAGACAGGGGCGCGGATGTCGCCGAGGCCCTGCCAGACGTTTCCGCCGTCCAGGAACAGGACCAACCCCCAGCTCGGGCTCAACGATTGCCTGAGCTCCACGCTCAGCTCGATCGCCGCGTTCCCCCCGTTGGGCCGCTGGACGAAGGCACCCGGGTCCTCCGCCGCCAGGCGCGACGCGCAGTTGTCCAGAAACTCGTTCGGGCAGTCCTCCACCTGGTCGAGGACGAGGACTCGAGGCCCGAGGAGATTCTGCCCGAACCCCCGGACGCTCTGAGACCCTCCCACGAAAAAGCGCTTCGAGGGATGGATGACCTCCTGCTCCCGATCCGGATCGGACCCGAAGAGCACGCCCCGGGTCGCCTCGACAACGCCGACTCTCACCCGCATCGCGAGGACAAGGTCACGCTCGATCGGCTCGAAGTCGGCCGCCTGAAGGCTGAGCCGTACGTACCGGTACTGGGACCCGGTGAATTTCTCGGCTCGCTCGAGCTCGGCGGAGAAATAGTGCCCGTCCGTGGGCTGTAGCGGGCGGTCGGTGCGGTTGTCGATCCAGCTCAGCGTGAGCGGCGATAGCCAGCGCGCCTTCGTGACCGTCTCGATGTCCTCCGGGGTGCAGAACCCGAAGTTCACGCAGAAGAAGATGTCCGCCGACTCTTCGTCGAACCCCGTGAATTCGGGCTGGAACCCGAGGGTCGCCGACATCCCGCGCCGGACCTGCCGGGTCACCCCGAACTGCGCCCCGATCCCCTCGCGGATGAACACGTCCGGCACGCTCTCGCGCTCACCGAACAGACGCGCCCGAAAGCTGGTTCTCCCGGAGAAGAACACCGGGATCGTCAGCTCGCCCTGGAGCAGGAAGTCCAGCGTTCGGAAGTCCGAGTCCGTGCCGACGTCGGAGCACGGGAACGCGCCGGCGAGCTGCTGCGCGAAGATGTTGTCGAGCCTCGCGGTGACCTCGAACCGTTTCGCCCCCCCGAACAGATTCCGGTGCGTCAGACGCGCCTCGGTCTGGAGACACTGGTCCGTGCTCCACCCGATTCCTCCGCGAGCCGCGCGGGTGCCCGCCGGCGTGATCTGCACCCTCAGATCGACGAGCGAGTCGCCGGCGGCGTCCGGGGGCGCCTCGCGCTGGATCGAAGCGAACCGAATCGCGCTGACGGCGAACAGGGAGCGCTGGCTGTCATCCACCCTGCTCTGCGCGTAGTACTGTCCCGGACGCACGAGGAGCAGGTCCCGCACGACCCCCTCACCGATGTCCTCGGCGCCTTCGACGTGGATCTCCCGAAGCCTGTAGCGATTCCCGGGGTCGATCTCGAGGAGCACGCGGGCACCGCCACCGGGAGGCCGCAGCAGGTCCTGGAGCACGGTCGCGTCGATGTACCCGCGCTCCCGGAGCGCCCCGAGCAGGCTGTCCTCGCCGGCCGCCAGCCGGTACTGGTCGAACCGGTCCCCGACGGAGAGCCCGAGCGATCGCTGCACGAGGGCCGGACCGAGAAGCGGGGGGACGCCCGTCACGGCCAGCGAATCGATGAGGGTCGGCGGCCCTTCCGTGACGGCGAATGTGACCTGGGCTCGCTCACCGCTCCGGGTGACGCGACCGGCGACGCTGGCCGCGAAGAAGCCGCGATTGCGGTAGTAGAGCTGTAATCGGAGCCCGTCGCTCGCCACATCCGCCGTATCGAGAAATCGGCGTTCGTGCGCGAAGCCCCAGTTCGTCAGGAGACAGAAAGGCCCCAGAAGGACGCTCTTGCACCTCGTCTCCTGGGTGCGGATGACGGCCTCGAGCTCGCGGCCCGTGAAGGCCTCGTTGCCCTCGAACCGCAACGACGACACCTCGGGATCGAGGACCGTCTGACCCACCGCTTCCCCGGCCGCCACTGCGGCGGCGATCGCCAATAGCGACGCCAGACCGGCCGGCCCGATGCGGCGATGTCGCTTCCCGGGTGACCCTCGGCCGGCGGACACGGGTCGGGAAGTCAGGCCGCGGTCGCAGATCCCCCGGCGCGCCGGCATCTCCGTACGACCGCGATGCCGACGACGACGAGAACGATGCTGAAGAGCTGAGCGAGCGTGAACGAGCCGAAGAACCGATCATCCTTGGCGCGGAAAATCTCCACGAAGAACCGCTCTGCGCCCGCGGCGGCGAGCCACAGACCGAACAACCAGCCCTGGGCGTGAGGGTGCTTTCGCAGGCGCCACAGGACATAGAAGATCACCAAGGACAAACCGGTCTCGTACAGCTGGGTCGGGTGCACGGCGAGGATCTCGGTGTCCGCGATCCCGGGGCCGAGCTCCGCGCCGAGCCGCCGGAGGTTCCCGGCCGTCGTCGGCGGAAGCCCGTTGGGGAACGCGACCCCCAGCCACGACTCCGTGGGTCGGCCGTAGTCGTCTCCGACCAGGAAGCAACCCAATCGACCTATCGCGTACGCCAGCGCGAGCCCCGGAGCCATGGCGTCCGCGGCTAGCGGGATCGGGGCCTTCCGACGCTTGACCATCGCGCTTACGCCGAGGATCCCGCCGATCAGACCCCCGTACCAGACCAACCCGCCGCGGCTGAACACCATCCGGACCGGGTCGAGGACGGTGCGATCCCAATACAGAAGGACATAGTAGATCTTCGCGCCGACGATGCCCCCGATCAGGGCGCCGAGCAGCATGTCCGCGCCCAGGTCGGGATCCTGGCCCAGCCGGCCCAGCTCCGCCCGCACCACGGCGTACGCCGCGAGAAAGGCGAGCGCCATCATGACGCCGAACGACGTGATGGTGATCTCGCCCAGCACGGGCAGATTCAGGGTGAAGAGCTCCGGGTACACTGTCGTCCCCTCTCCGCGTTCGAATCAGCCCGACCGGGCCGCGACGCGGTGAATTGGTTCTTCGATGAGACCCGGAAACGGAAGGCTCGGATCCGCGTTGAGCGACCAGGAGCTGCGCTCGCCCGAACGCAGCCGGTAGCGGGCGACGGCCGCGATCATGCCGGCGTTGTCGGTGGCGAGCCGGGGGCCCGGAACGTGAAGTCGACGCGCCGGACCCAGCCGATGGCTCATGCGCTGCCGGAGGAGAGCGTTCCGTGCAACCCCGCCTCCGAGGACCACCCGGTCCACCTGACATGCGTCGACCGCCCGCACGGTCTTTTCGACCAGCACCTCCACTACGGCGTCCTGGAACTCCGCGGCCACATCCGGCACCGCCTCCTCCAGACGACCCGCGCTCTCGAGCTCGCCGCACAGGAGCGACGCCGCGGTCTTGAGGCCGCTGAACGACATGTCCAGGTAGGCCGGGTCCCCGGGCTCGTCACGAGCGGACAACATTGGCCGCGGAAGCTCGAACACGCCCGGTGTTCCCGCGGCCGCCACCCGCTCGATCTCGGGCCCCCCGGGATATGACAGCCCGAGTCGCCGGGCGACCTTGTCGAACGCTTCGCCGGCGGCGTCATCGCGGCTGCGCCCGAGCAGCCGGTAGTCACCCCAGGCCCTGGCCTCGACGAGCATCGTATGACCGCCGGACACGAGCAGCGACACGAACGGCGGCGCCGCGTCGGGATCGTCGAGGGCCGTGGCGAACAGGTGCCCCTCCATGTGGTGGACACCAATCAGGGGGAGCCCGCGACCAAACGCGAACGCCTTCGCCCAATTGACCCCGACCAGCAGCGCGCCGACCAGACCCGGGCCGGCGGTGACGCCCACACCCGCGAGGTCGGCCATGCGCACGCCCGCCCGGGACATGGCGAGCCTGACCATCGCATCGATTGTAGACACGTGCGCGCGGGCCGCGATCTCCGGCACGACGCCGCCAAACGCCGCATGGGCGTCCTGCGACGCGGTGGCCATCCCCTTCAATCCCGCGTCATCCACGATCGCGGCGGATGTCTCGTCGCACGACGTCTCGATCCCGAGGACGGGATTCACTCCCGCCCTCCCGGGTCCGGCCCGACGCCGGGGCTCGCCGTCACGCGCGGCGGATTCGGCACCGCGGTGGCCGTCACGCCCTCCGGGAGGCGGACCGACACCTCGAAGCTGCGCGGCTCGACGAGGGCACGGTCGATGAGGATGGTGGCCCGCAGATCGGTCGGGGTGAGCGACTGCACGGAGGCGGCCGACCCCGTCACGACGATCTCGACCAGGGGGGGCGTCAAGGTCACCCCCGCGGCGGACCCCATGGCGCTCACGGAGACCCGGAAACGCCGTGTGAGAATCGAGTCAACCTCGACGGCGACGAGCACGCTCGCCGGGACGATCTCGAGCCCGGTGGCCGCGCCGGGCAGCAACAACGCGACTTGCCGGGATGTCGACCGCCTGATCTGCCCGGCATCGAACAGCTCCGTGTCCAGGTGGGTGATCGATCCGAGACGGGAGCTCGGACCGTAGACCGTCACGCTGTCGGGATCGACCTGGATCCGATCGATCACGAAGCCCGGATCGGCGCGCACGTCCACATCGGCCCGTACGGCGACGACCTTACGCCGGCTGGGCTCGAGGGTGATTTCGACCCGTGCGGGCGCGACGGCAGTGGGCCGGACATTCAGCGCGCGATCGTACACCACGTCGTCGATCGACAGGTCGACCACGACCGCCGAATCGTCGACGGGGCCGATCACCTTGCGGATGAACACGTCATTGAACAGGGCGACCATCTGGCCGCGCGGCCCCGTGAAGAACGTCGTCACCTCTCGTGGCGCGTCTCGGAGGCTCCAGGCGGAATCCTGCACCTCGAACTCGATTCGGGTCGCGACGGGCTGGTCCTGGCGCTCCTCGCCTGCGGACACATTGAGCCACAGGAGGATCGACAGCACGATCGCCGCGATCTTGTACGGCCAGTTCTCGACCACCGCGCGGCGGAAGCTCACGCTCACCTCCGCGGTCCCGGCGCTGGGGGAGGTACGGGCGGGAGGGTGTCGGTGGCCGGCGGCGGCACATCCCGCTCATCGGCGAGATCCGTCGCCATGGAGTCGGGCGGCGTGCCCGCCACCACGATCGAGATGAATCCCCCTCCGCGGAGCGACGACCCCGCGGCGGGACTTTGCGATACGACGCGGCCGGGGGCCGCGGCCGCGTCGAGCTGATACCGGATCGCCCCGAGCTGGAGCTCGAGCACCTCGAGCGCCGGCACGACATCGTCAACGTGACGCCCCCGCAGATCGGGAACCTCGACGACGGCGGCGCCCTCGCTGACGACGAGCTCGACGCGCGCCGGCGTCTCGAGACGGGTCCCGGCCGGCGGGCGAGTCCGCAACACGCCGGCCCTCTCCTCGGGCCCCGTTTCCCGGACCACGCGGACCTCGAACCCGAGCCCGCGCAGGAGCCGCGACGCCTGACTGTCGCCGAGACCCGCGAGATCGGGCACCACCCGCGTCTCGGGGCCGGCGCTCAGGGTGACCCGCACGGAGTCGCCCGGACGGGCTACCTGGCCCCCCAGCGGGCTCTGCGCGATGACCGTTCCCGGCGCTGCGTTGGGGTGATTCAGGCGGAATCCGACCGCAAGCCTCAACCCCACGCCTTCCAGACGGCTCGAAGCATCTCCGGTCGTCTGGAGATGCAGATCGGGGACATCGACCAGCCTCGCGTCGGTCGGATCCTCTGCCGCCGGAAAGAGCCACGAGGCGGAGATGAGGTAGCCGAGAAAGAACAGCCCGATCGTCCCGGCGAGGATACGGGCGGCAGGCCGTCGCACGAGCTCCCGAACGTCGATGTCGATCCTCGGCGAGGCCCGACGCACGAAAGCCATCAGACCCGGCGCAGCCGGGCGGCGTACGAGCCATCGGTCCCGGTGAGCCATGGTCTCACGAACAGGTCACCGGCGTCGTCGAGGCAGCCGTGCGGTACCGGACACCCCGTGTTCGGGTCGCGGGCGAACTCCGGATGCCTGTCCAGAAACGCCTCGATCTGCATTTCGTTTTCCTCCGGCTCCAGCGAGCACGTCGAATACACGAGCACCCCTCCCTTCTCCACGATCCCCGCCACGCCGTCCAGGATCTGGCGCTGCAGCTCCACCAGGCCGGCCAGCCCCGATTCGTCGATCCGCCAGCGGGCGTCCGGACGTCTCCGGAGCACACCGGTACCGGTGCATGGCACGTCCGCGATCACCGTCCGGGCGGACGACAGCGCGGGCCTGCGCGCGTCCATGACCGCGACGGCCACCGCCAGGCCGAGGCGCCCCGCCGACATGGGGACGCGGCCCAACCGGGCCCGCGATATGTCGGCTGCGATCACCGCCCCGCGAGCCCGTGTCGCAACACCCATCGTCTTCGTTCCGGGCGCCGCGCATGCGTCGTACACGGGCCCCGCGATCTCGTCACCAACGTAATCTACCACTGCGGCGGCCGCGGGATCCTGGATCACCCCCCCCACTGTCGCGAGAGCCTCCGACGGGGAACCCCGCGCGAGCTCGAACGAGCCGGGCCACCCGGGCACCGGGGTCAGCTCGATGCCCTCCGGCACGGGACCGGGGGCGCCGTCGAGCGATCTGAGGATGACCGGGGGGGCCGTGTTCCCGGCCTTCACGAGCCTGAGCGTGTCGTGGAGGCCCCACCGGGCCAGCCAGCGGCTCACGAGCCATTCCGGGTGCGACCCCCATGTCGTCAGATAACCGAGAGGGTCGGTGTCGCGCGATGGAAAGGGGTCCGAATCCGGGTCCGTGGTCGCGGCTCGCAGGACGGCGTTCACGAAGCCCGCGCGGCCGGCGTCCATGCTCCGGCGCGCGTGGCGCACGGTCTCGGCCACTGCCGCGTGATCCGGGACCCGGAGCTCCTTGAGCTGGTACAGTCCGAGACGAAGCCAATCGAGCACGGCGCCGTCGATGCGCGCCAGCGGCCGGTCGGTGAACGACTCGATCCAGGTGTCGAGACGCCGTTCCAGACGCAGACAGCCATATGCGAGCTCGAGCGCGAGGCCGCGATCGCGCGCCCTGACGAGAGGGAGCACCTCCCCGGCGGCCTGATCCGCGAAAGCCCCCTGACGGACCCCGGCGAGGATCCGGTGCGCGGCCGCGCGGGGATTGACCGCCGACCTATTCAGGGATTCCCTCCGGTGAGCTCGACGGCTGTGCGCGTTCACGGCGGGGCATGCGGCCCGCCAGGTAGGCACGCCGGCCCGCGTCCACCGCCAACCGCATCGCGGTGGCCATCTCGACCGGATCGCGGGCCTCGGCCAGCGCGGTGTTCATGAGGATCCCATCGACCCCGAGCTCCATCGTAGCGCATGCATCCGAGGCCGTTCCCACGCCCGCGTCGACGATGACCGGGACGGCGAGCCGCTCCTTGATCAACCGGATGTTGCGCGGGTTCAGGAGACCCAGGCCGCTGCCGATCGGCGAGGCGAGCGGCATCACCGCGGCTACGCCCAGGTCCTCGAGGCGGAGGGCCGTGATCAGGTCGTCGTTGGTGTAGGCGAGCACGACGAAGCCCTCCCGGATGAGCGTGTCGGCCGCGGACAGGAGCTCGCCGGTGTCCGGGAGCAGGGTGTCGCGGTCGCCGATCACCTCCAGCTTGACCCATTCGCTCATCCCCGCCGCCCTGCCCAGCCGTGCGAACCGGACCGCGTCGTCCGCCGAATAGCACCCGGCCGTGTTGGGCAGGAGCTCGAACTCATCCGGGTCGAGCTGTCGCAGGATGGCGTCCCGATCCGGGTTGTCGATGTCGACGCGGCGCACCGCGACGGTGACCATCGCGGCGCCGGCGGCCCGGATGGCCCGCACCATGATCTCCGGCGTCTCGTACTTCCCGGTGCCGACGATCAGCCGCGAGGCCAGACTGCGCCCCGCGATCATCAGTTGGTCCACTCATCCCCCTCCCACGAAATGGACGAGCTCGAGTCGATCGCCGGGGTGGAGCGGCATCTGTGCGAGCTCGGTCGCCCTCAGGATCTGACGGTTGAGCTCGACGACCACCATGCGGCGGTCGAGGTCGAGCTCCTCGAGGAGCGCGTCGACCGTGCACCCTGCCGGGACGCGGCGGGTCTTGCCGTTCACTTCGATGTCCATCGTGTCCGTCACTCGTCCCCCTCCCCTTGTTCCGCCCAGGCCTCCACGAGCTCGCGCGCGCTCCGGACCGGCCGGGTCGACCCCCACACCGCACGCCCCACCACTACCCCGTGGGCCCCGGCCCGAGCCAGCTCGGCGACCCGATCCGCGGTCACGCCGCCGATCGCCAGGATGGGCCGGCCACTACCTCGCCCCGCGAGCGCTTCCGATACTGTGCGAATCAGGGCCGGTCCGGCCGCGGCGCCCGGGTGCGCGGGGGTATCGAAGACCGTGCCCACGACCAGGTAGTCCGCTCCATCGGTCACCGCCTCCAGGGCCTCGTCCGGGCGATGCACGGATGCCCCGATGCGGAGATCTCCCCCGCACGGAGCGAGTCTGCGCACGACAGCTACCCCGAGCGCGGCGTGCCCAAGCTGCACGGCCTGCGCGGACGCCGCCAGCGCGACATCGGGTCGTCCGTTCACCACGCACCAGCTGCCGGCTTCCGCCAGGCCGGCGAGCTCGCGGGCGAGACCGTACAGTTCCCGGGTGGGGACTCGCGCCCTCAGGTGGATGGCGATGGAACGCGAATCGCGAAGCAGGGTTCGCACCGTGGCGAGGGCAACCGCGCTCGCCACCTCCCGCTCGGAGACCAGCACGTGCAACCGGGGAACAGGGTCAGGCCAGCCTGACACCCCTCAGCCCCCTCCTGCCTCGCAGCCATTCCGTCGCGGTCATGCGCCGCTTGCCCGAGGGCTTCACCTCCCCCACCCCGATGGCGCCGTCGCCGGTCCGGATCCAGAGACCGTCGCCGGGGTCGGCCAGGAGGATGGTGCCGGTCTCGCCGGACGTATCTCCGACGGGGCCGGTCACCCGGGCGTCGCCGTCCGCGCTCGGCGCCAGGTTCGGGGAGAAGAGCTGCACGGGCTCGTCCCCCAGCGACGTCCACGCGCCGGGCCACGGATCGCACCCCCGCATCCAGCGCCCCACCTCCCGGGTGTCGAGACTCCAGTCCAGTCTGGCGGTCGCGCGGTCGAGCTTCGGGGCGTAGGTGGCGGCCGCTTCGTCCTGGGGTGTCTCGACCGCCGTCCCGCTCGCGATCCGCGCCAGCACGTCGACGAGCGCCTCGGCGCCGAGCCGCGCGATCGCTTCGTAGAGCGCCCCGGCCGTCATCGCCTCCCCGAGCCTCAACGCCCGCCGCTCGAACACCGGCCCGGCGTCGAGCTCGCGGACCATCCGCATGATGGTGGCCCCGCTCTCCTCGTGACCCCGGATGAGAGCCCAGTTCACGGGCGCCGCGCCGCGGAGCAGCGGGAGCAGGGATCCGTGGACGTTGATCGACCCGAGCGGGGGCAGCGCCAGGACCTCGTCGATGAGGATCTGGCCATACGCGGCAACGACGGAGACGTCCGGCCCCAGCGCCCCGACCGCTTCGGTGAACACCGACCCGCGTGGTTTCTCGGGCTGCAGCACCGGTATCCCGAAACTCCCGGCCCAGCGCTTGACCGGGCTTGCGGTGATTGGACGCCCGCGGCCGGCTGGACGATCGGGATTCGTCACGATGCCGGCGATCTCGTGTCCCTCCCGCCGCATCGCGTCGAGCGACGGCAGGCCGAAATCGGGGGTGCCCCAGAAAAGGACCTTCACGTCACCCGCGGCCGGCCGGCTCTTCGGCGTCGCGCTTCTGCCACTTCCGGAGGAGCAGCCGGCGTTTGAGGGGGCTCAGCCGATCGATGAACAGCACCCCGTCGAGGTGGTCGATCTCGTGCTGGATGCACCGGCTGAGGAGACCATGCGCCGCGAACTCCACCGGGGCGCCTTCGAGGTCCAGACCGCGGACGACGATCCGCTCGTCGCGCTCGACGACATCGGCGAGACCCGGCAGGCTCAAACACCCTTCCTCCTCCCGAGCGGTCCCCCCCCTTTCGACGATCTCCGGGTTGATGAGAGCTCCGGCCGCCACCTCGGGGCCCCGGATATCGTACACGAACACGCGAGCGGGGACTCCGACCTGGGGGGCGGCGAGCCCGATACCGTCCAGGTCGTACATCGTCTCCATGAGGTCCTGGATCAAGTTCCGCAGGTCATCGTCGACGGCTTCCACGGGCTCGCTCTTGGCCCGGAGCACGGGATCTCCGTACAGTCGGATCTCGTGGATCACGCCACCGACATCACGCGCTGCGAACCTGACCGACCTTCGACCGCTCCACTTCGATGCGCGCATCGGCGCTCTTTATCGTCACGCGGTCGTCCGACAGATAGACGATGGTTCCCACGATCCCCCCCATGGTCACGACCTCGTCGCCCTTCTTGAGCCCCTCGACCAGCGCTTGATGGTCGCGCTGCTGCTTCCGCTGGGGTCGGATGAGCATGAAATAGACGATGGCGATGAACCCCATCATCATCATCATGGTCGCCGCGGGGTTCGCGGCCCCTCCGTCGGGGGTCCCCGCGAGCAGATCGACGATCGGGTTGGCGGTCAGCATCGGTGCGGGCCTCGCTTCAGAAAGCTCCCGGGTCTTCGGTGCGGCCGGCGTAACGGGCCAACCGATCATCCGCCCAGGACTCGAAATCGCCTCGGAGGATCGCGGAGCGCGCCTGGGAAGTCAATCTAATGAGGAAGCGCACATTGTGGATCGAGATGAGCCGCAGCCCCAGCGTCTCGCCGCATACGGTCAGGTGCCGTAGATAGGCTCTCGAATAACCCCGACAACACTCGCAATCGCACGACTCGTCCAGCGGTCGGGGGTCGTCCCTGAACCGCGACGCCTTCACGCTCACCTGGCCGTTCTCCGTGAACGCGGTGCCGTTTCGGCCGTTGCGGGTGGGGGCCACACAGTCGAACATGTCGACCCCCCGCCGGATCGCCTCGAGCAGATCGCTCGGGTATCCCACACCCATCAGGTAGCGGGGTGCCTCGCGCGGCAGGTGAGGCTCGCACGCGTCGAGGATTCGGCGCGTCACGTCCTTCGGCTCGCCGACCGACAGCCCGCCGATCGCCACGCCGGGCCAGGGACCGAGCTCGAGCGTCCGGGCGAGCGCTTCGATCCGGAGATCCTCGTACGAGGCGCCCTGGAGGATCGGGAACAGCAACCCGGGTCCGGCACCATCGGGTCCGGCGCCGTGCGCGGTGAGCTCGGCGTGCCGGAGCCGGCAACGCGCCAGCCATGCGAGTGACCGCTCGACCGCCGTCCGGGCCACCCGGGGGTCCGCCTCCCCTCGAGGACACTCGTCGAAGGCCATCTGGATGTCCGACCCGATCACGGTCTGGATCTCGATAGAGCGTTCCGGGGTCAGGCGGTGCCGGCTCCCGTCGATGTGGCTCTGGAACGTGACGCCATCGTCATCGATCTCGTTGCTCGGGGCGAGCGAGAACACCTGGAAGCCGCCCGAGTCCGTGAGGATGGGCCGATCCCACGACATGAACCGGTTGAGCCCGCCCATCCGTTCGAGCGTCGCGAGACCCGGGCGCAGATAGAGATGGTACGCGTTCCCCAGCACGATCTCCGCCCCCGCGGCCTCGACATCCGCCGGGGTGAGGCCCTTTACGGTGCCCTGCGTGCCCACGGGCATGAAGACGGGGGTGTGGACGACCCCGCGCCGGAGCGTGAGGACCCCCGCCCGGGCGCGCCCGCTCACCGCGTCGAGACGAAAGGCGCCGCTCACGTGACGACCATCGCATCACCGTAGGAATAGAAGCGATATCGCTCTTCTATCGCGTGCGCATAGGCCCTGCGGGTCAGCGGCAGGCCGGCGAAGGCGGCCACGAGCATGAGGAGGCTCGAGCGTGGTAGGTGGAAATTGGTCACGAGGCAGTCGATTCCCCTGAATTCGTGCGGGGATCGGATGAACAGGTCGGTCCAGCCCGCCCCGGGGGCGAACCTTCCCGCGACGTCGCAGATCGTCTCGAGCACCCGGCACGAGGTGGTACCGACGGCCCAGATGCGACGGCCCTCCGCGCGCGCCCGGTTCAGACGGTCGGCCGCCGGCGCCCCGACCCGATACGCCTCGGCATGCAGCCGGTGCCGGTCCAGACGCTCGGCCGAGACGGGGCGGAACGTGCCGATCCCCACGTGGAGCGTGAGGCTGACGACATCGGCGCCGGACGCGCGTGTCCGGTCGAGCAGCTCGTCGGTGAAGTGCAGCCCGGCGGTCGGGGCCGCAACACTGCCGCGCGAGCGCGCGTAGACCGTCTGGTAACGGTCGCGGTCGTCCGGCTCGTCGGCACGCTCGATGTACGGCGGGAGCGGAACATGTCCGTGGCGCTGGATCAGCTCCCACGGATCGCGATCACCGTGAAGGCGGACCCCGCGGCACCCGTCCGCGAGCGAGTCGACGATCTCGATCGTGAGCTCGGACGACACCCGCACCCGGCGGCCCGGCTTGAGCTTCGCACCCGGCCGAACCAGCGCGACCCATTCCCGCGGACAGGGGCGATCGAAGGCGTCCGTCGGGAGCTCGCCCTGGTCGCTCACGGGTCTGATCAGCAGCACCTCCGCCCGTGCCCCCGACGGCCTCTCTCCGATCAGCCGGGCCGGGAATACGCGGCTGTCGTTCACGACCAGCACATCACCGGGGGCGATCAGATCCGGGAGATCCGAGAACCACCGGTCGGCGAGGCGGCCTTGTCCCCGGTCCACGTGGAGGAGGCGGCTCGCGTCCCGCCGCCCGGCCGGGCGGTCGGCGATGAGCGCCCGTGGAAGGTCGTATTCGTAGGCCCGCGCCCGATCGGGGCGGGTCTCAATCTCCATCGCCGAACAGAGCCCCCTGCGGGTCGGCACGACCGGGGAGGGCGTACCCGAAGCGCTCGTAGGCCTTCCGGGTCGCGGTCCGGCCGCGCGGGGTCCGCTGGAGGTATCCCTTCTGGATGAGGTAGGGCTCGTACACCTCCTCGAGCGTTCCCGCATCCTCGCCAACCGACACGGCGAGCGAGCTGAGCCCGACCGGACCGCCATCGAAATCCTCGATGATCGCCCGCAGGACGCG
>Ga0302046_10003103_pt1 | contig 15156 bp, 13 predicted proteins | sample RVTome_11_FD_200261 | JGI IMG/M metagenome (GOLD analysis project Ga0302046, IMG submission 200261) | Soil microbial communities from uranium-contaminated site in the Upper Colorado River Basin, Wyoming, United States - RVT147D111 (version 2) ...
CGCGATCGCCTGCATCGAGGGACGCATACGCGCAAACAGTGCGACAGAGCGTTCGATTTCCTCGGGCCTCTCAAGGAATTCCTCGATTTCGGCACGGATGATCTCGTTCTGAATGTCGGCGAGCTCGGCCATACGCTGGGGCGCTCCACTAGGTCACGAAATGGCGAAAGGTTCTCAATGGCGGGTGGCGCGCGCGCGGTGCCACTCGCGGACGCTCTTGGCGATCTGGGTCAGGTTCTCGATCGGCGTCTGCAGCGGGATGGCACATTCCGGCCCGATCAACTGCACGCCCGCTTCCAGGTTGGCCACCACCTCGGCGTGCACCTCCTCCGGCCCGCGGGCGAACAGGGTCTCCGGGTTGTTGATATTGCCGACCAGCGCGATGCCGCCGTGCACCGCGTCCATCGCCTCTTGCGGTTTGTTCTTGGAATCGAAGTGGAAGGCGGCCATGCCGGTCTCGGCAATATAGCCCATCCGGTCGACGGTGCGCCCGCAGATATGCAGGATCAGCGGGACCGGGATGCGCTCCACCATCTCGATGTGGAGGTTCTTCAGGAATCGGTCGTAGTATTCGCCGCTGACAAGATCGCCCGTGGCGTGGTCGGGCAGCGTCAGCGCGTCCGCGCCGGCCTCCATCTGCGCCACGCCGAACAGCACCGTGGCTTCCTTCATGCGATCCAGGCACTGCATGGTCTTGCCCGGATCGTCGAGCGACATCAGCAGGAACTTTTCGACGCCGAAGACGTGATAGCCCAGCGTCCATGGCCCCATCGTCTTGCCGATGATGGCGACCTCGTCGCCGAACTCCTTGCGCAGGATGCGGATCGCATCCAGCACGCAAGTCATGTCCGGGTGGCTGAGGAAATCGTTCGGGATGACGATGTCGTCGACATCGTGCCAGATCGGTTCCGACATGCGCACCGTCGGCCAGTTGTCCTTTTGCTCCCATTGCAGCTTGCAGCCGAGGGCCGACGATTCCTGAATGATCGAGAACACCGGCATGATGCTGTCGAAGCCGATTTCGGTGTAGCCGGTCGCCGCCAGGCGCGCCATCAGCTCTGGCTTGCGGTTGGCATCGGGGAAAGGCGCGTCGACCAGGTCCATCAGTTCGACCGTCGCCACCGAGGTCGGATTGCAGAGCGGCGTGCGGTCGACCGGCTCCCGGTTCAACGCCGCCAGGACGCGCTCTCGGCTCGTCATCGGCGCGGTCTGTTCGCCTGACATGTTCCGATCCTCTCCTAGAACTGCGCCGCGCCGCCGGTCTGGGCGCTCGGCGCCGACAGCACGCCGCGCGCGACAGCGGCCTCGTATTCCCTGAGTGCGGCGCGCACATTCAGCGCCCGCGGCAGCAGCAGGCCGATAAGTTCGTCATGGGCTTGGCCGCACTCGAAGGCGAGCTCGGTCGGCTCGCTGCCCTGCGACAGGTCGGCGAGCTTGGCGAGCCCCCCGACCGCCATTGTCGCCCTGCGCTGCTCGCCGCCGTCCATGACGAAGCGATAGCGCCCGCCGCCGAGGCTCTCGGCGATCACCATGGCCTCGGCCTTCTTGTCGAGCGTGCTGAGCGGCGGCGGTGCCACATCGGCGTCGGGATCGTGCTTGCAGGCTTCGAGGAAGACGCGCTTGGCCGCCAGTCGGTGCGCCTCGCCGCAAGCGAAACGAAGGGAATTCGGCGTGCTGCCGGGCGCCATGCCGCCCAGCACCTGCATGATCGCAACCAACGCTGCGATGCGCCCGCCGGCGCCGTCCACCTGGCTATAGGTGTGAACCAGGTATTCCTGCGGTCCGCCGTCACGCGGCAAGGCATAGAGACCGATCGAGATGTCGTGGAAATGCCTGTCCATCGACGTCAACTCGATGCGTCGTCCGAGATCCTTGATATGGGCCATGCCAGCGCCGCTTTCCCGTCGCACCCATTCCCGTCCATTCTCCGGGGCGCGGAAATATAGCCCCAACCGGGCCCCGGCCGAAACGCCTGTGGCCGATTATTGACCGCCTCGGTCGGCCGTCAACGCCGGAACGGGCGCTTAACAGCGCCGTACAGGCCGCATAGTCTTCCGGCGACAAGGATGAAAGACGCAGTTGGCCGCCAAGGTGGTCTGCAATCCTATGAAGACGATCAGGCGATGGCATTGATCCCGAAGGACGGCCGGATCGACCGTCTCGGCGGCCGCCTGCTCTACCGCGCCTTCGGCGGCGTCTTCGCCTTGATCATGCTCGGCACCGCGTTCACGGCGTTCGGGGCCTTCGCCGCCGGCGACCATGTGGCTGGCGCGATCTTCGCGGCAATCGCCGCCGGCCTGCTCTTGCTCGTGCGCTGGTGCTTCTCGTCCAAACGGCGGCTGCATGAAGGCGAATGGTGCTGAGGCCACCAGTGCCCAAGTGCTTGTCCCGCTTGCACCTCCTCGGCCTGCCCCCTATCTTCCACCGGCTTTTGTCCCCCGTCCCGGAGTGCTAGCAGAGTCTCATGAAGTTCACCGGCACCGATACCTATGTCGCGACCGAGGATTTGATGGTCGCGGTCAACGCGGCAATCACGCTGGAGCGGCCCTTGCTGGTCAAGGGCGAGCCCGGCACCGGCAAGACCATCCTGGCGCACGAAGTGGCCAAGGCGCTGGGCAAGAACCTGATCCAGTGGCACATCAAGTCGACCACCAAGGCGCAGCAGGGCCTCTACGAGTACGACGCGGTCTCCCGGCTCAGGGATTCGCAACTCGGCGAGGCGCGCGTGCACGACATCGCCAACTACATCGTCCGCGGCAAGCTCTGGGACGCCTTCGAGGCCGATGAGGCGCCGGTGCTGCTGATCGACGAGATCGACAAGGCCGACATCGAGTTCCCGAACGACCTGCTGCTGGAGCTGGACCGCATGGAGTTCCACGTCTACGAGACGCAGCAGCAGGTCGCCGCGCGGCAGCGGCCGATCGTCTTCATCACCTCGAACAACGAGAAGGAGCTGCCGGACGCCTTCCTGCGCCGTTGCTTCTTCCACTACATCCGCTTCCCGGACCGCGAGACCATGGAGGAGATCGTCGAAGTGCATTACCCGGGCCTGCAGAAGGCCCTGGTGCGCGAATCGCTGAACGTCTTCTACGAGATCCGCGACGTGCCGGGGCTGAAGAAGAAGCCCTCGACCTCCGAGCTCCTGGACTGGCTGAAGCTGCTGCTGGCCGAGGACGTGACGCCGGAGGTACTGCGCTCGAAGGACCCGAAGAGCCTGATCCCGCCGCTGCACGGCGCACTGCTGAAGAACGAGCAGGACGTGCACCTGTTCGAGCGCCTGGCCTTCCTGGCCCGGCGCGAGCAGAAGAACTGACGGCGGCGCGGCGGAAGACCGGCCCGTGTTCGTCAACTTCTTCCTCGAGCTCAGGAAGGGCAAGGTCCCGGTCAGCCTGAAGGAGTACCTGACGCTGCTGGAGGCGATGCAGCGGAACCTCGCCGAATACAGCGTCGAGAACTTCTACTACCTCTCGCGGTCGGCGCTGGTGAAGGACGAACGCAACCTCGACAAGTTCGACCGTGTCTTCGGCCAAGTCTTCAAGGGGCTGGAAGCGGAGGAGGACGGCCTGCCGGCGGAGATTCCCGAGGAGTGGCTGAGGAAGCTCACCGAGCTCTACCTGACCGAGGAGGAGAAGGCGCAGATCGAGGCCCTCGGCGGCTTCGAGAAGCTGATGGAAGAGCTGAAGAAGCGCATCGAGGAACAGCAGAAGCGCCACCAGGGCGGCAGCAAGTGGATCGGCACCGGCGGCACCTCGCCCTTCGGCGCCTACGGCTACAACCCCGAGGGCGTGCGTATCGGCCAGGAAGGCTCGCGCCAGCGCCGCGCGGTCAAAGTCTGGGACAAGCGCGAGTACCGCAACCTCGACGACCAGGTGATCCTCGGCACCCGCAACATCAAGATCGCGCTGCGCCGGTTGCGCAAGTTCGCCCGCGAAGGCGTGCCGGACGAACTCGACCTGGACGAGACCATCTCCTCCACCGCCAAGAACGGCGGCTACATCGACATCCAGATGCGGCCCGAGCGGCGCAACACCGTGAAGGTGCTGCTGCTTTTGGACATCGGCGGCTCGATGGACGACCACATCCGCACCTGCGAGGAGCTGTTCTCCGCCACCCGCGCCGAGTTCAAGCACCTCGAGCACTACTACTTCCACAACTGCCTCTACGAGAAGCTCTGGAAGGACAACCGCCGCCGCCATTCCGAGGTGGTCGAGACCTGGCAGGTGCTGCACACCTACCCGCCGGACTGGAAGCTGATCTTCGTCGGCGACGCCACCATGAGCCCTTACGAGGTGGTCTACCCCGGCGGTTCGGTCGAGCACTGGAACGAGGAGCCGGGCCAGGTCTGGATGGCCCGCATGCTGGACCACTTCAAGCACGCCGTCTGGCTGAACCCGGTGCCCGAGCGGCACTGGCCGCACACGCCGTCCCTGGAGATGCTGCAGCAGATCATGGGCCAGCGCATGTATCCCTTGACCCTCGACGGCCTCGACCGCGGCATGCGCGAGCTTAATCGCTAACGGAAGCTGCGGCCCTTCGGCAGTGCCGTGCGGGGGTCCGACATCGGGTGCTTGACGACGTCGGCGCGGGCGACGGGCGGCTCCATCGGGCCCAGTTCCGAGAGGCCGTCGAGCAGGCCGGAGAGATCCTCCAGGCGGTCGGCCAGGACGTGGATGACGATGCCCTCGCGCTCCACCCGGCCACGGGCCAGCAGCAGCCGGGCGCCCAGCACGACGCGGCGGTAGCGCTCGAAGACCGGCGGGCGGACGATGACGTTGGCGACCGCCGCCTCGTCCTCGATGGTGACGAAGATGACGCCCTTGGCGGTGCCGGGGCGCTGGCGCACCAGCACCAGGCCGGCGACAGTGACGACGCGGCCCGCCGGCTGGTCGGGCAGCCGTTCGCTCGCCAGCACGCCGCGCCGCTTCATCTCGCCGCGCAGGAAGGCCATCGGATGCGCCTTCAGAGACAGCCGGAGCGCGCGGTAGTCCTCGATCACGTGCTGGCCGAGCGGCATCTCCGGCAGGACGACATGGCCCGCGTCGTCATTCCCGCGAATGCGGGAATCCAAGGCGGCGGTGGCTCTGGACTCCCGCTTTCGCGGGAGTGACGGGGGGATCGCAGCCGTCTCCCGCGCCGCCTGCCGCTCGGCGAAGGCGAAGAGCGGCGGCGGCACCTCGCCCAGCCCCTTCACCGCCCAGAGCGCGCGGCGGCGGTCGAGGCCGAGAGAGCGGAAGGCGTCGGCGCGGGCCAGCCGCTCCAGGCTCTCGCGCATCAGGCTCGCCCGGCGCCAGAGCCCGGCGATGTCGGCATAGCCGGGACCGCGAGCCGCCAGCAGCCGCGTTGCCTCGTCCTCGCGCAGGCCCTTGACCTGCCGGAAGCCGAGCCGCAGCGCCATGTCCGGCATTGCCGCCGGGCCGCCCCCCTCACCCCGCCCTCTCCCCCTCCGAGGGGGAGAGGGGACGATGCCATCACCGCCATCGCCATCGGTCTCCCTCTCCCCCTCGGAGGGGGAGAGGGCGGGGTGAGGGGGTGTTCCGATCGCTTCCAGCGTGCAGTCCCAGGCGGAGAAGTTGACGTCGACCGGGCGTACCTCGACGCCGTGCTGGGCGGCGTCGCGGACGATCTGGGCCGGCGCGTAGAAGCCCATCGGCTGGCTGTTCAGGAGCGCGCAGGCGAAGACGGCGGGATAGTGGCACTTCAGCCAGGCCGAGACGTAGACCAGCAGCGCGAAGCTGGCGGCGTGGCTCTCGGGGAAGCCGTAGTCGCCGAAGCCCTCGATCTGCTTGAAGCAGCGCACGGCGAAGTCGCGCGCGTAGCCGCGCGCCACCATGCCCTCGATCATCTTGGCCTCGAACTGGTGGATGGTGCCGGTGCGCCGGAAGGTGGCCATGGCGCGGCGCAGGCGGTCGGCCTCGGAGGGGGTGAAGCCGGCGGCGACGATGGCGATCTTCATCGCCTGCTCCTGGAACAGCGGCACCCCCAGCGTCTTGCCCAGTACCGCCTCCAGCCCAGGCGAGGGAAAGCTCACCGGCTCGCGGCCGTCGCGCCGGCGCAGATAGGGGTGCACCATGTCGCCCTGGATCGGCCCGGGCCGGACGATCGCCACCTCGATCACCAGGTCGTAGAAGGTGCGCGGCTTCAGCCTGGGCAGCATGGCCATCTGCGCCCGGCTCTCGACCTGGAAGACGCCGATGGAATCGGCCCGGCAGAGCATGTCGTAGACCGCCGGGTCCTCGGCCGGCACCTCGGCGAGCTGGAGCGGGCGGGCGTAGTGCCGGCCCAACAGCTCCAGCCCCTTGGCGATGCAGGTCAGCATGCCCAGCGCCAGCACGTCGATCTTCAGCATCCTCAGCGCCGCCAGGTCGTCCTTGTCCCATTCGATGACGGTGCGCTCGGCCATCGCCGCGTTCTCGATCGGCACCACCTCGGACAAAGGTCCGCGGGTGATGACGAAACCGCCGACGTGCTGCGAGAGGTGGCGCGGGAAGCCGATCAGCTGGCGCGCCAGGTGGATCGCCTGGGCCAGCCGGCGGTCGCGGGGATCGAGGCCGATCTCGCGCACCCGCTCGGCCGCCACGTCGTCCGGTCCCCAGCCCCAGAAGTTGTTGGCCAGCGCGCCCACCACGTCGGCGGAGAGGCCGAGCGCCTTGCCGACCTCGCGGATGGCGCTCTTGGCCCGGTAGCTGATCACCGTGGCGGCCAGCCCGGCGCGCTCCCGGCCGTATTTTTCATAGATGTACTGGATCACCTCCTCGCGCCGTTCGTGCTCGAAGTCGACGTCGATGTCCGGCGGCTCGCGGCGCTCGGCGGAGACGAAGCGCTCGAACAGGAGGTCGAGGCGGTCCGGATCGACGGCGGTGATGCCGAGGCAGTAGCAGACGGCGGAATTGGCGGCCGAGCCGCGGCCCTGGCAGAGGATGCCGCGCCCGCGCGCGAAACGCACGATGTCATGCACGGTGAGGAAATAGGGCGCATAGCCGAGGCTGCCGATCAGGCCGAGCTCGTGCGCCAGCAAGCCCTTCACCTTCTCCGGCACCCGGCCGCCGTAGCGCCCGGCCGCGCCCTCCCAGGTCAACCGCTCCAGCTCTTCTTGCGGCGTCCGGCCCTCGGGCACCGGCTCGGCCGGGTACTCGTAGCAAAGCTCGTCCAGGCTGAAGCGGCAGCGCTCGGCGATCTCCCCCGTCCGCGTCACGGCTTGCGGATAGGCGGCGAAGAGCCTGGCCATCTCCGCCGGCGGCTTCAGGTGCCGCTCGGCGTTGGCGGCCAGGCGGAAGCCGGCTTCGTCGATGGTGCAGTGTTCGCGGATGCAGGTCAGCACGTCCTGCAGGGGCCGCCGGGCAGCGGTGTGGTAGTGCACGTCGTTGCAGGCGATGAGCGGCGTTCGCGCCGCCTCGGCCAGTGCCGACAGGCCGGCCAGCCGGCGCGCGTCGTTGCCGCGATAGCGATGCTGCGCGGCGAGATAGCAGCGCCCGCGCCAGCGCCGGCCGAGGCGGTGCAGCGTGGCGGCGAAACCGGCATCCGGCCGCCCGGAATCGAATTGCACGGGCGGCAGGACGATGAATATCTGCCCCTCGTCGTGCGCCAGCACGTCGTCGAGGCTAAGCCAGCACTCCCCCTTCGGTGCCCGCCGCCGCCCCAGCGTCAACAGCCGCGACAGCCGCCCATAGGCCGCCCGGTCGGTGGGGTAGCAGAGCAGGTTCAGGGATGTCTCCGCACCCCAACCCTCCCCCACCAGGGGGGAGGGGGCGCAATGGCGGCCCCCTGTACGCAAACGCCCTCCCCCTTGATGGGGCAGGGTAGGGTGGGGGTGAATGGCAGCGCCGTCGCCAAGCAACCCCAGGCCGAGGTCGAGGCGGGCGCCGACGACGAGGCGGATGCCGGCGTTCCTGGCGGCGACATGGGCGCGCACCACGCCGGCGAGACTGTTGCGGTCGGTGACCGCCAGCGCCGGCATCCCCAGCGCGGCCGCGGTGAGCGCCAGCTCGTCCGGGTGCGAAGCGCCGCGGAGGAAGCTGAAGTTGCTGGTGACCTGCAATTCGACATAGGCCGGGGTGGCGGATCTGCTCATGGCGACCTCACGCGAACAGGCCGTGCAAATACCAGCGCGGGCTTTCGCCGGGCGCATAGAGGCCGTCGCGGTAGACCCAGAAGCGGGCGCCCGCGCCGTCCTCCAGCCGGTAGTAGTCGCGCACGCGCCGGCCCCGGCCCTCGGCGCGCCACCATTCCGGCGCGATCCGCTCGGGCCCGTCGGCCCGTGCCACCCGGTGCGTTACCCCGCGCCAGCGGAACTGCACCGGCGGTCCGTCCGGCACCTCGGCCACCGCCTCCACCAGCTCCGGCGCCGGCAGCAGGCTCACCGGGCGCGGCAGCTCCGGGTCCCAGAGGCCGCCGTCGCCGGCCGGCGCCAGCGGCGCCACCACCCGCACCGCGCGTTCCGGCAGGTGGCTGCGGCGGGCCGCCGGGCGGACCACGTTCTCGAGCCCGAGACGGTTGCCCAGCCGGTCGATCAGCAGGCCGAGGTCGCCATCCTCGCCCGCCTCGGCTTCGATCCGGCCGAGGCCGAGCTGCGCCGCCGCCAGGGGCTCGACCACCGGAGCCGCCAGCGTCGCCACGTCGGCGCCGAAGCCGGCCTCCAGGCCGGAGAGTTTTTCCCGAAACAGACGGGCCAGGTGACCGGGCGCGCGGCTCGGCCGGCTGCAGCCGACCGCGAGCCGCCGGACGCCGCCGTCGGCGAGGTAGAGCACCAGCTCCAGCCGCCTGGCGCCCTTCTCCTCCGCCGCCAGGTCGGCGCAGAGCTCGTCGGTCAGGCGCTCGACGGCGGCGGCGATGTCGGACGCCGCGGCGATCGGCTCGGGAAAGCTCATCCGGGCCAGGAACCAGGGCACCGGGCGGTCCGGCGAGATCGGCTCCGCCGCCTGCCCCAGCGCCTGCGCCAGCCGCTCGGTGAGCTCGCGGCCGAACCGGCGGGCCAGCTCGGTCGGCGGGATCGCCAGCAGATGCGCGACCTGGGTGAGGCCGAGGGCGGCGAGCCCGTCCACCGTCTCCGGCGCCAGGCGTAGCGCCGCCGCCGGCAGCGGCGCCAGGACCTTTCGCGCCGGCGCCTCGGCCACCGTGCGGGCGGCGGGCGCGAAGCGGGCCAGTCCCCAGGCCGCGCCCAGGCCGTCGGCGATCGCCATCCGTGCCGTCAGGCCGAAGCGGTCGAACCGGGTTCCCAGGTCGGCCAGCAGCGCCCGCTCGCCGCCGAAGAGATGGCTCGCGCCGGTGATGTCGAAGCGGATGCCGTCGGCGCCGTCCACCGCCACCCAGGGGCTGTAGCGCCCGCACCAATCGGCGAGCCGCTGCAGGGAGCGGGCATCGGCTTCCGGCGTCGCCGGGGCGGTGGCGAGATCGGGCAGCAGCGCCCGCGCGTCGGCGAGCGTCATGCCGGGACGGAGGCCGAGCGCCGCCGCCGCCGGATTGACATGGGCCAGCCGCTCGGCGCCCTCCGCCGAGCGGGTCAGCGCCAAGGGCGCCTCATCGTTCCGGAGGTCAGGCGCCGACAGCTTCGGCTTCCGGCAGCGCCGGTCCGTCGCCCAGTATGGCAGCCACAGTGAAAGTATGCGTCGCATCGTCCCACTCGACGAGCCAGGCGCCGGGCCGGCCGCCCCGGCAGCGCGTCAGCTCCAGCCGGAACCGGATGCGGCCGACGCCGCGGTAGCCGGCGGCGGGGCCGCTCGGTGCGCTCTGCACCCGCCAGCGGGTGACGGCGGCGCTGGCTCCCTGCCCTTCGCCGCCGAGCAACAATGCCGGCGTGCCGCCGTTCTCCGCCGCCAGCTGCAGGCGCCGGCTCTCGGTCAGGCCGAGACGGCCGGCCTCGCCCACCACCAGCGCCGCCCGGCCCGAGGCCAGCGTCTCCTCCATCGCCCAGAGCGTCCGGCGCCGCGCCCCGGCGCAGACCAGCAGCAGCCGCTCCGGTACAAGCCCGAAGGCGGTCAGTCCCGGCGGGTAGAGCCCGGCGCGCGCCGTGCACCAGAGCACCGGTCCGGCCGCCGTTTGGCCGAGCCGCCTCCCGGCGATGAGCGCGGCGAAGGCCAGTGCCGGTCCCGCCGCGCCGCCTATTTCGTGCAGCGCTGCCGGCCTGAGCCCGCCCTCTGGCAGGGCGTCGTCGATTTCGACCAAGCCGAAACCCAGCGCCGGCGCGCCGACCTGCCCCGTCGGCCGTTCCATCGCCTCGATCTTGCGCCTGAGTGCCGCCAGCAACCCGGCCTTGCTCCGACGGCCGGCCGGCACGACCCGCGGCGGCGCGACGACCGCCGGGGACGGCGGTCTCCTGGACGGCAAGGGGACGACGGACATCGGTGCAAGCTCCGCGCGACGCTTGTTGCCATGAATGTTCCTATTTTGTTCTAATCATGGCCACGAGTCAACGGCGCTTCTCAGGGGGGCGTCAGCAAGCGCACCGGATCCCCCACGACGATGCACCCGGTTGCCTCGACCGCAGCATAGACGCCGATCTCGTTATCGAAATCCTCGACCACATGTCGCAGGATGGCCGGATCGCGTGCCGCGCTCGCCGGATCGATGGTGATCATGACGCAGCGGTCGATCGCCTTGTTGATCCGCAGTCTCGCCGCCTCCGGCCGATCGCCGAAGACCAGGGTGCCGCCGATCCAGTCGGTCTCGCGGACGGCCGTCCCATCCGGTACGGCGACCAGGATGTTGGCGCGAAACCGCCGCGCATCCATATCTCGCCCAGCCCGAGCCGCTACCAACCGCGGCGTCACCGTCGCCAGCACCGAGACGGGCATGCTGTCGAAAGCACCCCGTCCCACCTGCAGCAATCGGATTTCTTCGCCGGCCGCCCGGCTCAAGCGCGCGCAAAGCTCCGCATCGCCCACGTCCCACTCACCATCGTCCGCTGCAATCCGGACCGCGGAATGGCGCGGGTCGTCGGCGTCGAGATAGCGGGCCGACCAAGTCACCAATTCCGACACCTCGCGTCCCGTGAGCCAGGGGAAGCGCGAGGCGTTGCCCGCCCGCAGGAAGGCATATTGACGGTCGCCGCCGATGCCGGTCCAGCGCAGCTCGGCGCGCTCGAGAGACTCTCCACCGATGGACTTGACCGGGTAGCGGTGGATTGCCGCAACCGTGCCGACGGCATTCATCTCAATGCGGAACGTTCGGCAGCACCTCGACGCCGGCCTCGCGCATGTCCGACATCGCCGCGGCCAGCGAACCGTCATGGTCGATGGCGGCAGAGGCATTCTCGATCAACGCCACCTCGAAGCCTTCGCGCCGGCCGTCCAATACCGACCAGCGCACGCAGACGTCGGTGGCGATGCCGCAAGCGAAGATCCGCTTGAAGCCTCGCTCGCGCAGATAGCCGGTGAGCCCGGTCCCGGTCCTGCGGTCGTTCTCGTAGAAGGCGGAATAGGAGTCCACCGCCGGGCGGAAGCCCTTGCGGATGATCAGCTCGGCCCGGTTGATCTCCAGGTCGCGGTGGAAGGCTGCGCCGAGCGTGCCCTGCACGCAATGGTCGGGCCACAGAATCTGCGTTCCGTAGTCGACTTCGACGGTCTGCAACGGCTCGGTCCCGGGATGCACGGAGGCGAAGGAACTGTGTCCCTCGGGATGCCAGTCCTGGGTCAGCACCACGTGCGGGAAGCGCCGCATGAGCCCGTTGATCGCCGGCACGATGTCGTTGCCGGCCGGCACCGCCAGGCTGCCGCCGGGGCAGAAATCGTTCTGCACATCGACCACAAGCAGCACGTCGTCTTCGGAAACCGTCGTCCAGTCGCCCATGGCAATCCTCCCGGCCGCTTCACCCCGGAGATAGCGCCGCGAGGCCGCGAGTCAATTCAGGACCGCTAGCATCTCGCCGACGGTGACGAACTTGCGCCGGGGCGCGGGCCTGTCGCCGACGGCGGAAACTTCAGCCTCGTTGATCCGGCCCCAGTCGTCATAATCGACGAAGCGGACGCCGGCCTGCTTCAGATGCGCCTCCAACGCCCTACGGCCGGGCTTGCCGGCGCCAGCGCCGCAGTCCTCGACGATCTGCTCGGCGGCGGTCCGGCCATCCGGCTTGTTGGAGCCGATGACGCCGGTCGGCCCCCGCTTGATCCAGCCGACGGCGTAGACGCCCTCGCCGACGCGGCCATTGTCGTTGACGACCACGCCGCGCCGTTCGTCGAAGGGCGCGCCCAGCGCGTTCAGGCCGCGATAGCCGATGGCCGGGACCACCAGGCCGCATTCGATCACGAAGAACTCGCCCGAGCCGACGGCGCGACCGTCGACCACCTTGGTGCGTTCGAGCTTCAGCCCCTCGACCCTGTCGCCGCCCAGGATCTCCACCGGCGAGGCGAAGAAGGCGAAATGCACGCGCTTGGTCTTGCCGGCGGGTTCGAGGGTGATGAACTCCCGCAGCGTTGCCAGGTTGCGTTCCTTCAGCCGGCGGTCGCGGTCGTTGTCGATCTCGCCCACTTCGTCGGGGAGCTGCGCCGGATCGACCACCGGATGACAGATTTCCAGGTGCCCCATCTCGCGCAGCTCGACATTGGTGAACTTGGCCTCGACCGGGCCGCGCCGGCCGAACATGTATACGTCGGTGAGCGGCGAGGCCTGGATCGCGTCGATGGCATAGTCGGTGATATCCGAGCTCGCCATCTCCTCGCGCGTCTTCACCAGCACCCTGGCGATATCGATGGCCACGTTGCCGTTACCGATCACGGCGACGGCCTTGGTGTCGAGGTTCGGCTGCAGGTCGCGAAATTCGGGGTGGCCGTTGTACCAGCCGACGAAAGCGGCGGAACCGATGACGCCTTGCTTGTCCTCGCCCGGGATGCCGAGCTTGTTGTCGTGCGGCGAGCACCACCGCGTCGTACATCGCTTTCAACTCGTCCAGCGAGATCTGCCCGTCGACCTCGACGTTGCCGTAGAAGCGGACGTGCTCGTCGCCGGCGATGCGGTCATAGCTGCGCGAGACGTTCTTGGTCGTCTGATGGTCCGGGGCGACGCCGTAGCGGATCAGGCCGTGCGGCGCCGGCAAACGCTCGATGATATCGATTTCGCAGGTGGCATCGCTCTTCAGCAGTGCTTCCGCGGTGTAGAAGGCGCTCGGACCTGAACCGACGATGGCGACCGAGAGCGGCATGGCGTGACCTCTTTGGCTGCCCCGCTGCGCAGCGTTCCGCTGCGCAGGCGACGGGTGGCGGTGGCTCTGCTCCCGCTGCCTTAGCGTTTCAGTTTCGACATCAACAGTTTAGACGGTCCAGGTCGCACCCCGCCTGAGCAAGGCGTTCAGGTCTTTCGACGGTGCCTTGGCGGTTGCCGCCGCGATCTGGTCCTGGATCGCGTGCTCGTAGGTGTTCTCCTGGACGCGGTAGATCACGCCCAGCGCGACGGGCAAGCTCGGCGGCTGCATCGCCGCCAGCATCACCGCCAGGGGCTTGCTGGTCTCGTCGTGCAGCAGCAGGTCGGCTTCGTCGACGCCGCCCTCGCCGAGCGTCACCACTTCCAGTTCCAGGCGCGATGGCGAAAGCCGCAGCCCCTTGCCGCCGTCCTTGCCGAACACCAGCGGCTTGCCGTGCCGGACGTGGATCTGGTGGTCGTCGGCGACCGCCCGTTCGGTGAAGTCGTCGAAGACACCGTCGTTGTAGACGATGCAGTTCTGGAAGATCTCGACGAAGGAGGCGCCGGTATGCGCATGTGCCTGCTTCAGCACCTCCAGCAGTTCCTTCTGCTGGGTGTCGATGCCGCGGGCGACGAAGCGCGCATTGGCGCCGAGCGCGAACTGCGCCGGCGACAACGGCAGGTCCACCGAGCCGCCGGGCGTCGAGGGCGAGCGCGTGCCGAGCCGGGAGGTCGGCGAGTACTGGCCCTTGGTCAGGCCGTAGATCTCGTTGTTGAACAGCAGAATCTGCACATCGACGTTGCGCCTGAGCACGTGCAGCAGATGGTTGCCGCCGATCGACAGGCCGTCGCCGTCGCCGGTGACGATCCAGACGTCGAGCTCCGGATTGGCCAGCTTGACGCCGGTGGCGATGGCCGGCGCCCGGCCGTGGATGGTGTGGAAGCCGTAGGTCGACATGTAGTAGGGGAAACGCGAAGAGCAGCCGATGCCGGATATGAATACGGTGTTCTCCGGCCGCGCGCCGATGTCGGCCAGCGCCCGCTGCACGCCTTTCAGGATGGCGTAATCGCCGCAGCCGGGGCACCAGCGCACTTCCTGGTCGGACGCGAAGTCCTTGGGCTTCAACGGCTCGATCGTCGTCGGGGCATTCATCTCAGTTCTCCAGCTGGGCGCGGATCGCCGCTTCCACCTCGGATATCTTGAAGGGCTGTCCGGTAACCTTGTTCAGCCCCTTCGCCGGCACCAGGTATTCGGCGCGAAGCACCGTCAGCAGCTGGCCGTCGTTCATTTCCGGCACCAGCACTTTCTCGAAGCCCGACAGCAACGCGCCCAGGTTGGCCGGCAACGGCCAGATGTGGCGGATATGGATGTGGCTGACATCCAACCCCTGGCGTTCGCGCAGGTTGTTGACGGCGCGGCTGATCGGGCCATAGGTCGAGCCCCAGCCGACGACCGCCAGCTTGCCGCGCTCGTTGCCCTGATCGACCGTCTGGGCGGGAATGTCCTTGGCGATACCGTCGATCTTGTCGCGGCGCACGTTGGTCATGCGCTGATGGTTTTCCGGATCGTAGCTGATGTGGCCGCTGTCGTAGGCCTTTTCGATGCCGCCGATGCGGTGCTCCAGCCCCGGCGTGCCCGGAACCGCCCAGGCGCGACCCAGCGTCTCTGGGTTGCGCAGGTAGGGATGGAAGCCGTCGGTCTCGGTGTGGAACTGCGCCGGGAAGGGCTTGTAGCCGGTGAAGTCGGGAATCAGCCAGGGTTCGGCAGCGTTGGCGATGTAGCCGTCTGTCAGCAAGATGACCGGCGTCATGTACTTGATGGCAAGGCGCACGGCCTCGATGCCGCACTCGAAGCAATCGGAGGGCGAACGCGAGGCGATCACCGCCAGCGGCGCGTCGGCGTTGCGGCCATACACGGCCTGGTGGAGGTCCGACTGCTCGGTCTTCGTCGGCATGCCCGTCGAGGGGCCGGCGCGTTGCGAATTCACGACGACCAGGGGCAGTTCGGTGGTGATGGCGAGGCCGATCGCCTCGCCCTTCAGCGCGACG
>Ga0302046_10003104_pt1 | contig 15152 bp, 9 predicted proteins | sample RVTome_11_FD_200261 | JGI IMG/M metagenome (GOLD analysis project Ga0302046, IMG submission 200261) | Soil microbial communities from uranium-contaminated site in the Upper Colorado River Basin, Wyoming, United States - RVT147D111 (version 2) ...
TGAGGAGCGGCCCGTTGCGTTGCCCTCGAGTGTCACGCCGGCGGAAGCGGGGGCGGGATCATCCGTCCCGAGTCCACTGGACGGTGCGATCGATGACGCGATCGCAGATGGTGCCCTGGACGGTTCGCAGGCCGAGGTCGGGCAGGCGGGTGGTGGTGATGTCGAAGCTGCACTCGCCGGCGTTGCCGTTGGAGTCGGACCAGGAGAAGGTACCGGCCTTGTGAGCGGTCTGCGGGCCATCGAGCTGTCCATGGACGACGCTGCGGTGTGCGGTGAACGTGAAGCTGCCGTTGATGGTGCGGGTGACGTTGCGTCGCACATGAGCGCAGTTGCTCCACGAGCCGCTGGCGCTGACATCGAACTGGAAGTTACCGCGTTCACCGGAGCGGTCGATGGTTCCGGCGAGATCGACGGACCCGCCGGCGGGGCATGCGCGCGAACGAGCGAAGTCGCGCGGGTCGGCGCTCTGGGTGGTGAGGCCGGTGGTGGCGCCGAATCCGCCGATGAGCATCTGAGCGAAGACGATTTCGCCGGTCATGGCATCGGCATCGAGTGCAATGGCGGCGGCCTCAGCGGCGTCGATGGCGGAGGCGGGGCCGGTGCCATCGGAGCAGGCAGTGGCGGCGAGCAGGGCGATGAGAGCGGTAGCGGACCAGCGCATGCGTTTCATTCCAGCATCTCCTGATTCGGGCGGCGACGTCCCGATTCGTGCGCCGCAAGGTTCGACCAGCGGGCCACGACCGATCGAGGCCTCATGGGAATGGATGCCGGTGGTTCGGCGGCCGTTAAGGCGCTGGTGGCGGGCACGGCGGGAGACCTGCAGCGGGTCAGCGTGGCGGAGCATGTGTCGCAGAATGCGAGGGCGCCGGTGGCGGCGCTGGGTCGCGTTCTGCATCTTGGCGGCCGCTTGCAGACAGGGAACGAGGGAGGCTCTGCGTTGCAGGAGACGGCGGGTGCGGGGCTGCGCCGGGCGATCGGGTTGCCGCATGCAACGGCGATGGTGGTGGGCACGATCATTGGCGCATCGATCTTCGTGCAGCCATCGGAGATCACGGGCCGGGTCCCGACGGTGACCGGCGTATTCCTGGTGTGGGGTGTGGCGGGCATCCTCACGCTGTTCGGGTCCCTGGTGTGCGCGGAGCTGGCATCGGTGTTTCCGCGCACGGGCGGTGTGTACGTCTTCCTGAAGGAATCGTTCGGCTCGGCGCTCGGATTCCTGTGGGGCTGGGCGATGTTCTGGGTGATGCACACGGGCATCATCGCGGCGATCGCGACGGTGTTCGCGCGCTACACGGATTATTTCATACCGCTGGGCGCAACGGGCATGCGCATTGTGGCCATGGCGGTGATCGTGGTGCTGTCGGCGGTGAACTGGGTGGGCGTCCGCCAGGGTGCCACGCTGCAGGCGCTGTTCACCGCGGGCAAGCTGCTGGCGGTGGTCGGCATCATCATCGCGGGATTCGCGCTGGGCCCGCGCGCGGATGCGGCCGTCACTGTGACGCAGGCGACGACGCTGCCGGACGGGATCGGGCTGGTCGACTTCGCGCTGGCGCTCGTGGCCGGGCTCTTTGCGTACGGCGGCTGGCACATGGTGACGTACAGTGCCGAGGAAACGGTTGACGCACCGCGTACGCTGCCGCGCGCGCTCATCGCCGGCACATTGATCGTGACCGTCTGCTATATCGCATTGAACGGCGTGTATCTCTACGTACTGCCGATCGAGACGGTTGCCGCATCGACACGCATTGCGGCGGATGCGGCGGACGCGGTGGTCGGGCGAGGCGGCGGAGCGTTCATGTCCGGACTCGTGATGTTCTCGACGTTCGGTGCGCTGTCGGGCATCATCCTGGCCGGTCCGCGCGTTTACTTCGCCATGGCGAATGATGGCCTGGCGTTCCGCTGGCTGGGCCGGCTGCACGACCGGCGCGGCACACCGCACATCGCCATTCTGCTGCAGGCCGTGTGGGCCTGCGTGCTGGCAGGCACGGGAACGTATCGCCAGCTGTTCACCGCCGTGATCTACACGGAATGGATCTTCTTCGGCCTGATGGCGCTGGGGCTGATGCGGCTCCGGGCGCGGCCCGGGCTGGTGGCACCGTATCGGGTCCGACCGTATCCGTGGGTGCCGCTGCTCTTCGCCGTGGCAGCGTTCGCAATTGTGGCCAACCAGATCCGGGCCGAGCCGGACCAGAGTCTGATCGGCCTGTCGATCGTGCTGGCGGGACTTCCCGTCTGGTGGCTGTGGACCCGAACCGGAACGAGACCAGCGACATGATCATCGACTGGCACAACCACTACTATCCGCCTGCGTACATCGCCGCGCTCCGCCAGAACAGCAGTGTTCGCGTCACGACGGATGACGCGGGCAATCCGCTGCTGCACTACCCGGGCGATTACAACATTGCGGTGCCCGGGCACCGCGACCTGAACGTGCGCCGGCAGGTGATGCAGGACAACGGCGTCGACGTGCAGGTGCTCACCCTGACGTCGCCCGGCACGCACGTGGAAACGCCGGCGCGTGCCGCCGAACTGGCCAGTCTGGTCAACGATGCACTTGCCGAGGCGGTGCGTACACAGGACGGCCACTTCAGCGCGCTCGCAGCACTGCCACTCAATGATCCGGCGGCCGCCCTGCGCGAGTTCGAGCGCGCCACCGGTGAGCTGGGCCTGCCGGGTGCGACGCTCTTCAGCAACATCAACGGCGTCGCCCTGGCCGATCCACGCTTCTGGCCGCTCTACGAGGCGGCCGCCGATCGGAACAGCGTCTTCTTCATTCATCCGATCCATCCGGTGGGCGTCGAAGCCATGACCGAGTACTGGCTGATGCCGCTGGTCGGATTCCCGACCGACACCACACTCGCAGCCGCACACCTCGTGTTCGCGGGCGTGATCGAACGGTTCCCCGCGATCCGCTGGGTGCTCGGCCACCTGGGCGGCACCATTCCATACCTCGCCGAGCGACTGGACCGCGGCTTCCACGCGTTCGAGGAGAACCGCAGGAACATCGGCAGACTGCCCAGCGAGTACCTGCGCCAACACTTCTGGTACGACACCGTCAACTTCGACCCCGCCGCGCTGCAACTGGCCATTGACTTCGCCGGTGCCAGTCACCTCGTGGCCGGCAGCGACTATCCGCATCAGATCGGCAGCGTTCCGTCAATGCTCTCGAGCCTGCGCAGCCTGGACATCGCGGAGACGGAGCGTTCGGCCATACTGGGAGGCAACGCCAGGTCACTGCTCGGACTCTGACGCGTGCGGCCCCGGCGCCACAGTCGATGAGCGCGGTCGCCCGGCCGTGGCCATCCCGGTCCCTCGTGGACGTGACCGGCCGATACGATAAATAGTGTTGTAACAGCGACTTGGATCGCCAGGCACGCTGCGCGCGGCGGAACGACTGCGCGGCCTGCTTGTTTCATCCACCGGAGTGCAGCCAGCGCGAGCCACAGCTCAGCGGGACATGTATGAACGAAGTCGTGCCGGACGGAGTCACGTGCGCAATCGCCTGATCCTGCTCGTCGTCGCCAGTGCGGCGATCGGCCTCGCCGTCGCAGCCATCGGTGCGCTGCGGGCAGGCGTTCCGATCGACGATCCGTGGCTGTTTCCGCTGCTCGTGGTGGTGCCGGCCACCGCGGCGATCGCGCTCGCGCTGTCACTGCGGGCGCGACCGGCCACGCGTGCGAACATCGTTGTACTCATGGCGGCGCTGATCGCGGGGCTCTACGTCGTGGAGAGCGCACTGGCGTTGCTGCCCTCGCCATCCGCTCCGCCGTCCGGTCCGGTCGCAGCAGCGGGCGATGCCGCGGACCGGCGCACGCGGTTCGAGGTGGTGACCGACATGCGCGGGATGGGAGAAGGCGCGTATCCATCGTTTGGTGCGCGCGGCCTGCGCTCACTCAACATGCGGAGCGGCGTGGGTATCACGCTGGATGGGCAGCGGATCGCGCCGCTCGCGCAGCTGGTCGACCGCACGATCGTCGACTGCAACGAAAGCGGGCAGTTCTCGATCTTCCGCACGGACGAGCGTGGGTTCAACAACCCGCCCGGCCTCTGGAACGGACCGATCGACGTTGCAGCGGTGGGCGATTCGTTCGTGCAGGGATCGTGTGTCGGTCCGGGCGAGACGCTGGTGGCAGGCATGCGGCGCCGTGTGCCGGCGACGGTCGGTGCCGGCATCGCCGACAGCGGACCGTTCGTCTACCTGGGTATCATCAAGGAATATCTGGCCGACGTGAAGCCGCGTGACGTGGTCTGGTTCCACTACGAGGGCAATGATCTGCGCAACCTCGCCAGCGAGTACCGCAACGCCGAGCTGCGCATCTACCTGGAGCCGGGCGGCACGCAGCGCCTGCTCGAACGACAGCAGGAGATCGATCAGGCCATCGCGGGCTTCGTCGAGGAGCGCCTTGCCGATCCGCCCGGGGATGAGGAACCGGACGTTGCCGATGCTTCATTCGGGGCCGGGCTCCGGCAGTGGATCCGGCTCAACCGCATCCGCAGCACCCTCGGCCTCGCCAACGTCAACGAGCGACTGCAGAGCTGCTGTGACCTGGCCACGTTCGAGGCGACGCTCCTGGAAGCACGGCGCACGGTCGAGTCGTGGGGCGGTCGCTTCCATTTCGCGTACCTGCCCGCGGGCGGCCGTTACTTCCAGCCGCTGTCCGCGATCCTCGATGACGATCTTCGCTACCGCGGGCGCGTCCATCGGCTCGTGAACGACCTCGGCATTCCCGTTCTCGACGTAGATGCGACGTTCCGCGCTTCGGGCGATCCGACGCGCTTCTTCCATTCCTGGCGTTCGCACTACAATCCCGAAGGCTACCGCGTGGTCGCCGACGCCGTGATCGACCACCTCGAATCGGTGAAACGGGCCGACGCTGCAGCAGTTCGCGACTGAGATCGCTGCATCGAAGTGGCGAACGGTAACCGTTTTGCCGCCTCGAACGTCCAACCATCGAGCCGACCCGAAACAGGGGTGTCCGGATGATCGATGCGCTGGCGAGGGATCTCGCGTACGGACTACGCATGCTGGTGCGGGGCCGTGCGTTCACTGCGGTTGCGGTTCTGACTCTGGCGCTGGGGATCGGCGCGAACAGCGCGATCTTCAGTCTGGTGAACGGGCTGCTGCTGCGGCCGTTGCCGTACCCGCAGGTCGATCGGCTGGTCTGGATCGCGACGCCGATGGTGACGTCGGACAATGTCGGCGAGTGGCGCGCCGGGATGCGCACGCTGGAGCGGGTGGCGGCATTCGGCCTGCGCAGCGCTGTACTGACGGGTCGTGGACCGGCGCAACGGCTTTCCGGCATGATCGTGACCGAGGACTACCTGCCGCTGCTGGGCGCGACGCCGGTGCGCGGGCGCCTGTGGACCGCGGATGAGCTGAGCACGGGCGGGCCGGGCACCATTGTCGTCAGCCAGAGTCTCTGGCAGCGGCTCGGTCCGGATGCGGTTCCCGGCGCGACCACGCTCACACTGGATGGCGCCAGCTACACGGTGATCGGCGTACTGCCCGCCAGCTTCCCGAATCTGCACTACCGTTCCGACGTGTGGTGGCCGGCGGCGGGCGCAACAGGCCGCGGATTCAACCTCATCGCACTGCGCCGTGCGGACGCGACCGTCGAAGCGGTTCGTCTGGAGGCGACCGCACTCGCGGAGCGGATCGACGTGGCCGGGCTCCCCATCGCGCGCCGCTTCGCGAACGTCAACGCACTGGCGGCGATCTATACGGGCGACATCCGCACGCCATTGCTGGTGTTTCTCGCGGCCGCCGGCTTCGTGCTGCTGATTGCTTGCGCCAATGTCGCGAATCTGCTGCTGGCACGTGCGGCGGGCCGGCAGCGCGAGATGGTGGTGCGCACGGCGCTCGGTGCCGGCCGCCCGGTTCTGCTGCGCCAGCTCTTGAGCGAGAGTGCCGTGCTGGGGCTCGCGGGCGCCCTGGCCGGCGCGCTCGTCGGATTCGCGGGATTGCGCGCCGTCCTTTCGCTCGTGCCCGAGTACTACTCGTTCGGCCGCATTGCAGCCGTGCAGATGGACGGTCGCGTACTCGGCTTCACGTTCGTGATCGCGTTCGCCACAACGCTGCTCGCGGGCCTGGCTCCGGCACTGCACGCCGTCCGTCATGCGGCATCCGCTGCAACCGGCTCGGTCCGGCTCAGCTCGACCCGCACGACGCGTCGCTCGCATGAAGCGCTCATGGCTGCCGAGATCGCGCTCGCGCTCGTACTCCTGATCGGCACCGTGCTGCTGATTCGCACGTTCCTCGTGCTGCGTCCTGCAGCACCGGGCTTCGAAGTCAACGACCGGATGGTCGCGAGCATTGCATTGCCCGACGCGGGCGCCATCGATCCCGCCGGCTTCGCGCGACGCCTGCTCGAGGAGGTCGACGTGGCGGCACCATCCGCGCGTGCCGCGATCGCGACCGATGTCCCGCTGTCCGGCCTCGTGATGATGTTTCCCCTGCAGGAGGTGGATGGCCAGCCCGTCGATCCGACCGCTGGCCGGCGCAACGACATTCTGTTCGTCGCGGCGACACCGGACTACTTCGACGTGATGGGCATGCCTCTGGTGCGCGGTCGCCGTCTGATGGAGACCGATGTGCCGGGTTCGACGCCCGTCATCGTCGTCAACGAGCGGGCGGCAGCACAGCTCTGGCCGGACGGCGACGCACTGGGCCGGATACTGGTGCTCGACCTGGGTGACCGGAGTGCCGAGTTGGTGGTGGCCGGCGTCGTCGGCAACACGCGCGCGAGCGGCAACCACCTGAATGCCAGTGCGACGGCGTTCGCGGCGTTCTGGCAGATGCCGTGGAACCGGTTCCAGCTCGTCGTGCACCAACCACGCGGCGGTGAACTCACAGCCGACGCCGTGCGCCGCATCGTCGAATCCATCGATGCAGGCGTTCCCGTAGGCTCGACAGCGATGCTCGAGCAGATGGTCGCGCGTACGGTAGCCGAACGCCGCTTCCACATGACGCTCATGGCCGTGTTCGCCGGACTGGCGCTCGCACTCGCGCTGGTCGGTTGCTACGGCGTGCTCAGCTACTCGGTCGCTCAACGTACGCGCGAGATCGGCGTGCGCGTCGCGCTCGGTGCAACGCATGGCGCGATCCTGCGCACGGTCGTACTGCGCGGCGTCGTTCTGGTTGCACTGGGTCTGGCCGCGGGGACGCTGATTGCGCTCGCTACGACCCGTGTACTCGGGAATTACCTGTTCGGCGTGCCGCCCACGGATGTTGCGACGTTCGCAGGCGCGGCGGCCGGCCTCGCCCTCGTTTCGCTTCTGGCCGTGTACCTGCCGGCGCGTCGTGCGGCCAGCGTGCAGCCGGTGGAGGCGCTGCGGACTGACTGACCGATCGGGTAACGGCGAACGTCGTTTCCGGGGGCTGGTTTCCGGTGCTGGTTTCCGGGCTTGTCTGGCGGCCGGGATCGCTCCGGGTCGAACCTCGAGCCGGCAAGCGGCGAGCCCGGCGCTGCGGCACGCGACGCTCTCGATCAGCGCATGACTACGAGCGCGCGGATGACGCGGTCACTCCGGTTTCGAGGAAGGGGCGGACTGCGTTGAATTCGGCTTCGATCTGCGTCATCAGCGTGGCGGTGCCATCCAGGCGATTCTCTTCACCGCAGTCCTCGAGTCTCTGCAGCAGGCCGGCGAGGCGGTCGGCGCCGAAATTGAGGCAGCTGCCCTTGAGTGCATGGGCGGATTCGTTGATGCCGTTGGCATCACGGTCGGCGACCAGTCGGTGGAGCGTGTCGATGCGGGTTTCGGCGTCCGTGACGAACATGTCGATAAGCGAGCCGAGCAGGTCGACACCGCACTCCGCACGCAGCTCGTCGACGCGCTGGCGTACCGACTCCGAGTCGGCGTCCTGCCCGGCGTGGCCGTTCTGCAACAGCTGGTCGGACAGGGCGAGGCCGCCTGTAATGTCGGCGGCCTTGGCGATGATGCCGGGATCGCCCCGGTATTCGGGCACGGCGAGCGCACCATCTTCGTCACGGGGCAGCCAGTGCTCGATGATGGCGCGCAGGTCTTCCTGCTTGACCGGCTTGGCGAGGTAGTCGTCCATGCCGGCGGCCTTGCACTTCTCGCGCTCACCGGCGAGCGCATTGGCTGTGATGGCGATGATGGGCGTACGTCGGGTGTCACCTTCCCGCTTGCGGATCTCGCCGGTCGCCGCGTAGCCATCCAACCTGGGCATCTGACAATCCATCAGGACGAGCGTGTATGGATAGCGGCCCAGAGCGGCGAGCGCCTCTTCGCCATTATTCACCAGATCGGCGCGGTAGCCGAGCTTGGAGACCTGCGCCATCAGCACCTTCTGATTGACGAGGTTGTCCTCGGCAATGAGAATGCGCTGGCGTGGCCGGCGCGAACGTTCGGCGAGCGAGTGGCGGGTGACGAGCCGCGACGGCGGCTCGATCGGATCGGCGCGGTCGGAAACGACCGCAATGAGACAGTCGTGCAGCTCGGACTGGCGCACCGGTTTGACGAGGTATGCGGCGATACCGGCTTCGCGTGCATCCGATGCGTGGCCGCGCTTGCCGAACGAGGGCATGAGGACGAGACGCACGCCTGCGATCGCCGCGTCGCCCTTGATCATGCGTGCCAGCTCGAAACCCGTCATGCCGGGCATCATCAAGTCCATGACGGCCAGATCGAAGGGGTCCTTCCCTTCGTGCGCATCACGCAGCATGGCGAGTGCTTCCGAGCCACCCTGTGCTTCCTCCGGCCGCATGCCCCATGACGTCACGTAGTGCCGGATGACAGTACGGTTGGTTTCATTGTCGTCGACAATGAGGACGCGCAGACCGGCCAGGTCCACATCACCGTCACCGGCGCCGGCAGTGACCGGCTGCTTTTCGAGCTGTGCCGTGAACCAGAAGGTCGAGCCGACGCCCGGCTCGCTGTCCACGCCGATCTCACCCTCCATGCGGTCCACCAGCTGTTTCGAGATGGCGAGACCGAGACCGGTGCCACCGAACTGGCGGGCCGTCGAGCCATCCGCCTGTGTGAACGGCTGGAACAGGCGGGCCTGCTGCTCTTCGGCAATGCCAATGCCGGTGTCTGCAATGGAGAACCGGACCAGTGCGTGATCGTCGGTCTCCGCTTCCTTGATGACGCGAACCGTGACTTCACCGGCGAGCGTGAACTTGACCGCATTACCCACCAGATTGGTGAGCACCTGGCGCAGGCGGCCCGGATCGCCTTTGAGTGCGTCCGGAACATCGCTGTAGACGAGCGTGGCCAGCTCGATCTTCTTGCGTTTGGCCGGCTCGGCGAACATCTCGATCGTGCTCTCGACCAGGTTGCGCAGTCCGAAATCGAGTGACTCGAACGCGAGCATGCCCGCTTCGATCTTCGAGAAGTCGAGGATGTCATTGACAATGGTGAGCAGCGAGTCCGCACTGGCGCGCGTCATTTCGGCGTAGTCGCGCTGTTCGGTTGTCAGCTCGGTGCCCAGCATCAGATCCGTCATGCCGATGACACCGTTGAGCGGCGTACGGATCTCGTGACTCATGTTGGCCAGGAACTCGGACTTGAGGCGGGCCGATTCGACGGCGGCGTCGCGTGCCTGTGCGAGTTCCGCCTCGGTCGCCTTGAGCTGCGTAATGTCCTGCGCATTGGCCAGCACCCAGATGGGCCGCTCACCCTCGCAGTAGCGCGAATTGTTGAACGACCAGATGCGCACCTCACCCGTGCGCGTGCACATGCGCACGGTGCCTCGCAGATCGGCATGGTTGCGGATGTGGCGCAGGTACTCCGCAATATCGGGCCGCACTTCCTCGTGTACGAACTCGCGGATGTGACGGCCGAGCATTTCCTCGGGCGCCCAGCCGAGCGCGTGTGCGGCAGCCGGATTGACGGTGAGCAGTCGGCCGTCGAAATCGTGGATCCAGATGAAGCCCTGGCTCTTCTCCGTCAGATCGCGGTAACGCTGTTCGCTCTCCCGCAATGCGCGCTCGATGACGGAGCGATTGGCCATTTCGCGTTCGAGCACGCGATTGGCCACGGCGATCTCTTCGGCCCGCCGCTGCGCCTGCTGTCCGAAGCGCAGTGCGGAGGCGAAGAGGAGCGAAAGCGCGAGTCCGACGACGAGCACACTCTCGTCCGTGCGCGTGTGACCCGCAGCGACGGTGGCTGCCGTGGGCCGCACCTCGACCTGCCAGACCGTGCCGGGCAGCTCGACCTCGCGCGTGGCGGTCCAGCGTTCGTCGCGATCCGGCTGCGCATCCAGCCGGTAGATTTCCCGCCCGGCTTCGCGCACCGTGATGCGGAAACGGTCGATGATGTCGGCCGGCAACAGTCGCGGGAACGCGTAGTCGAGACGCAGGCCGGCGGTGATCCAGCCGCGGGCCGCCCCGTCCTGATTGACCATGGGAGCGACAACGACGACGCCCGGACCGGCAGCGCCGGTGCCGGCGAACGCGAGCTGGGGTGAAGCGACGGACAGGGCGCGCTCGAGCAGCACGGGCGCTGCGCCGTCGAGCATGACGACGCCGGCGTGACCGACCGGACCCGGCATGGCGCGCGTCGTGCGCTCGACACCCGCCGCGTCGAGCCAGCGGACGGCGACATACTCGCCGCTCAGGCCTACGATCTGCGACGCCTCGTCGGCCCAGCGGACCTGCCATGTGGAATCCTGATCCGCCCAGCGGTCGGCCATGCGGTCAAACAGCCGGGCGTAGGCGCCGAAGCCGTCGTGCATGCGGGACTCGACGGTGGCCGCAATGTCCTGCACGTGGTTTTCGATGCGCTGATGCTGGATCGCATACAGCGATTGCCAGAGACAGAACGTGGTGGTGAGACCGCCCAGACCGGCGGCACCGGCGAGCCAGCCGGGTGACATGCCGGGCGCATCGGTGGACCGCTGCCAGGCGCGCGCGAAGATGCCGGCGCCCAGCGCGATCATGCCGATCGCCGTGAGCACGGACATCTGGTTGACGGGTCCCCAGCCGTAAGCTGCGGGGACGGACGTGAGGTAGCCTGCGAACGCGAGTGTTCCGAGCGATGCGACGACCACGGCCAGTGTCGCCTTCAGGCCATCGCCGCGACTGTCACGGCGCCCTTCGCCCGACACCAGCACGAGGCCGGCAAGCACGAAGCAGACTGCCGTATTGGGTGCAATGCGACCGGGGTGCGTGGTCCCGACCGTGATCCAGTCGTGCAGAAGCAGCTGGTCGATCCCCAGATCGCGGCCGGTCAGGTATTCCAGCAGGGTGGCCGCGCCCAGTGCGAACACGAGTGTGCCGGCCGTGCGCGCAGCGAAACGACGATTCGCCAGCGTTGCGAGCATGCCGACACCCGCGAGAAGGAACCCGATCGCGGCGTTGTACTGCATGGGCGCGAACGTGGGAAAGACCTGGACGAGCGGCGCGCTACCGGTGATCCAGCCGATGAGCACGATGGCGCCGACGGCGGCCGCGAAAATCGCGGCGGCCGGCGGCAGGACGATCGTCCACCACGCTGCCGAGCGGTTACCGTTGCGTTTCATCGTCGTTCCCGCTGCTCACGCCGACTTCGCGGGCGCCGCCGCGGCCGGCTGTTCGCGCTCACGAGGCACAGCTGCGGCCTGCCACGTACCGGTGCGGGCCATCTTGCCCCACGAGGAATCCGCATTGCGCAACCAGCGCCACATGCCCTGGACCCGCCAGACCGCCGTGAGCTGGCGATACCCCATATTTTCGGCAACTGCGGTCAAAATCAGCGTAAGGATCTGGCCGACACGTGGATACGTGTCGTAGGAGGCCTCCTCCAGCAGGACCGAGGTCAGGGTCAGCACAATGCCCAGACCGAGGGCCACCAGCATGAAGGCCATGAACCCGCTGAAGGAGATCAGACCCAGTGCAAAGCCGAGAATCATGATCCCGTAGCCCAGCACTTCGACCAGCGGGCCGATGCCCTCGAAGACCAGCAGGAACGGCATCGTGAACCAGCCGAGCGTGCGGGCCTTCGGATGGAAGATCAGCTCCCGGTGGATCGACATGCATTCGAGCAGACCGCGGTGCCAGCGGATCCGCTGGTTGCGCAGCGTGCGCAGATCCTCGGGCGCTTCCGTCCAGCACACCGGGTCCGGCACGAACGTCACCCGGTACGGCTTGCCCTGCAGCCGGAAATGACGGTGGATGCGCAGCACCAGCTCCATGTCCTCGGCCAGCGTGTCGTGGCGATAGCCGCCCAGCGCGACCAGTGTCTCCTTGTGGAAGAGGCCGAACGCGCCACTGATGAGCGGCAGCGCATCGATCGCCGACCAGCCGATGCGGCCGAACAGGAACGCACGCAGGTATTCGACGATCTGTACCAGCGCCAGCGGATTGCGAGGCATGCCCACGCGCGTCAGAAACCCACCGCTCACCTCACAACCGTTCAGGATGCGAACGATCCCGCCGGTCGCCACGGTCCGCGAGTCCTCGAGAAAAGGCCGGACGAGCAGGCGAATGCTGTCGCGTTGCAGCACGGAATCGGCGTCCAGCGGGCAGACCAGCGGGAAGCGGGCGGCATTGATGCCGGCATTCGCGGCATCCGACTTGCGACCCCCGTTCTCCTTGTCGACCACCCGCAGCTCGGGGTACAGGCGCGACTGGTAGATGGTGCGCACCGGCTTGTGCGCGACGCGTGGCCGGAACGCTTCCGGGAAGACGACCAGGTCGAATTCCTCGCTCAGCACCTCGAGCGTGCGGTCCGTCGAGCCGTCGTTCACCACGATGATCTCGTACTCCGGATAATCCAGCTGCAGCAGCGACCGCACGGAGCCCACGATCACGGACTCCTCGTTGAATGCCGTCAGGATCAGGCTGACCGGCGGTTCGAAACCGCTGTGCGGCTCCGGCAGATCGGAAAGCACGCGCCGGCGCACGTACGGCGGCAGCGTGAAGAACGTCAGCACGTTGAGCAGGATGTAGCCGCCGTTGAGGCCGATGAAGAAGAACAGGGCCAGCCACTGGAACGCCTTGAACAGGAGAATGGCGCTGCCGGTCAGCATGCAATTTCCTGTTCCGCGATGACCTGCCGCAGCATGTCGCGCCCGTAGCGATCGTCGACCGTATGGCTCAGGCGGTGCAGCCGCTGCGCATCCATGGCGGGCAGCTGCGCCAGTGCACGGGCCGCCCGGTAGCGAACCCACCAGTTCGCGTCTTCGAGTGCGCGGATCAGGTACCACTCATCGGACCGCGAGCCCATGCGGCCCAGCGCGCGTACGGCCTGCAACCGGATCTGCCACCGTTCATCGGTCGTGCGCCGGCGAACCAGGTCGAGCAGCGCCGGATCCTGCACGACGCGCAGACACGCCGTCACTGCTTCGGCGTCGTCGCTGGTCTCGAGGATGCCGCGGATCACGGGTGATGCGGCGTCCACGTGTACCAGCTCGAGCAGTCGGATGACGCGTGGTGCCTGTGGTCCGTCGGCGAGGCGCGCCGCATGCACGAGCGCATCGGAGATTGCGTCAGGTCCGGCTTCGGCAAGCATGGTGGCGAGGTTGGCTGCCGGCCAGTCGGCGCGCCTGGCCAGCAGCGAAATGACGCGGTCCGCGCCGCGCCGGGCATCGATGCGCAGCATGGCACGGGCCGCACTGAGCGAGAGGACGGTTTCGTCGAACTCCGCAATGCGTTCGAGATCAGGCCAGACGGACGCTTCGCCGAGATGGCCGATCGCCGTCACTGCGATGAGCCGGTCGCGCACACCGCGGCGCCGTACGAGTCGGGCCGCCACACGATTGACGTGGAGCCGCCGGGCGACGCGGTTCAGGCGCTCCTTCGATCGATCGCGCAGCGATTCCTGGAAGACGTTCCAGATGAGCAGGAAACTGATGACATCACGCCGTGGCAGCCGTGGCAACCGCGGTGGGTACGTATCAATGACCGTAGCAAGCAGTGGCGCCCAGACCGCACGGAACCTCGCCTGGTGTCGCTTGCGGTGCGCCAGCAGTGCACGCAGTCCCAGGATCTGGGCGAGCAGAAGCGCAAGCAGTACCGCGATCACGCGGACCATGCCCCAGGCCAGGTCGGTGAACCCGCCCGCCGTGAGGTCCGCTGGCAGAATCAGGCTGGACATCGCAGTGCACGACCGCGACGGCCGTCAGGGAAGGAACCGACGAACGCGCGCGGCCAGTTCTTCGGGCTTGAACGGCTTGATCACGTAGTCGTTGGCACCGGCATCCAGCGCGCGCACGACGTTGCGTTCCTGCGCTTTCGCCGTCAGCATGATCACCGGCACGCTCGACCACGACGGTGTCGACCGCATCTGCCGGATGATCTCGAAGCCGTCCGTGTAGGGCAGCATCACGTCGAGCAGAACCAGACCGGGCGGCTCACCCTGCAACCTGGCCAGCGCCTCGCGACCGTCCACTGCCGTCTCGACGACGTAACCCCGCCGCTCCAGCAGATGGCGCAGCAGCGTCACGATGATGCCGTTGTCTTCGACGACCAGAACGTTGCGCGTCGCAACGTCGCTTTGCTCCGGCGCTTGCTCGACCGCTTCCAAGGCCTTCGCTCCTTCATGGAGATTCGCTCCCCGACACCACGGCCACGTCACCCGTGCGCGCGTGCGGAATGCGACGACGCACTCACACCGGCCCCGAGCCCGCCGGCGCCCTCGTCGCGCGCACGACTCCCGTGCGCCTGTCTGGAGTATCGGTCGGGATGGGTGGGGGGATAACGGGGAACGGCGTTCCTGGGGCTGGTTTCTGGGGCTGGGGCTGGGGAACGACTCAGGGATTCAGGGACGGGCGGTTGGGGCTACGGCTACGGCTGGGGAACGGATACTGCCGTTGCCGCAAGGTCACCAGTGGGCTTCGGTCTCGGGTCGCGAGTTCGGCCGCGGCGCCTGCCAGCCCCGGAAACGCCGTTCCCCGCTCCCGTCAGAAATCCAGCGTCGAATCATCAACCTGAGCCGGATCGTCTTCCCGACCCATGCGGCGGGCGAGGTCGGTGGTGAGGGGCTGGCGGCCGGCGTAGCCGCCGTTCACTTCGTGCCATGCCGTGATGCGCTTTTCGCCGGTCTTCCAGCAGAGTAAGACCCAGCGGCCCTGCCAGGTGGTGGGAAAATCGAGGAGGCCGTGCTCGAGGCCGCCGGCGGGAAAGCGGATGCCGCGGCCGGCGATCTCGCTCTGCACGAGTTCCTCGATCTCGTGCGTGGCCTGTCGCATGCCAGCCTGCAGACCGGAG
>Ga0302046_10003105_pt1 | contig 15150 bp, 16 predicted proteins | sample RVTome_11_FD_200261 | JGI IMG/M metagenome (GOLD analysis project Ga0302046, IMG submission 200261) | Soil microbial communities from uranium-contaminated site in the Upper Colorado River Basin, Wyoming, United States - RVT147D111 (version 2) ...
AGAGGGATGAGCGCAGGGGCCTTTCTCCGCGGAGAGGACGGGTCTCCGCTCGACTGAGCTCGTCGAAGGCCTCTCCCGCCGGGAGAGGGCTGGGGTGAGGGGCCTTTATAGGGTGCGATGTAGAGTGCTCTGGCCGCCCATGTTTCAGCTTGTGTCGCATCCCGCTGCGCAGCCTTCTTTCCCCAGCAGCGTCTGGGGAATGACTTACTCCTACTCCTGCTCTGCAGAGGCGAGCAAGAGTAAGAGCAAGAGCAAGAGCAAGAGCAAGAACCTGCGTCACAGGCGCCCGTGCGGACTTTGTCAAGCGTCTTGCGGCGCGGGGTCCGCATCGCCGCTATCGGCTTGACCCTCCGGGCGATGTTGAACAGACTTCAATGCGATGAAGACGCTGTCGAATGACTATCACGACTTCAACCTAGTGAACCTGGGGATCCTGGAGGGGGGCAGGGGGCCTTACATCGTTCGACAGGACGGCATCCCACCCGGATCGGACCTGCTTCAGGAAGATCGGTACCTGCTGCGTCGCGACGGCATCTGGTTCATCAACTACGCGGTGTTCTGCATGCCTGAGGAGGACCAGGAGGAGTTCATGTTTGAGGATGTCTCGGAGGTGTATGACCTGGTGGAGGGGCTGCCCGGATTGCCCGAGGTGCTGGAGGAGTTGCCGAAGGACAAGTCGCGCGAGGAGATCGCGGAGGCGATGAAGCAGACCCAGGACCGGCTCTGGCACCAGATCCAGCAGGCCCGCGGGATCAAGGTGGAGCCGCCGACCACCCTTTAGGCCTTCATCCCGTCCGCTTCCAGTTTCTCGCGCAGGGCCGAGGCGATCTCGAGGAAGGCCTTGCTGTAAGGGGCTTGGGGCGAGGTGACGACCACCGGCTTGCCCTCGTCGCCGCCGATCCGGATCTCCGTAAAGATGGGGATCTCTCCCAGGAAAGGCACCTGTTGACGTCCCGCCTCCGCCTGGCCGCCGCCGTGGCCGAAGATTTCGATCCGGTCCCCGTTGGGGGTCATGTAGTAGCTCATGTTTTCCACGATGCCGAGGATGGGGACATGGACCTTGGAAAACATGGCGATGCCCTTGCGGACCACGCCGAGGGAGGCCTCCTGCGGGGTGGTGACGATGACGCCGCCGTCAAGCGGGACGGTTTGGCAGAGGGTGAGTTGGGCGTCCCCCGTGCCGGGAGGCAGATCCACGATGAGATAGTCGAGCTGGCCCCAATCCACGGCGATGAAGAACTGCTGGATGGTCTTCACGATCATGGGGCCGCGCCAGATGACGGGCTGATCGGATTCGAGGAGGAAACCCATGCTCATGAGCTTCACGCCGTAGTTTTCGGGCGGGACCATCTTTTCCTCGGGACTGATGGTGGGCTTCTGCTTGATGCCCATCATCAGGGGGATGCTGGGGCCGTAGATGTCGCAGTCGAGCAGTCCGACGTTGGCGCCCAGGCCGCGGAGGGCGCAGGCGAGGTTGACCGAGCAGGTGGACTTGCCGACCCCGCCCTTGCCGCTGGCCACGGCGATGATGTGGGTGATGCCCGGGACCTTGTTGACCTGGGCCAGGGGGGAACCACCCGCGGCGGTGGGTCCGGCGGCAGGCTGCTGGACCGCGACATGAACATGGTTCACGTCCGGAAGGGCCCTCAGCACGCGCTCGGCTTCGGCCTTGATCTGGGCGGCGACCTCGGGGTTGTGGGAGGTCAGTTGAATGGTCACGCTGACGGCGCCCGCGTTCGCGGACACCTGTTGCAGGAGTCCGAACGAGATGATGTCGCGCGAATAGCCCGGGTAGCGGACCGACTTCAAAGCCTCACGAATGGATTCTTCAGTCACCATGTCCCGTCCATTGAAATCGGTTTCGGGGCGGTCCGACAAGAAAACTCGGTGTGGCGACGATCAGGGCCGTTGACAAAGTCCGCGGGTCGAAGCGTTGTCGCCCCTCGACAGGCCGGCTTCATCTTGCTCTTACGCTTACTCTTACTCCTACTCTGCGGAGGCGAGTAAGAGTAAGCGTAAGAGCAGGAGCAAGAACCTGTGCTACAGGAGCCCGTACCGACTTTGTCCGCCGTCCTGCCCTTCCAGCGGGTTTCCCTGCCTATTTTGTTGAGTCAGAAACGGAGATGGGTCTTTATAGGGGGCGACGGGCGCCTGCCCGGGCGCCGATTCCGACAACCTCAGCCTGGTGACCATGCAGAATCAACTGGAGCAGCTCAAGCAATACACGCGCGTCGTGGCGGACACGGGGGACTTCGAGGCCATGAAGGCCTACCATCCGAAGGATGCCACCACCAATCCCTCCCTGATCCTCAAGGCCAGCCAGCAGGAGAGCTACCAGCACCTGCTGGACAAGGCGGTGTCCGACCAGGGCACGTCCGGCGCGCCCCAAGCGCAGCGGGTGTCGCAGATCCTCGACTACCTTCTGGTCCTCTTCGGCCTGGAGATCCTCAAGATCATCCCGGGGCGGGTCAGCACGGAGACCGACGCCAAGCTATCCTTTGATGTCGAGGGACTGGTGGCCAAGGCGAAGCACTTCATCTCCCTTTACGAAGCCCACGGCATCGGGCGGGAACGGGTCCTGATCAAGATCGCGTCCACCTGGGAGGGCATCCGCGCCGCCGAACGTCTCGAGAAGGAGGGCATCCACTGCAACCTCACGCTGCTCTTCTCCCTTCCGCAGGCGGTGGCCTGTGCGGAGGCCAAGGTCACCCTCATCTCCCCGTTCGTGGGCCGCATCCTGGACTGGCACAAGGCCAAGACCGGCAGGGACTATCCGGCGAAGGAGGATCCCGGCGTGGCATCGGTGCGAAGCATCTATCATTATTACAAGAAATTCGGCCACCACACCGAGGTCATGGGGGCAAGCTTCCGCAACAAGGGGGAGATCGTGGAGTTGGCCGGCTGCGACCTGCTTACCATCAGTCCCGACCTGCTGGCTGAACTGCAGCAGTCGGAGGATCCGGTCGTTCGGAAGCTCTGCCCCGAAGAGGCCGCCCAAAGCGACCTGGAGAAGATGGAGCTGGACGAGAAAGCCTTCCGCTACCTGTTCAACGAGGATGCCATGGCGACCGAGAAGACTGCGGACGGCATTCGTCGTTTCGCGGCGGACACCGTGACGCTGGAAGGCCTGATTTGGAAGCGCCTCTAGCACACTGGTCGTGTCTTACGAGACGATAGCCAATCACCTGGAGGCGCTCTATGGCGCCGAAACCGCGCAGGCACTGCTGCCGCGCATCGAAGAGCTTGGCCGGCGTCATTCCATGCCCGACTCCTTGCGCGCGCCGCGCGGCCCGTCCCTGGCCCTCGACCAGGAGGATGCCCTGCTCATCACCTACGGGGATCAGGTCCGGGCTTCGGGCCAATCGCCGCTCCGCACGCTGGGCGAGTTCTGCGCGGCCCGCCTCAAGGGGGTGCTGAGCGGCATTCACATCCTCCCCTTCTACCCCTTCACCTCCGACGACGGGTTTTCGGTGGTGGATTACCGGGCGGTGGACCCGGCCTTGGGAACCTGGCAGGAAGTGGAATCGTTGGGGCACGGGTTCGACCTGATGTTCGACGCGGTGTTCAACCACATCTCCTCCGAGAGCGCCTGGTTTCAGGGATTCCTCAAAGGGGACCCGGTGTACCGTGACTATGTCGTGGTGGTGGAGGGTGATCCGGACTTGAGCGCGGTGATTCGACCCCGGGCCCTGCCGCTCCTGACCACCTTCACGACGGCGGGTGGGGAACGCCGGGTGTGGACGACCTTCAGCCCCGACCAGGTGGATGTGAATGTGCGCCATCCGGAGGTGCTCTTGGAACTGCTCGACGTGTTGCTCGAGTATGTCGCCAAGGGGGCCCGGTTCATTCGCCTGGACGCCATCGCCTTCCTTTGGAAGGAACCGGGAACGACCTGCCTGCACCTCCCGCAGACGCATCGAATCATCCGGTTGATGAGGGCCTTGCTCGACGAGGTGGCGCCCCAGGTGGTGATCGTCACCGAAACCAACGTGCCGCACGCGGACAACATCTCCTATTTCGGGGATGGCCGGAACGAGGCCCAGTTGGTTTACAACTTCGCCCTGCCGCCGCTGGTGCTGCATGCGTTGCTTACTGGGGACGGCAGCGTCCTGACGCGCTGGGCCCAGGGATTGAAGCGGCCTTCGGAGAGCGTGACCTACCTCAACTTTCTCGCCTCGCACGACGGGATCGGCCTGAACCCCGCCCGGGGCATCCTCCCGGAAGCCGAGATCCAGGAGGTGCTTGTGGGAGCCGCCATGGCGCACGGGGGATTTGTCTCCTACAAGAACAACCCGGACAGCTCGCAGAGTCCCTACGAACTGAACATCAATTTCTTCGACGCCTTGTCGGATCCGTTCGGCACCAGTGAACCGGTGGACATCCAGGTGCGACGCTTCTTGGTAGCGCAGTCCATCATGCTCTCGCTGGCGGGGATGCCCGGCATCTACTTTCATTCCCTGTTCGGCTCTCGCGGGGACCGGGTCGGGGCCGAGCGAACCGGCATCCCTCGGCGCATCAACCGGCAGAAGCTCACCCGGGAGGAATTGGATCGCGACCTGGGGGATCCGCATTCCCTTCGGGCAAAGGTGTTCGGCGGGTTTCAGAAACTGCTTTCCGCCCGACGCTCCCATGCGGCGTTTCATCCGGCAGGTGGCCAGGTGGTGCTGGACGCGGGTTCGGGCATCTTTGCCGTGGCGCGTGAAGCACGGGATGGCGGGGAGCGCATGTTGTGTCTGCACAACCTGACCGGTAACGCGGTGCGGGCCGCCTTGCCCGAGGCGGAGGCGCATCGGTGGGGCGAAGAGGTGAGCAGCCTGGGCGGAGGACGAGGCGCGGCGGATGAGCTTGGTCCTTATGAGGTGCGATGGCTGCGGGCCACCTCGTGACCTCGGCGGCTACGTTTGTAGTTCTGGCTTTAGCCAGTCCCAGGTTTATGGCGGAGTGCGTCGTGAGGCATTTCGCGACGTTCCACCTCGTCACCTCGGCGGCTACTGCACCACGTGCGGCGGACCCTGTCGTGAAGGATGACGTGACCATCCCCCCTCCTCCCGTCGGCGGCTACGTGAGGAACTGTCCGAGGGCCGTCCAATCCCCGCCCTGTTCCGGGCCGTCGCCTTGCTCTCGCAGGTGCCAGGTCTGCCACCCGAAGGCGCGCGCGGGGACGATATCGTTGTCCACGCGATCGCCGACCATGAGGACCCTGGCCGGATCGATGCCGCGGGCGAGCAGGCGGAAGGTCAGGATGCGAAAGACATGGGCGTCGGGCTTGCTGAATCCATGGGTCCAGGACCAGAAGACCAGGTCGGGGGAGAAGAGGGACATGGACAGGCCCGCGGGGCTGAGGGCGTCATTGAATTCGGTCAGGGTATAGGGCTGGGCATTGGAGGCGATACCGAGCGGGAGGGATTGCCGGGAGAGATGCTGGAGCACCTCCGCCGCGCCCGGCATGAGGTCAAGGAGACGCTGGCTTCCGAGGTGTTGGATCTGGAAGCGTTCCTGTGTCGCGGCATCCAACTGTTCCCAGCCCGGGACGGTTTCGCCCATGACATCCGGCCAGAACACCTCGGGGCAAGGAATGCCGCAAGCGCGGGCCTGGAGCTGGAGACGGTCCACCACGGCGCGGCAGGCGAGGTTGAATCCTTCCAGCGTGAGGTCCCGGGGCGCGCCGGGCAGGAGGATCAGGCACGCTTCGCGCCAGCGCGGTTCCGCGTCACCGGGTGCGGTGCGGATGCGCATGATGGTGCGATAGACATCGAAGATGACGGCCTGAAACATCATGACTGGCGGGACCAAAGCAGGGGAAACAGGTGGTGTGTGTCGAGTCTTTTCCGCATGAACCAGGCCTGGGCGCGCACCCCGATCTCCTCTGGTTGGGGCTGGCTGGGGAGCGGTTGCGAGGTCAGCCCAAAGAAACGCCGTGCGTAGGCGGCGCCGCTGAGCCACTCGTCGGCCCGGGTAGGCCAGGAGCTGGGGCGAAGGCGATGCTCGCGGGCGCGGCGGCGCCACACGTTCAGGAAGGGATTAAGCGGGGCGCAGCGCTGCCAGGATGCCTGAACATCGTGGGCCAGCACCTCGAGTTGGCCCTGAAGCGTGAGGCGACAGAACGGCACGGGGCGCGGCGTGGCGTCCTTGAGGAGGGCGGGCGTGCCCACCCAGTCCCGGCAGGCGCGCGGCAGCGTTTGTTTCCAGTGATCGAAGAGAGCCTGCTGATGGGCGCGTTCGCGGTCCCACTCGAAAAGTTCCGGATGGATGAGAATCTCGTCGTAGGCATGGGGGAAGGCGAACCCGAATCGCTTCAGGTCGGGAAAGATGCCGGGCAACTTGCGCGCCAGGAGCGGGCGTCCGGCGGCGGCGGCCTCGATGAAGGGAAGGCCGAACCCCTCCTGGATGGAGGTGAGGAGGACGGCTTCGCTGACGGCGAGGAGTTCGGGCACGGAAGGCTTGTGGCCCTTGGGTCCCTGGAGCAGGCCGATGCGAAGCGGCCAGCCGTGCTGCCGGGCGGCCTGTTGGATGCGGTCGTGGTAGAACCGTTCGTCGGCGGAACTGACGGGACCCGTCAGGGCGAGCCACGCCTCGGGGCGGAGCCAGCGGGTGAGGAGGAGTGCTTCGGCGACATTTTTCCGGCGCAGGAATCGGCAAGGCAGCAGCCAGACCGGGGCGTCGCCGGCCCCGAGTTCCTGCTGCAACCATTCGCGCGCGAACTCGAGCCGTTCCGGGGTGGGCGAGGGGATGGGCTCCATGAGGTTGGGAAGCCAGCCGGAGGAGCGGGGAAAGAAGCGTTTGAGGATCGAGGCGTCGGCATGGTTGATGGCGAGGTGCCGGACAAAGCGGTTGGCGGGGAAGAGGGCATGCGCGGCGGCGGGCAGCGTGCGGAATCCGGCCCGGCGCAGTTCGGGCCAGCGGAGCCAGCGATTGTCGAACCACCAGTCGTGGTGATGGGCGAGCAGGGGAACTTCGTGATGGCGGCAGACCCGGGCGAGTTCCCGGGTCAGGAGCAGGTTGCGGGCGATGCCGAGGTTGTGGGCCCAGACCAGGGCCTGTCCCTTTCCCAGCCCGGTGAGCAGGTGGTCCAGGCCCGAGCGGATGTGGCGGGAGAGGGTTTCGGGCGGAAGCTGTTGTTCGGAGAAGTAGCAAAAGGTTGGTTCCACATAGAGGGTGAAGGGAACATCGCCCAGCAGCGAGCGAAACTGGCTGATCCACATCGGATCGGCGGCTTCGCCGGTGGCCAGGATGACCTCGGTGATGGGCGGTTGGGCGGCGCGGAGAAGATGCGGTGTGGCCAGTTCGATCACGCGCCGAATGCCGCCGGGCCGAAGGTGGAAATGGACGATGACGAGTTTCAATTCCGGGAGCGGGGATCGTCCACGGGCCGGTGCCGCCAGCGAGGGAGGTTCTTTTGCAGGGCCAGGCGACTGACGAGATGGCCGGAGATGGGGATGGTGAGGATCTGAAAGGTGATGGCCAGAACGATCTTGAGCCCCTTGCCGGGACCCGGATCGTGGACCCATAGGCCGACCAGCATCAGGAAAATGCCGAGGGTCAGGCCCTTGGTGACGGCGTGGCTGCGGCAGAGCACGTCGGGAAAGCGGATCAGCCCGATGGCGGCGAGCAGGATGAGGCCGACGCCGGACAGGATGAGCATGCAGGTCAGGATGTCGGTCATGGCGTCTTGGAGGGTGAAGGTTTGGTGGCCTTGGAGTCGGGCGGGGCGCCTTCCTCGGGATGGGTGTCCATGGTCTTTTCCAGGTAGAAGACGAATGCCACGCCGCTCAGGAAACCGAGGAGCGACGCGACGAGGATCAACTCGAGGAAGTAGAGGGAGCGCCAGCGGATGGAGAGCAGGATGATGAGGCCGACGACGCAGACGGTGATGGTGTCGAAGGCAAGGATGCGGTCCAGGACGCTGGGGCCCTTGGCCATCCGCCACCAGGCCAGGAGGATGGCGATGATGAGGACGAACATTCCGATTCCGGTTACGATTTCCATGGTCAACGGGTGAAGCTGAGGATGGCGGCGCGCAGGGTTCGGTTGATGGAATCGCAGACGGCCCGGGGATCCTTGGCGTCCAGCGCGTGGACGATGAGCGTTTGAAACGCGTCGTCCATCTCGACCGAGGTGGTTCCGGGCGTGAGCGTGATGCAATAGGAGAGGAGGACGATTTCAAACGGGCGCATGCCGGCGACGTCCAGCACCACGAAGTTGGGACAGAGCTGATCACGGGATTCGAAGAGGATGGACTTGGCCACGACGTAGTTGGCGAGCAGGAACTCGCGGAGAAAGACCAGGAAGAACCGGAACAGGGCCAGGGTGCGGCGCACGTAGTTTTCGCTGCCGAGGACGCGCTGGAAGAGGGTCAGGAGTCCAAAGCCGAGCAGGAGGCCGATGATGAAGGCGCGCAGGGAGGGTTGGCTGCTCAGGAGAAGCCAGATCACGGCGACGACGAGATTGAGGACGAGCGAGTTCATGACCGGTCAGCGACCCCCCTTTCCGAGTTGCTCGAACACGAGTTGGATGTAGTTGGAGTTGTCCATCAGGTCGTGGGCGGCGGCGAAGGAGAGTTTGAGGAACCATTCCGCCCCGATCCCAATGACGAGGGAAACCACGACCAGGCCGCCGGCGATGGTGGCGAGGCGAACCCAGGCCGCGCCGCGTGGCTGGACTCCCGAGCCGGGGGCGACGGGAGGGGCCCAGAACGCGCGGTTCCAGATGCGCAGCATGCTGACGAGGGTGAGGATGCTGGCGATGAGGAGGCAGGCCACGGCGAGGTAGGCGTGCTGATCGAGGGCGGCCTCGAGGATGAGGTATTTCCCCCAGAATCCGCTCAACGGGGGCAGGCCGGACAGGGAGAGGGCCTGGATCATGAAGAGGAGGCCGAACCAGGGCGCCTGTTTCCAGAGGCCCCCCATGCGGGAGAGGTCATCCGTGCGGGTCAGGCGAATGGCGACGCCCGTGATGAGGAAGAGGGAGGCCATGACCACGATGTGGTGCATGATGTAATAGATGGCGGCGGCCAGGGATCGCTCGCTGAAGAGACCGATGGCGAGGATCATGAATCCGATATGGCTCAGAATGTTGAAGGCGAGGATGCCGCGGATGTAGGGCCGGGCCAGCGCGCCGAAGATCGTGGCCACCATGGTGACGCAGGCCAGGAAGACGAGCAGTTGATGGGCGGTCGGCAGGTCATGGGGGAGGATGGTGCCGAAGGCGCGCAGGAGGACATAGACCCCGACTTTGGTCAGCATGCCTGCGTAAAGGGCCGCCAGCGGGATGGGCAGGGTGGGGTAGCTGTTGGGCAGCCAGTAGCCGAGCGGAAAGACGCCGGCCTTGGTGAGAAAGACGACCGCCAAAAGGAGCGCCAGGACCGTGACCCGCGGATCCCCCTCCATCAGGGCCGCCCGGGTGGCGATGTCCGCCATGTTCAGCGTCCCGAACAGGGAGTAGGCCAGGCCGGCCGCGCAGAGGAAGAGGGTGCCTCCGACCAGGTTGATGGCCAGGTAGGGGTAGGCCTGCTTCACGCTCCAGTTGTCCGCCTCCAGGGTGAGCAGGGCGTAGGAGGCGATGAGCATGACCTCGAAGGCGACAAAGAGGTTGAACAGATCGCCGGTCATGAAGGAGAGGTTGATGCCCATCATGAGAAACTGCAGGAGGGGCAGGCGCAGGGGGTGCTCGCTCCGAGTGCCCTGGTCCGCCATGCCATAGAGCAGGGCCGCCAGGCCCACGAGCGCCGAGAGCGAAAGCATGATGGAGGCGAGGAGGTCGATGACCAGGACGATGCCGACACGATAGGTCCAGTAACCGACCCCCAGGGCCAGCGCGCCGCCCTCGGCGTTGTGGAGCAACAGGCCGAACGCCGCCAGGCACTGCAGGAGGGCCGAAGCCGCCACGAAGAGGCGCCGGGCCGGCGTCGGTCGCCCCCAGAACAGCGCCGTCAACGCTGTCAGCATCGGCACCAGGATGGGAAGGATGACCACTTGCATGCGGGCGGATTTAGATGTCCGGAGTGTCCTCCCCGGGCAGAGGGCGGTCCAGGGGGACCCCTTCCCGCGGCGGATAGAGGTCGCCGGCGTTGGTGGTGTTGTGGTCGAGGAAAATGCGGTAGAGCAGAAGCACGAGATAGGCGGTCACGCCGAAGCCGATCACGATGGCGGTCAGGATGAGCGCCTGGGGCAAGGGATCGACCATCGCCCTTCCCGTGGCGTCCACGATCGGGGCTTCCTTCCCGTCGGGCCGGCCGGACATGCTCAGGACGAGCAGGTTGGCCGCGTTGGAGAGCACGACGAATCCGAAGAGGATCTTGACGAAGTTCTTCTGCAGGATGAGGTAGGTCGCGCAGGTGAACAGGACGCCGATGAGGAGGGCGGTTTCAATCTGCATCATGCGCCTCCTTGGGTTCGGTTTGCCGGGCCTTGGGCTCGATGGGGCGTTCCGCGGGCGCGCTGTAGAGAACGCGTTCCTGCGGCTCGAAGGCGGCCTCCCCGTGAGTGGAGCGGCCCAGCACAAAGATGATCTTGCTCGTGATGCCGACGACCACCAGATACACGCCGAAGTCGAACGAGAGCGGGGTGCCGATGTGGAGGTCGTCCAGGATCGGCACATGGTGCAGGTGGACCATGTGGTGCTGGAAAAAGCTGTCGCCGAACAGCACGGGGGCGGCCGCGGTGAGGGCGGCGATGGTGAGACCGAATGCGGCCACGCGAACCGAATCCACGCGCAGCATGTGCCGTGTCTGGTCCAGCCCGAAGGCCAGGCGCAGCAGCACCAGGGAGATGGCGGTGACCAGGCCGCCGATGAACCCGCCCCCGGGCACGTTGTGCCCGCGCAGCATCAGGTAGAGAGCGAACAGGTTGATCAGGAAGAACAGCACCCGGACGGCGCTTTGAAAGATGTAGGAGGGGTGCGGCTTCATCGGCTGTCCTCCACTTCGGAGTTCGGATCCGGCGGGGCCAGGGGGCCTTCGCGGAAGGCCAGCTCGCTGCGCTGGCGGCGCATGACCAGGCCCAGGCAGGCGAGCATGGCGATGAAGAGGACGGTGATCTCGCCCAGCGTGTCAAAGCCGCGGTAATCGACAAGGACCGTGTTGACCGCGTTGGTGCCCCCGGCCAGTTCGACGGTGGTGTCCAGGAAGCGTTGCCCGATGCGGTCGGGGTTGGGATGCGCGGTCATGACCAGCACCAGCAGCGTGAGCGTGGCGCCGACGCCAAGGGAGATGAGCAGGTTGACCGCCTTGCGGGCCTTGGACCAGAGCGTGACCGGATCGGCCAGCTCGGCCTTGCGCGGGAACCGGCCCAGCAGGATGAGGATGAGGATGAGCGCGGCGGTGTCCACCAGGATCTGGGTCAGGGCCAGGTCGGGCGCCTGGTAAAGCACATAGTAGAAGGTCATGAGGAACCCGGAGACGGACAGCGAGATGAGCTGGGAAGTCCAGCTCTTGAGAAAGATGACACCCACGACCGCAATGGCCATCAGGATGGCAACAAACGCGCGCAGGTTGGCCTCCGGCCCCCAGACCACTTCCCCGGTCCAGGACAACGACGCCTCTCCGGCCAGCCAATGGGCGGTGAGGTAACCGCCGACGGCCAGGGCAAGAAAGCCCATCAGGATGGGGAGATAATCGACGGGACTGTCAAAGCGCATCCAGCGGGTGGCGCAACGGCTGAAGCGATTCAATCCCCGCAGGCCGGCCTCGAAGGCGCGGTCTTCCTGCAGCCAGACCGGCACCCGGGTCCAGCGCCACGCCGTGTTGCGTCCCAGCCAGTAAATGAGCAAGCCCATCAGGGTGATGGCGAGGCTGGTGGCCAGTTCCGCCGTGAAGCCGTGCCAGAAGGCGAGGTGGGCCGGGTGCGGATTGAGGCCGGGCGCGGCAAAGCGATGCGAGAGGGATTCGAAGGACGCAGGCGCCAGCCCGAACACCAGGGCCGCTCCGGACAGCACGAGGGGAGGCCACTGGATGGTGGCGCCTGGATCATGGTAGTGGCCGGAAACAGCCGCCGGTTCCGGACCGAGAAAGATCTGGGCGAAGAAGCGGATGGAGAAGGCGACCTTGAAGATCGAGGCCAGCACCACCGTTGTGGCGGCAAAGACGCCCAGGGCGCCGTGGGTGGCCGGGGCCTTGAACACCTCCTGCAGCATGGCCTCCTTGCTGATGAACCCGATCGTTCCGGGCAGGCCGGCCATGGAGGCGGCGGCGAGTGCGGTGATGACCCCGAGGAGCGGCATGCGACGGAACAGACCGCCGAGCTGCCGGATGTCGCGAAGGCCGGTGGCGTGGGTGACGATGCCGGCCACCATGAAGAGGCAGCCCTTGTAGAAGACATGGTTGGCGATGTGCAGGTAGTCATAGGCGACGCCCCCGGCCTGGCCCATGCCGTAGTAGCCGATGAAGGAGCCCAGGGCGCTGACGGTGGACCAGGCCAGGATGGCCTTGAGGTCGTTGGAGAGCAGGGCCAGCGCGGCGCCCAACAACATGGTGGCGAACCCCGCCGTCATGAGGAGCGTGGCCCAGCCTTCCTGCCCGGCAAAGAGGGGAAACACCCGGGCGGCAAGGAAGACGCCCAGCTTCACCATGGTCGCGGAATGGAGGTAGGCGCTGACCGGGGTGGGTGCGGCCATGGCGTTGGGCAGCCAGAATTGGAACGGTATCTGAGCCGACTTGCCGAAGGCGCCGATCATCAGGCACACCATGGCCGTCCCCAGGAGTCCCGGCGCGGCCGCCCAGGGCAGGCCGCCTTCCAGGAGACGATCCAGCTCCAGCGTGCCCGCCACCTGTCCCACCAGGATCACGCCGACCAGCATGACCAATCCGGTCAGGCCGGTGACAAGCAGAGCCTGACGCGCACCGACCCGCGAAGGCGCCTCCTCGTGGAGAAAGCCGATGAGGAGGAAAGATGCCAGGCCGGTGAGTTCCCAAAAGACAAAAAGGAGCAACAGGTTGTTGGCCAGGACAGTCCCCAGCATCGCGGCCATGAAGAGCGTGAGGTAGGCGTAGAAGCGGCCTTGATGACGGTAATGATCGTCCAGGTAACGCCCCGCGTAGAAGAAGATCAGCACGCCCATGCCGCTCACCACCAGGCCGAAGAAAAGGGAGAGGCCGTCGAGCAGGAAGGAGCACGGGAGGTTCAGGGACGGAATCCAGTTCCAGCTCACGACGGTGCGCGTGCCGGGCTCGAGCTGCGACATGGCGATGAGGAGGGAGAGGAAGGCGATGACGGGGAAGGCGAGCGCCACCCGGCTCACACGGCGGCCGAGACGGCGGCCGAGCAGCGGGACCAGTGAGCATCCAAGCAGCGGCAACAAGATGGCCGCCAGGAGGCAAAGCTTCAGTGTCATCACCAGAGGTTCCGGCACGCATGCCCGGCCGTCATGGGGACACACTGGTTTGGAGCGCGCGGGACCGGGTCGATTAGGACCGGGCCAGACATACAGAACCGGGCGCAAAGTTGTAAAGAGAATCCGTTCATGCCGACTCCGGTTCAAGGGGAGGAGGACCGGGGTGAGGGGACATCCCACCTCCACGTTGGATCGTGGCTCATCGACGACATGCCGCCTACGTGGGGCTCGGCTTCAGACGATTCGTTGCGCCAATGCGCGGCGGCGTGTCAAGAATCGGGTTGCTTTACCGCTTGTCTTGGTTTCCCGCGGGCCCGCATATTTTTTTTTGGCATGTCGGACTTTTTTCAAACGGGGGCCATTGCCACGCTGCATCAACTGGGGGTGCCTGATGTGGGGCGGTTGGAGCGGGAACTGGTGGGGCTTGCCGAGACGCGTCCGATCGCGCTGGTCCTTCCCTGTCACGCGCGCGAACTGAAGAAGGTCATGTAGATCCCGACCACGATCAGGAACCCGCCAAAGATGCGCTTGAGCTGTTCGCCCGGGATGTGCTGGGTGAGTTGGGCGCCCACATAGCCGCCCACGATGGCCAGCGGGGCGAGAATCAGGCCCGCCTTCCAGTTCACGTTCCCCATGCTGAGGTGCTTGAAGGTGCCCATCATGGCGGTGGGAATGATCACCGCCAGGGAGGTGCCGATGGCTTGTTTGGGCTCCAGTTTGAGCAGCAGGATCATGGCCGGCACCATCACGATGCCGCCACCCACCCCCAGCAACCCGCTGATGACGCCGCTGACCAAGCCAACCAATCCGATGCCGACATAGTTCATTCCCGGTTCATGCACGGCGCAGGCGCTTCGGACAATCAAAATCGTGAAGAGGGGGATGGCACCTGGAGGGGGGATTCTTCCTATCCATGTCCTCGCTGGATTCCGGAACGCCTGAAGGCGGGACCACAAACCGTTCTTGCCTCCGGGTTGGCGTTGGCGTGCAGATTGGATATGCTCCCTTCCCAGAGACATGGCCGACACCCTTCATCCCGCCCTGCGGTCGCTGATCGATCAGATCAGCCCTGAACTTGATTTGGCGCAGGTGCAGGTGCGGCGTCTGGACCATGGGTTTGAACTGCGTCACCGGGATGACCGGCAGGCCGCCGCCGATGCGTTGCGTTCGGTGCCGGTGGAGGGTCTGCGGGAGTTGGCCCAGTTTTCGGAGGAGGGTGTGTTCCGGCCATTGAAGGCGGCGCCCAATCTGCGGCGCGGCTGGGTGTGCTGCGTCCCCGATGCCCGACAGTTGGGACGGGCCCTGGAACATCTGCTGCCCGGGGCCGTCGCCGACTGCCATGCCGCCCGGCAGGCCAACCCTCCGATCACCAACTATCGGGAATTCACCGCGCGCCAGACCGGGATGTATCGCAACACGGCGCAGTTGGAGGATGCGGGTGCGGTCCGGGTGACCGTCGCCGTGTGTCATGCGGGCAGTTGCCTCAAGCGCCGCCTTTGGACCGTGCCCACGCTGGACGCGGACCCGGCGGATGTGAAGAGCGTGGTTCCATGCCTGGAGCCATGTGCGGTGCTGCTGGAGTTCGCCCGCAAGGCATGGCGGTGGGGCCAGTCGCCGCCGGTGTCCTGTCAGCTTTCCGAACCGGAATGGGAGACGCTTCAGGCGTCGCTGCGCTGCGCCTTGGGGGAAACCGACCGGCCCACCGGACATCGCGAGGCGGACTTCGATGACCCGCTGAATCCGCGCCGGGTACGGTATGTGCAGAGGGGTCAGACTTGACTAATTGACTATGGGGCACGGGGCGTTTATCGCCCCGTGCCCCAT
>Ga0302046_10003110_pt1 | contig 15139 bp, 12 predicted proteins | sample RVTome_11_FD_200261 | JGI IMG/M metagenome (GOLD analysis project Ga0302046, IMG submission 200261) | Soil microbial communities from uranium-contaminated site in the Upper Colorado River Basin, Wyoming, United States - RVT147D111 (version 2) ...
AGTGAAACCGTCCAGCGCCGATGGTAGTGTGGGGCTTCCCCATGCGAGAGTAGGTCACTGCCAGGCACCTATGTCAGGCCCCTGCCTCCGCCGAGGCAGGGGCCTTTTGCTTGGCAGCTATCGCCAACACACCGCGAACCTGGGATTGCTTCCGGGCCAGGCCGTACGAGCGGGGCGCTCACTGCCCCTGATACACCGACCCGGCTAGTACAACAATGCAGCCATCCGCCGACGATAGGCACTGACTCGCGGGTCTTCGTCGCCGAGCAGCTGGAATAGCTCGAGGAGCCCTTTGCGACCCGTCTGGTCGGCGTAGTTTCGATCCCGACGCATGATCTCGAGATACTGATCCATCGCCGCTTCCAGCTGACCTGCCAAGATGAGCTGTGCCGCCAACTGGCTGCGCGCCTCCAGGTCGTCGGGGCTCGCTTTCACTTGCCGGGCCAGCTCCGAGACATCAGCGCCGCCCGCCGCATGGGCGCGCCGACGCACGCGGATGTTTGCCTCCAGCGCTCGAAAGTCCTCCTCCTGACGAAGCGCCATGGGAAGGGCCCGTAGCAGCTCATCCGCCTCGTCGAGGCCACCGGCGTCCAGCATTGTCGCGATCAGGTCGTATGCCACTCGGGGATTGTCGGGGTCCTCCGTGGTCGCCCGCCGCAAAAGGGCAGCCGCAGCTTGCAAGTCCCCCTGGGCACGCAGGCTCGCAGCCTGTGCTCTGAGGGCATCCGAGGCGCGAGGCAGGTGTGCGTCCAGGAAGGCACACACCGCCCCCTCCGATTGGGCGCCTAGGAACTGATCGACCGGCTTCCCGTCTCGGAACAACATCACCGTTGGCAAGCTTCGCACACCATAGCGCGCGGCCAAACCCTGCTCTCCATCCGCGTTCACTTTGGCCAGGAAAAACTTGCCGTCGTAACGCTCGGCGAGCCTAGTCAGGATGGGCATCAGCATTTGACACGGCTGGCACCAACTGGCCCAGAAATCAACGAGCACGGGAGTCTGCGCCGATCGCCTCAGCACTTCCTCCTCGAAGCTCGCTTGGGTTACGTCCATTACATGTCGTGTATCAGTCATCGCTACCACCGTGCCGGCATGCGCGGCGCTTGCCGGCGAGAGCCCCCGCCGCCGCCCTGATTACAGCGCGGCGGCGGCATGACGGAATTCCCGGCCGCCCCATTGTTGGCACTGTGCCAGCGATCTGGACTCAACGCTGCAGGTGCGGAAGCTTGTTGGGTACCCCGTCCCACTCCTCGGCGTCCGGGAGCCCGTCCTTCTTCTGCGTGATGACTGGCCACTCTTTCGCCAGCTCCGCGTTGAGCGGGAGGAAGTGCTCCTGACCTGCGGGGATATCGTCCTCGGGGAAGATGGCCTCGGCCGGACACTCCGGCTCGCACAGGGTGCAGTCGATGCACTCGTCCGGGTCGATCACGAGAAAGTTGGGGCCTTCGTGGAAGCAGTCCACGGGGCAGACCTCGACGCAGTCCGTGTACTTGCACTTGATGCAATTGTCGACGACTACGAATGTCATGCGGCGACCTCTCTACCTTCCAATCCCCGCCAGTGCGCGACCGGCGGATGGATGTAAGCCCGGATTGTAGCCCCGTCGGCTACGCGTACAAGCACGGCGGCAACCGCCACCCCCAGGCAGGCGCAGAAGTCCAAATGGTGGCGGCGCGACCCCAGGCTAGCTCAGCGACGCAGCGCCTTGAGGCGGTACAACGCTTCCAGAGCGGCCCGCGGGCTGAGCGCATCCGGCTCAATGGCATCCAATGCTTCCAGTGCCGGCTCGGGCTCGGCGCCGAACAGGGATAGCTGGGCGGGTACCGGCGCGACTCGGCCGCCGGCGGGCTCCGGCCGCTGCTCCAACTCTTGCAGCTTAGCTCTGGCACTGGCCAGAACGGCGGGCGGGATTCCGGCCAGGGCCGCGACCTGGAGACCGTAGCTCCTGCTCGCGGGGCCGTCCTTGACGCGGTGCAGAAAGACGATGCGCTCCCCGTGCTCGGTTGCGTCCAGATGCACGTTATCGACGCCCGACAGTTGGTCAGCCAGGGCCGTGAGCTCGAAGTAGTGCGTGGCGAACAGCGTCAGCGCCCGTACTTCCCCTGCCAAGTGCTCGAGACACGCCCAGGCCAGCGCCAAGCCGTCGAAGGTGCTGGTGCCGCGGCCGATCTCGTCCATCAACACCAGGCTGTGGCTCGAGGCGTTGTGCAGGATGTTGGCGGTTTCGGTCATCTCCACCATAAAGGTAGAGCGGCCACCGGCCAGGTCGTCCGCCGCACCGATGCGAGTGAACACCCGGTCCACCGGGCCGATCTCTGCACTGTCCGCGGGCACGAAGCTGCCCACGTGGGCCAGGATGACGATCAGCGCGGTCTGGCGCATGTAGGTGGACTTGCCACCCATATTGGGGCCGGTGATGACCAGCGTGCGGCGCTCGCTGCCTAGCGACAGGTCGTTGGCCACGAAAGGGCCGTCAATGGCGGCCTCCACCACCGGATGGCGGCCACCCTCGATCTGAATCAGGCACTCCTCGGTGAGGGACGGCGCCACCAGTCCCAAAGTCTCGGCGCGCTCGGCAAAGCAGCCCAGCACGTCGATCTCGCTGAGTGCTGCAGCCGCTTGCTGCAGGCCGGCTAGCTCGACCATCAGGGCATCGAGGAGCGCATCGTAGAGGGCTTTCTCCCGAGCCAGCGCCCTCTCCCGCGCGCTCAGCACCTCGTCCTCGTAAGCCTTGAGCTCAGGCGTGATGAAGCGCTCAGCGCCCTTCAAAGTCTGCCGGCGCTGGTAATCCTCGGGGGCAGAACGAGCTTGACTGCGCGGCAGCTCGATGAAGAACCCGTGCACCCGGTTGTAGCCAACTTTGAGCGCGGTCAATCCGGTGCGCGCTCGCTCACGGGCTTCCATTGCCACCAGAAATTGGTCGGCTCCCTCGGCCAGCGATCGAAGCTCGTCCAGCTCAGGGTCGTGGCCGGGAGCGATCACGCCGCCTTCGCGGAGGATCGGTGGTGGCGATTCCACCAGGGCGCGGGTTAGCAGCGCGTGCACTGCCGGTTGCGGCCGCGCCTGCTCGGCCAGCGTCCGGACCCGCGGCGAGTCGATGCCGGCGCAGGTTTCCGCCAGGGCCGGCAGCTCGGCGAGGCCATCGCGCAGCCTGGAAAGATCCCGCGGCCGGGCACTGCGTAGGGCAACCCGGGCGAGAATGCGCTCCAGGTCGCCGACCCGACGCAGATGGGCCGCGCAAGTCGGCGCCAGCCCGCGCTCACGAATCTCGCCCACTGCGTGATAGCGCTCGCGCAGCTGCTGGTGATCGCGAATCGGCCGTCCCAGCCAGCGGCGCAGCAGCCGTGCGCCCATGCTGGTCGCGGTGCGGTCCATCACGCCAACCAGCGTGTGGCGCCGCTCGCCGCCCAATGACTCGGCGAGCTCGAGGTTTCGGCGGCTGGCTGCGTCCAGCAACAAGCTCTCTTCCCGCCGCTCCACCCGCAAGCTGCACAGATGCGGCAAGGCGCCGCGCTGGGTGTCACGCACGTACTCCAGCAGGCAGCCCGCCGCCGCCACCGCCGCATCGAGTCCCTCGCAGCCGAAGCCGCTGAGGTCGTGGGCTTGGAATTGCCTGCAGAGCTCCCGCTCTGCCGTCTCCCGATCAAAGTGCCAGGGGGGCCGGCGGCGCAGTCCGCGCAGACTCTGCACCATCGTCGGCAGGGCGGCGTCTTCGCTGATCAGCAGTTCGGCAGGCCGCAGCCGCTCCAGCTCTGCGAGCAGGGCCTCCTCGCTGGCGACCTCGCAGATCACGAATCGTCCCCCCGCCAGGTCGAGGCTGGCGAGGCCGAAGGCACCGGCACCGGCCGCGACGGCCACCAGCAGGCTGTCCTCGCGCTCCTCGAGCAGGGCTTCGTCAGTGAGCGTTCCCGGAGTGACGATGCGAACGACCTGCCGGTCCACCGGGCCGCGGCCGCTAGCCGGATCGCCGACTTGCTCGCAGATCGCGACCGATTCCCCACGCCGCACCAGCTTCGCCAGGTATCCTTCGGCGGCATGCACCGGCACACCGGCCATGGGGATTGGCTCGCCGGCGGAGCTCCCGCGGGTGGTCAGGCTAATGTCTAGCAGCTCGGCAGCCCGGCGAGCGTCTGAGTAGAATAGCTCGTAGAAATCCCCCATCCGATAGAACAGCAGCAGCTCGGGATGCTCCGCCTTGATGCGGAGGTATTGCTGCATGACGGGCGTGTGTTGCGAGGCCGGGGAGGCCTGGGAGGGGGCGGACATCGGCAGGGAGTGTAACTTCCGCCCCCAACGCCACGCCAGGGCGTGGCGCCCGCTTCGGCCACGTGCCCCAGGGCAGTTGTCGCCGCGAAGGATGAGGAGAGTCGAGCTCATGACGTCGCCAATCAAGTGGACAGGTTTTGCACCCGCCTTGACCCTAGTGTTGTGGCTGGGGCCGGCAAGCGCCCAGGCCCAGAGCAACACGGAAGGTGCAGCTCTGGACTCGGCAGCCAGGCCTGCTGCCGAGGCTTCGGGTGATTTGCTGGAGGAAGCGCGAGCGCTGGCCGCGGCAGGGGATATCGAGGCGGCGGCGGCCAAGCTGGACGCAGTCGCTGCTGGCGACGCCGCCGAGACCCTGAAAGTGCAAGCCCGCTACCTCAAAGGTATGGTGCTGCTCGGGGCCGGTGACGAGCTGGGCGCTCGCAACTCGTTTCAATCACTGATCGATGACTATCCGCAGATTCCCGAGCCCTACAACAATCTGGCGGCCATCTACGCCGCTGACGGAGATCTGGAGCGCGCCCGCGACCTTCTGCTCGAGCTGCTGCGCCGGCAGCCCGACTACGCGGTGGGTTACGAAAACCTGGGCGACCTCTACGCGAAGCTGGCGGCGGACGCCTACAACCGCGCCCGGGCCCTCAGCGAGGAGCCGGGGCGGCTGCCGCAGAAGCTCGAGCTGCTGGGCCGGCTGTTCGAGCCAGCGAGCTGAGAAGCAGCCACGATGCCAGCGCCGGCTCGGCGCATTGGCGCGATGAGCACCCGGCCGACGGTGACAGTCGAGCTAACTGAATGCTTGCCGAGAGACCTGATCTGAGGCTCTTCGTCGCGCTTTGGCCGGACGGCGATCTGGGCGCCCGCATCGCCCAGGCCGCCAGAGCCGCCATCGGTGACGGGCGCGCCGTGCCCGCAGAACGGCTGCATCTCACCCTCGCTTTCATCGGTCGGCTCCCGGCCGATCGGCTCGACGCATGCAGTCAGGCGCTCGGCACGGTGCGGGGAGGGTCGTTCGATCTGTGTCTGGACCGCTTTGGCTTCTGGCGCCGCAATGGCATCCTTTGGCTCGGCATGCGGGAGCCGGGGGCACACTGTGCGCAACAGCTGGCGGCGTTGGTGACCGGAGCGCTGCAACAGGCGTCGCTGCCCTACGATCGGCGCCCCTTCGGAGCCCACCTGACCGTGGCCCGGAAGTGTCGCCAGCCCGGGTCGATGAGCCAACCAGCGGCGATCGGCTGGAGGGTGTCGCACTGGCAATTGATCGAGTCCACACTGGATCCCGCCGGCTCTGTGTATCGTGTCAGAGCTGAGTGGCCGCTTTCCTGAAGGACCCTACTGGATTCCAGGGAATTTCTACAGTTTCAATCAGTCGTGGTAACAGACGCGCTCCAAATTGAGGGGTGCGGACAGTCGATTGCGCCCTACGGGCGATATGGGATAATCCCAAAGTTTTCGAGCCGATGGCTTAATGGACTAAGCACGGAACGAGGTGCAGCAAATGGATGAAAACAGAAAACGAGCTCTGGCGGCGGCGTTGACGCAGATCGAGCGTCAGTTCGGCAAGGGCTCGGTAATGAGACTAGGCGATGCAGGCGCCGCTGCCCGAGACGTGGAGACCATCTCCACGGGCTCCCTGGGCCTCGATATTGCGCTCGGTATCGGCGGCCTGCCGAAAGGCCGCGTGGTGGAAATCTTCGGCCCGGAGTCATCCGGCAAGACCACCCTCGCGCTGCAGGTGCTCGCCCAGGCGCAGCGCCAGGGTGGAGCCGTCGCCTTCGTCGATGCCGAGCATGCCCTGGACCCGGGTTATGCGGAGAAGCTCGGGGTCAGCGTGGACGACCTGTTGGTGTCCCAGCCCGATACCGGCGAGCAGGCGCTCGAGATCACCGACATGCTGGTGCGCTCTGGTGCCGTGGATGTGGTGGTGGTCGACTCGGTGGCGGCGCTGACGCCCAAGGCCGAGATCGAAGGCGAGATGGGCGACTCTCACGTGGGGCTGCAGGCGCGCCTCATGTCCCAGGCCCTGCGCAAGCTCACCGGCAACATCAAGCGCTCCAACTGCTTGGTTATCTTCATCAATCAGATTCGCCTGAAGATCGGAGTGATGTTCGGGAACCCGGAGACCACCACCGGCGGCAACGCCCTCAAGTTCTACGCCTCGGTGCGTCTGGATATCCGCCGCATCGGCTCCATCAAGAAAGGCGACGAGGTCATCGGCAGCGAAACCCGTGTCAAGGTAGTTAAGAACAAGATGGCACCACCTTTCCGCCAGGCCGAGTTCGAGATCCTCTACGGGGAGGGCATCTCGCTGCAAGGCGAGCTCATCGAGCTGGGTGTCAAGGAGGGGATCGTCACCAAGTCTGGGGCCTGGTACAGCTACGGCAGCGAGCGTATCGGGCAAGGCAAGGACAACGTCCGCGATTTCCTGCGCGAGCACGCGGAAATGGCTGCGGACATAGAGCAGAAGATCCGTGAGCGACTCCTGCCGAAGCGCCGCGCCGCCGTCGGCGCCGAAGCCGACCAAGCGGCGGCAGTCGAAGGCTGAGAAGCGACAGCCGGAGGGCGAGCTCCTCGCCCTCCGGCTGCTCGCCCGGCGCGAGCATTCCGCCGCGGAGCTGCGCCGTAAGTTGCGGCTGCGCGGCCTCGATCACGCCGAGATCGAGGCCGCGCTTCGTGATCTGGCCGCGCAAGGTTGGCAGGACGACCAGCGCTTTGCCGAGAGCTACGCGGCGGGCCGAGCGGCAAGGGGTTGTGGTCCCCTGCGGATCGTCGCTGAGCTCGAGGAGCGGGGTGTGACAGCGAGCGAGGCCCAGGCTGCGCTGCAGACCGTGGGCGGGAATTGGGACGAGCTGGCGGCTGCGGCGCTTCACCGGCGCTTCGGCAGCGGGCCGGTGGCCGACTTGTCGGATCGGGCGCGGCGCATGCGTTTCCTGCAGCGCCGGGGTTTCTCCCAGGCGCAGAGCACCCGGGCACTGTCGAGCGCTGAGCCGAATGACGCTGAGCAGCGATGAGCGAACTGAGTAGCGACCAGATAATGAGCAGCAGCGCCGAGATCCGCAGTGCTTTTCTCGACTACTTCCGTGCTCGGGGTCATGAGGTCGTGCCGAGCAGTCCACTGGTGCCCGCCAACGACCCGACGCTGCTGTTCACCAATGCCGGCATGGTGCAGTTCAAGGACGTGTTCCTGGGCCGGGACCAGCGTAGCTACAGCCGCGCCGCCAGCTCCCAACGCTGCGTCCGCGCCGGCGGCAAGCACAATGATCTCGAGAACGTAGGCTACACGGCCCGCCACCACACCTTCTTCGAGATGCTGGGCAACTTCAGCTTCGGCGACTACTTCAAGCGAGACGCGATCCACTTCGCCTGGGATTTTCTCACCCGCGAGCTCGGCCTGGCGCCAGACAAGCTTTGGGTCACGGTATTCGAGGAAGACGACGAGGCTGCCCAGATCTGGCTGCGCGAGATCGGAGTGGATGGCAACCGCTTCGCCCGCATCGGGGCCAAGGACAACTTCTGGGCGATGGGTGACACTGGCCCCTGCGGCCCCTGCACCGAGGTGTTCTACGACCACGGCCCAGGAGTGGCCGGTGGTCCGCCGGGCACTCCAGAAGCCGACGGCGACCGCTATGTCGAGATCTGGAACCTGGTGTTCATGCAGTTCGACCGATCTGCGGATGGCACCTTGAGCCCATTGCCCAAGCCCTCGGTGGACACGGGCATGGGCCTGGAGCGCCTGGCCGCCGTGCTTCAGGGGGTGCACAGCAACTACCAGATCGACCTCTTTCAGGCGCTCATCGCCGCCGCGGCTGAGGTGACCGGCAGCAACGACTTGCAGTCGCCCTCGCTCAAGGTCATCGCCGACCACATACGCTCCACCGGCTTCCTCATAACCGACGGCGTTCTGCCCTCCAACGAGGGGCGCGGTTACGTGCTGCGCCGGATCATGCGCAGGGCCATCCGTCATGGCTACAAGCTGGGGTGCAATGCGCCTTTTCTGCACCGCCTGGTCGCGTCCCTGGACGCGCAGATGGGCGATGCCTACCCTGAGCTCTCGCGGCTGGCGGGCACGGTCGAGCGTGTGATACGCCAAGAAGAAGAACGCTTTTCGGAGACTCTAGAACTGGGCATGCGTATCCTCGAGGAGACCCTGGCTGACCTCAAAGGCGAGACTATCCCCGGTGCGACCATCTTCCGCCTCTACGACACCTACGGCTTCCCGGTGGACTTGACCGGTGATATCGCCCGTGAGCGAGGGATCGCCCTCGATCTGGAAGGATTCGAGGAGGCCATGGAACGGCAGCGCGAGCGAGCCCGCGCCGCCAGCCACTTTGGCGCGGACTATGGCCGCACCGTCGCGCTCGAAGGCAGTACGGAGTTCACTGGCTACGAGCGCACCGAGGATCAGTCCACGATCACCGCCCTGTATCGCGACGGCCAAAGCGTGCAGTCGCTGCACACCGGCGAGGCCGGAGCGGTGGTGCTGGACCATACACCCTTCTACGCCGAGTCCGGGGGCCAGGTGGGCGACACCGGGCAGCTCGAAAGCGGTAGCGGGCGCTTCCAGGTGGAAGATACCCGAGTACAGGGGGGCAAAGCCCACGCCCACCTGGGTCGGGTGCTGACGGGGAGCCTGCAGGTAGGAGAGCGGTTGCAGGCCCGGGTCGATGGCGAGCGTCGCCGTGCCACTGCCCTTAATCACTCAGCCACGCATCTCCTGCACGCGGCTCTGCGACAGGTGCTGGGCAAGCACGTGACGCAGAAGGGCTCCTTGGTTGCTCCCGAGCGCCTGCGCTTCGATTTCTCTCATTTCGAGCCGGTCACCGGCGAGCAGCTGCAGCAAATTGAGGATCTGGTGAATGCGCATATCCGCCGCAACGAGCCTGTGGAGGTGCGGGTCATGGCCATGGACGAAGCCCTCGAGGTCGGGGCTTTGGCGCTGTTCGGAGAGAAGTATGGTGAGCGGGTGCGGGTGCTCAGCATGGGCGAGGTCTCCACGGAGCTTTGCGGCGGCACCCACGTTTCCCGAACCGGGGATATCGGCTTGCTCAAGATCGTCTCCGAGAGTGGCATCGCCTCTGGCGTTCGTCGCCTCGAGGCCGTCACCGGCGAAGGTGCCCTGAACTGGGTCAGAGCCACCGAGCAGCGGCTCCTCGAGGTGGCCCGGGTGGTCAAGGGTGATCGCGAAAACGTCGAGGACAAGGTGCGGCAGTTGGCCGAGCGCGCGCGTCGCCAGGAGCGGGAGATCGAGCAGCTGCGTGCCCGGCTGGCAAGCGGTCAGGGCACCGATCTCGCCGGCTCCGCCATCGACGTCAAAGGGGTCAAGGTGGTGGCGGCTCGGATCGACGGTGCCGATGCCAAGGCACTGCGAGAGGCAGTGGACCAGCTCAAGTCGAAGCTCGGCAGCGCGGCCATCGTGCTCGCCGCGGTAGACCAGGACAGCAAGATCCGGCTGGTGGCCGGCGTGACCAAGGACTACATGACGCAGATGACAGCGGGTGAGCTGGTCAATGTGGTGGCGGAGCAGGTGGGTGGGCGCGGTGGCGGTCGTCCGGACCTGGCGCAGGCCGGCGGTAGCGATCCCAGCCGCTTGGAAGGGGCGCTCAATGCCGTGCCGGACTGGGTACGGTCGCGGCTGGTCTGAGCCTGACTCGGCTGCGGCGCTGCCCGCAGCAGTACAGAGGATGGGTCTTTCCTACTAGAGTCGAAGATGGCATTAATCGTTCAGAAATACGGTGGCACCTCGGTCGGCAACATCGAGCGCATTCAGCACGTGGCCGCCAAAGTCATGGCCGCGAGGGAGGCCGGTGATCACCTGGTGGTGGTGGTGTCGGCCATGGCCGGTGAAACCAATCGATTGATTGCACTGGCCAAGGAGATCTCCTCGCGACCCAGCCCGCGTGAGATGGACGTGCTGGTTTCCACCGGCGAGCAGGTCACCATCGCGCTGCTGTGCATGGCGCTGGAGCAGCTCGGAGTCGCCGCACGCTCCTATACCGGTGCACAGGTCCACATTCTGACTGACAGCGCCCACACCAAGGCACGCATCAAAGAGATCGACGACCAGCGCATGCGTGCTGATCTGGAAGCCGGCAAGGTCGTCGTGGTGGCGGGCTTCCAGGGCATCGACGCCCACGGCAACATCACGACCCTCGGTCGCGGCGGCTCCGACACTACTGCGGTCGCGCTGGCAGCTGCACTGAGGGCGGACGAATGTCAGATCTTCACCGACGTGGATGGTGTCTACACCACCGATCCTCGGGTGGAGCCCAAGGCCCGGCGGCTGAACCGCATCACCTTCGAGGAAATGCTGGAGCTGGCGAGCCTGGGGTCCAAGGTGTTGCAGATCCGTTCGGTCGAGTTCGCCGGAAAATACAACGTACCGCTGCGGGTGCTCTCGACCTTCGTGGACGGTCCTGGCACGCTCATCACCTTCGAGGAGAGCCACGTGGAACAGCCCGCCATCTCCGGTATCGCTTTCAACCGGGACGAAGGCCAGGTCACAGTCATCGGCGTGCCGGACCGCCCGGGAGTAGCCTACCGAATCCTCGGCCCGGTCTCGGATGCCAACATCGAGGTCGACATGATCGTCCAGAACGTGGGTCAGGACGGCACCACTGATCTGACCTTTACCGTGCATCGAAACGACTTCGACGGTGCATTGGAGATCGTCGAAGCCACGGCCCGCGAGCTTGGAGCGCGCGAGGTAAGGGCCGACAACAGGATCGTCAAGCTGTCGCTGGTTGGCGTCGGTATGCGCTCACATGCGGGAATTGCCAGCAAGATGTTCCAAGCGCTCGCCAACGAGGGAATCAATATCCGGATGATTTCCACTTCCGAGATTAAGATCTCGGTGGTGATCGACGAAAAGTACCTGGAGCTCGGAGTTCGCACTCTGCATGAGGCCTTCGAGCTGGATCAGGCAACGGCCGTCTAGAGGCGGCATGGCGCGTGTCCGGAGTCGGGCGCGCCCGGATCGCACCGAGAGCCCCACCAGGATGTGGGATCGGGTGATGATATAAGCCTTGGCTAACGGCTGGTCATGCGAAGGTGATTGCGCATAAAAAAACATTGCGAGGAGAGACCAGATGCTTATTCTCACACGCCGAGTAGGCGAAACTCTCATGATCGGTGACGACGTAACCGTCACAGTTCTGGGCGTCAAGGGAAATCAGGTCCGAATTGGGGTCAACGCCCCCAAGGACATAGCCGTGCACCGAGAGGAAATCTACGAGCGTATCAAGCGAGAGCATGAGCGTGAGAGTGGCGAGGTGCAGGGAAACACGGCGGAGTGAGACCTTTACCCAACACGGTGGCGAGTGTACCATCCGGGACTCCGCGGCCTAGCCGCGGTAGCCCCGTGGAGAGATGGCCGAGCGGCTGAAGGCGCTCCCCTGCTAAGGGAGTATGGGGTTAAAAGCTCCATCGAGGGTTCGAATCCCTCTCTCTCCGCCATTCACATTCAGGTGGCGTCGGATTGACAGACTCTTGGCCTGTTCACACAATCTACGCCCAACGCAAGATTAGCGCCCGTAGCTCAGTTGGATAGAGTACCTGGCTACGAACCAGGGGGTCGGGAGTTCGAATCTCTCCGGGCGCGCCATTTATCAACGACTTATGCAGTTTTCGCCACGGCTGCTGTCCTATAAGCCGTCGCTTGTCCCATCGACATCGAGCCCATTAGTGCGATCGTCCTCCTTGATAGGGGGCTGCCACCCCCACGTGCAGAAGAGCCGTGCAGTCGCTTACCGCCGCACCCAGAGCAGGTCCATTGAATGATGATGCGTTAGCATCAAGCCTGCGAGGGCACGGATGAACGGCGAGGCAAGCTCGAGTGCTACCACGAGCTCCCAGTCTTGGGTGTACCGGATCGGCCGCTAAGGGCCTCGCACGGGCTACGACGAGTTGCTCGGGCAAGGTCTGAGCCGGGAGCAGGCGCGCGCCCAAGTATCGGCGCAAGTGGAAGCAATCCTCCACCGCTGGCAGTCGCGATGATTGGCGCCCTCTGGAATCCGCGATGAGCTCCGCGTTCTGGCATACGCTCAGCAGCATCATCACCGTAATCGGCTTGCCGCTCGCGATCTTCGTGTTCCTCTACGAGCAGCGCAAGCAGCGCGACAACGAGGAGGCGGAGGTCTACCAGCTCCTCTCCGATAATTACCAGGACTTCCTCAAGGTCGTCCTCGCTAATCCGGATCTGCGGCTGTTCTCGGCCGAGGAAACACCGGCGCTGTCTGACGAGCAGCGCGAGCGGATGTTGATCATCTTCAGCATGCTGATGTCGCTGTTCGAGCGCGCCTACGTACTGCTCCACGAGGAGCACATGTCGCCGAAGCAACGCCAGCGCTGGCTCTCGTGGGAGGACTATATTCGCGAGTGGTGCCAGCGGGCCGACTTCCGCGCCTCGCTGCCGGCACTGCTGCACGGCGAGGACGAGGGTTTCGTCGCCTACATGCGATTGCTGGAAGCAAGCGAGGAGAGCGGCGTTGATGCACCGGCCGACTCCGGCTGAGACCGGAGTGCCCTGCGCGGGGTCGAGTCCCTGCCTGGCACGCTGGCGCGACAATTACGCGTGTTCGGTTTGGTTGCAAACCGCGTCGCCAAGGTCAGCGCTGGCAGTCCAGAGCTCCAGGCTCGAAGAAGTCAACTGGCAGATGGGTCGCCTGTGTGACCACGTAGTTGCGGGCCTTGTCATAGATCATGTTGCGCTCCCACACCATCTGGCCATCCCGCGTAAGCTCGAACACCCGCCCGCGCTCAGACTCGGTGATCAGGAGGTGGCCATTGGGCATGACCTCGTGCTTGCCACGGCGCCAGCTGTAGAAAGGTACCGCGTCGTTGCCTTGAAACGTCACTGTCCATTCACCGGTCTGCGGGTCCATGGCAATGATCCGTGACTGGCCGAGTCCCATGTAGTTGTCATAGACAGAGATCTTCCCATCGGCCAGAAAGTCGGGATCGTGCTGCTTGAACCAGGGGCCGTGGCTCCACCAGTGCAAGCGGCGGCTCTCGGGATTCAGGACGCCAACGAAGTTGAGCTCGCGCAGGCTGATCAGCAGGTCGCCGACCTGAAACTGGGGGAAGGCAATGGCCATCTCCGGAGACAGCGCCTCCACGTCGTTGGCGTGGAAGGCGTCACCCGCATACTCCAGCTCGTCCTTGTTCTCTGCCGAGCGGATGGCGAGCATGCCGTAGAGATTCTGGCCTTCGATTATGTCTGTCTGCAGCCGGATCTCATCCAGGATCTTGCCCGATTCCAGATCCAGCTTGACCAAGTCTTCCTTGCGCCAACTCCATAACACCCCACCCACCGTAGGACTCACGACGTGGTGAAAGCGTCCCGGCGTGGTCCACACGGGTGCGCCACAAGCATCGACCCGGGCGACCACATCGCCGTTGTCGAAGGTCGCCAAGCCCGAACCGTCGGGTAGCACCTCGAAGCCGTGCAGTACCACGTTCTGCTCCGGCTCGCTGTCTGGGGCAAGCGCGGCATAGTCCAGTTGCCAGGCGTGCACCTCATCGCCCCGGTCGTCGTAGAGCACCGCGCCTTGCAGGGTGTCGTGACCCGGTGTCAATCCCGAGATCAAGACATGGCCAGGCGAGACCAACCACGGTTGTAGGGCGCGGTATGCGGGCCGGTCCGGATCCTCGGCCTCCACCAGATGGCGAGTCGGTACGAAGCCCAAGTCGTTCATCCAGTTTTCGCGCACGTTGGTAATCGTGCCTCGCGCCAGGTTCACCTGCGGATACGGGAACCAGTCGACCACGGCGGCGAAGATGCCGTAGCCGATGCTGAGCACCACCAGGGAGGCTAGAAAGGCGAGGCGTTCGAGGATGTCTTTCATCGCAGAGCCCTTGCTTCCTGGGAATTGAAAACGGCGGCTCCCGAGGTTTCGCAGTCAGCGCCCGAACGCCGAGCTGACCCGGCCGACGCCCCCAATGGCGCGTTCCGTGAGATCCGTATGCAGAGCGCTGAGCGATCGCCGAAGCTCGAGATCCAGCGAGGGATCGGGTGCCGGTGGCGCCGGCGGCGCGCGAAATCTCGACCCCTGCGTCGCAAGGGCGGAAGGCTCGGCCAGGCCTAGATTCTCGCCAAGTGCCCGCAGCTGGCCCGAGGGATTGGCACACAGTGCCTCGTAGTCGACGAATAGCACTTGATCACCGGCCTGGCTCGCCAGCGCGGAGTAGGCCGCCAGCCAGTAGCGCAGCCAGAACTCGGGCATTGCTGGTGACGGCCGGTCCGGCTCGTCGAGCCAACCGTTGAAGTCGATCGGCCGCAGGGCGGCCCCGAACTCATAGTGACCCAGCCACTCCATGTACGATCGAGCGAAGCGATCCTGGGCGTGGATCTCGAGAAAGCGCGCGTGCTGCTGAGCCAGTGAGGCGGCGTGTGGGTAGGGGTTGCGCACCGGGACCACGATCCGGGAATCGGGGAACAGCCGCGGCAGCAGCGTCAAGCGGGCGATGTTGGCATTGTTCTTCGAAAGGTAGCGGGCGCCGGGTCGCCCCGAGAGCGCCACGACCTTGCGCATATAGTCTTGCAGGTAGACCTCGAAGTCGGGGTCCCGGTCCGCCGGCCCCCATGGCCTGAGGCGGTCGGCCTGGTAGCGCGCCTCCCACCCGCTCTTCCACACCACCTCCTCGAAGGCCTCCGGGCTGTCGTAGCTGACGACCATGCCATCACCGTGGGCCCGCTCGCGCAGCTCGCCGGGCTTGCGCAAGCCGCGGCTCACTCGATCCCACAGCAGCGGGCACAGGGCGAAGGGCATGCTGCGGTAGGTAGCCACCGCGAAGTCGGGAGCGTTGCTCAGCACCTCCAGCAGCAGGGTCGTGCCGGCGCGAGGCAGTGAGCTCACGAAGACCGGCCGCTGCAACTCGATGGCGG
>Ga0302046_10003112_pt1 | contig 15135 bp, 10 predicted proteins | sample RVTome_11_FD_200261 | JGI IMG/M metagenome (GOLD analysis project Ga0302046, IMG submission 200261) | Soil microbial communities from uranium-contaminated site in the Upper Colorado River Basin, Wyoming, United States - RVT147D111 (version 2) ...
GATACTGGACACTCCACAGGCCGGGCATTTCACCGTGCCCGGAAGCGCCGGCGGCGGACCCGACGGCGTACTCGGTGAGCTCGACGCGGCGATCCGCGCGGGCGAGACGCGGGAGCGCTTTCTGGAACGCGTCGACCGGGCGCAGGGCGTCCTCTACGAAGCGTTCCGCCGCGCCTACGGCGTCGACGGCTACGCCAAGCTGCTGGCGCTGAAGACCGCCAACCTGGCGGTCGGCAAGTACCACTTCGCCCACCGGCACACCGCGCTGGCCTCGAAGCCCGTGCAGCTCATGGTCGATCCGTCGAACACCTGCCAGCTCCAGTGTCCCGGCTGCGTCCACTCCGCCAGTGAGAAGGTCCGCTCGCTGGTCGACTGGCCCGGCGGCCTGATCGACCCCGACTGCTTCGGCTCCTTCGTCTCCCTCTACGCCCCGTTCGCCTGGGGCGCCGTGCTCTACAACTACGGTGAGCCGCTGCTCAACAAGCGGACGCCGGAGATGATCCGGCGGTTCAAGCGCTATCTCGTGCACACTGCGATCTCGTCGAACCTGTCGCTCAAGATCGACGCCGAGGCGCTGGTGCGCTCGGGCTTGAACTGCTTGTATGCCTCGCTCGACGGCGCCACGCAGGAGGTCTACGGCCTCTACCGGCGGCGCGGGCGCATCGAGGTCTGCTACGAGAACCTGCGCAACATCGTCGCCGCCAAGCGCCGGCTCGGCAGCCCGACCCCTTACATCGAGTGGAAGTACCTGACCTTCCAGCACAACGAGCACGAGGTCGATCTGGCGATCGACGTCGCCCGCGACCTCGGCGTCGACGAGATCCACGTCGCCACCCCGTTCGCGGTCGACTGGGACGACCCGTCGGTGCAGGTGGCGGAGTCGCCCAAGGCCGGGCGCTACAAGATCACCAACGCCTCGCTGCACGGCCCGCTCGATCGCCCGGAGGCGTTCGCCGAGACCGACGACGCAGTCGAAGTCTCCTTCGCGACGAGCTGGCTCGAGCACGACCGGGACGGAACCGAGGAGCCGAGCCGGGCGGAATCGTCGACCTGCCGTTGGCTCTACCAGAGCATCACCCTCGACGCGGTCGGGCGGATCCACCCATGTTGCATGCCGCCGGTCAACGACCTGCACCGGGTCTACGGCACCTTCCCCGACCCGGAGCCGCAGCCGTTCAACGCCCGCGACATGAAGCTCTCGCGGCTGGCGTTCGCCGACCGTCCGGCCTACCAGGCGGCGATCGGCGACACGCCGCCGAGCGAGGCCCCCTTCTGCGCGATCTGCAAGGAGAACCCCGGGCTCACCTACACCGTCGAACACGACGCCCTGCGCGAGCTGTTGGACTTCGATCCCCAGCGCGTGCTGAGCTGGCAGACCGTGCGCTCCCTGACCGCCTGGCCGAGCGACCGATGAGCGGACGGGCGCGCTCCGGCGGCGGGATCGGGCGGGTGCTCGGAGCGCTGGCGCCCGTCCTGCTCGCCGCCGGCTGCGGCCCCGCGGCGCCGCCGGCGATCATCGTCTTCGACATCGACACCCTGCGGGCCGATCACCTCGGCTGCTATGGCTACTCCCGCGACACCAGCCCGATCCTCGACGCCTTCGCCAGCGAGGCCGCGCGGTTCGACTGGGCCTTCGCCCAGGCGCCCTACACCGGGCCCTCGCAGGCCTCGATCCTGACCAGCCTCTACCCGAGCGCCCACGGCTTCCTCAGGGACGACGAGGAGCTGCCGCTCGAGGCGGTGACCCTGGCCGAGGTGCTGCGCGACGGCGGCTACCGGACCGCCGGCTTCATCGACGGCGGCTACATGAGCGACGACTTCAACATGGGGCAGGGCTTCGAGCTGTACGAGAACGTCCGCGGGCGCGGCCTCGCCCGGAGCGTGCCGCTGGCGCTCGGCTGGCTGCGCGAGCACGGCTCGGAGCCGTTCCTGCTCCTGATCCACACCTACGACACCCACACCCCGTACACCCCGAAGCCGCCCTACCGCGAGCTGTTCCTCGACGGCCTGGCGCCGCCGACCCCCGGCTTCGAACCGACGGTCGAGGTGATGGAGGGGATCCGCCAGTCGGTGTGGACCGACCAGCCGCGCTCGCTGCCGGACAACGACCTCGAGTACGCCAAGGCGCTCTACGACGCGGAGATCCGCTACGTCGACGACTGGTTCGGCCGCTTCGTCGACGGACTGCGCGAGCTGGGGCTCTACGACCGTTCGGTGATCGTCGTGCTCTCGGACCACGGCGAGGAGTTCCAGGAGCACGGCTCGGTGCTGCACGAGAAGCTCTACGCCACGGTCACCCGCATCCCGCTGCTGATCCGGCTCCCCGGCGGCCGGCGGGCGGGGACGATCCCGACCATCGTCGAGGGGGTGGACGTGATGCCGACCCTGGTCGAGCTGGCCGGTCTCGAGGCTCCGGCGAATACCCACGGCGGGAGTCTCCTGCCGCTGATCGAGGGCACGGCCGGCGGGCCCGGCCGCGCCTTCGGCGAGTCGCCCTACTACGGCCGCGAGCGCTTCCTGGCCGAGGACGACCGCCGGCTGCTGATCTCGCGCGACCGTCCCGAGCGCGAGGAGCTGTACGACTTCCCCGCCGATCCTCACGAGCAGGACAACCGGGCGGCGGCCGACCCGGCGGCGGTCGACCGCCTGCGCGGCCGCATCGACGCCTGGGAGCGCTGGGTGGCCGCGGCGCGGATCGGCGACGGCGCGACCTCGCCCCCCGACGAGGAGACCCAGCGCCAGCTCCGGGCGCTCGGCTACCTCCGCTGACCGCCGGCCCGCGTGCCGCCGCCGCGCACCGATGTCCGAGATCCTGAGCTGGGACCGCGTCGCCGTCCTGGTGCGGCGGGCGCGGAGCGGCGACGAGGAGGCCTTTCGGCGGCTGCTCGAGTCGCAGCAGACGACCATCACCTCGACGCTGGTCGCCTGCGGCGTGCGCTCCCGCGACACCGCGTTCGACCTCAGCCAGGAGATCGCGCTCAAGGTCTGGCGCCGCCTGCCGGAGCTGCGCGACCCGCAGGCCTTCGGCGGCTGGCTGCGCCGGATGACCGCCAACGCCGCGCGCGACCACCTGCGCCGGCTGGCCGCGCGTCCGGTCGAGCCGCTCGAGCGGGCGATGGACCTCCGGGGCGACGACGACCCCTACCGCGACGCCGCCCGCGGCAGCGAGGTGCGCCTGATGCTCGAGGCGCTCGGCGAAGTCGACCGTCCGGTCGCCGAGCTGCTGGTCGCCGCCGCCGAGGGGGTGCCGGTCGAGGAGCTGTCGCGCCGCGCCGGCACCACCGAGGGTGCGCTCAAGATGCGCCTCAGCCGGGCGCGCAAGCGCCTCCGGCGGCGGCTCGAGAGGCTGCGCGCCGATCCCGGCGACTGAGATCGGCAAACGAGCGTTACCTCGCGTCGTCCGGTGCGTCCTGATCGACAGGAGCACATGATGACCCTTTGCCCGCACCACGGAGATCTGGTCCACGAGCTGGCCCTAGGCCGGCTGGCGGACGCCGACGCCCTGCGCGGCGAGCGCGTCCTTGCCGGGTGCGAGACCTGCCGGGCGGCGTACGCTTCACTCGATCATCCGGAGGTCGCGCGGGGCGTCGCCGAGGGCATCGCGGCGTTCCGGACTCCAGCCGCCCGTCCGGCCGTGCGGCCCGCCGTGCGCCGGTGGCCGTTGCGCGCCGCCGCCGTCCTCGCCCTGACGGCCGGCGGCGGGGCGGCATGGATGGCGCACCAGGGGCTGCCGGACCGCAGCCTTGACAGCACCGCCGGCGCCGGCCGCGAGGCCTCCCGGGAGGCCGGCGAGGTGATCCTCGCCGAGGGTCTGGAGAGCGGGGGTCCGGGCGAGCTGGAGACGACGCTGCGCCCGCCGGAGGTCATCTTCGCCGACGATCTCGAGTCCGGCGACCTGGGATCGTGGCGCAGTTCCTCGTGAACGATCATCAACCCTAAACCGTAGGACCGTCCAGTCAACGAAGCAAAACCGAGAACCCAAGGAGACCGATGATGAAGCTCAGAATCAATCCGATCGCCCTGCTGTGCGCGCTGGTCGTGCTCGCCCCCGCCGTGGCGGCCGCCAGCAGCCTCGACGTCAACGCCGACGCCGCGATGGGCAACTCGAGCAGCTCCGCCTGCGGCGTGCCCGGAGCGGGCTGCGGCCTCGAGGTCATCTACACTCAGCCCCAGACTCAGGCGTTCGTCCAGTCCGATCACATGTTGATCGGCGGCGGCGAGACCTCGGTCCGGATCAGCTTCTACGCCGACCCTGGTCACCCGGACCCGGCCAATCCGGCCAACCTGCTCGACGTCGCCGCGCCCGGCCACGTCCGCGCGCTGGTGGCCTTCGAGAGCTTTGCCGTTCCGACGCCGTCGCGGATGATCGCCTTCGTCCGCCGCAACGGCGCGGGCACCTCGTGGCGTCTCCACGTCTGGGTCCGCCAGACGACCGGCACCTTCGTCGAGGCCGGCGCCGGCTTCCTGGTCGGCGGCTCGCCGACCACCGCGACTCGGATCGACATCGAGTGGACCGCGGGAGCCGGCAACGGCACCGTGCGCGCCACGCGGACTCTCGACGAGCCCGGTGCGCCGACGGTCGAGATCTTCAACACCACCACCCTCCAGACCGGCGGCCAGACGCTGGGGGTCGCCCGCTTCGGCGATCAGGGCTTCGGCTCGGTCGGCTCGCCGACCGGTTCGCTCTTCATCGACGAGGTCGTGATCAGCCGGCTGTAAGAGGCCGGCCGCCGGAGCCGAGTACCCGCGGCTCCCAACCTCGGCCCGGGCGCGCGTCGTTTCCTACGGCGCGCTCCCGGGCCTCGGTGTTTTCAGGGCCTGGATTTCGGGCCGCCGGCTACAGGTAGCCGAGGGCGCGCAGCCGCTCCTCGAGCTCGCCGTCGACCTGCGCCGCGCCCTCCCCGTCGCGGGGGGTGAACGCCGGGCCGACCCAGGCCAGCGAGATCACCGCGTCCGCACCTCCGGCGCCGCCGGGGCTGGGCTGCCAGCGGCCGGCCTCAAGCCGGTACCAGCGGGGCCGGCTCAGGTCGTCAAGCGGCACCTCGATCGTGGCCGGCTGGAAACGCAGGTGACGGTGCGCGGGCTCGAGCCCGGGACCGCAGCCCCGAGGCTGGAAGTCGAGAGGGAGCCACGCGCCGCCGGTGTCGAGCACGATCAGGGTGATCTGCTCTCCCGCCGGCAGCGCGAGCCGCACCTTGCCGTTTCCGGTCCAGCGCGTGAACGACTCGGCCGCCGGGACCTTGACCGAGTTCGGGCGGAAGACGTCGCCGACGAGGTCGCCGCACAGCGGCTCGTCGGCCTGGTTCCACAGCCGCACGTGGAGACCGGTCGCCGTGTCGCGGAGGAGCCGATGGGCCTGACGCCGGAACCGCCGCAGCTCGGCCGACTCGGCGGTCGAGCCGTTCAGCTCGGCGGGGTCGGAGGCGAGATCGAAGATTCGCTCGGTCGGCGCCTCGGTCGGCTTCCACGCCGCGTCGACGAGCGTGTACTTGCGGCCCTCGCGGTCGCGGATCGCGATCCCCCGGTTGCCGATCGCCTCGTAGACGATCGCGTCCTCCGGCAACCCGCGGGCGCCGCGGACGAGCGGCAGCAGGGAGAGGCCGGCAATCGGCTCCGGCGCCGGGATCCCCAGCGCCTCGAGCAGGGTCGGCAGGATGTCGACCGACCGCACCTGCTCGGCGATCCGCTCCCCCGCCCCCTCCGCGCCCGGCAGCCGGACGATCAGCGGCACCAGCACGGTATGGTCGTAGAGATCGCCGTGCCCGGCCAGTCCGTGCTCCCCCAACGCCTCGCCGTGGTCGGAGGTGAAGACGACGATCGTCTCCTCGGCCACGCCGAGCGCCTCCAGCTCGCCGAGCAGGCGCGCCAGCGCGCGGTCGGTGTGGGCGATGCCGCTGTCGTACATCGCCCGCACGCGCTCAAGGTCGGGCGCCGCGCCGTCGCCGTCGCCGACGAACACCATCTCCCGGCGCGCCTGGAACGCCAGCTCGCGCCGCGGCGGCAGCCCGCGGGTGACCACCGGAGGGTAGTCCCCGCCGTCGCCGGAGAACGAGCCGTAGTAGGGGTCGCGGGCGTAGTACGGCTCGTGGACGTCGTAGGTGTGGAAGAAGAGGAAGAACGGGCCGCTCGCGCGCGCGCGGGCTGTCTCCTCACGCAGCCACTGGAGGGCGACCTCGAGCCCCTTCTCCAGCTCGTCCTCGTAGCCCTCGCCGCGGTAGTAGCGGAAGCGCTCGAAGCCCTGGTCGAGGCCGAACTGTGGGTCGAGGTAGGCGCCACCGGTCACCGCCAGGGTCCGATAGCCGCGCTCGTAAAGGATCTCGGGCAGCATCCGCAGCTTTTCGGGAGCCGGATGGTGGTAGTTGACTCCGTGAACGAGGGGGTCGAGACCGGTGAGCATCGACACGTGCGAGGGCAGCGTCCACGGCGCCTGGACCACCGCGTTCTCGAACACCACGGCTTCGCGCTCCGCCCAGGCGGTGAGGTTGGGCATGGTCCGCCGGCCGTAGCCGTACAGCTCGAGGTGGTCGGCACGCAGCGTGTCGACCGAGATCAGCACGACGTTGGGCGGCCGGGCGCCGCCGCGCGGCTCCGCCGAGACCACCACCGGGTGAGCGAAGAAGGCCGGCGCGCCGTCGCCGGGCGGCTCGCTGGCCGCAACCGCCCGCAGCTCGAGGGTCGCCTCCCGGCCGGCGTACTCGCCGAGGTCGACCTCGGCGTCGAACCAGACCTCCGGCGGGACCTCCTCGCTGCGGAAGAGGACCCGCCCCTCCCCAGCCCCGTCCAGCACCGCGGCGACCTCGACCGCCCGGAGCCCGGCGGCGCCGGCGGCGACGCCGTAGCCGAAGCGCAGGACCGCCCGCTCGGGCGAGGTGGCGCGGAAGGTGGCCGGCGATCCGGGCCGGGCCGGCACCGCGAACCGGACCTCGCCTCCGAGGTCGACCTTCCAGGGCTTCGACAGCGCCGCGGCCACCGCCTCGGGGTCGGCGCTGCGGCGCACGCAGGTCAGGCGCCGGACCTTCATGAAGTCGCCGCCGATCCGCCGCAGCGCGACCGTCGGCGCCCCGCCGTCCGCCGCCGGCTCGAGGACGCCCCGCGGCAGCTGGAAGCGGAAACGGGTCCCGACCGGGCGCTCGAACAGCTCGCGGCCGGCCACCGACAGGGGCGCCGGATCGCCGGCGCCGAGCCCCTCGGGCACCTCCTCCGCGGCGACCAGCAGCTTGAGGCGGGCCCTCCGGACCCAGGTCGTGTCGACCTCGACGACGTCGCACTCGGCGATGCCCTCGACGCTGCCGAGCAGCCACGACTCTCCCTGGGCGGGGACCGGAACGCCGCGCGGAATCGCCCCGGTGCCGGCGCCGTCCGAGCGCCGCCACCGGGCCTGCTCGCTCTCTGTGGTCAGGTCGAGCTGGAAGACGACCTGTTCGTCGTGCAGGCTGGCCGGCTCGAAGGCCTCCGAGGGGGCCTCGGCGATCAGGCGCAGAGGCGGCTCGAACCGCGGCCCGCCTGCCGGACCGCCCCCGCCGCACGCGGCCAGCGCCGCCCCGGCGGCGAGCGCCGCGATCCCCCACGCCGGGCCCGGGCGGCCGAAGCACCGGACGCCGGGAAGTACGGAGCGGCGGCGCCGCTGCGGTGACTTCGACATCCGGCGCATTATCCCAGGATCGTCCGGGTGCATGATACCGTCGCCTCCCGGGTCCCCGGACCCGCCTCCGTGCCGACCGTTTCCGATCGTCGACCGTGCAGCACTTCGTGCGCCCGTTCCTGCACCGCCTGGGGCACGCCCGGATCGCCTGCAGCGCCGGGCTGGCGCTGCTCCTCACCGGCTGCGCCGGGGAGGTGCCGCCGCTGGCGCCGCGGTCGATCATCCTGCTCGACATCGACACCCTGCGCGCCGACCACCTCGGCTGCTACGGCTACGGGCTTCCGACCAGCCCGAACATCGACGCGCTGGCGGCCGAGTCGGTGCGCTTCGAGTGGGCGTTCAGCCAGGCGCCCTACACCGCGCCGTCCCAGGGGTCGCTGCTGACCGGGCTCTACCCGACCGCCCACGGCCTGGTCCTGCCCAGCGACCGGCTGCACGAGGAGGTGACCACGCTCGCCGAGACCCTGGCCGCGGCCGGCTTCGCCACCGCCGGGTTCGTCGACGGCGGTCACATGGCCGCCGAGTTCGGCATCGGCCAGGGCTTCCAGCTCTACCACAACGCCGACCGCGGGGGACTGGCCGGCATGGCTCCGCGGGTCCTCGACTGGCTCGGTGAACACGCCGACGAGCGCTTTTTGCTGCTCGTGCACACCTACGACGTCCACACTCCCTACGACCCTCCGGAGCCCTACCGCTCGCAGTTCCTCGCCGGCCTCGACCCGCCCTCGCCGGGCTTCACCGCCTCGGCCAAGCAGCTCCGCGACATCCGGGTGTCGAAGTACCACGGCAGCGAGGAGGTCCTGCCGCCCAACGACGTCGCCTACGCTCGGGCGCTCTACGACGGCGGCATCCGCTCCGCCGACGAATGGATCGGGACCTACCTGACCGAGATCCGCCGGATGGGCCTCGACCGCGACGCCTTGATCGTCCTCTTCTCGGACCACGGCGAGGAGTTCCAGGAGCACGGCTCGGTGCTGCACGAGAAGCTCTACGCGACAGTGACCCGGATCCCGCTGCTGATCCGCTTCCCGGCCGGCGGGCGGCGCGGCACGGTCTCGACGGTGGTCGAGGGCGTCGACCTGATGCCGACGCTCCTCGAGGCGGTGGGGGTCGAGCCGCCCCCCGGGCTGCACGGCGAGAGCCTCCTGCCGCTGATCCGGGGCGAGCGGCCGTCTAGGCCGCCGCTGGCGTTCGGCGAGTCGCCGTTCTTCGGTATCGAGCGGTTCGTCGCCACCGACGAGTACCGCCTCCAGTACTCGCGGGTCCACGACCGGGTCGAGCTGTACTCCTACCGCGACGACCCCCACGAGCAGCGCGACCTCGCGGCCGAGCGGCGCGCGGTGGTCGCCCGGATGCGCCCGGCGATCGCGCGCTGGGAGTCCTTTGTCGCGCCCACCAGACGCCGCACCGCCCGGGGCCCGCTCAGCGACGAGACCCGCAAGCAGCTCGAAGCGCTCGGCTACCTGTAGCGGCACCGGCCGTCCGGTCAGGGTCCGTCGAGATAGCCGAGCGCCCGCAGCCGCTCGCGCAAGGCCTCGTCGACGTCGACCGGCGACTCCTCGCGCAGCGCCGGCCCGCCGATCCAGCGCAGCTCGACCCCGGTCGTCGGAGGACCGCCCGCCGCCATGGTGCGCGTGCCGCCGTCCGCCGGCTCGATACGCACGCCGTCGCCGATCTCGGCGAGGTCGATCTGCGCGCGTCCGCGGCCGCCGCCGGAACCCTCGAGCCACAGCTCGACGCCGAGCTCCCGGCTGTTGACGTCCTCGATCCACAGCCGGCAGACGGCCCCGGGCGGAAGCACGAGGTCGGCGCCGTCCGAGCCCGCAGGCTCGAGGGCGACGCAGCCAGGGGTGGCGGTCTTGACCCGGAAGATGCGGATCGCCGAGCTCCGCAGCAGCCCGTGCAGCGGACGGGTCTCGAGGTTGCGCAGCTCGACGGCGAGGGCCCGACCGACCCGTTCTAGCTCGCCGCGCGCCGCCTCCCTCAGCCGCGGGAGCCGCGAATCGCCATCCGCCGCCAGGTCCTGCCGTTCGTGCGGATCGGCCTCCAGATCGTACAGCTCCTCGATCGGGGCCGGCGTCGTCCACGCCTGGTTCTTGAAGATGTACTTGAACCGCCCGCGCACGCTCGCCGCGAGCCCGTAGTTGGACGCCGCGGCATAGCTCCAGGCGACCGGCGGCACTCCGCGCCCGCCGTCGAGCAACGGCGCCAGCGAGACGCCGTCGACGCCCGGCCCCGGCTCGACGCCGAGCAGGTCGAGCACGGTCGGAGCAAGGTCGACGCTGCGCACCTGGTCCGCGACCTCGCGCCCGTGGCCGCGGCCGCCGGGGGCCGAGACGACCAGCGGCACCAGGAGGTTCTCCTCGTAGAGCGTGACGTGGCCGATCAGCCCGTGCTCGCCGAGCATCTCGCCGTGGTCGGAGGTGACGACCACCAGCGAGCGCCGGCCGAGGCCGCCGGCGGAGAGCACCGCGAGCAGCCGGGAGAGTTGTTGGTCGGCGTAGGCGACGCCGCTGTCATAGAGGTCGTTCGCCAGCTCGCCGGTGGTGAACGGCAGACCTTCGTCGCTCACCTCCTCTCCCCGGTACAGCAGGGTGAAGGCGCGGACGTCCTGCCAGCCGCCGGCGCGGGTGACCCCGGAGCGACCGCCGCGGACGTGATAGCCCGCGGGATCGATATCGCTGAAGCGGCCGAAGTACGGCTGCCGGGCACGAAAGGGGTTGTGCACTTCGTAGGTGTGGAAGAACAGGAACAGCGGCCGGTCGATCCCGGTCTCGAGCAGCGACAGGGCGCGGTCGATCCCCGCCTCCATCTCCTCGCGCGAGCCGGCCTCGTCGCGGTAGTAGTGGAAGCTGTCGAAGCCCTGGGCAAAGCCGAAGCGCGGGTGGACGAACCCGCCGCCGGTGATCGCCGCGGTGGTGAAGCCGGCGCGCTGCAGCGACTCGGCGAGCATGACCAGCTCCGGCCCGGCACCGCCTTCGTGGTTGACCCCGTGCCGGTGGGCGTCGAGACCGGTGAACATCGAGACGTGAGCCGGCAACGTCCAGGGAGCCGCCGCCACCGCGCGTCGGAACACCGTCCCCCGCTCGCGCGCCCAGGCCTCCAGGTGCGGCGAGGTCTCGCGCTCGTAGCCGTACAGCGACAGGCGGTCGGCGCGCAGGGTGTCGATCGAGACCAGCACCGCGACCGGCGGCGCCTCGTCGGCGGGCCGCAGAAGCGTCCCGCCGGCCCACAAACCGAACCCCCAGAGCGGATCGTAAGGCCGGCCCTCGTGGTCGGTCTCGAGCCGTAGCCGCACCCGCCGGCCGGCGAACCGCCCGAGGTCGAACCGGGCTTCGCGCCAACTCCCGCCGGGCGCGACGAGGTCGTCGAGCACAACCGCAGTCTCCCCGCCGTCCTCGACGCTCAGCCGGAAGCGCAGCGCCGACGGCAGGCCCGGTTGCACGCCGTACGCGAGCTCGGCAACGCCGCCGCGAGGGACTTCGACCTCCTCGACGATCGGCAACCCGGGCATGGCGAGCCGGACGTTGCGCACGTCCCGCTCGAGGGAGACCTTCCAGGACCGGCCGAGCGCGGCGGTGAGTGCCGCCTCGTCGATCTGCTCGCGCAGCGCAGTCACGCCGTGGAGCAGCGGCGTGGTGTTGGCGTTGACAGTGAACGCCAGCCGCAGCTCGACCCGCTCGCCGCTCCATGCGGGGTGGCCGGAGAGCGGCAGCCGGTAGCGGTAGATCGACTCGTCGACGCGCACGGCAAGGGCCGTGTCGACCCGGCGCTCGGAGGCGAACGGCTCGCCCGGCCGCCGCCACTCGACGATAACGCTGCCGCGCTTGAGGCCGCTGACCTCGGCCGCCAGGGTGTCGAAGGCGGAGGGATCGATCGGCTCGCGCAGCACGATCGCGGTTTCCGATTCGCCGCCCCACGGCAGCGCCAGCACGCCGTGCTGGACGCCGAAGCCGGGGGCCGCCGGCTCCCCCCGCCACGGCTCGAGATCGCTGGACTCCTCGAACCGCCACGACCGCACGTTCTCCGAGCGCACGACCGTCGCCGGGTCGAAGGTCTCCTCGCCGTCAGGGATCAGCCGCCCCTCGACGGCCCAGAACAGCCCCTCCCCGCCGCCGGCGCAGGCGAGGCCGCCGGCAGTGGCGAGTGCCAGCAACACGGCGCACCAACCACCCGGTGCGCGATCGAAACGCCCTCCGCGAGCGGCTTCCAGTCGCTTCAGGAGAACCACCTCGTGCTCAGTCGCGTCCGTGCCGGTCGAGCTTGCGGTAGCCGCGGTTCCAGTAGACCAGCGGCGGCTGGTCGGGGCGCGGCACCGCGCTCGCCAGCACCTCGCCGATGTAGACGCTGTGGGTGCCCGTCGGCTGGTGGGAAACGATCCGGCAGTCGAGCCAGGCCAGGGCGTCCTCGAGCACCGGCGCGCCGGTCTCGGCGGTCGACCAGCGGCCGGCGGCGAAGCGGTCCTCGTCCTTGAGCCAGGCGAAGCGGTTGGACAGCTCGACCTGGTCCTCGCCGAGGACGTTGACCGCAAAGCTGGTGCCCGCCCGCTGGAGCAGCGGCGAGGCCTTGTGCCGGTGGTCGATGACCACTGCCACGAGCGGCGGCTCCGGGGACACCGACGCGAACGCGGAGACGGTCAGCCCATGGACTTGGTCGCCGGCGCGCAGGGTGACGATTGTCACCCCGGCCGGGAAGTGGCGGAGCGCGTCGCGGTACTCTTCGGAGCCGATGGTCATCACGCGTCTGAATCCTGCAGATCGGGGGTCCGCGAGGTCGGGTTCCATGGCCGATCACGGGGCGATCCGCTGAGATCTCTTCACGAACCTCACTGCTGGCTCGCGGACAGGAGGCGGTAGCTCTTCATCGTCGGGTCCGCGATCTCGCACCAGTAGGAATCGGTCTCGAGCACGACCTCGATTACCGGCTCGCCGCCTTCGGCGAGCGGCACCGCGAGCTGGTGCCGGCCCGCTCGGCCGGAACCGTCGAGGCGAAGTGCGGCCGAGGGCCCGCCCTGCGTCCTCAGTTCGAGCTCGAATGGAAACAGCTCCTCGCGGGGGGGTACCTCGATCGCCACCGACACGCTCCGGCTCTCGTCCCGGCGGCGCAGCAGGAAGCGCGTCTCGGTCGAGCCGTAGACGCCTCCGTGCAGCGGATCGGCGGTCGATTGCGGGATGACTCCGCCGAGCAGGCCCCGGACCGCTTCGACGGTGAGACGATCGAACGCAAGCTCCTCGGGGAGCTGCGCGGCCGCCTCGTCCTGGAGGGCGCGGATGCGCTCCGGGCGCGGAGGGTTCACGGTCGCGAGGTCGACACCCGCGGGCGGCGGCCGCGCACCCTCGAGATCCAGGTCGAGCCACCGAAGCGCCGCCAGCACGTGCAGGAAGTGCCCGGCGATCGCGGCATGCCCCCTCCGGTCCAGATGGGGATCGTGGGGCAGACGGCTCACCGCCCGGGTGAAGACCAGGGGAGAGCGCAGGCCGCTCTCCGCGTGATGGTGCCTGACCAACTCGTCGAACAGGGGATCGATGCCGGAGATGGCCGCGAGCACAAGCCGGCCGCCGCTCCGCTCGAGCACGCCCTCCAGCCGCTGCCAGGCATCGAAGGCGGTCCGCCAAGCCCGGCGGCTCTCGTCTCCCAGCCCGCTCGACAAGAGGTTCTGGCGCGCGAGGCCGAAGCTGAAGGGCAGGAACACCGACGGCGCCCCCGAACCGATCTCGCGCCGTTCGGGGCTGAACGCCGAGGTCTGATGGCCGGTGCCCGTGACGCCCGAGGTGAGGCTGATGTCGTTGGCGACCAGGAGGCCTAGCACGATGTCGGGCCGGTATTCGGACACCCGGCTCGTCAAGTAACTCGCTTCGTTGAGGGCGCTCCAGCTCGGCACGGCGAGCGTATAGGCCTCGACCGGGACTCCTGGCGGGCGCAGCCGCTCGCGCAGGGACTCCTCGAGCTGATCGCACCAGCGATCCCTCTCCGGCCCGCCGACGCCGAGCGTCGCCGAATCACCCAGGCAGACGAGGCGCAGCACGCCGACCGGCTTGGGCAGATAGTCGTGGGCGTCGCGCATGCCGGCGTTGTTGGCCGCGACCTCGGCCCCGCGGTACTCTTTGGTCGACCCCGGCATCAGGATGCGCCCGACCGTCGGCTCCGGCACCGCCTCGAAAAGACCCGGCATCTCGTCGGCGATGAGACGGAGGTAGGCTTCCCGATCTTCCGCGGAAAGTCGGGTCGAGGCGAAGACGATCAGGCGGTCGAGAAAGAGGGTCTCGAGATCGCCTCGGAAGAGCCAGACCAGCACGAGCAGCGGCGCGGTCGCAACCGCCGCCACCAGGACCTTGAGGTACAGCTCGCGATGGCGCCGTGCGCCGAGGCTCTTGTCGGTGTCCATCCTCATCGGTCAGGTGCCTACAAAAACGCCAGTCTAGCACCCGTCGAGGCCGAGCCTTCGACCGGCGAGCGGTGCGCCCGGCGTGGCGTTCGTACGCGAAGCACTTGCCCATTCGGCGACCGCGGTGTAGAAAGGCCCCTCCGCGAATCGGCCCTCCACGGTGATGATCCAGCTCCTCCGCTACCGCGACCTGGTCTGGTACATGGTAGTCCGGGACCTCAAGGTGCGCTACCGGCGCTCGACGATCGGCTTCCTGTGGACCATGCTCCAGCCGCTGCTGACCATGGCGGTGCTGGCCGTGGTCTTCTCCGCCATCTTCCGCTTCGAGATCCGCAACTTCCCCGTCTACGCGTTGTCGGGGATCCTGTTCTGGAACTTCTTCTCCCAGAGCATCGTCACCGCGATGAACAGCCTGCGCGCCAACTCGGGCCTACTGGTCCGCTTGCCGATTCCCAAGGTGGTGTTCCCGGTGGCCGCGGTGGCCTCGGGCCTCCTCAACCTGGCCTTCGCGCTGGTGCCGCTGCTGGCGATCCTGCTCGCCACCGGCCACGCGCTGCGGCCGGCGCTGCTGTTCCTGCCGGTGTCGATCGCGCTGGTCGCCGCCTTCACCCTCGGCGCCGGACTCCTGCTCTCGCCGCTGGCAGCGTTCTTCAGCGACGTGGTCGAGCTGGTCGGGGTGCTCATGATGCTCGCCTTCTACCTGACGCCGGTCTTCTACCCCAAGGACATCATCCCCGCCGACTACCTGTGGCTGGTACGCTTCAATCCGTTGCGCTCGTTGCTCGAGGTGTTCCGCGACCCGATCTACTTCGGCAAGATCCCGCCGGTCTCCCACCTCGCGGTCACGCTCGGGATCACCGCCCTCGCGCTGCTGATCGGCGTGATCGCGTTCCGCAAGTCGAGCGACCGCATCGCCTTCTACCTCTAGCGCGAGACGGACGAAGGCCATGACCGAACCGAGCAGGTCCCGGACCGAGAGCGCGAGCGGGGCGATCCGCTGGGCCGCCGCACCCGCCGGGGGTGGCGAGCCGTCGGTGCTGCTCGACGGGGTCTCGCTGTGCTACCGGCTGGCCAAGCAGCGCATCCCGTCGCTCAAGGAATACGCGAT
>Ga0302046_10003114_pt1 | contig 15130 bp, 11 predicted proteins | sample RVTome_11_FD_200261 | JGI IMG/M metagenome (GOLD analysis project Ga0302046, IMG submission 200261) | Soil microbial communities from uranium-contaminated site in the Upper Colorado River Basin, Wyoming, United States - RVT147D111 (version 2) ...
CAGCGGAATAGCCAGCCCGCTGCGGCTCTGGAGAGCCGCGCGCCGTTCGCTTTGCTTCATGCTCCCCTGACAGGCTCCGACCGCGTTGCGCATCGGCTCAATACGCCACCCCTAACACCATCTCCGTCGGCAGCTCGGGCGTGGCCTGAGAAGCGTGGACCAGGAAGGCGCCCCAGGGTCCCAGCCAGACCATGGCCCGCTCTTGAAGCACGTCGTGCGTGGCCACTGGAAGTTCCACCCGCACCGGCCACCAAACTCGCCAGTCCTCCGGGGGCACGGCGTCACTCGACTTCGCGACGGACAACGAACCCTCTGCGTAGTACTTGCCCACGTCGGCCAGGGGGGCCTCGCTGGAGTATTGAAAGAGTTTCAACCCGCCCACCTGACCGCCGGCGCCACGTTGGCTGCCGGGAAACTTTTGAAGATCGAGCATGGGGGCTTCGGGAAAATCCGCAGGGGGATTCTTGTCCGACAGATTCACGCCCGCCAGGACGATGGAGCAGCGGGCATCGCCCATGGCCTGAGTGACATGGAGAAGGAAGAAACGCCGGCCCTGTTTCGAGAGCATGGTGGTCACGCGATCCTGCGTCTTCAAGCCGCTGCTGAGCCAGGCTGAATCGACGCGGCCGCCTATCCCCAGACGGGCTGAGGCATAGGCGCGGAAGGCCGGTTCGCTGACGTTTTGCATGCCAAACAATGGCTGGTAATACGCCACCACATTGGTGAACGCGTCGTCGGTTTCGAGTCTCGCCGAGATCAGGCCCTGCTGCTCGACACGGGCCAACTCCTGCGCTCCCGGATACATCCAAGGCGCGAGGTCCGGCGGGCGGCGCGTGCCGGTGATCACCGGCCAGAGGACGACCAGCGCCAGGAGGAGGAAGGCGCCCAGGCCAAGGCGCCCGATCCATGTCAGGGCCCGGGGACGCGCGGGTTTGTGGGGCGAGTCTTCCATGCTGCCCCAGAGCAAAGCCCAGCCACCGAGCCCGAGCAAGAAGCAAAGGCCGGCGCGGGCCAAGGTCCATTGCGTGCGTCCGACAAAGTCGCCACTCCCCTCCCCTCGAGTCGGACCGGCCACGGGACACGTAGCCACCTCCCGTGAGGGGGTGGATAAGGAGGTTCTTCCTTACGACAGAGTCCGCCGCCCGACGGCGGCGGCTACGGGGATTGCTCTCTTGCCAAGTAGCCGCCGACGGCAGGAGGCGGAATTCGAGGTTTGATGGTTGCCCGAAACCGCCTCGTCACCACGTGGAACGTGGCTGGTCTCTCGTCGGCTACTTTTTCAACGGCTGCCAGGGCGGGGCGCCGTCCGGAACGTGAATAAACCGGCACGGAAAGGCCGTCAGGTCACGGCCCGCCGGCCCGGGTCCGCCGGTCCGCGAACCGGCGATTGCCACCCAACGGTTCCTTGTCCATACTATGCGCGAGATGAAGCATCATCCCCTTGATCCGGAGCATCTGGCTCTGACGCGGCGACAGTTCCTCAACCGGTGCGGCATGGGCATGGGCGCCCTGGGCCTGGCCGGATTGGTGGGCCAGGCGTCGGCGGTCCAGTCCTCCGGATACGCCAACCCGCTCACGCCGCGCCAGCCCCATTTCCCGGGAACCGCCAAGCGGGTCATCCATATCTTCGCCAACGGTGGTCCCTCCCACGTGGACACCTTCGACCCCAAGCCGGCTCTCGACACCTACCATGGCAAGGCGCTGCCCATGGACAATCTCCGCACCGAGCGCAAGACCGGCGCCGCCTATCGTTCCCCCTACACCTTCCGCCCCTACGGCCAGAGCGGGCTGCCGGTGAGCGACATCTTCCCCCACGTGGGCGAGTGCATCGACGACATCGCCGTCATCCGTTCCATGCACGCGGATGTGCCCAACCACGAGCCCTCCCTCATGCTCATGAACACGGGCGAGGCGCGGCTGGTCCGCCCCAGCGTGGGATCCTGGGTCACCTACGGCCTGGGTAGCGAGAACCAGAACCTGCCCGGGTTCATTGCCATGTGTCCCAACGGCTATCCCATTCAGGAATCCCAGAACTGGCAGTCCGGATTCCTCCCCGGCGTCTTTCAAGGCACCTACATCAATACCAAGCACACCAAGATCGAACGCCTCATCGAACACATCCGCAATGACCACACCGGCCTGGCAGAGCAACGCCGCCAGCTCGACCTGCTCCAAAAGCTCAATCAACGCCACCAGCAGGCCCGGCAGGACGACGCCCAGATCGAGGCCCGCATCCAGTCCTTCGAACTGGCCTACCGGATGCAGCTCGATGCCACCGACGCATTCGACATCTCACGCGAACCCGAGCACATTCGCAACCTCTATGGCGAAGGCACCCAGGCCCGCCAACTCCTCATCGCCCGCCGCCTCGTCGAGCGCGGCGTACGCTTCGTCCAGATCTGGCATGGCGAGGGACAGCCCTGGGACAATCACGACGACATCGAGGTCAACCATCGCCGCCTGGCCCACGACTCGGATCAGGGGATCGGCGCCCTGCTCAAGGATCTTCGTCAGCGCGGCATGCTCCAGGACACCCTTGTGATCTGGGGCGGCGAGTTCGGGCGCACGCCCACGGTCGAGCTGCCGACGCCCGGGTCCAATGCCGGCAAGATCAACGGCCGCGACCACAACCACTACGGTTTCACCGTCTGGATGGCGGGCGGCGGCGTGCGCGGCGGCTATGCGCATGGGGCCACGGACGAGTTCGGGTTCCAGGCCGTGGAGAAGCCGGTCCACGTCCACGACCTGCACGCCACGATCCTTCACCTGCTCGGCTTCGACCACGAACGACTCACCTTCCGCTCCGCCGGGCGCGACTTCCGCCTCACCGACGTCCACGGCCACGTCGTCCACGACCTGATCGCCTGAGGCGTTGAACCTTGAGCGTTGAGGTCCTCATGCGCGTTTCCTTGTGTGTAGTTCCGCCTTCAGGCGGCTTGCGCTGGCGGATTGGTGATGTCGAATCTTGGAAGGCTTATTCCAAAGGTTGGATCCGGGCCACTTCGATCCCCTGCTCGTCCCTAACGATCCACGGATTTGTTCGGAAACCTTTCCATATGGACCACGGATTTCACCGATGACACGGATGGGGGCGGGCATTGTCGGAAAGCATCCGTGTGATCCGTGAAATCCGTGGTGAAGACTTCATAACTGTTCCACATGCCCGAGAGGACGTGCCCATCGTTTCGCCCCAACTCGATGATCTCACCCGTGCCTCGATCGCGGTGCCAAACCCCACCTCCCGCAGCGGCGCGGAGCAAGGAAAATCTCCTCTCCCCTTGGCGCCTCTGCGTCTTGGCGGGAGGAAAAAAGGATGCTTCGCGAGATGTCCCCATTTCCCACGCGGCGCTTCACATCCCCAGGTCCACCGCCTCACGGCGGTGGCTACGTGTCCTGCTCCGCTTTCCTCCCCAACTAGCCGCCGAGAGACCAGCCACGTTCCACGTGTGCTAGCCACGTCACACGTGGTCACGCGGCGGTCCCCCCTTGGCGCCTCTACGTCTTGGCGGGATGCAATGGGTTCATGATCCATACGAACCGTGCTTGCCGAACCGCCTAAAGGACTTCGGCGAGCTCAGTCGAGTCGCGGGACTACAAACCAGGTCGGCCACGTTTGTAGTCCCGGCTTCAGCCGGTCCGGCCTGCTCGTGGTTCACGGGCCGTGTGCGTGTCCCAACCCGTTTGGAACTGGGGGCCAGCCATGAACCGAAAAGCCCCCGCAGGGGCGCAGGGGCGCGGAGGAAGGAGGATGCCCTCGCCTCTCTGCGTCTCCGCGCCTCTGCGGGATACCTCGAGTTCGTGGACCCAATGCACATCCAGAGATCCTGGATTTTCAGGCTGGGCAAGAGCCCGTTGACTTGTTAGATAAGCCTGCACGCACCGGGAAGCAGTCCTTGGAGCTGCCCCCCCCAGCGGGGGAAGCCCGGTGCCATTGGGACACTGAGGATACAAATCCCTGATCGCGAAACGCGCAGGGCTGGGAACCATGGGCAACACTTCATTTGAAGCCTACTTCCGAACGGCCACCGGCCACGCACCCTACGGTTACCAATGCCGGCTGGCGTGCGGTCCCCAGGCGGATCTTCGAACACCGGGCACGCTGAGGGCGGGTGCCGTTTGCCAGTCGCAACTCATCAACATTCCGACCGGGCTGGGGAAGACCGCCGCCGTCGTGCTGGCCTGGCTCTGGAATCGTGTCCATCTCAACGATTCAAAGTGGCCGCGCCGTCTTGTGTATTGCCTGCCGATGCGGACGCTGGTGGAGCAGACGGAGAAGGAAGTCCGCACTTGGCTGGGAAATCATAGTCTGCTTTGGGACGAAAACCCGGAAGCACGAAAAGGAAAAGTGGGCGTCCACCTCCTCATGGGTGGTGAGGACTCGGGTAAGTGGGGCGTTTACCCCGAGGAAAACGCCATACTTATTGGAACCCAGGACATGCTCCTGAGCCGCGCTCTCAACCGCGGTTACGGCATGAGCCGCTACCGGTGGCCGATGCAGTTCGGGTTGCTGAACAACGACTGCCTCTGGGTGATGGACGAGACGCAGTTGATGGGACCGGGGCTAAGCACCGCTTGTCAGCTTGAGGCATTCAGAGCTTCCAACTCGGGCTATGGTTCGCTTGGCGGGGCTGGTTCGGTGACTTGGTACATGTCAGCGACGAACAACCCGGAACATCTCAAGACGCGGGAATGGCGCGATGTCATTCGCCCTTCCCCGTTCGAGTTTGGCCTCAGCCTGGAGGAACGATCCGCAATTTCAGGCCCTGTTCACCAACGCCGTCATGCGATGAAGCGCTTGGAATTGGAATCGGAAATGAGTTTTGCCGATATCACCGCGATCCAAACCATCGTCGCCGAGATTGTGCAGCGTCATCGCAATTTGGTGGCGAAGATCGCAAAAAAATCAATGCTTCCGGCGCGAACTTTGGTCCTCTGCAACACGGTGGACCGGGCTGTCACTGTTCACGCGGCTGTTCACGCGAGGATGGAAATGGACGATCTCAAAGGATGCGACCTGCTCCTTCTGCATTCCCGTTTCCGCCCGCCCGAGCGCAGGGAGCACATGACGCGGCTCGCATCGTTGGATCGTGATTTGTTTCCGAACGGGCAGATTGTGATCGCCACCCAAGTCATCGAAGCGGGCGTGGATGTCTCCAGCGGCATTCTGTGGTCCGAAGTTGCGCCGCTGGCTTCTCTCGTGCAACGGCTCGGGCGTTTGAACCGCGCGGGTGAGTTCAATGACAGCGGATGGGTGCCGCAAGCGATCATTGTGGGCGTCGGCGAGCTGGCCGAAACCGGGAACGCCGAAGCCAAGAAAAAGATTCGGGATGACAACGCGAAACGCTGCCTGCCCTACGAGGCCGACCGATGCGCGGCAGCTTGGGGCGCGCTGGAGAAGCTCGATGCAAATGCCAGCCCGGGATATCTCCAAACCATTCAGCCCGAAATCGCCGCCTCCATCCCGCGCTGCCCGTATTCTCTGCAGCGACATGAGTTGCTCGATTTCTTCGATACGGACGCCAACCTCTCTCTCGGCTTCACCGACGTGTCTCCGTTCGTGCGCGGGCTGGATAACGACACCGACCTGCAAGTCCTCTGGCGCGAAAACTGGCTTCAGCAAGACGGCGAGGAAGGAACCGGCGAACCCGGATTCACGCCTGACTTCCAACGCGATGAACTTTGTTCTGTCCCAATCAGCAAACGGAAGGACCCCAAAGCTATGGAAGTGCTAAGACATGGCTGGCTCTGGCGGGGAAAGGAAAGCGGTTGGGTGAGTGTGAAGGATGCAGGCCTTGCTCCGGGCATGAGCATCCTCCTGCCGCTCACCGCTGGCGGATACGACAACGCCAAAGGCTGGACCGGCCACAAGGAAGACAACAAACACCCCGCGCATTACCGGCGGCAGGACGAACCTTCGGACGAGGAACAGCTCTCGAGCCTCGCCAACGGCTGGCAGAGCATTTCGATCCATACCGGGGAAGTGGCGTGCGAACTGGACGAGTTGTTGCGCCACCTACCTTCGACCGAGCAAATCGAATGCGCCGCGCTTCTGGACGCGGTGTCGTGGCATGACATTGGCAAGAATCATCCCAAATGGCAACAGGCTGCCATCAAGGCTGTCGAACAGGCCGGCATCACCGGCAAGCAGGCCCACCAGCCATTCGCGAAGTTCTCCCTCTCCGACAGCCCTTCGTTTGCCGGGCTGCAAGGCGATGCTCGAAAAAAGCGTATGCGGGAATTGAAGAATGCCTTCCGTCCCGGGCTCGCGCATGAAGTCGCCTCCGCCCTCGCCTTCCGCCAAGCCGAACAAAACCGCCTTGGCCCGGAGCCTGAGAAGCGCGACACGGACCTCGCCAGCCTGCTCGCCGAATACGTCATCATGAGCCATCACGGCCGCGTGCGGAAAGTGCTCCGCGACGAAATCCCGAATTTTGCCAAAGACGAGAAGGACACCCATACCGTGCGCGGTGTGTCTGAAGGCGACCCGCTTCCTGGCGTTGTGATCGAGGGCCAACCGCTCGGTTGCAACAGGCTTTCCATCGATTGCCGCCGCATGGGCCGCGACGCCAAGGGCCACGAAAGCTATACCCGTGGCGTCCTCCGCCTGCTCGACCACTACGGCCCCTTCCGCCTCGCCTATTTCGAAGCGCTCTTCCGCGCCGCCGACCGCCGTACGTCCGCCAGGGCGGCAGTGACGGCCGCGGACAGTGTGTCACGCGCAGCCTCCATAGAAATGCGGGATTCGCCGACGCCGTATAAGATTGTCGACGATCGCGGCAAGCCACGCTTGGAACCCTGGTCTCACCCGTGGCATGACGAGCTCGGGCTGCTTTATCATCGTGCTATGGCTGAAAAGCTCCGGAGGAACCCTGGCTTATTGGAAGTTGCCAAAGAGAACATTCGCCGGTGGATCGCCGCAGAGCCGCAAACACAACCGTCCCGGGCGAGGCTTGAATGGCTGGAGATTCTCCAATCGAAGTCGGTGCAGGAGATTCTCGAAATTATGACCGACCCCTCGCAGGAAGGACATCGCCGGAGGCAATCCACCCCCTTCGCTGGTATCCTGACCGATCACGAGGCCGAGAGGATTCGGGGCGACCTACTGAGAGCGACATCACAATGACACGAATCCGTTTGATGGACCTTCTCCTCCGCGCGGTGGCCATTAGCGAGGGCCAACGGTTGATCCTCGCCGGGGGCCAAGCACTCTACGCCGTTACCTCGTCGCCTCCGGAAGTGGTGGAGCGCTCCGAGGAAGCTGACCTATTGCTGGTCATGACGGGCCGGCTCCTGTTTGAACGGATCGAGGCCGAGTTGGGAATGCGCTCAGACTACCTTGTCCAAACCGGCGTGTTTGCTCACCCCGTTGGTCTTGGCACGATCTCTCTGCCCAGGGGATGGGAGCCGCGACTCGTTGCGTTCGGTGGCGATGAGGGCCTGGAGAACGTTTGGGCCTTGGAAGTGCATGATCTGGCGGCCAGCAAACTGATGGCAGGACGGGAAAAGGATTTTGGCTTCCTCATTGAAGCGCATCGCCGGGAGTTCCTTTCCCTGGAGACTCTTTTGGATCGCTTCTGTGATTTCAGGCGCGGCGCGTTTAGGAATGCGGTGGAGCATCGCCTCGGCAAGCTGGAGAGCGCCCTCGAGTCGGCGAGACTTTCGCCCGAGGCCCGGCTGGTCCGCAACTGAATGGGTCACGAATGACTGCGATGTCTCTTCACGGCTGCCGCCACGACATCCTCGGCCACTACCTCAAGGCCATCGGCCTGCTGCGCGTGCTGGCCAAATGCGCCGACGCGGCCCATCGCGACCCGGACGCCGAAGGCTGGTGGAATTCCAGCCAAGCCTGCTTCTGCCTGCGCTCCCCGAAATATCCCACTCGGGAGAAACTGGTGGAGTTTTTTGTGACGCACTTCCGCCCCACTCCCGTTTTCGCCGCGTGGAACAAGGAGCCGGGAAGCAATGCCAGCGACAGTGAGAAGCTCGGAGTGCGCGGCGATTGGGAGATTGCCAATCGCTTGTCCGCTCAGGTCGTGAGCACCCAAGACCGCAGGAAACCTGCGAACCGGGACAAGTTGATTGCCCTCGAAGCATTGGAAGCCTACCGCGATGCCGCGGCGTTGACCGTGGCGGAAGCAGTGGATGCCATCGCAGCACCATTCTTGAAATCGAACACGGAACATCCGCTGTTTCTCTCCAAAGGCATCGCTGGCCGCGCCCATCTTTGGCGGACGCACTGGGAGTATCTTGCGTCGTTTCACAAGCACCGAGCCGCGTATGCGAAAGCCGTCGAAAGAATGTCCGCACATAAAGGAACGGCCAGGCAGTTGGTGAAGTTGAAGGAAAAGGTGGATGCAGCTCTCCAGTCAATTACGGAGTGGCTGCCGTTCGAGGAAGGATTCGCTTCCGCTGCGAAGGGCAAAGGCACACCCTTCTTCCCCGACGCCATCAACGCCGCAATGGAGACGGCCACGCGTGAAACGACTCCGTATCACTGCCTCGACCTGCTCAGTACCATATTCCACGCGTGCCGCCAGATGGCGATCTCGCAATCGTTCCGCGACACACTGCCGGGCAAACGCGCCCGCTTCTTCCGGCCGCTGCCGATGGAGGACTGGAGCGGCTTGTTGGATGCACTCGCGCACTACGACCCTGAGGACCCACGCCTAGGAGCCGAGTTCTGCATCGCGCGCGCCGCGGCCTCAATCGAGGGTCGGATGAAGCAGCGGGGTGGAACGCATTCCGAAGTGCTCCCAATGCTCGGCTCGCTGCTCCCGCTCAAGTTGGGGCCGGGCGGCTGGTTCTTGCCGGCAAATGGCGACCCCTCTCATCAAGCCGTCTGGACCGGCACCGACGTGCGCCACGACCTCGCCGCCGTGCTGGCGAGGCGTTACAGGGATTCGCTCACCGACGATCGCCCCACGCTCATTGCGTCGCATGTCAGCCTCGGTGCGCGATTGAGTGACGTGCTCTCGTTCCTGCGCCACGAGCTGGACGACCACTTGATCGCCCGTTGGATCGAGGCGTTGAGCCTCATCGGCTGGAAATACATAAAGCCGGCGAACACGCCGGCCGACGGAGAGATGGAATCCCACGCCATCCCGCTTGAATATGCCGCCCTGCGCACTCTCATCGAGCTGGAGTGCGAGCGACGCGAGGGCAGCGACACGAAGAAGCGCCGCAGTCAGCAGCCCATCTCGCTGCTCTGCCTGCGATCCGGCTCGACCCTGCCGCTGTCCGTGACGGAAAGCCTGCGCTGGATTGCCATCTGGGGCGTGCCGAATCCCGACCGCGAACAAGCCAAGGACGGAAAAGCACGGCTGGCAGGGCGCGACATCATCTACCTCGCCAGCATTTCGCCATCCTCCGATGCTGCGCGTCTCGCCGCCTCCGTCTGCATCCCGCTCCACTGGCGCGACCGCAATGCGCTCTACCGTGCCGTTTCTCTACTGCAATGATCTTATGAATCAACTCACCGCCACTTTCCGAATCGTCACCCCGATGTTCCTCGGCGGCGCAGAACAGGAAGGAGCTCTTTGCCAGTGCCCAGCCGTCGTCTCGACTTGCCACTGGAACCGTCCGGCTCGTCCGTCAAATCGCAACCATCAGTTTTCCACGGTTCGCAGTGGCCGCTCCAGCTTGTCCATTGGCTACCTAAGCTGAGGCAAAAGCCCTTTCGACATTTCACAAATATATGAACTCACTTGGGTCAAGTTTGTCGAAGACATTTGGCAGCAACCTCCTTTCCTCAGCGATGAGGCTTTCAGCTGAGGAAACGCCTTTCCCCTGGCAACAGGAATTGTCGGCAAAGTTCCTGGCTGGCCAAATCCCGGATGCTCTTGATATCCCGACTGGACTCGGCAAGACAGCGGTCATGGCTATCTGGTTAGTGGCTCGCATTTGTGGTGCGAACATTCCAAGGCGTTTGGTGTACGTGGTAGATCGCCGCGCTGTTGTTGACCAAGCTACGACTGTGGCGCTTGGATTACGCCAGTTCGTTGAAGAACGACAGGAGATCAAGGCCAAGCTGAGCACTCCAAGGGGCCTGCCCATTTCCACACTTCGCGGCCAGCACGTAGATAACCGCGAGTGGTTGCAAAACCCAGCCTCGCCCGCCATCATCATTGGGACCGTTGATATGATCGGTTCGAGGCTGCTCTTTGAGGGCTACGGGGTGTCGCGTAAGATGCGGCCTTACCACGCGGGGCTGCTGGGGACTGACACGCTCGTGGTATTGGATGAAGCCCACTTGGTTCCCCCGTTTGAAAAGCTGTTGGAGCAGGTTGCGGAGACTGATGGGGATTTGCGGCCGGGCGAGGTTGAACACCGAAAGCTGGTGCCGGGGCTGAACTTGCTTTCGCTTTCGGCCACGGGCAGAAGCGACAGGCCCGCATTTGGACTCACCGACGCTGACTTGCGCCCGGGGACCATAACCCACAAGCGCCTGACCGCTGCTAAACGCCTTCTTTTTCAGCCATTGCCCGAGAGTGAGAGCATCGCGGACGCGCTGGCTCGCCATGCATGGAGTCTGTCATCAGAAGGCGTTGAGTCGAAAAAGGTGATCGTGTTCTCAAACAAGCGCGACGATGCGGTGAAAGCCAAAGAAGCCGTTGAAAATCTAGCGAAAGGCGACAAGAAGCAAGGCATCGCCTCGACACAGATTGAAACACAGTTGCTCGTCGGCGGTCGCAGGGTTCACGAGCGCGAAGGCACCGCTCAATGGCTCGAAGATCATTCCTTTGTGGCTGGAGCGAAGGTTCGTCCGAGTTGCGCCACCTTTGTCTTTGCTACATCCGCAGGTGAGGTGGGCATTGATCTGGATGCGGATCACATGGCTTGCGACTTGGTAACTTGGGAGAGAATGGTGCAAAGATTTGGCCGCGTGAATCGTCGTGGCGATGGCGATGCAAAGATTGTAGTCGTCAAAGAGCCAGATCCAAAGCCAACCAAAGCGGAGGAGAACGCGCTCAATAAGCCGGAAAGCGAGCACAAAAGGAATGAGATCAGAGCGGCGGCTGCCTTCCAAGCCAAAGTGGACAAAGCGCGCGCGCTTTCGCGGCCTTTCGAGCTTCTGCCAAAAAATGAAGAAGGCGTCGATGTCTGTCCTGCTGCGTTGCGTGAACTAAAGCTCTCAACATTGCCCACCCCCCACGACGAGGCGGAGAATCAACGCCGCATTGAACGCCGAGCCATACTCGACCGTGCTACCTCGGGCGCACCGCTTCGTCCTGAACTGTCGCGTCCGCTCGTGGACTCTTGGGCGATGACGTCACTGCCTCAACATGCTGGCAGGCCAAAGATTCAACCCTGGCTGCGAGGCTGGGTGGATGATGAGCCGCAGACGACCGTCATCTGGCGAAGCTATTTGCCGCTGGAGCATTCTGACGTGGAAACTTCGCCGAAGATCATTCGAGACTTCTTCGATGCTGCGCCCCCTCATTCGAGCGAGTTGTTGGAAACCGAAACTTGGCGAGTTCTGGCGTGGCTCAAGAAGCGGGCCGAGGGTGTTCAAAAATGCTTTGCGAGCGCAATACAGCCCATTGAAGGTGCGACCTTGCCGCCATTGGCTTCCAGTGACGAATTCGCCGTCATCTTGGGCAGCGATGGCGAACCAATCGGTTCGGCGTTTAGTATTTCTTCCTTGTTGTTGGATTTGAATGACAAGAAAGCCAAAGAAGCGTTGGAACGGCGGCTTGCTGAATCGACATTGGTAGTGGATGCACGCTTCGGGGGATTGAGCGAGGATGGCTTACTTGAGGCATCGAAGCATTCAGCGCCCAAGACCCTCGACGGTAGTGATGAATGGCTGCTGCCAATCGGGGGCATGCCAGCGATCCGTTTTCGTATTCGTGCTGCTGACAAGCTCGCACTGACCTCCGAAACAGGCTGGCGGCATCGCTTGCGCGTACCTATCGAACGCACTGCTGAGGGTGAAGTGGGGCAATGGCTCCTCGTTGAGAAATGGCGCAATGACAGCGTCACGGCAGACGATGGAGCGTCCGGCGCATTGCAAACGCTCGCCAATCATCAGGAAACGACAGTCGCCCGAGCACGGGCCATCGGCCACCAACTTGGTCTCCCGCAGCCCTACTCGCGGATGCTCGAAATCGCGGCGCGCACCCACGATGAAGGCAAACGCGCCGAGAACTGGCAGAAGGCATTCAACACCCCAGTCACCGGTGGCCCATTTGCCAAAACACCCGGCCCTATCAATCAATCGTTGCTGGCCGGCTATCGGCACGAGTTCGGGTCCTTGCCAATGCTTGCCTCCGAAGCAGAATTTCTAGCCTTGCCTGACGATGAATTCCGAGACCTAGCCCTTCATCTCGTCGCCGCGCATCACGGCTTCGCACGTCCCTTGATCGGCATTCAAGGGTGTGCCGATGCCCCGCCTTCGCTGCTGGAAGCACGTTCTCGCGAAGTGGCGCTGCGCTTCGTCCGTTTGCAGCGCCGCTGGGGACCGTGGGGCTTGGCCTGGTGGGAATCCTTGCTCCGAGCCGCAGACCAGCAAGCCTCGCGAGAAGTCGAATCGGCCTCTGAAACACCAAAACCTCTCCCATCCAATGGCTGAATCATCCATTCCTGTTGATCTGCTGAACCCCGGTCAGGTGTTTGCCTGTCTCGGCTTGCTGGAAATCGCCGACAAACTTCTCGGCAATGCCCAAGGCGCGTTTGATTGGAGGAATGGCGGCGATATTCGCTTCCGTTTCCGTGCTTCGGGGAACAAGTGCCCTGTAAGATCGGCCATCGAGTTTTTCCAAGGAGCTACTGTCAGTTCGATTTCTCCGTTGAGAGATACTCTCTCAACGGATGGTTGGAACGTCGAGACAACTCAACTCGACTCGAACGAGGACGCATTTCCATTCCCGATACCTGATAGTCCAGCCACACTGCCAGTTCGTCTGACATTCGGTGCTCGTCAGTTAGAGATTCTTCATTGGGGCGATGATATTCGAACTTCTGGTCGGGACAACGTAAAGTTTTGGGCCGGAGCGGGCGGCTATCCCGGCGGTGCGCTCGCGCGAGACGCGCTTGCTTTGATCAAAGTGATGTCGCCTGAAACCGCGTTGAATCCGTTGAATGCTCCCGCTCGCCAAAGCAGCAGCTTCGGGTTCGATTGGCGCCGCAACTACGTGCCTCTCGACATCGGCTTCTCGCTCAATGCACATTCCGGCGACAGATTTTGCACCATCGGCTATCCCCTCGTTGAAATGCTCGCAGCGATAGGTCTGACTCATGCGCGCCCCAAACGCATCACAAAGCTGAAATTTCACTACGGTATTGTCTCCACTGGAGAATTGCTTGATCCCATTTTCCACCGTGCTGCTCTTGGTGCTGTCCCACTCCCTTTCCCAAGACGGGTCTTTCAAATGAACCTGGGCTGGCCTGGCAAGGAGGGTCAAGCGCGCTGCATTACCACTGTCGAAGAACTGTCCCTCTCCTGAACGACAATTAATCACTGAAAACAAACAGAAAACACACTATGACCACACTGACCAAAGAACTCATCGAAAGCTGGGCCAATGACCCAGCTGCACCCGTCGCATTGCACCTGAAGCAGAAGCTTACCTCCGTTGAGTGCATCGACAAGGACGATCATTGCATTATTTACCCGCCCACCTACGCCGACATCGGCTACAACATTGACACTCTGTCCGACAGCAAGAAGGTGGCGTTGGTAGATAGCGTTGGCTCGCAGGCCAACCGCATGGAGCCACTCTTCAAATCCACTAGCGCAAAGCGCGATGATTGGCTGGTGCCGCAGATTCAAATCGCGCTCGGCGATGGTAAGAAAAAGACCAAAGGTAAGAAGGAATTCGATACTGAAAATCCGGAAGCGCCAATCACTACTCTATCCCTCCTTGACCTTGCTCATCGCGGTGCAGATGCCGTCGTCCAGTCCTCGGGCGACCTCGCCATGAAAGTCCGTAAGGCGTTTTCGAGGTTACGTGAAACAGGCGATGCGTCCGAACTCTGCGCGATAGCCCCTACTTCACTTATTTTTGGTGTCTGGGATTCTCGCGGCAGTTCTTCTGAGAAACGCCCACGATTGATTCGCTCTGTGATCCGCGCATGGGATGTGGAGGTGCTTCACGCTGCAGCACAATTCAATTCTGTTTGGAAGGAACTCGACACAACGCAACGGAAGGAACTCCAGGATGAGGCGACGAAACAAAAGAAAAAACTTTCGGTGAAGGGTTTCGCCGACGCGCCGGCGATTTTCCGCGATACGAAAGCAGCACAGTATGTCGAAGGTTTGCCCAATCCCGAGGCTAGGGTCCTGGGTGGCGTTCTCGTTAAAGGCGGCATCGAACGCACCGTTACCATAAACCTTGTCGCCCTGCGCGGACTGCAAGGCAGTGAAGCAAAGGAGACGAAAACACTGCGCAACTACTTGCTGTCATTAGCTTTGATCGCCGCCACAACCGAAATGGACTTATTCTTACGAGAGGGCTGCCACCTGCGATACACGGGAGATGACAAGTGGTTCTTGGTTCCACGCCGAGGAGAGATTGTAGAGGTCAACCTTGCAACCAAGGAGGCCGCTGCAATCTTCACCGAAACCGCCAAAGACGGAACAACTCACTTCCGCAGCAAATGGCCAGAGCAGATGGAATACATCTTCGATGTCGCTGAGGCAAAGAAACTCCTCGCGGCCAAGGAGGAAGTTGAGCAACCCACCGAAAAGCCATGACCAACGTCCTGCTCATCTCTGTCCGTTTCCATGAAGGTCGTTATCATGGAACGAACGATTGGCCGCCCTCACCAGCGCGGCTGTTTCAGGCACTGACTGCCGGCGCCGGCCTTCAAGGGCCTCTTCAAACCGAACAAGTGGACGCCTTGGAGTGGCTGGAAACAATGCCGCCTCCCATCATGGCTGCACCCACCATTAGAAAGGGCCAGGCAGTCGGTAATTTCGTTCCGAACAATGACATGGATGCCGTCGGCGGCGATCCCCGGCGTATCGGTTCAATCCGTGCAAAGAAAGAGATTCGCCCTTTGGTAACTACTCAGGTCGGACCGGTTGCCAGCCCTTGATCAGCAATTTTGGCTGGGGAATTTTAATTGTCGCCAGCCAAGCACCGGTTTCTAATTTTAGTGAGAGTGAGGTGCCAGCAAGGGCAAAAAA